>Ga0315542_1002927_pt1 | contig 10190 bp, 9 predicted proteins | sample SalMarSW160120MG_FD_202541 | JGI IMG/M metagenome (GOLD analysis project Ga0315542, IMG submission 202541) | Salt marsh sediment microbial communities from the Plum Island Ecosystem LTER, Massachusetts, United States - Salt Marsh Sediment SW1601-20 ... | reverse complement strand
TACACGCAGCGCTCCGGGAAATCCTCGGGGACCATGTCAAACAGGCAGGCTCCCTTGTCTCTCCCGAAAGACTGCGTTTTGACTTCAGCCATTTCACCCAGGTGGTCCCTGAAAAACTTCGAGAGATCGAATCTTTGGTCAACAGATACATCCGCGAGAACCTGGAGGTCAACACCCGGGTCATGACCAAAGAAGATGCCATGCAGACCGGGGCCATGGCCATTTTTGAAGAACGATATGGTGAGAAAGTCAGGGTAGTGTCCATGGGCGACGGGGTCAGCCGTGAATTGTGCGGGGGAACCCATACGGGCAGGACAGGCGATATAGGACTTTTCCGTATTGTAGGCGAGGGCGGTGTGGCCGCAAACGTCCGTCGTATAGAGGCCCTGACGGGTGAACCTGCCCTGCGGTACGACCAGGAACAGGAAAGGGTGTTGAGGTCTTCGGCCCTTCTATTGAAAACGACACCAAACCAGGTAGAACAACGACTCGAACGCATTCTGGAGGAACTCAAAGAGAAGGAGAAACAAATAGAGGTATTCAAGGCCAAACTCCTCACCCAGAATTCAGGGGACATCCTTTCAGGGGTTAAGGAAATTGGTGGTGTGAAGGTCCTGGCAAAGGGATTGGAGGCAGACTCTCCCGGGGAGCTTCGGGATTTCGCGGACAGGATCAAAGACAAAATGGGCTCGGGTATCATCGCGCTCGGCGCCACGACAGGGGAAAAGGTCATGCTCACCTGCGTTGTGACCAAAGACCTGGTGGGGCGTTTCAAAGCCGGCGATATCATCAGGGAGATGTCGGCCATCGTCGGAGGGAAAGGTGGCGGTCGTCCGGATATGGCACAAGGTGGAGGGATCCTCCCGCAAGAACTGGGCAAGGCCTTTCAGGCCCTTTACGACCTGGTGGAAAAAAACGCCGGGCAGGGGCCCTTGGAGGTGGAATAAATCAAGAGGTGTGCTTCCGTGCGAGCCTTTCTTCACATTTTCCCAGGTATTCCAGAGCTTCGGCATACTGACCCACGTCAGGATAGTTTTCTATGGCATACCTGAAACGACCGGCGGCCGCACGGTACTCTTTTTTCTTATAGTAGAAATGGGCCACAGAGAGTTCGTGGCCGGCGAGATCGATATAGCATTTCCGGATTTTCATACGGGCCCGGGAGGCATAGACGTCCTTGGGAAATCGTTTCACAAGACGGTCGAATTCCTCCTTGGCCTTCACAGAATGGGTCTGATCCCGATCAATGGTCTTAATTTGGTTAAAATGGCAAAGCCCTTCGCGGTAAATCACATAGGGGATGCTTGGATTCGTGGGATGAAGCCTTTCGAACTCCTTGTAGGCCTCATAGGATTCGTCATAGGAAGCCAGGAGAAAAAGGGTATCGGCTATCTTCAGCTCGGCGATGGTGGCAAATTTGCTGTAGGGATAACGATCCTTGATCTTTTGAAAGGATTCGGTGGCTGCCTTATAGTAACCCCTTCCCAGGTCTTCCATGGCCTTGTCCATAAGTTCCGAGGGACCCCTCTCCGTTTTTTTTCCGAGAAACCAGTCCAGTGTGGCACATCCACTGAGGAGTGAAGTGAGAGACACAAAACCTATTAAGAATACCGCCAAATAAAATTTGCGAAAACAATATCTGTTCCCTGAAAAACCCACCATCCTCATCTTAACCCTCCTACCTGGGCGGGGGATCACTTGAAGACACGAAAGCCCCGCCTTTTCCAGATACGGGGCTCCGTCGCCGTTTTCCATTTGGACCTGACTACCCGAGAGCCTTGAAAAACCGGCCGTCTTCAAAGGATCACAAAAGCTTCTTCAATTCACCGTCGATATAATCCTTCGGGTGAGCACCGATAATGGTCTCGGCCACCTCTCCACCTTTGAAAAGGATGAGCGTCGGGATATTTCTGATCCCGAAACGTGCGGGGGTCTCCCGATTCTTATCCACATCCATCTTGGCAATCTTGATCTTACCCTGATATTCCGTTGCCAGCTCCGCCACTACGGGCCCAACCATTTTACAGGGGCCGCACCATTCGGCCCAGAAATCCACCATGGCAGGGGTATCGGATTTGATGATTTCCTCATCAAAGTTCCCGTCCGTGACATGCAAAACATCTGACATATGCCTACTCCTTTCTATTGGGTCATCCCACTTTCCGCTGTCCTATTGGACACCTTCTTCAATGACTTTTTTCAAATTGTTGATGAGTGTGACTGGAACCGGGCCAGACCGGGCATACAACTTCAGAAGGTCATGAGACACCTTGGTCTTTCCCGCCACAACATCCCAGCCGATGCCCTTTTCGTCTATTTGTTCCATGAGTTGAATGAGTTCTTCAGAATCCATTCCTTACCTCCTTGTTATTTCTTGGCCGGCTCCAGATCGGGCGGATAAATATATTTGCTGTCCATCTGGTAGGTCCAGGGGAGCCCCCACCACTGCCACCCGTAATGGCGTCTCAGGCCAAAGCCGTAAACCTTGTTTCTCTTCGCAAGCTGCCTGTAAAACTTGTCGCGATTGCTATCCTTGAACGTGGGAAACGTAGGGCCTTCGAAACCGTCTTCCACATCGTAGACATTCTTGAAACCCGCAGCCAGAAGTTCCTTGGCAGCAAGGGCGCTACGTGTGCCATCTCTCGAAATGATCAACAGATTGTCGGTCTTTTTGAACAACTTTCCTATTTCTTCAACAAAATGTTTGTTTTCTTGGCCAAACCCATATTCATAAACACCGTCCTTTTTCGTAAGCACATTGCTGAAACGCCTGTAGGGAAAAAGGTATGCCCCGACAGGATGCCCCACAAACTGGTATTCGGCGCGTGTTCGCACATCCAGGAGATACGTATCCGGGACCGTATTGAGCATATCCTGGGCCTCGATACTCAGGATCTGCTTGACGGCCTGAGCCTTCACCGACGCCGGAAAACAGACGAGGATGCAGAAAAGTGCGGCCCACACGCACAGCAGATAGCTTCTGGCAATAGCTCGAGTGCCTAACATTAGTTTTTTGGAAACCTTCCTGTTCCTATTTCCGGTCAAATTTACATTAGGCCGATCATAGATTCTTAATCAAGACCCTTTTGCTTGTCAACGAAAATCATCTCATTCCAGAACTCCCTTGACAGAAAACAAGAGAAGACCTAATCTTCCATAGCTATACCGCTCATTGGTGAACCGGCTTTCACCGTACTCGTAAAATTTTTTGACCCATCCGATTTGGACTCCTTTTCCCCACTGCCAGGGAAAAGGATGAAGGATCTCATTCGATGCAGGAGGATAATGATGACGGCCAGCAGGGTCTTTTTCTCTGATCTCAGGGCCTCCCACAAAAAAAATCTGTTGACCAAGCTGGTTGAAATCGTCGACCGGGCCGGGCTGGAGCGTATCATTTCTCCCAGGGATCTGGTGGCATTAAAACTCCATTTCGGCGAAAAGGGCAATACGGCCTTCATTCATCCGATATTTGTCAGGCAGATCGTGGATCGCACCAAGGCGCTCGGCGGCGTACCGTTCCTGACGGACGCCAATACCCTTTATGCCGGAACGCGAAGCAACAGTGTCTCCCACCTCAACACAGCCATCGAAAACGGGTTCGCCTACGCAGTGGTGAACGCCCCCGTTATCATCGCGGATGGGCTGCGGGGGGCCTCCCACGCGCCGGTCAAGACAAACCTGCCCTTCATCAAGACCGCCTATGTGGGGAGGGAAATTCTTGACGCGGATGGGCTGATCAGCCTGGCCCATTTTAAAGGGCATGAGCTTTCCGGTTTTGGCGGGACAATCAAGAACTTGGGCATGGGGTGCGCCGCCAGAAAGGGCAAATTGCAGCAACACTCGGATCTTTGCCCCAAGGTCAAGCGAAAGAAGTGCGAAGGGTGCGGCCAGTGTGTTGATCATTGCGCACAGGGTGCCATAACCCTTTTGGATGGTGAGAAGGCCGTTATCGACCCCGGGAAATGTGTCGGCTGCGGTGAGTGTATCCTGATCTGTCCCAACGGTGCCATCGACGTCCAGTGGAACCAGGATATCCCGCTCTTTCAGAAAAAAATGGCGGAATATACCTTTGCCGTATTGAAAAACAAGAGAGACAAGGCCCTATTTGTCAATTTTATTACCCATGTCTCGCCGGCCTGTGATTGTTACGGCCACTGCGACGCTCCCATCGTCGGTGATGTAGGCGTTGTCGCATCAACCGATCCCGTGGCCATCGACCAGGCCTCGGTGGATCTTGTGAACAGGCAAATTCCCACCGAAGGTTCGTGTATTTCCGGGCTCGTGAAACCCGATGACGACAAGTTCAGGGCCCTCTATCCCAAAATAGACTGGACGATTCAACTGCTCCACGCCGAGGAGATCGGTCTCGGCACCCGTCAGTATGAACTCATAACCGTCTAGGCCGATTCCCCGTTTATCTTTGGCGGCAATGATGATATGAATAACTGTCTTTCTATCCATTCAAGAGAAGGAGTACGATATGGAAATTAAAATAACCAATGCAAACAAACTTAAACAGAGACCCACCGATGAGTCCAAGCTCGGATTCGGTGACATCCTCACGGATCATATGTTCCTCATGGACTATGACATCAACAGGGGATGGTTTCATCCCCGCATTGAGCCCTATGGTGATCTTCACCTGGACCCGGCCGCCATGTCCCTCCACTATGGTCAGGAGATTTTCGAGGGCCTCAAGGCCTACCGTGGACAGGACGATGGCTTGTATCTTTTTCGCGCCAGGGACAACTGTGCCAGACTTAACCGATCCGCTAAGAGGATGTGCATGCCTGAAGTGGCTGTTGAACTCGTCATGGAGGGAATGAAGAAACTGATCCTGCTGGATAAAAAATGGGTCCCGAGAAGCGAAGGGACTTCTCTCTACATCAGACCCACCATGCTCGCAACGGAAGCACACCTGGGGGTTCGACCGGCTCATAACTACATCTTCTACATCATCATAGGTCCTGTTGGAGCCTATTACAAAGAAGGCCTGAATCCTGTCAAGATCTATGTTGAGGATCATTACATCAGGGCCGCTGTCGGCGGGACAGGGGAGGCCAAGACCGCCGGGAACTACGCCGCTAGCCTTCTTGCCACAGAATTGGCAATGGAAAAGGGTTTTACCCAGGTCCTCTGGCTGGACGCCGCGGAAAGGAAATATGTTGAAGAAGTGGGAACCATGAATATGTTTTTCGTGATCGGCGATGAGGTCATCACCGCTCCCCTGGATGGGAGCATCCTGCCTGGTATCACGCGTGACTCGGTGATCCACATTCTCAGGCGATGGGGCTTGTCGATCTCGGAACGGAAACTGACCGTAGGCGAGGTCATCAGCGCTGCCGAGACAGGGGATCTGAAGGAGGCATTCGGCGCAGGGACGGCTGCTGTTATCTCTCCGGTCGGCCAGATCACGTTCAAGGGGAAAGACTACATGGTTGCCGGAGGCAAAATGGGAGATCTCTCTCTGAAGCTCTACAACGAAATTACCGCGATCCAGTACGCCAAGAAGGCTGACCCTTATGGCTGGGTGGAACGCATTGATGATTAGTTCAGGCTTACAACCCGTCTGTTTTTGTATGCGTGGATATCGAAACGGCTGGACCACAAAACGTAACGAGGCTCATGCATGATTCCCACCATCATATGGGAGGGGAACCTTGTCAAGATGCTGGATCAGAGAAGGCTCCCTTCCAAAATACAATGGTATACCTGCCGCGGATACGGAGACGTCATCGATGCCATAAGAAAAATGGTTATCCGGGGGGCGCCCGCCATAGGGGTTGCAGCGGCCATGGGTCTGGCCCTCGGGGCATCCTCCATTCGCTCCGGCTCCTTTGTCCTTTTCCGGAACCGGTTTTCTCATATGGCTGAAAAGATGCGCCTTGCCCGGCCGACCGCCGTTAATCTCCAGTGGGCAGTCGCCAGGATGATGGGCCTTGTGGAGGCCATGGCCGTCCGGCCGGTCAGGGACATCAAAGACGCCCTGAAGGAAGAATCCAACAAGATATTATTGGAAGATATTGATATTAATAAAAAACTTGGGATGAACAGCCTGAGCCTCATTCCCAACAATGCCACCATTCTCACCCACTGCAATGCGGGATCCCTGGCAACGGCCGGCTATGGGACCGCACTCGGTGTCATACGGGCCGCCCATGAGGCAGGCAAAAAGATCCAGGTGATTGCGGATGAGACCAGGCCCTGGTTGCAGGGGCTTCGCCTCACTGCCTTTGAACTGATGCAGGACAACATCCCCGTCACCGTGATAGCGGACAATGCCGCAGGCAGCCTGATGCAACAACAAAAGATTGACGTTGTGGTCACCGGAGCGGACAGAATTGCCGCCAACGGGGACGTGGCCAACAAAATAGGCACCTATCAGGTGGCTGTTCTGGCCTGGGCAAACAACATCCCCTTCTATGTGGCGGCCCCCCTTTCCACCATTGACCCGGGGACCGGCAGTGGAGACGGAATCTCGGTGGAGCAGAGGCCTCGGGAAGAGATCACTCGAATAGGCCGTGTGCGTCTGGGCCCCCCAGGCGTCCGGGTGCTAAACCCTGCCTTTGATATTACCCCCGCGAAATATATCACGGCCATTATTACGGAAGCAGGGATCCTTACCCCTCCCTTCCGGACCGGTATCAGGGATGCAATGAAATCCCTTTCGGAAAGGTGACCCTTACGATTTCTTCTGTTTTTTCAGACACCTTGACACGATCATCCATCCTCAATCCGCAGACCCAGAGAATCCGGTTCCCACAGGCCAGGATCGGAATCCTTGACCGCACCCGGCTCGGGATCTTGAGATCCACGAAAAAATCCTTCAGCTTCTTGTGCCCCGTCATCCCCAGTGGAACAAACCTGTCGCCGGGGCGAAAATTTCGCATGATCAGAGGAAAGGTAATCTCAGCCTCGTCAAAACAGGCGGTCCAGGGCGCGTTTTCCGTGAAGGCCGGGGTTTCATCCGACAACCTTTCCACGAGAACAATGGCGTCCACACCCGGGATCGAAAAGCGTCCCGGACCCTTAAGGATGCACGCATAGTCAGACTGCTCGGCCTGGAGGAATCTTCCCAGTACCATGTGGTCGTAGGTGCGTCTTACCGTCAATCCCCTCGGCAGGTGGACCTCTGCCTGGGGACGCTTTGCCAGAACCAGCCTTTCGATGGCATTGATCTGCCTTTGGGTCAGCCCGTCGGGGTTTCCACCCGCGCCGCTGACGCAATGGCGTATGACGCGGTTTCTGATGGCATTATCGAGTTTCCGAAACGCCGGCACTGCAATGGACACCTGATCATCTGAAGGGAATGTCGCCTCTTTTTTCACCCATGCCTTGGCTAGTCCCTCCAGGTATTCATGGTCCGCTCGCAGCCTGTCGGCCGTCAAAGCAAGAATATCGACCACCCGAGGCTGATACTCCCGGAGTTTCGGCAACAGGTCCAGACGAATCCGGTTCCTCAGGAAACGGCTTTCCAGATTGGTCGGATCCCTCTTGAAGGGAAGTTCCCGTTTACGGATATAGCTTTCAATTTCCGAGCGCCTCAATTCCAGGAGAGGCCTGATAAATGTGGCGTCCCTGATGGGCCGAATACCCGACAATCCTGCCGAACCACTGCCTCTCAGGAGTCTCATAACGACGGTCTCCGCCTGGTCATTTCGCTGGTGTCCCAGAGCGATTTTCCGGGCCGAAAACTTTTCTCCTGCTTCTTCGAGAAAGGCATATCTCTGTTTTCTCGCCCTTGCCTCAAGAGACTTGCCTTGATGGAGCTTTCCTTCCCCGGTTACAAAGGACAAACCCATCGATTCGGCCATGGATTCAACAAATGCGGTCTCCTCTTTGTCTTCACCCGGCCTGAGGCCGTGATCAAAATGGGCCACAAATAATGCAACACCCAGGGTTTTTCTCAGTGTATAAAGGATATGCAGAAGACAGATGGAATCCGGGCCCCCGGACACGGCAACCACCACCCTGTCACCCCTTGTGATGAGGCGGTATTTGCGAATCGTGTCCAGTACTTTTTTGACCGTATCTCCGACCGAAGACGGCATCTTCTCCAGGCCTCCGACAACCTGCTGCAGGCTGCACTCCCAGCTGTTTTTCACACCTTTCTGCAATAAATCTAGCATGGCACTGATCAAAATTCAAGATTCCCTTTCAGGGACAGGCTATTACCCCTTCCCTGATTCACCATCAAAAAAGATGAAACAGCTCGTTGAGCTTGTACGAGGATTGGGTGGTGCTGATGAATCGGGAGCCGGCAAAGGATTAGCTTATACTGCCGGGGTTGGAGCAAGATGACAGGGAAATCAGGTGGTGGATTTGGGGAGAGACTCCGTCGTTGACACACTCTGGGAATTTCATTATGCTCCCGCCATGGAAAGATCCAATTTCTTAGACAGCCCTTCAACCGATGGTTTTGACGAGAAAGGAAGGCCTATCATGTCTGTTATATTACCTGAATTCACACCACCCGACTTTTCAACACGGCCCCTGGCCTCTTCACCTCCGGCAAAGGTTGAGGCCGCACCCCGGGACGGCGTGGCGCCGGACGGCTTTCATGGCACATCCAACTACCCGGAATATGTCCGTATCGGCAACGGGAAGTGGCTGTTGCCACGGGAAAGCCGCATGGATTGCTGCATTGTGCTCAAGGGTGAAACCCTGGATGTAGTGGAAGCGAGGAGGTTAAAAAAGGGTGACCCTGTGGTGGTCGGCAGGACGGAAAACGGCGAGGAGGGTATCCTCGTGCACACCACGGGGTTTGATTCAACCTCGGGGGAACGGGAAGAGAAGTTTTCTTTCCGGACCCGCGGGACACGCGAGACCCCGTTTTCCCGTTCCTATGACCAGCTCTATAATATCCTGCGGCATGACAGGGACCACGGTCATATTGTCTGGGTCATGGGACCCGCCGTGGCCTTCGACAAAGACAGCCGCGATGCCATGCAGGGACTCATAGAAAGCGGTTATTGTCACGCCCTGATGGCGGGGAACGCGCTGGCCACCCATGATCTCGAGGGGGGGCACTTCAGGACCGGCCTCGGTCAGGACATCTATACCCAGGCCCTTCAGCCTCTGGGGCACTACAATCATCTGGACGTATTGAACGCCGTCAGGCGAGCGGGTTCCATCAAAGAGGCCATTGCCGAATTGGGAATAAAGGACGGCATTATCTATGCCTGTGAAAAATGCCATGTGCCTTATGTACTTGCGGGATCGATCCGGGATGACGGCCCGCTTCCGGAAATCATAGCCGATGTGTACGAGGCCCAGGATACCATGCGAAGCCATGCGCGAAAGGCAACCACGGTTATCACGCTGGCCACCCAGCTCCACTCCATAGCATTCGGGAACATGACACCCAGTTACCACATCGAGGAAGACGGCACCGTGCGACCGGTCTTTTTCTATATTGTGGACATGACCGAATTCAGCGCGGACAAACTGGCCAACCGGGGCTCCGCTCAGGCAGTGGCTATCTTGACCAATGTCCAGGATTTCATGATCAACCTCTGGAACAACCTGGCCAAAAAACCCTGTTCATGTGAGGGTTGAGGGTTCGGTCAAGCTCAAAGGGGTCGAGATGAGGATGATGGACAGGACCATTCGCATTATCGGGATACCAACGGATCTGGGCCAATCTCACCGGGGGGTGGATGTGGGTCCGAGCGCTGTGCGATATGCTGGGCTATCGGAGAGACTGAGCCGCCTGGGGTACAGGATAGAGGATGCAGGCAACATCCCCGTTCCGGTGAGGGCAGTCCTGAAAACCGGGGAACTGTTACCGGCGGTCAGACTGGCATGCCAAGCGGCCTATGACGCGGCCCGGAAGGCGATTGCGGAGGGTTGCCTGCCGCTCTTTCTGGGAGGCGACCACTCCATTTCCATAGGGACCATAGGCGGCATTACACATGAGTCACCCGTGGGCGTGGTATGGGTGGACGCCCACGGCGATTTCAACACGCCGGAAACCTCCAAGTCGGCCAACATTCATGGTATGGCCCTGGCCGTTTTGACCGGCCGAGGCTTTCCGGAGCTGGTTCAGATCGGGAGGGACGGCGCCAAACTGGAGCCCCGGAACGTGGCCCTCATCGGTGTACGTGACGTGGACTCCGATGAAAGAAAAATGCTCAAGGAAAGCGGTGTCGGTATCTATACCATGCGCGATGTGGATGAGCGGGGTATCA
>Ga0315542_1002925_pt1 | contig 10191 bp, 10 predicted proteins | sample SalMarSW160120MG_FD_202541 | JGI IMG/M metagenome (GOLD analysis project Ga0315542, IMG submission 202541) | Salt marsh sediment microbial communities from the Plum Island Ecosystem LTER, Massachusetts, United States - Salt Marsh Sediment SW1601-20 ... | reverse complement strand
GTAAACTTCGTAAATCGTACAACATTATTTATAATTCGGAAATTAAAAAGATCATTCATAAATCATAAGGAAACATGACAATGCAATACGGCTTTTTCGACGATAAAAATAAAGAGTACGTCATCACCCACCCTGACACACCTCGGCCCTGGAGCAATTATCTGGGATCGACCGAATACGGTGCGATTATTACCAATAACGGCGGAGGATACAGTTTCTATAAATCTGCTGCGCAGGGCCGGTTTATGCGGATGCGTTTCAACAGCGTCCCTCTCGATCAACCCGGTCGATATATCTACATTCATGACAAAGTCTCCGGAGATTACTGGTCGGCCACATGGCAGCCTGTCGGCAAGCCGCTGGACAAGTATGAATCCGAATGCCGGCACGGTACCGCGTATACGATTATAAAATCAAAATACATGAACATTCTGACGGAAACGCTCTATTTCGTTCCGATGGGTGAATCATTTGAATGCTGGCAGATAAAAATGACGAACGATGGCAAAGAAAAACGTTCCCTCCGTCTGTTCACTTTTGTAGAATATGCGTGCAATTGGAGTGCGCAGGATGACTTGAATAATCTTCAGTACACCCAATATATTGCCTCAATGGATTGTATTGATGGAATCATCGATCACGGCACCAACATTCATCTTCCCTCTATGCCTGACAATTTCGAGGAAAAAGACCAGGGTCGTTATACCTTTATGGGAATCATCGGCGCAAAAGTGACGGGATTCGATACCGATCTGGAAACGTTTTTGGGTCCGTACCGCACTTATGCCAATCCGCTTGTCGTGGAAAACGGAGAATGCACAAACAGCAAAGCTGCCGGGGACAATCCGTGCGGCACACTTCAAATGGATCTGGATTTGAATCCCGGAGAAAGCAAAACCCTCACCGTCATTCTCGGTATCGGACAAGCGAATATAAAAGGGCGGCAGGCAATACGGAAATACAGCGCCTCTGGGAAAGTCGATACTTCCTTTCATGAACTTAAAAACTACTGGCACGAACGGCTTCAGGGATTCTCTGCCGAAACACCGGATCCGGAACTGAACAGCATGCTGAATATGTGGAGTCCGTTTAACTGCCTGATCACCTATTCATGGTCGCGTGCTGCCAGCCTCGTCTATGCGGGTGCAAGAGACGGACTCGGTTACAGGGACACTCTTCAGGATTTGATCGGCGTCATGCATCTTATTCCTGATGAAGCGGTGAAGAGGCTGGAATTGATGATCACAGGCCAGGTCTCTTCCGGCGGCGCCATACCAGTGGTTAAACCCTTCTCGCACCGTCCAGGACAGGAAAAACCTCCTGTTGACGACGCGTACAGATCGGATGACTGTCTCTGGCTTTTTAATACCATTCCAATCTATGTCAAAGAAACCGGGGATCTTTCATTCTATGATAAAATCCTCCCCTATGCGGATCAGGGAAAAGATACCGTTCTGGGACACATGAAACGGGCCATGGAGTTCAGCATTAAACATTCAGGAAAACACGGCCTCCCCTGCGGCCTATCCGCAGACTGGAACGACTGCCTTCGGCTGGGCTATCACGGCGAATCGGTCTTTGTCGCATTTCAATTGCGATATGCACTGATGACCTACGTCGGAATCTGTACGTTGCTAAAAAAATCCTCTGAAGTCGAATGGGCGGAAAACCACTTAATACAACTCGATAAAAATCTGAACAAACATGGCTGGGATGGAGACTGGTTCATTCGTGCCATTACCGAAGAGGGCATGAAATTAGGTTCCAAAGAAAACGAAGAAGGATCGATTTTCATGAATGCCCAGACATGGGCTGTTTACAGCAGCCATGCTTCAAAAGACCAGTCAGAAAAATGTTTGAATTCTTTGAATAAATTTCTGTCCACAGAATATGGCATCATGCTTTGCGATCCTCCTTTTGATAAGACTGATCCCAAGATCGTACGCGCCACTTTTTTCAACAAGGGAATGAAAGAAAATGCAGGGATTTTCTGCCACACGCAGGGATGGGCGGTCATTGCGGAAACCCTGCTCGGTCACGGAAATCAGGCATATCAGTACTTTCGCGCTTTTATGCCCTCCAGATACAATACCAAAGCGGAAATCCGCCAGATCGAGCCTTACGTGTATTGCCAGTCCACACACAGCAAAGCCAGTCCAAGATATGGCACTTCCCGCCTGCCCTGGCTGAGCGGATCAGCCACCTGGGCCTATTACGCTGCGACACAGTATATCCTGGGAATTCAGCCCGATTATCATGGTCTTCGTATCGATCCGTGTATTCCCGAAAATTGGAAAGAAATCACAATCTCCCGCCGGTTCAGGCAAAAAAAAATCAACATCAGGATAGACAATTCAGCAGGTGTACAAAAAGGTGTGAAAAAGCTCATTCTGAATCAGGAAGAATTGGAATCTAATCTGATCCCGCTGGAAAAGATGAGGGATGTCAATGAGGTCCGCGTGGTAATGGGGTAAAATTACGATTTAGTGGATCTGTATCAAAAGTAAATTTTTCGTGTCATTCCTGTCCCGTATCAAGTACAGGATAAACTCCTGCAGGAATCTCGTAATATTTTTGCTATTAAGAGATTCCGGGACAAGCCCGGGAGAACAATACTTCTTTGTTTCGGCCTTTTTTAATAAAGTCCCATCAAAAAAATCAATATACAAGTGTCTTTATCTGTACTGAAACGATATGCGCGACAATGCCAATTACTAATCCGGAAAGAAGGGACGATAAAAGCAGAAGAGGTATCAGTGAAAAAAGTGAAGGTTGGCGGATGAATAAAAAGTAAGCCACAGCAATTTGAGTCAGATTGTGACACAGTGCACCGAATATACTGACACCGATCAAGCTGAAATATTTTTCAAAACATCTAAAAATCAGCCACATTCCCAAACACGCTGCAATACTGCCTAAAAACGAAAGCCAGAAAGTAATCTGAAAAAGCCTTCCTAAAATCAGACTGCTCAGAAAAACCCGAAGCACAACAATCAAAAACGCTTCGCGTATCCCCCACCATTTTAAAGCCAAAATAGTTGCCAGATTGGCCAGTCCCAGACGAATCCACGGCATGGGATTGGGAATGGCTGTTTCCAGAGCGGACAATATCGCTGCCATTGCCACGAGTAATCCGATTCTTGCAGTTTTGATTAACAAATACTGTCTCTCCTACATTGTCATACCGTCTATCGTATTTCCGCGGCTGCCTTCGATCCGGATCAATAGTTTATTGGGAATACAGACAATGATATCACCAGACTTGCTGATCTTCCCCATCTTTTTACAAAGTTGAAGCGGGCAGGGCGCACTTTCGATCCAGACTTTTCCATGTTCGATTCTGACCACTGTTTCGCCTATATCGCCCTGGACTTTAATTGTCCTGTCTTCAAAAATCCGGAAATGATACCGTTCCTGATTATCCACAAATATGGAAACTGCCTGCCCTGCGTTTGTCGAAGATCGAATCGAAAACACACCAACAAAAAAGCCGACAAGAATTATAACAGTTAGAATATAGTCGCCGATTTTGAGTATTTTGAAAAAACGTATCATATTTTTTTACTCAAAAAGAAAGGGCTTTTCAGCCCTATTATATCAATATGCTTTTGCACAAATAATTTTAACGTAACAATTGAACCGTTTTTTGAAACACCTCTTCCGGTAATATAAGTTCCATACAGGTTTCTTCGCAGTCATTCATGAAGCATCCCTTGCACTCTTTGGGCGGTTCGACAATCACACCCCGTCCGTACAGATCAAATTCATGCCTGTTAAAAATATTGTTGAACAAGACCACTTTTTTCTTTAATCCCAAAGCGATGTGGAGAGCCATGGTCACTGCGGTGACGATCAGATCACACTGATTCATCAGGTCGATAAACACCTGGAGAGAATAGTGCCCCAGGTACTGTCCCCCGCTCTTTTTTGCCAGACGCTGATTTTTCTCATCTTCCTGTTTCCCGCCCAGAAAGAGCACTTCGTAACCATTGTTAATCAACATTTCGGCCAGCCGGATCCAGTGGGATTCAGGCCACAATCGCGATTTCCATCGAATGCCGCACCCGGTGTTGAGACCGACAATCTTTTTATCTTTCGAAAGATTCCAGGTTTGTTCCTGTCGGGCATTCAGTATATATTCTTCTCCCTGAAATTTGAATCCGCTGATTTCGAAGATCTCTTCCATGTAACTTTTTGTGTTTTTCCTGTTTTCATCATCAAACAATCCGGTGATCCACTTTTGTCTGGCCGGATCATCAAGAGGATAAGAATTCCCGTTTTTAAGAACGAATCCTTTTTTTGTATCGGCCTGTATGATATTGGCCAGCGCGCATGCTTCCCGGTCTTTGTCCAGATTATAAAGAGTATCGAATTGCATCTGTTTTAGCACTTCGATATCCTGCGGAATGAACCTGTACACTCTGTCGATTTGATCCGGAAGAATTTCAGGTGTATTCGTAAGCCAGTGCATTTTTGCCTGCGGGTGGACTTCCTTCAATTTATGAAGAAGCGGCGTTGTCCGGATCACATCACCAATGGCGCCAAGCTTGATAATCAGGATCTGTTCTTTGACAGGATCATAATAGGAACAATCTTCACAGTGCGCACCGTGTTCCTTGTGAGGGTGGCACGGAATATCTCCCCTGAATTGCCTGCAGTCTTCATGAATAACCATTCACACTCCTCATTATGCTAAAACACTGGTCAGAGCAATGGAACTCACCCAGGCTTGTGCATGCTCTGCCCTGGAAATCAAGGATACTGGAATTTTTGCGCCGACAATGACGCCGCATATTCTCGCTCCGGCAAGATAGACCAGTCCTTTGGCCAGTATGTTTCCGCATGACACATCCGGAATGAGAAGAACATCCGGGTCACCCGCCACCTTGCTCGGATATTTCTTGATATCAGCAGATTCCCTGGAAAATGCAATATCCAGTGCCATCGGGCCTTCGACAATGACATTTCCAAATTTTCCTTCTTCTGTCATTCGAACAAGCTGATCCGCATCCAGTGTTTCCGGAAAAGCGGGATTGATTTTTTCAGTAGCGGAAAGAATAGCTATTTTTATGGGATCCACACCAAGTCTTCTCAGCACCTGAATGGCATTCTGGAGAATACCAATTTTCTGCTCCAGTGTGGGACGAATCACCATACCGCTGTCTGTAATTAAAATTAATTTATGATATGCGGGAATCTCCATGATTCCAACATGGCTGAGCAATTGACCGGATCGCAGATCGTATTTTTTATTCAGAATCGCTTTTAATAGAATTGGGGTGAGGATATTTCCTTTCATGACGGCATCGGCTTCGCCTTTATGCACCAGTTCTGCAGCCTTTCTGGCAATTTTCTGATTATCAATAATATCATATATCGGCAGATGCTTTATATCCAGTTCAATCTCCCGGGCAAAACGAATGATTTCTTTTTTATTTCCGATCAAAACGGGTGTCATGATATCCAGATCCTGGGCCGTTTGAATCGCTTTCAGAATGGACAATCCGTGTGCGCCGGCGACTGCAAAACGTTTCGGTCCCCGCTTTTGCGCCATTTCAACAATACTTTGAAGTTTTGTCAACATCCCAAACCCTCACTTATGAAAATGATGTGGAAGAACAAACCATGGATTTTACTTCTTTAACTTTTTGAACAAGTTCCTGCGTAGCGTTCTCAATATCATTTCGGCCCATGATCGCTGAAATCACGGCAACGCCGTCACAGCCGGCCCGAATGACGGAATCCAGATTTTGAATAGTAATACCGCCGATTCCAATTAATGGTTTGTTCGTCATTTCGCGGATTTGCCGGATCAGTTCGATCCCACCCATTTCCGCATCCATTTTTGTTTTCGTGGGATAAACCGCGCCGACGCCGAAATAGTCCGCATTGTTTACATTTTCAAATTCATCCATACTGCTCACCGAACCGCCGATGAACAGTTTTCCCTTTGAAAGTTCCCGGGCTTGATTTACGTCCATGTCTTCCTGTCCCAGATGTACTCCATCCGCCCGAACCTCTATTGCGATGTCCACACAATCGTTGATTATAAATGGAATTGAATAGGCGGATGTCAGCTGTCTGATTTTTACAGCCGTGTTATAAAAATTTTGTTCTCCAGATTTTTTATCTCGGTATTGAATTATACCTGCCCCTCCCAGAATCATCCCTTCCGCAAACGATTGAACGGAACGGTTTCCGACCCATTCCTGATCGATAATCGCATAGACCGACCAGTCAATATTTTGTAGATGGAATGACATCGATAAAACTCTACAGCTTTAATTTTTTTAGAATGAGATTGGCAACACGCTCGCCGCTGAGCAGCATGCCTCCGAATATCGGCCCCATTCTCGGCCCGCCGACGACAGCGCCGACAGCCATACCGGTGACGTAGACATTCGGAAAAACTTCTCCCGCGCGTTCGACAACGAATTTTTCGCCCTGTTCGGCCCACATGGACTTTTCGCCAACGACCTCTTTCGATTCCGTGTGAAGCGGACCCACTTTTTTCTGTATGATATTGATAACTTCAGCCGCATGACCCGTGGCATCAATCACAAATTTCGATCCGATGGTTACCGGATCCACATGCAGACCGGACATCTCGATCGGTGTCAGATTAATCACGAGACCGCACACTTTCCCCTCTTTGGCGACCACATCTTCTACGTGAATTAAATTGAATATCTTTCCTCCGGCATCCATGACCTTGCCGATCAGCTTGGCTACGCTTTCCACGGAATCGGCCACGTAATATTGATCGTCGTACTTTTCACTGGATATTTCGAATGTATCCAAAATTCTTTTGGCTTCTTTCTGTACGACAATAACATTATATCCGACACCACCTCCCCACATGCCGCCTCCTATGCTCAGTTTTCTCTCGAAAAGAGCAACTTTGGCGCCGCCTTTTGCCAAGGCATAGGCCGCAACAAGGCCCGACGGCCCGCCCCCGACAATGGCCACATCCAATTCGAGCATGCTGAGAAATTTATTCGTAAATGTTTTAATGATCGCTTCGGTTACTTTTGTTTCACTGATTGCCACAAATCTTCTCCATTTTAATCCAATGTCAATTTAATTTAACCTGAAAAATTTATTTCTACCTTAAGCGGACTGTTTAGATAAATTTTTCACGTTTATCCCGAATCTCTACGCGCCTGTCCCGAACTTGTTTCGGGGAAGCGCATATTTATAAACAGATCGGGTTAAAACTCAATTCCTTCCCGTGCCGGAACTCCTTTTTGAAAAGGATGTTTGATTTCTTCTATTTGACTGACTAAATCCGCCAGAGCAATGACTTCCGAATACGCGTTCCGGCCCGTTAAAACCAGCTCGACCTGATCCGGTTTTTGTCGAATTAAAGATAACAATTCTTCCAGCGGAATCAAACCAAAATCAACCGCCACGTGAATTTCATCCAGAATGATTAAATCGTACTGGCACTGCAGGATCGCCTTTTTGGCCCGTTCCAATCCTTTCAATGCAAGTTCCATATCCTTTTCGGATGGATTTCCTTTTTTCACGAATGTCGGCAGTCCATACTGCTCGACGACAAAATTGGACAGGTGTTTTGCACTCTGGATTTCTCCGTATTTCTCATCACCTTTCATGAATTGGATCATAATCACTTTCCATCCGTGTCCCAATGCTCGCAATGCCAGCCCGAACGCGGCAGTGGTCTTCCCTTTTCCAGGTCCCGTATAGACATGGATCAATCTTTTTGATTTTTTTTCAGTCCGGGTCAATCGAACTCGCTTTCAATTTATGAGACACCATTCGCGCAGCGAGTAATATCGAATAAAATTTTGAATCGTCATCATCTGCCCGCGAAGTCAGGACAGCCGGAGCCTTCGCGCCAACCACGACCGAGGCCGTATTTCCGTTTGCAAAAAGAGTAAGACTCTTGTAAAACGTATTGGCCGTCTCAATGTTGGGAAACAGAAGAATGTCCGATTCGCCATTGATAGGACTCTCCAGCCCCTTGATTTCGCAGTGTTTTTTAGACAATGCCACATCCAGCGCCAGGGGACCGTCCACGATAGCACCGGTGATCTGCTTCCGTTCTGCCATCGCCTTGATTACAGCCGCATCAACCGAGGACTGCAGCTTGAAACTGATCTTTTCGACCGCGGATACCAGAGCAGCTTTCGGAGTTTCAATGCCGAGCGAATGGGCCACCTGAATGGCATATTTTAAAATCTGAACTTTTTCATCCAAATTGGGATTGGGGATAATAGCAGCGTCCGAAACAAGAATCAGTTTGGGATAGGTGGACACTTCCATCACAGCCACGTGTGTGAGTAATCCATCTTTAGGAACAAGTCCCGTTTCTTTATCTAAAATCGCTTTCATGAATGTGGCCGTTCCCATCAATCCCTTCATCAGAAAATCGGCTTTGCCGTCATGAACGAGCTGAACGGTCAAACGCGCGCAATCGGCCTCATTTTCAGCATGAACCACCTGGACCATCTGTGCAAATTCAATACTGTGCGCTTTTGCTATTGCGTCGATCTTGTCCTGCGATCCCACAAGAATGACCTGTATCACTCCCTCCAAAACAGCTCGCGCAATGGCGTGAACCGTGGCAGGATCTTCTCCAGATGCCACGGCCATCGTCGTCCGGGGATCCCCTTTAACTGCGGTGAGTAAATCCGCTAACCTTCTCATCGGTTCCACAAAAACGAACCTCCATCATTTATTTTAATATTCTAAAACACACTTCGTGTTTTTTAGTGCTTTCATTGCCCCTTGTGCCAGAGCCAGCATTTCATCTTCTCCAGGATAGATCAGTATCCTTCCAATCCAGGAGATCCTTTCCCGGATCAAGCGAACGAATTCTTTATCTCTTGCAAGACCGCCGGTCAGGACAATGCCATCCACGTGACCTTTCAAGACGGCAGCCATACTGCCGACTGTTTTAGCGACCTGATAGGCCATGGCTCCCACGATCAATCGGGCGTGTGCATCCCCGGCTTTCATCCGGCTTTCGATTTTCTTCATATCATTGGTGCCCAGATAAGCAACAATGCCGCCCTGACCGACAAGCATCTTTTTTATCTCTTCGTAACTGTATTTTTCGGAAAAACAAAGCTCTGCAAGTTGTCCGGAGGGCAACCCTCCTGCCCTTTCCGGGCCAAATGGACCGTCTCCGTCGAGCGCGTTATTGACATCGACTACTCTGCCGTTTATGTGACATCCAACGGAGATACCACCTCCCAGATGGACGACAATCAAATTGATTTTTTTGTATGGTTTACCCAAATCGAACGCAGCTTGCCGGGCAACCGCTTTTTGATTGAGCGCATGAAAAATACTGCGTCTCTCGATTGTCGGATGCCCTGAAATTCTGGCCAGTGATTCCATTTCATCCACGACCACCGGGTCCACGATAAATGCGGGAATCCCGAGCGCTTTCCCCAGACGATGGGCGATGATTCCTCCTAAATTGGAAGCATGTTCACCGCGTTTTGCTGTATTGAGATCTTTCAGCATTTTCTGATTAACCGCATATGTTCCGCCGGGAATCGGCCTGAGCAGTCCGCCTCTGCCGACAACACTGTCCAATTTTTTAAGATCGACATTATTTCCATCCAAAATTTTCCTGATTATTTGAAGTCGATAGTTTAGCTGATCGATAATTCGTTTGAATTGGGATAATTCATCCGTGGAATGCTTAATTGAATTTGAAAAGATTGCTTCCCCATCACTGAAGACCGCTATTTTTGTGGATGTAGATCCGGGATTGATCACCAGTATACGGTAAAGCCGTTTCATGTTCGTTCTCTTCGATAATGTCGAACTTTTTCTTTTCCGCGCAGCACACGCAGCACCCCCAAAGCCATCGCTTCCATTTCATGTTCACCCGGGTAAATCCGAATCGGTGCAATAAAGGAAACCCGCTTTTTGATCCACCCAACAAGTATTAAGGAATGGGCCATACCGCCCGTCAGAAGAATCGCATCAACCTTTCCATTTAGAACGGTAGACATGGCGCCGATTTCTTTTGCGATTTGATATGCCATGGCTTGATACACCAATTTGGCTTGTGAATCTCCCTGCTGTATTCGTTGTTCAACTTCCCGACTGTCATTGGTTCCCAGATAGGCGGCCATTCCCCCATTGCCGACTAATCTCTTTTTCATTTCCGGGTAGGTTTTCTCTCCGGAATAGCAGAGTTTCGCCAGC
>Ga0315542_1002924_pt1 | contig 10193 bp, 12 predicted proteins | sample SalMarSW160120MG_FD_202541 | JGI IMG/M metagenome (GOLD analysis project Ga0315542, IMG submission 202541) | Salt marsh sediment microbial communities from the Plum Island Ecosystem LTER, Massachusetts, United States - Salt Marsh Sediment SW1601-20 ... | reverse complement strand
CACGACCTGGTCGTGCTGCGCTATCTCGGCGGGCCGGTGATCCTGCTCTTCTGGCTCTACCTGATGGCCAACGTGATCGTCTTCGGCGCCGAGGTCAACTGGTGGGTGGAGCAGCGCCGCGAGACGAGGGCGCGCGCGGCGCCGCCCGCGCAGGCGCCGGCGATCGAGGACACCGCGATGAGCGCGGCTCCGGAGCCGTTGCCGGCGCGCGAGGAGAGCGAGGCGACCGACGTCCTGGAGCCCGCGCCGCCGCGTTCGGAGCCCGAATCGAATTCGGATTCGTCGGAGACCATCTCGATCCCGCCGGAGAAGCGCAGGGCCGGTAGGCGCAAGTAGTCGCCGGCGGGATCGAGCATGAACCGGCGCCGGGCATGGTTACGGAAGGCGCACGGACGTTCCGAGCGGCGGCGGCGAGAGTACCGGCCGGGCCCGCTGGCGCTCGCGAACGGAACCCGCCTTGTGCCCCAGTACGGAAACGCGGGTGAGCGCACGAGCTACAAGCTCAGCGGCCTGACGCACGGCCAGACCTACTACTGGAGTGTGCAGGCGGTGGACAACGGCTTCGCCGGCTCGGCCTTCGCCCCGGAGCAGACCTTCGTCGTCAACGACGCGCCCACGGCTAACGCCGGCGGTCCGTACGCGATCTCGGAGGGCCAGCAGCTGCAGTTGAGCGGCTCCGGCTCGACCGATCCCAACGGCGACGGGATGACCTACCTCTGGAAGCTGAACGGTCTGGGCAGCTTCAGCGGCCAGAGTCCGGCGATTCCCTGGAGCACGCTCCAGAGCATGGGCCTCGGCGACGGCCCGGCCAGCCTGATGGCGAGCCTGACGGTGACCGACACTTACGGTGCACGAGCACCAGCTCGGCGACCGTGACCCTGAACAACGCCGCCCCGGCTGCCGGCATCTCGGGCCCGTCCAGCGCGACGGTGGGCAAGAGCGGCAAATGGATCTTCTCGGCCACGGATCCCTCGGCCGCCGACCAGGCCGGCGCCTTCAGCTACGCGATCGACTGGAACGGCGACGGCAAGATCGACAAGACCGTCAACGCCGGCCACTCCACGAGCGTCTCGCACACCTTCAAGAGCCCGGGCTCGGTGACCGTCAAAGTCACCGCCACGGACAGGAACGGGGGCAAGAGCGCGCGAGCCTCCAAGGCCGTCAAAGTTCTCGGCGGCAAGATCAAGTCGGCCAAGCTGATGCTGGGCAAGAAGAAGGTGACGGCGTTGGGGTTGGCCCAGGCCAAGAGGGTCAAGCTCACGGTTAAGTTCTCGCCCAAGAGCAAGCTCTTCAAGTGGAAGATCACGCTCAAGCACGGCAAGAAGTGGAAGGCCGTCAAGAGCGCGACCAAGAGAGGCTCCTTCGCTAAGAAGACGATGACCGTGAAGAAGCTCTTCTCCGGCAAGAAGATGAAGAAGGGCAGCTACAAGCTGAGGCTCTCCGCCGACCGGAACTCGAAGACGCTGAAGTTCAAGATCAAGTGAGTTGAAGTCACGGCGAGGCCGCCCGGGCGGCCTCGCCTCTTCTCTCCTCCCGGACTCCGTCCAACCCAGACAAGTTCCCGTGCCCGGCGCCGCGATCAGCGAGGCGCCAGAGCTTCGACCAGCGCCCGCGCCGCCCTGGCCCGATGCGAGTTCAGGCGCTTCCAGGCGTTGCCGAGCTCGGCCACGGTGCGCTTCTCGTCTTCGGGGATGAAGATCGGGTCGTAGCCGAATCCCTCCGATCCGCGCGGCTCGTGGCCGATCCGGCCGAGCAGGGCTCCGCTGCCACGAAGCTCGACTCCTTCGGGCGAGAGGGCGACCAGCTCGGAGATGTAGCGGGCGCGCCGGCCCTCGCCCTCGATGCCCTTGAGCGCCAAGAGCATGCGGCCAACCGGATCGTCGCCGCCGAAGCGCGCCGAGAACACTCCCGGCCCCCAATCGAGCGCGGCCACCTCGATGCCGGAGTCTTCGCCGATGACCCAGAGCGGGCGCTTCTCGAGCGAGCGGCCGTACAGAGCCTTACCGCAGGCGTTCTCGTAATAACTCGTGCCCGTCTCGGGCGGGAAGGTGCCGGCGGCCAGCGGCTCGACCTGCCAGCCCGGCAGAAGTTGCTCAAGCTCGCGGGCCTTGTCGGCGTTGCGCGAGGCGAAGACGGCGCTTCGGGCTAGTGCACCCATTGAGCCCCGCTCACTCCCTCGAGCGCCAGCAAGCCGTTGATGATCTCGACCATGCGCACGTCGCGCGCGAGCTCCACGTCGGCGGTCACCTTCCTCCGTCCCTCTTCATCCCTGACCTGCACCCCGACCAGCGCGGCCCGCTCGCTCTCCAGGTAGCGCAGCACCGACGCGGCGTCCGAGCCGAGCTTCAGATCGACGACGATGTGGGCAGAGCCCGACCTGACCCGATCGATGTAGCGGCGCTCGAAGATGCGTAGCGGCCAGAGCGCTATCAACGTCACCGCGGTGGCAAGGGCGGCGACCGAGTAGGAACCGGTTGCGGAGGTCATCCCGATCGCGGCCGCCATCCAGAGCGTGGCGGCGGTCGTCAGGCCGTGCACGCTAACGCCCTGGCGAATGATGGCACCGGCACCGAGGAAGCCGATACCGGTCACGACCTGAGCAGCGATGCGAGTCGGGTCGTAGGCGACTCCGCTGCCGAACTTGAAGTCCGTCCAGGCGTAGACCGAGACGAGCGTGAACAGGGCGGCCCCGAGCGAAACCAGGAGGTGCGTACGCAGGCCGGCGTAGCGATCACGCAACTCTCGCTCGAAACCGATCGCGCCGCCGAGCCCGGCGGCAAGCGCCAGGCGGAGCAGAGCCTCTGCCCATCCGAGCTGCGGTAGCACCCCGATATCTTGGCCTTCGTAGCGGATGGGACAGGCGCCCCATAAAAGCTCGACCCTCGTGTCTCGGGGTACGGGCGCCTCCTCGACCACCCCCCACCCTCCCACGGGGCGTGACACGGTATCGATCAAGAGCGCACGCGCACGTGACGGTTTCGTGTCAAATCAGCACGTCAGTTGTAAGCGTGGTCAGGCGGCAGAGCGCTTCGTATCGAAACGGGCCGCTACGAGGCCGCGACGCGTAGGGCTTCTTCTTGCGCCGCCTTGATCGTCTCGGCGCCGCCTACGGCAAGCGCCAGTAGCTCGTCCAGCTCCGCGCGGCCGAAGGGCGCGGTCTCGGCGGTCGCCTGCACCTCGATCAGGCGCCCGTCGCCGGTTGCGACGTAGTTCAGGTCGACCTCGGCGTTCGAGTCTTCGGCGTAGTCCAGGTCGAGCAGCTTCTCGCCCTCGACTATCCCCACCGAGACCGCGGCGACCGAGTCGGTCAGCACGCGGCCCAAACCGAAGCGCTCGAGAGCGCGGTTGGCCGCGACGTAGGCGCCCGAGACCGAGGCACAGCGCGTTCCGCCGTCGGCCTGGAGAACGTCGCAATCGAGCCAGACGGTTCGCTCGCCCAGCGCCTCCAGATCGGCCACCGCCCGTAGCGAGCGTCCGATCAGGCGCTGGATCTCGACCGTGCGCCCCTTCTGTTTGCCCGCGCTCGCCTCGCGCGCGGTGCGCGAGCCGGTCGAGGCCGGCAGGAGCGAGTACTCCGCGGTCAGCCAGCCGCGACCCCGCCCCGTGAGCCAGCGGGGGACGCCCTCCTGTATCGAGGCGGTGCAGAGAACGATCGTGCGACCCTGAGCGAAGAGCACCGAGCCGTGCGGCTGCTCGAGAAAGTCGCACTCGATCTTGAGTGGCCGAAGTGCGTCCGAGCGCCGGTCGTCGGCCCTACTCATGCGACGGCTCCGAGCTCGGACAGGGAGATCACCTCGACCTCGGCGATCGGGAACTGAAGGAAGCGCTCGCCCATCAGCCTGAACTGCTCGGGCTCGCCGGTCGTGAGAAAGCGGCAGACGCCCTCGCGCTCGGCCGTTCGGGCGATTCGCTTTCGCGTCAGCGTCTCGGCCACCTTGCGCGCCGTCTCCTCGGCCGAGAAGACGAGAGTCACCGAGCGGCCGAAGGCGCGCTGGAGCACGTGACGGATGAGCGGATAGTGGGTGCAGCCGAGGATGACCGTGTCGACGTCGGCCTGCTTGAGCGGCCCCGCGTAGGCGCGCACCGCCTCGACGGTGCCGGCACCGTAAGGCGTGTCGCTCTCGATCAGCTCGGCCAGGCCCGGACAGGCGACGGGGTGAAAGCGCACGCCCGCGTCGAGCGAGCGCACGATCGCCGCGTAGCGGCCCGCGTCGACCGTCGCCTCGGTGGCGAGCAGCCCGATGTGGCGGTTTCGCGTCGCCTGTACGGCCGCCTCGGCCTCGGGCGCGATCACCCCGACGACCGGAACCTCGAGCTCGGCCTGGAGGTCGGCGAGCGCGGCCGAGGTGGCGGAGTTGCAGGCGACGACTACCATCTTCACGCCCTGGCGCTCGAGAAAGCGACCGATCTCGAGTGCGAAGCCGCGGATCTCCTCGAGCGGTCGCGGCCCGTAAGGGAAGCGGCCGGTGTCGCCGAGATAGACGAAATCCTCGTTCGGCATGGTCACGAGGCACTCGTGAAGAACGGTCAGCCCGCCCATGCCGGAGTCGAAGATCGCTATCGGTCGCCCGTCCACCTGGCCCGATTCTAGTTAGTAGTCTCGCCGCGGGCTTCCGTCAGATTGGGCTCGAGCCGAGTGAACAACACGACATGTGCCAATCTCGCCGCCCCATTCAACGAGCGACGGATGCAATTCGTGGACGAGGAAATTCAGCAGCGGGCATATCGTTCGCCTGTGAGCACAGTTCGCATCGGTACCTGCTCCTTCGCCGACGAGGCGCTGGTGAAGAACTGGTACCCGCGCGGCCTGGCCTCGAAGAACCGGCTGCGCTACTACGCCGAGCACTTCGACACGGTCGAGATCGACTCGACCTTCTACCGACTGCCCGGCCCCGGCATGAGCGCGGGCTGGGTAGAGCGCACGCCGCCCGGATTCACCTTCCACATCAAGGCCTTCGGGCTGATGACCAGGCATCCGCTGCGCATCGAGCAACTGCCGGCGGATCTACGCTCGGCAACCGAGGTCGACGAGCACGGGCGCGTCTCTCATCCGTCCGAGGAGCTCCGCGCCGAGGTCTTCCACCGCTTCCTCAGCGGAATCGCGCCGCTGGCCGACGCCGGCAAACTGGGCGGAATCCTCTTCCAGCTTCCGCCCTACGTCGTCTTCAAGGAGTCCTCATTCGACTACCTGCGCTGGGCAGCGGAGAGGCTGGCCGGATTCGACGTGCTGGTCGAGTTCCGCCATGCGAGCTGGCTCGAGCAGGAGAACCGGGCCCGGACTCTCTCGCTGCTGAGGGAGCTCGGCCTGACGCTGGTGATAGTGGACGCCCCGCGCCTCGACAGCGCCGGCGTCATCCCGACCGTCGCCGAGCTAACCAGCGACGTCTCCTACGTCCGCTTCCACGGTCGCAACGCCGCCGCCTGGCACCACCGCGGCGGCAGCGCCGCCGACCGCTTCGACTATCTCTACACGCGCGAGGAGTTGGCCGAATGGATCGAGCCGCTGCGCGAGCTGAGCGGTAGCGCCGGGCAGCTCTTCGCCGTCTTCAACAACAACAACTCGAGCCCGCCGCCGGGCCCGCTGCAGCGACCGGTCGCCCAGGCTCCGGCAAACGCGCTCATGCTCCGCCAGCTTCTGCTCGAAGCGGGCGTGCCGGTATCGAGCGGTCTAGCCGATGCAGCGCTCGAGGAATCCGAGCAGTATCGGATTGACGACATCGGGTCGCTGGAAGCTGACCAGGTGGTTCGCCCCCGGGACGATCACTAGCTCGCCCTCCGGCGCCTGCTCGACCAGCTTCTCTGATGTGCTGACCAGGCCCTGATCGAGCTCGCCGGCAATCGCGAGCAGTGGGCAAGGAAGCGTTTGTACGACATCGGTCGTGTCCTCGCGACCGACCATGGCCACCAGCTCCTGAACGACCCCTTCCGCGTCCAGGTTCGCGACGGAATCGTCCAGCCGCCTCGATGCCGCCGAATCGGTGCCCGCGCCGATCGCGTAGTCGCGCATCGTCTGCCACTGCGCGAGCGGGCCTCCCTCACGCACGCGAGCGATCGATTCGTCGCGCCAGACCTTCGCTTCCGGAGGATCGGCCGACGCGTGCGAGCCGACAAGCACGAGCCCGCGAATGCGTTCCGGGGCACGCTTGGCGACGGCGAGCGCGCAGTAGCCGCCCATCGAGGCGCCGACCAGCACGAGGTCGCCGTCGGTCTCGTCAAGCAGCTGCTCGGCCCAGCCGTCGATCGAATCGCCGCGCCCCACCAGGCTGGGCGTGCGCACCTCGTAGCCGGCAAGAGCCTCGAGCTGAGGCTCCCACATCTCAGGACCCACAGGGAATGCGTGAAGCAAGAGAACGGTCGTACCCATGTGAATCGCCTCCATGCTTTGACTCGGTCACGGCTCGCTCGACGAACGAAAGACTAGCCAGCTCCGGCGGCTGGCGCCCGGTGCCGACCGTTTCCAAACAGCGGCTATAGACTTTTCCTCGCGTCAACGCCGCACTACCGAAGGGAGAGCTCTTTGAAACGCATTCTCGCCGCACTCCTGCTACTGGTCGCGTTTACGATTCCCGTGAGCGGCGCCGGGGCCGCGAATCAGGCCAAGCAGATAAAGACGCTGCATAAACAGGTCAAGACGCTGCAGAAGCAGGTCAAGACGCTGCGGACTCAGGTCAAGACGGTGAACACCGGCCTGAACGCGATCTACTCCATCGCCCTCGTCAACTGGCAGGCCACAACCTGCACTCTGGCGATGGTCGCCGACACCTTCCAGGCGACCTGGACGGCGCTGGACAACGCCGGAATCAGTGGAGCGCCCTTTAGCACCCTGCTCACGCCGTTGGACGACTACGGCGCCTGCCTGGATCTCGGCCTCACACGTCAGATGGGTTTGAGCCTGCCGAGCTGGACTGCGTACAACAGCCTGATCACCTTTCTCTACGGCCCCTAGCCCACGACGGTAGGAGAACGTTCGATCGCAAGCGGGTCCTCGGGCCCGTTTGCTCGTTCAGGCCGGGCGCTCGAGTGCCGCCGCGATCTGGTGGAAATCGCCGAAGGGCTCGTAGGGCGTGCCGATCGTGTCGAGATAGCGGGCCAGGCCACAGCGCGCGAAGACTCGCGAGGAGGCAAGCGCGGGGCAGCGGTCCGAGTACCCGTTGCCGACGTAGACCACCTCGCCCGACGGCAGCTTCGGACGCTTGCAGCGCTCGCCGCAGACCGGACAGATCTCTCCGTCGAAGTGGACGCGCCAGCCGGCCTCTCCGTCCGAGACGAGCTCGTTGGCGAGCAGGTCCGCCTCGATGCCAAAGCGATCGAGCACCGGCCGAATCAGCTGACGAAGATTGGAGGAGAGCAGTAGCGGTCGCTCGCGCTCGGCCAACTCGAGAAAGCCGGGACGCAGCTCGACGTTCTCGAGCAACCAGTCGACGACCTCTCCGATAGGCGTCGTGATCGTTGCCAGCTCGCTCTCGATCACGTATTGGAGCGTCACCGGCAGGGGCTTGGAGTCGTCGATGAAGGTATCCGAGAAGCGATCGACGAGCTCGGCGTCACCGAACTCGCGCACGATCAGATCCATCGTGTCGGAGACGGTCGCCGTTCCATCCCAATCGATTACGAGCCGCATGCCCCACAGGCTATCCGCCGCGGTCTTTCTCACGCCGGACCTACTAGAGAGCCGATCTGTCCGGCTCGGTGTGGATGACCAGGCGCTTGATCCCGGCGCACTTGTCGTGTACCAGCTGTTCGATCTCGGAAGCTCGCTTGTGGGCCTCCGAGAGAGAGATCTCGGGATCGAGCGCCACGACCATGTAAACGACGAAACCCTCCTCGGTGCTCACGAAACGAAGCGCCCGCGGAGCCGCGCCCGTTGTCTCACGAACGATCTGTCGAATCGCATTCCCGTAATCGCGCGTCTGGACGCGCGGCGCGGCACTTCCCGTGACCTCTTCGTCCAGCGGCTCGAGGTGGGTCACCACGGCGGTGATCTCGGGACGCGTATCCATGATCGCCTGCTCGACCTGCGAGGCCAGCTCGTGAGCGCCGGCGAGCGAAAGATCTCCGGGAAGCTTCAGGTGGAGCGAGACCTCGTGCCGGTTCTTGAGATCGGCGATGACGAGGTTGTGGATCTCGCGCACGCCCGGCACGCTCATCGCCGCCGCTCGCACCCGCTCTTGCAGCCCGCCTGTCTCACCGGGAGGCTCGACATGGACGACGACCTCGCCACCGTGCAAGACCCCTTCCAGCGCCGTCTCGATCCGGTCGGAGACGGTATGTGCCTCGCCCACCGCGGCGTCGGGCGGGATGACGATCACTGCGTCGGCGTAGTAATGCCCACCGGCTTCCCGCACGCGTAGCCGTTTCAGCTCGACGGGTGGATCGAGCGCGCCGATTGCCTCCCGGACCGTCTCTGTGCCCAGGCGTGGACTGCGATCCATGAGGATGTCGGCGTTGCGGAAGGCCAATCTCGAGGCGGCGAAGAGAACGATCGCGCCGACGAAGAGAGCCGCAATCGCGTCGGCCTGTGGATACCCGGCGCGGACGAAAACGAGCCCCACCAGCACACCGACCGAGCCGAGCAGATCGCCGAAGAAGTTGAGGGCGTTCCCTTGCAGAGCCGCACTCCGATGCCGGATCGAGGCGCGGTACGAGACGAACGTCCGGCTGGAGTCGATCGTGAGCACAATCAGGATCACGGCGATGGCCCACCAGGTCGCGTCGACTTTCGGTGGGCTCGACTTCGCGAGCCGCTCGATCGCGGCGTATCCGATCCAGACGCTGACAACGAAGAGGACAGCCGCCTCGGCAATCGCGGTCAGATTCTCGACCTTGGCGTGGCCCCAAGGGTGCTCCTCATCCGCCGGCCTGACCGCGAGACCAACAGAGAAAAGCGTCATCAGCGCCGTGATCAGGTCGAGGCCCGATTCGAGCGCACCGGAGACGAACGCGAGGCTGCCGGTGATCAAGCCCGTCGTCAGCTTGAGCGCGATCAGCGCAAGCGCAGCGACCACCGAGGAGAGAGCGATCTTCTGCTGCGAGGTCATTGGTTAAGGCTAGTACGCGCGCGACTATGCCGGCTGCGAGCCGACTAGACCAGAGATTGTGAAGCCGCCCATCTGCTCGAGCGACTCGATGCGAGCGTCGAGCGAAGGGTGGGTGTCGAACAGGCCGCTCAACGCCGCCCGGGCCCCGTTTGCGTTGTTGAGCGGCGTCTCGATGTAGAGATGAGCGGTGGCACGGTTGGCGTGGCGAAGCTCGGTCGTGTCCACCTTCAGCTTCCAGAGCGCAAGCGCCAGGCCCTCGGGGTCGCCCGTGATCGAGGCCGAGGATTCGTCGGCCAGGTACTCGCGCCGACGCGAGAGCGACATCTGGATGCCGAAGGCGGCGATCGGGGCCAGGATCAGCATCGCGAGCCCGACGATCATCAGGATCGGGTTGCCGCCGCCGCGGCGCTTTCCACCGCCGAAGAAGGCGAAGCGAAGTGCGAGATCGGCGACGAGGGCGACAACGCCGACAAGAACGGCGGCCAGGCTCATCAGACGCACGTCGCGGTTGCGAACGTGCCCGATCTCGTGCGCGATTACCGCCTCGAGCTCGCGCTTGTTCATCATCGCGAGCAGCCCGCTGGTAGCGGCGACGTAGGCGGTCTTGGGCGAGCCGCCGGCGGCAAACGCGTTCGGGCAGGGATCGTCGACCACCCGCACCTGCGGCGTCTGGGCGAGACCGGCGCCGATCGACGCGTTCTCCACGGCGCGCACCAGCTCGGGATACTCCTCCTTGGTTACCGGCCGGGCGCCGGTCCAGGAGGCGATCATCCTGCCGTTGGCGAACCAGGAGTAGAGCGCGTAGGCAAAGGCGATGCCGGCGATGACGATCAGCGAGGCGCCGCCGTAGAGAGCCTGCACCGCGGCGCCGATGGCGACGAAGACCAGCCCGAAGGTGAGCAGGAGCATTCCCGAGCGGATGCGGTTGGAGCGGATCTGCTCCTCGAGCGTCATTGGCCGGAGAGATCGACGCTCGGCAGGGCGGCCTCGGCGGACGACTCGAGCGCGAAGAACTCGCGCTCGTGGAACCCGCCGAGCCTGGCCACGATCAGGTCGGGAAAGCTTTGCAGGCGGCTGTTGTACTGGTAAACGGTCTGGTTGTAGTAGCGCCGGGCGGCCGCGATCTTGTCCTCGGTGTCGGTCAGCTCGTCCTGC
>Ga0315542_1002922_pt1 | contig 10193 bp, 8 predicted proteins | sample SalMarSW160120MG_FD_202541 | JGI IMG/M metagenome (GOLD analysis project Ga0315542, IMG submission 202541) | Salt marsh sediment microbial communities from the Plum Island Ecosystem LTER, Massachusetts, United States - Salt Marsh Sediment SW1601-20 ... | reverse complement strand
TTTCTTGCCCAGGGCATTCTTGACCACGATCTGCCCTACTCGCTGACGTTCATCAACGACCGGGACGACGCACGGGTGACCCAGTTCCAGCGCGACTTCCCGCAGTTTGGGATGCACGCGGTTGACCTGGACACGATGGCCGCGCGCAGCAAGGTGATCGTGGAAGCGGCACACGCCTCGGTCGTCCCCGATATTGCGCGGAAGGCGCTGCTGGCTGCGCAGCAGGTTGAGGCGACCAAGTACCTGTTCGTGATGAGCGTCGGCGGACTACTTGACCTGTCACCGGAATTCTTGGACGAGCTTTCCGGCAGCTACTTGAAGATAATCGCGCCGTCCGGCGCCATCGGCGGCCTGGACGCATTCTCATCCATGACGCTCGCTGGTATGGAGCGCATCACCCTGACGACCCGCAAGCCGCCCAAGGCGTTGGGAAGGGACGATCGTCAGGCTACGCAAGTGTATGCCGGGCCACCGGCCCCGGCGTTCGAGCAGTATCCGAAGAACGTGAATGTGGCCATCACGCTGGCACTCTCCACGGTGGGATTGGATAAGCTGGAGTTCGTGCTGGTCAGCGACCCGGCGGTTGAGGCCAACATCCACGAGATAGACGCGGTGGGGCCGGCCGGGCATGTGCATATCGTGCTGGAGAACAAGCCTTCGCCTCAGAATCCCAAGACCAGCTATCTAGCGGCGCTGTCCATCATCTCGGCGCTGAAGCGGTTTAGCAAGAACCTCATGGTTGGATACTAGCGGTCTGGTAGAATCCGTGCCGTGCGGTTGGGGGTCTCAACACTGGCAATTCACACTCCCGGCGGCATCGGCCGCTATGCCCGTATACTGGCGGCCTCACTGCTGCTGCATTTCGACGGAGAGCTGCACCTGTTTGTGCAGCGCGAAGGCGACCTGGAAATCGTGCTGCAGGAAATGCCTGATAGCGCGCCGAGCCACTTCAGGCCGGAGGTGAAGCTGCACATCAGCCCGGTTCCCAGCCTGCCACGCCACCTCCAGCACCAGTGGCTGATACCCCGTGCGTTCAACGGACTGGGGCTGGACGCGTATCTTGACCCGGACTACATCCTGCCGCTGCTGGAGAACACGCCCTGCACCTGCGTCGTCCATGACACCACGCCGTATAGCAGTTTCCAGATGCTCGGCGCCAAAGCGCGGCTTATCTACGGGCTTTCCGCCAGGCCCTCGCTCAACCGCGCGCAGCGCATCGTCTGCGTGTCCGAGCACACCCGCGCCAAGCTGGCGCAGCTTTTTCCCCGGCACTCGGTGAAGATGCGAACCGTTACCTCGTGCTTGTCACCGCGCTTTGAAGCGGCCTCGCGCAAGTCCTACAGAAGGTTGGACGCCGTCTCCGTCCAAACTGAGTATGGCCCGGTGGCCATCCCCCAGCCTTTCATCTTGCACGTGGGCGTGCCGGGGCCGCGCAAGAACATACCGGTACTGCTGGAAGCGTTCAAGGAGCTGAAGCTGCGGATGTTTCCGCACCGGCTCGTTCTGGTTGGCGGGAAGGCCCAGTGGTTTGGCGTCAACAACGCAGCCGCACCAGTGCCGCAGGCGGCGCTGTCGGCAGGAATGACTAGCTGCGGGACGGATGTGCTGCCCGAAGTGCTCCCGGTGGGACGGGTTAGCGATGACGACCTGATTTCACTCTACCGCCATGCCGACCTGCTGGTGCTGCCGTCGCTGGAAGAGGGATTTGGGTACCCCGTGCTGGAGGCCCTGGCCTTCCGCACGCCGGCGCTTGCGGGCAGCGCTTCGCCGCTAGCCAAGCTCCCAGGGGTAGCTACTATCCCCAATCCAGCGAGCGCTGCGTCAGTCGCTGAAGCCATGGAGGATGCCCTGCGCGGGCTGCCGGAGCTTGCCGCCCAAATGGCAGAGAACTTCCATCCCGCCGAGTTCTCGTGCGAGCGGTATGTGCAGGAGCTGCTGGCGGCTATCGCCGGGTAGCCCCGGCCTTGTTATAATCACCTTATGGCTGGTTCAACTGAAGGGTGCGGCCATTCGGCCCGCCTGATTGCCACAATTGTGCTTCTGACCGCGGTCGTGCTCACTGCGCTGTTGTCCTTCTTCTCCTGCAACGGGAACGGCCCCCAAAGCGCACAGTCCAATTCGCAGCGGCTGACTGGCACGCTGAAGCTGCCGCTGGACTCGGACGTCCCCACGCTTGACCCTATCCACATTACGGATGTACGCAGCGCGTCGGTGGCCCGGCAGATGTTCTCCACCCTCATCCGCTACGACAAAGACCTGCGCATCATCCCCGATCTGGCGGAAAGCTGGGAGGTGTCGGAGGACAAGCTGCACTTGAAGTTTCACCTGCGCCAGGGCGCCAAGTTCTCCAACGGGCGCGAGGTCACCGCTGAGGACTTCGTGTATTCTTTCAACCGGCTGGCCGCCCCTGAAGAGCTGTCCGAGCGCTCCACGCTGTTGCGCGATGTGGTCGGGTTCCAGGATTTCCAGTCCGGCGCGGCCAACAACCTGGCAGGCTTGTCGGCACCCGACGCCTACACGTTCGTGATAGAGCTTGGCAAGCCTTACAGCCCCTTCCTCACCTCGCTCGCCATGATCAACTTCGCAGTGGTGCCACGGGAGGAAGTGGAGGCAACTGCAGAAGGCCAAACTGCCCCATGGGTGCGGCATCCCGTTGGCAGCGGCCCATTCAAGCTGTCGGATTGGAAGACCGATTCGCACATTTTGCTGGAGGCTAATCCGGACTACTACAAGGGCGCGCCCTACCTCATGCACATTCTCTACAAGGTCATCCCCGACCTGAACACGCAGTTCAACGCCTATCAGAACAATGAGCTGCACGCCACCAACCTGCCGGTTGGCTCGCTGCGCGACATCATGCGCGACCCGAAATACGAGGGCGAATTCCGCCGCAAAGAGCTTATGGCCATCCAGTTCTATGTCTTCAATATGGAGAAAGACCCCTGGAGAGAGCGGCTGTTTGAGAAGGACACCCGGAAATACTTGCGGCAGGCGTTCAACTACGCCATCAACCGCGAGTACATCGCTAACGAGATTCTGGAAGGACGCTACGAGCCCTTCGTCGGCATTATTCCGCCAGCGCTGGCGGAATGGCATAACCCGGCCAACAAGGTTGAGCCGCGCTACAACTACGACGTGGATAAGGCGCGGGCTCTGCTGGAGCGGGCGGGATACCCGCAAGGGCTGTTTCTGCCGACCTTTCCGATGTACTACAACTCGTTCTCGGTATACCCAATAGTAGCGCTGCAGGTGCAGGACTTCCTGGGCGACATTTCGGTGAAGGTTGACCCGCAAGTGCTGGAGTGGTCAACCTTCCTCACTACCATGCGCAACGGCGACTATTTGTTCGGCCGCTCCGGCTGGGTGGCGGATTTCCCTGACCCCGACTCGTTCCTCTGGCAGCTTCTCGCCAGCGAGAACAAGGGGTACCACGACAACTGGTCGCGCTACGGCAACCCGGAGTTTGACCAACTCGTGGAGGAAGCCCGCGTGGAGTTTGACCGCGACAAGCGGCGCACGCTCTACTGGCGCGCGGAGCAGATTGCGCTGGAGGACGCGCCGTGGCTTTTCCTCTTCGCGCAAACCACGAATGTGCTCATCAAGCCCGAAGTGGTCGGGCTCACCATCTCGGGAATGGATGTAGACGCGAGCTTTCCCAATGTGGATTTCTCGCAGGTGTATATCAAGCAGGCGGATGCGGCTTCGGGTGACAGCGGGGGCGCTTCGGCTGATACGGGGGGAGAGTAATGAAGTACTTCACAATTATCATTGCAGCCGCCGCGCTGCTAGCGCTCAGCGGCTGCCCCAAGCCTGCCGGCCAAGCGCCGGAAGCCAAGGGGCCGCTGCCGGTGAAACCGCTGCAGGAGAAGGTATACCGCTTCCCCCTGCCGGCCGACCCGCCGACGCTGGACCCGATGCACATCACCGACACGGTATCGGACACGGTGGCGCGCCGGCTCTTCAACGGGCTCGTGCGGTTCTCGCCGAGCCTGGAGATCGTGCCCGACCTGGCGGAAAACTGGGTGATATCCGAAGACGGCCTAACCTATAAGTTCTTCCTGCGCAAGGGCGCGAAGTTCCACAACGGCGTGGAAGTTACCGCGGGCGATTTCCTCTACAGCTTCACCCGCATTCTGGACGCCGCGGCGGCAGCGCGCAACGAAGATGTGCCCAGCGAACGCGCGCAGATGCTGTTTGACGTGGCAGGCGCACAGGCGCTGTTTGAGGGCCAGGCGGAGAACGTGGCCGGGCTTTCAGCGCCGGACGACCAGACCTTCATCATCAAGCTCAAGGAGAACTTCGCGCCGTTTCTGTCGGTGCTGTGCATGAGCAACTTCGTGGTGGTGCCGCGCGACGCGGTGGAACAGGACTGGAAGGGCTTCGCCCAGCATCCCATCGGAACCGGGCCCTTCGTGTTTGACCGCTGGGAGCACGACAACGAGATTGTGCTCAAGGCCAACCGCAACTACTGGGAAAAGGAAGTGAAGCTGGACGTGCTCGTCTTCAAGGTGATGCCGGACGAGAACACGCGCTACCAGGCTTTCCTGAACGGCGACATTGACCATACGGATATCCCCTTCGGCAAGATGGCCGACGTCAACGCCAATGCCAGCTTGAAGCCGATGGTGCAGGGCGTCACCGCGATGGACATGTACTGCTACGGCTTCAACTGCGAGAAGCCGCCCTTTGACAACAAGCTGGTGCGGCTCGCGTTCAACCACGCAGTGGACAAAGAGGCGATTATCAAGAACATCCTGGAGGGACGCGGCGAGGTGCAGAAAACCTACTTCCCGCCGGGCTCCTTCTACTTCAAAGCGGACAGCGAAGGCTACCCCTACGATCCAGCCAAGGCCAAAGCCTACCTGGAGCAGGCGGGCTATCCTGATGGCAACGGCCTCAGCGAAGTTACGCTGAGTATTGACACTCAGCAGCTTTCGCGCCAGATTGCCGCGATGGTGCAAGAAGACCTGCGGCAGATCGGCGTGAAGGTGAGCATTGAGCAGAGCGACTGGTCAACCTTTCTTGCCCGGGTGTACGCGGGAGAGCTTACATTCCACCAGAACACCTGGCTCGCGGACTACCCCGATCCCGACAACTGGCTCTATGTGCTGCTGGAGTCCACCCAGGCCGGCGCACCGGGCAACATCACCCGCTTCTCGCACACCCAGTTTGACCAGCTCGTGCGCAAGGCGCGCAAGACGGTAGACGAGGCGGAACGCATTCGCTTGTACGGCAAAGCTGAGGATATCGCGCTGGCGGCCGCGCCGTGGCTGCTCGTGTACTGGCGCAAGAACCTGACGCTGGTGCAGCCCTACGTGAAGGGGCTGGAGATAACCGCGATGGACCGCACGCCGCAGCTCAACAACTCGCGGATGGAGGATGTCTATCTGGAGCGGTAACGCCGGAAGCTGATGCTGTACTTCCTCATCAAGCGCGTGCTTTCGGCCATACCCGTGCTGCTGGGCATCACGATTATCACCTTCACCGTCATCCACCTGGCACCGGGCGACCCGGTGCAGGTGCGCATGGGCCAGAAGTACGACCCGGAAGTGGCGCAGCGCCTGCGCACCGAAATGGGGCTGGACAAGCCGCTGCCGGTGCAATACGCCATCTTTCTGGGCGACCTGGTGCGCGGTGACCTGGGCTACTCGTTCGTGAAGAACCTGCCGGTGAACGAGCTGTTGCGTGGCAAGTTCGGCAACACGCTGTACCTGTCTATCAGCGCGATGCTGCTGGCAGTGCTAATGGGAATGCTGCTGGGCATTCTGGCGGCGATCCGGCCGCAGTCGGCGCTGGATTACGCGGTGATGGTATTCGCGGTCGCCGGCGTGTCTATACCGGTGTTCTGGCTAGGCCTGATGCTGCAACTGCTGTTCGGAGTGCAGCTCGGCTGGTTCCCCGTCACCGGCATGACCGAGTACGGCGCGACATTGGCGGAGAACCTGACGCACCTGGTGCTGCCGGCGGTGACGCTGGCGACGGTGCCGATGGCCATCATCGCGCGCATCACCCGCAGCTCCATGCTGGAAGTTATGGAGCAGGACTACATCCGCACTGCCCGCGCCAAGGGCCTGGGACAGCGCACGGTATTGTTGCGACACGCGCTGAAGAACGCGCTGATACCCATCATCACGGTCATCGGCAACATGTTCGCGCTGCTGCTCACCGGCGCGGTGCTGACCGAGACAGTGTTCTCCTGGCCGGGGCTGGGGCGCGCCATGGTGGACGCCATCACCCAGCGCGACTTCCCGGTGATACTCGGCGGCGTCACGCTGTTCGCCGTGACCTTCGTCATCGTCAACTTGATTGTGGACAGCATCTATGCGTGGATTGACCCGCGCATCCGGTACACCTAATGCGTTGGTTCTTCACCAAGCTGTTCCGCCACCGCGCCGCCTTCGCCGGGCTGGTCATCATCGTCCTGTTCGTGCTCGCGGCCATCTTCGCGCCGCTGGTCTCCCCGCACAGCCCTATTGAGCAGTACCGCTACTTCAACCGGCTGCCGCCCTCGTTGGAGCTGCGCCAGCCGCCCGTGAATCCCGATGGAACGCCGCTCACCCATCCCGTCACCGGCGAAGAAGTGCAGCCGCAGCGCTTCCTTATGGGCACCGACATCCATGGGCGCGACGTCCTCTCGCGCGTCATCTACGGCGCGCAGGTGTCGCTGCTGGTGGGCATCGTCGCCACCCTCATTGCGCTCACCATCGGCATCGTCATCGGCTCGCTGGCGGGCTACTTCGGCGGTTGGATGGATAACGTGCTGATGCGGCTCACCGACACGTTCTTCGCGTTTCCCAGCATCCTGCTCGCGATTGTCATCCTCGCCACCTTCACGAAACCGGGGCTGTGGGCGGTGTTCCTCGCGCTGGGACTGACCGGCTGGACCGGCATCGCGCGCGTCATCCGCGGCCAGATACTCTCGCTGAAAGAACACGAATTTGTGGAAGCCGCGCGCAGCATCGGCTGCAGCCACGCGCGCATCATCATCCGCCACCTGCTGCCCAACTGCCTGGCGCCCATCATCGTGCTGGGGACGCTGGCGGTGGCGGAGAACATCCTGAGCGAGGCGGGGCTGTCGTTTTTAGGGCTGGGCATCCAGCCGCCCACGGCGTCGTGGGGCAACATGCTGGCGGAGTCGCGCGGGCTGCTCAAGGAGATGCCGTGGTGGAGCATCTTCCCGGGCGCGGCGCTGGCGCTGACCGTGCTCGGCTTCAACCTCTTCGGCGACGGCCTGCGGGACATCCTGGACCCGCGGATGAAGATTAGGCGGTAGGGGTCAGTACCTCTCTTTGTGCCCGCACTGGAAGCACTGGATTGTACCCTTCTTGATTCCAGGCACGCCCCCGGCAAGAAGCCTGACAATGAAGACGGCTAGTACAACTGAGGCAAAGAGCATGAGTTCCACTTCAATTGGCAGGGGAATCGGTAGCAGACACAGGATAACAAGCAGCACTACGGCAGCACCACTCGTAGTGTAGTTGCCACCGTACTTGAGCACCGTCATCGGGTGGCCGCATACCGGGCAGGGCGACCCGTCGGGCGGCATCTGTTTCTTTACATCAGACATCAGGTTACAGCACCTTCTCCCAGCCGCACTGGAGGCAGTAGATCCGGCGGGAGGTACTGTAAGGTGGGAAGTAGGACACGGAAATGACCAGCAGCATGTAGATGAGCGTGAAGATAACAATGTAGTAGTAGCACTCGCGCGGAGTGGCTCCGAGAAGCTCCTCCCAGGTGCTGAACTCAATTAGACTCATGGGCAACATCGCCAGTAGTCCCCAGCCCCGCGGATCTATCAGCATCAGAAAGAGTGGAAAGCCAATGAGCGCAATTGGATAGAGAATGGTTGCCTCAATTATCAGCGATACGATGCGCGCGCGGTGGAAGCGGCGGGGGATGATCACGGCGGTGTTCAGGCCGCAATACTCGCACCGGTAACGCGGAGCGTCCGGGGGAATGCTCTCCCCTTCCAAGGACATGCATTGATTATACAACCGCCCTGATACAATCATGGCGTGGCCCGGTTCTACGAGACGGACGACACGATATGCGCGCTGGCGACGCCGCCGGCGGCAGGCGCGCTGGCGCTGGTGCGCCTGTCGGGGCCGCGCGCTTATCAGATTGCCACGGGCGCGCTGGACATCAAGCTGCCGCCGCGCGGACGTCTGCGGGGACGGCACTTCGTCCGCCGGGTTGAGCTGGGCGAGGGGCTGAGCGTTGAGGCGGTCGTCATCTGCTTTCTTACGCCGCACTCATACACCGGCGAGGACGCGCTGGAGTTCTCGCTGCCGGGGAACCTGCTAATCGTGGAACGGCTGCTGGCGCGGCTGCGGGAGGCCGGGGCGCGTCCGGCGGAGCCCGGCGAGTTCACCTACCGCGCGTACCTGAACGGCAAGCTGGACCTGGCGCAGGCCGAGGCGGTGAACGGCGCCATCCGCGCGGGCAGCGAGACGCTGTTGCGGCTGACGCTGAACGAGCTTTCCGGCGAGGCCTCGCAGCAGGTGGAGGGGTGGCTCTCGCGGCTGAATGCGATACTCGCGGGGATTGAGGTGGTGCACGATTATCCCGGCGATACTGATGAAGCGCCCGCGGGTAAAGCGGCTGAAGACATCATCGCTTTGCAGGATGAGTTGCGGGCGCACCTGGAGTTTCACCGGGCGCACCGGCGGCTGCGCGAGGGGCTGAAGGCGGTGATACTGGGCGCGCCCAACGTGGGCAAGTCCACGCTGTTCAACCGGCTACTGGGCTACGATCGGGCGATTGTCAGCGAAGCGCCGGGCACCACGCGCGATTATTTAGAGGAGCCGGTGAGTTTCGGCGGGGTGCAGCTTTCGCTGGTGGACACCGCGGGCCTGCGGCAGGCGGCGGAGCTGGTGGAGATGATGGGCGTGGAGCGCGCGCAAAAGCTGCTGGGCGAAGCCGACGCAGTGATACTGGTGGAGGAGGTATTCCACTTCAGCCCGCAGGGGCGCGAACCGCTGCCGAGGCTGGCAGATATGCTCTCGCGCATTGAGCAGGCGCAGCTACCCGCGCTTCTGGTCGTCAACAAGATTGACACCGTGTCCGGCGAAGAACGCGCGCAATTGACAGCGGCAGCAGTAAAGATGGACGCAGTCACCACCAACGCCAAGTCCGGCGAAGGCTTGGAGGCGGTGCGGGAGTTCCTGCGCAAGCTCGCGCAGGTGGAGGACTCAAGCGTGCGCTTCCTGCTCACCGAGCGGTCGGGAGCGCTGGTGCAGCAGGCGGCGGAGGCGCTGGCGCGGGCGCTAGAGGCCATAGGCGCGGGGCTGGCGACGGACGCGGTGGCGGTGGACTTGTACGACGCTCAGCGGGCGCTGGCGGGGATACTGGCGGCGGAGAACCGCGACATGGTGATTGATGAAGTCTTCCGCCGGTTCTGCCTGGGGAAGTGACGCCTCAATCGGACTACCGCCCCACCCCCTTGCGGAAAGCAGGCGCCGCATTGTATGATAAATCGTTCACAATCTCAGATAATGAGGCCGAACAAAGGCCATTGATAGCTTAACCCAGGGGGTTCATATGAAGAAGGTTCACTTGTTCACGCCCGGCCCGACCATGGTGCCGGCGGAGGTGGCGCTAGCAGGCGCCAAGGAGATGATTCACCACCGCACCGACCAGTTCTACGCCATCTACGAACAGTGCGCGGTGAAGCTTCAGACTATCTTTGAAACCAAGCAGCGCGTGCTTACGCTGAACGCCACCGGCACCGGCGCGATGGAAGCGGCGGTGGTCAACTTGGTGGCGCCGGGCGAGACCATGATTACGTTCAACGGCGGCAAGTTCGGCGAGCGCTGGACCAAGATCGGGAAGGCCTTCGGCTGCAACGTGCACGAGGTCAAGTACGAATGGAGCGACGCCGCCACGCCGGATAAGCTGGAGCAAGCACTGAAGGACGCTCCCGACGCCGTCGGCGTCTTCTGCCAGCTCAACGAAACCGCTTCCGGCGTGCTTTCGCCGGTCAAGGAGCTGGTGGAGATCGCCCACAAGGCGGGCAAGTTCATCGTGGTTGACGCCATCAGCGGCCTGCTGGCGCACCCCTGCCCCATGGACGCGTGGGACCTTGACGTGCTGCTCAGCGGCTCGCAGAAGGGATTCATGATGCCGCCGGGCGTTGCCTTCATCGTGCTCGGCCCGCGCGCGGTGGAGAAGATGGAGAAAACCAAGGGGCACGT
>Ga0315542_1002920_pt1 | contig 10195 bp, 9 predicted proteins | sample SalMarSW160120MG_FD_202541 | JGI IMG/M metagenome (GOLD analysis project Ga0315542, IMG submission 202541) | Salt marsh sediment microbial communities from the Plum Island Ecosystem LTER, Massachusetts, United States - Salt Marsh Sediment SW1601-20 ... | reverse complement strand
ACAGCCACGCGGTCTCGACCGTTGCGAAGCATTCAGAGAGAAGGAGGCATGAGATGAAGCGATCCGTCATGGGTACGGTGCTGCTCGCGCTCGTCCTGGCGTTCGCCGGTTCGGTGATGGCGCAAGGCACGAGCATGCCCGGCAAGGGCGTCACCGTCCAGCCGGCCGTCGCCACGTGGAGCTCGGCGCAACCGCTCGAGGCGATCTTCGCCACGCTGCTGGAGGACCTCGGCTACAACGTCAAGCCGGCCAAGGCCCTCTCGAATCCGATCTTCTACCAGTCTGTGACGCAAGGCTCGGTCGACTTCTGGGCCAACGGCTGGTTCCCGTTGCACAACGCCCAGCTCCCGAGCGACTTCCACCAGAAGGCCGAGATCCTCGGGACGATCGTCAAGCACGGCGCCATCCAGGGCTTCCTGGTGAGCAAGAAGGCGGCCGAGAAGTACCACATCACCTCGCTCGCCGACTTCAAGAAGCCGGCGGTCCGCAAGGCGTTCGATTCGACCGGCGACGGCAAGGCCACCCTGGTCGGGTGCCCCCCGGGCTGGGGCTGCCACGATGTCATCAGCCACATCATGGACGTCTACCACTTGCACCCCTACATCCACGTGGTGACCGCCGGCTACGCAGCGGCCTTCGCCGACGCCCTCGCGCGGTACAAGAGCGGCCAGCCCGTCCTCTACTACACCTGGACGCCCAACTTCACGGTCTACGACCTGAAGCCCGGCAAGCAGGTGGTGTGGATCAACGTGCCCTACAACGCGCCCACCAAGGCGCAGAAGCCGTTCGAGAAGGACATGACGCAGAAGAACATCCCCGGCGCCGTCACCAACCCGATCAAGATGGGCTTCGTCGCCAACAACATCCAGGCCGTGGCGAACAAGAAGTTCGCCAACGACAACCCGGCGGCCAAGAAGCTCTTGGAGGAGGTGACGATCCCGCTGGCCGACATCTCGAGGATGACCTACGCGATCAACCAGGGCAAGGACAGCGCCAAGCAGATCAAGGCGATGGCCCAGACATGGATCAAGGACCACCAGACCGAGGTCGATCAGTGGCTGAGCGCGGCGCGCCAGGCGGCGACGCAGGCCAGCGCGCAGTAGAAGCGGGCGCACCGCGTCGACGAAGCGCGCGAGCGTGCAGCGTCGCAGCGCAGCGCGTCCGGCAGCCGCCTCCGATCGGAGGCCTCGAAGGACGTACAGCGCCCGATCACGCGGCAGGAGGGTCGACCCTCCTGCCGCGTTCGTCGTGGGGGAGGCGGAGGCGGCCGGGGCGCATGCGTGCACCCTGCGGGCACCGCGCGTGGTGCGTTGCACGCGTTCTGCACGCGCGATGCCGTACACTGGCACCGGCCGGCCGGGCCCCGAAGGTCGAGCGCCTCTGGAACGATGCCGACGCCCTCCCCGCTGGGAGGGTTCAGCACGGACCGAACGGCCGGCTGTGGCGGGCTAGAATGGCTGGTACAGCGAGCGCATGCTTGGGCTCGCCCCCAGCGATGGGGGCCGGCCGATTCTCAGATGGGCATCGAGCAGCACGGAGGTTGACGGTGGCGAGAGTACGTGTCACACAGGAGGGCTACGAGCGCCTACAGGTCACGCTCGAGCAGGAGCGCGAGCGCCTGGAGGAAGCCACGCGCATCCTCCGGGAGTTGACCGGTTCATCGGACGACTACGACGACTCGGGGCTCGAGGAGGCGAAGCGCGAGAAGGGTCGCATCGAGGAGCGCATCGACAACCTCGAGGACCAGCTCGGACGCGCCGAGATCATCGAGGCGCACGAGATGGACAGCGTCGACCTGGGCGCGGTGGTGACGCTCCAGGACGCCGGGTCGAAGGAAGCCTTCGAGATCCAGGTCGTGTCGCCGGTCGAGGCCGGCGTCCTCGAGGGCGACATCCCCAAGGTGTCCGACGAGTCTCCGCTGGGCAAGGCGGTGCTGGGGCGCAAGCCGGGAGAGACGTTCAAGGTCACGATCAACGAGAAGACGACCGAGTACACCCTGATGTCGATCAGCTGATCGACGTGGCTCGGCGCTCTCCCCAGGGCGATAGCGATCCCGCTCTGACGCTCTGGGCCATCCCGTGCCGGAGGGTACCGACCTCGACCTGGTGATGCCCGGCTGAGGCGGCGACCGCGGTCCCCGATGGGCCCCAGCGGCACCGCGCCGCGCGCGCACCCCGTACAATCAGGGGTCATGTCGCAGAAGTCGCTCCAGGAGCAACGCCAGCAACGTCTCCGGAACTTGGAGAGCCTCGCCGAGCGGGGCTTCGAAGCGTACCCCTACCACTACCGGGCCAGCCACCGTGCCGCCGAGCTCCAAGCGAGTCACGAGGGCGCTCAGCCGGGTGACGCGTTCCCCGACGAGGTGGTCACGCTCGCGGGCCGTGCGATGACCGTGCGCAACATGGGCAAGGTCGCCTTCGTGACGCTGCAGGACCCGAGCGGCACGCTGCAGGCCTACTTCCAGCGCGACCGGCTGGAGCACTACAACGCCGTCAAGAAGATCGACCTGGGCGACTGGGTGGAGGTCAGCGGTCCGCTGTTCGTCACCAAGACGGGCGAGCTCACCGTGGAGGTCCATGCGTTCCGGCCGCTGGTGAAGAGCTTGCGTCCGCTCCCCGACAAGTACCACGGCCTCACGGACAAGGAGGCGCGCTACCGCCAGCGCTACCTCGACCTGATGGTCAATCCCGAGGTGAAGCGCGCCTTCGTGCTGCGCAGCCGCGCCATCGCCTACATGCGCCGCTACCTCGACGGCCTGGGCTTCCTCGAGGTCGAGACCCCGGTGCTGCAGGCGGTGCCGGGCGGAGCCGAGGCACGCCCCTTCGTGACGCACCACAACACGCTGGACTACGACTTCCACCTGCGCATCTCCCTCGAGCTCTACCTCAAGCGCCTCATCGTCGGCGGCTTCGAGGCGGTCTACGAGATCGGCAGGAACTTCCGCAACGAGGGCATCAGCTTCAAGCACAACCCCGAGTACACGATGCTCGAGCTGTACTGGGCGGGCCGCGACTACCTCGACATCCTGGAGCTGGTGGAGCAGATGTACGGTGGGCTGGTCGAGGAGCTCACCGGCTCGAGCGTGCTCGCCTACCAGGGGCAGACCCTCGACTTCACGCCGCCGTGGCCGCGCGTGGACTACACCGGAGCGCTACGCGAGCGCGCCGGGCTCGACTTCGATCCGCTCGACGAGGAGCGCCTGCGAAGCTGGGTTCGCGAGCACCACACGCCGGCCGCCAGCGAACCATCGCTCGCCGAGCAACCCATCAACCATGTCTACGACAAGCTCTACGACATCTACGTCGAGCCCCACCTGATCGGGCCGGTGTTCGTGATGGATCACCCCGAGGCGATCAGCCCCCTGGCCAAGCGCCACCGCGATCGGCCGGGACTGGTGGAGCGTTTCGAGCCGGTGGCGGCGGGGATGGAGCTGGGCAACGCCTTCAGCGAGCTCAACGATCCCCTCGACCAGCGGCGGCGATTCGAGCGCCAGCAGGCGCTGCGCGAGGCCGGTGACGAGGAGGCCCAGATGTTCGACGAGGACTTCCTCACGGCCCTGGAGTACGGCATGCCCCCGACCGGCGGGCTCGGCCTCGGTATCGACCGGCTCGCCATGCTCCTGGCCGACACCCCGAGCATCCGCGACGTGATCCTGTTCCCGCTGCTGCGCCCGGAGTGAACGGCGGCCTCAGGGGCGCGCCGGTCGCAGGGTGGGTTGGAGCGCGGCTCGAGCCGCAGACCGGGCGCGGGCTTAGCGCTCGCGGGCCCGGTCCTCGCGATGAGGCGCGGTGAGCTGCGTCGACAGCTCCTGTTGCGCCCGGTCCCACAGCACCCCGTAGAGGCGCTCGAGCAGTTGCCGGCGTTCGTCGTCGGCCAGCTCCCGGTCCCGACGGATCTCCACCATGAGGTCGCCGAGGTCCTGGAACGGCCACGAGCGTACGCGTTCCAGCAGGTACGCGAACTCGGCGAACCTCGGCATCGCCGTCTCCCTCCTGCGCCGCCCGGCGCAGGTCCCCCCAATCGCTGTCGCAAACCGGACTGCTTCCGTCCCCGAGTCTAGGGAGGCGCCGCCCTTCGCTCCAGGGCCATTCGTCCTCTGCTGGACGGTGCTCTTGCGCCCCGCGGTCGTGCGTGCCCGGGGACGCGTGGAAGCTTCTCGGTCCGCACCCGTCTCGGGTCCCCCGGGAGAGGGCCCGCGGCGGGCCGTAGAATGAGCGGCATGCAAGCGGGTCCGATCGACGTTCCGGACTGGGTCCAGGACGCCGTCTTCTACCAGATCTTCCCGGATCGGTTCGCTACGAGCGCCCGTGTCGCCAAGCCGTCCGGGCTCGAGCCCTGGACCGACCCTCCCACCGTCCACGGCTACAAGGGAGGCGACCTGCTGGGGATCGCCGAGCGCCTGGACCATCTGGAGGCCCTCGGGGTCACGGCCCTCTACCTCAACCCCGTGTTCCAGTCGGCCTCGAACCACCGCTACCACACGCACGACTATCACCGCGTCGACCCCATCCTGGGTGGCGATGCGGCGCTCCGCGAGCTCATCGACAGCGCCCACGAGCGCGGCATGCGGGTGGTGCTGGACGGGGTCTTCAACCACGCCTCGCGTGGCTTCCTGCAGTTCAGCGACATCGTGGAGAACGGCCGGCAGAGCGCGTACCTCGACTGGTTCCGCGTCCACCGCTTCCCACTAGACCCCTACGGCGACGCCGAGCCCGGCTACGACGCCTGGTGGAACTTGCCCGCGCTCCCCAAGTTCAACACCGCCACGCCCGCGGTGCGCGAGTTCCTCTGGGGCGTGGGTGAGCGCTGGCTCGCCTTCGGCGCGGACGGCTGGCGCCTCGACGTGCCCAACGAGATCGACGACGACGCCTTCTGGCGAGAGTTCCGGCGCCGCTGCCGGGCGGTCGATCCGTCGTGCTACCTGGTCGGCGAGATCTGGGACGATGCGAGCCGCTGGCTGGCCGGCGACCAGTTCGACGCCGTGATGAACTACCCGCTTGCCCGTGCCATCTACGGCTTCGTCGGCCACGCCTTCGCCGACAACGAGGTGGCGCGCAGCGGGCTCCGGAAGCTCGAGCCTCTCGACGCGCCCGCCTTCGCCGACACGCTGACCGAGCTGCTCGGTCGCTACCCCGGCGAGATCGTCTCCGCGCAGCTGAACCTGCTGGGATCGCACGATACGCCGCGCGCGCTGACCGTCCTGCGCGGCGACGCCGCGGCCTTGCGCCTGGCCTACCTGCTGCTGTTCACGCTTCCGGGAGCGCCGTGCGTGTACTACGGCGACGAGGTCGGCCTGGAGGGCGGGCACGACCCCGGCAGCCGCAACGCCATGCCGTGGGACGACGGGGCCTGGGACCACGAGCTCTTCGACTGGATGCGGCGCCTGGGGGCGCTGCGCAACGAGCGCGCCGCGTTGCGCCGGGGCGCCACGGTGGTGCTGGCCAGCAAGGGTGACGTGCTGGTGTTCGCCCGGCAGCATGGAGAGGAGCGCGTGGTGGTGGCAATGAACGCGGGGCAACGGGCGGCGACGGTGCCGTCGGCGGCCGGTCTCGCGGGGCGCTACCGGGAGCTGCTAGCCGGCGAGGAGTTGACGCTCGGCCGGGGCGGCCGGCGCTTGCCGGCGCGTGCGGCCTGGGTGCTCGAGCGGGTCGACGCCTGAGCGGCGGCGACGCCTAGCCGGTCTGCACCTCGGGGGTGACGGCGGCGCCGTCGGTCTCGCCCGTGCGGATACGCACCACGCGGTCGACCGGCACCACGAAGATCTTGCCGTCGCCGACCTCGCCGGTGCGGGCGCCGCGGAGGATGGCGTCCACCGCGGGCTGGACGAACGGCTCGGTGACGCCGATATCGAGGCGCACCTTCTCGACCAGCTCCATCTTCACGGTCATCCCGCGGTAGGTCTGGACCGGCTCGCGCTCGCCCCCGTGGCCTCGCACCGGGGTGACGGTCACGCCGTAGACCGAGGCCTCGAAGAGCGCGGCCAGCACGTCGTTCAGCCGTTCCTTGCGGATCACCGCGGTGATCAGCTTCACGCTTCGCTCCGGGCCGTCTTGGCGACCGCCGGCGCGCGCGGGTCGACGCGGCCGACCGGCAGCAGCAGGGCACCTTCACCGTCGGTGTAGGCCTCCTCGCCGTGCATGCCGACGTCGAGCCCCTGGGCCTCGGCGTCGGCGTCCGCCCGCAGCGGCAGCAGCCGGCCGACCAGGGTCGCCACGATCAGCGTGCCGACCGCGCTGTAGCCGATCGCGCAGGCCACGGCCAGCGCCTGGACGCCGAGCTGCGCCAGCGAGCCGTGCACGGGCGCACCCCAGGCCGGGTCGGCGAAGAGGCCGGTCAGGAGCGCCCCCACGATGCCCGCCACGCCGTGCGCGGCGAACACGTCGAGCGCGTCGTCGAGGCGACTACGTGCACGCCACAGCATGAGCGCGTAGCTCGGGAACGCGGCGACCGCGCCGATGACGAGGGCGGCGGCCGGCCCCACGAAGCCTGCGGCGGGGGTGATCGCCACCAGCCCGACCACCAGGCCGGTGGCGATGCCCACGGCAGTGACGCGACCGCCGCGGGCCATGTCGAGCAGGGCCCACACGACCATCGTCGCGGCGGGTGCCAGCAGGGTGTTGGTGAACGCCAGCACAGCGGTGGCGTTCGCCGCCTGGGCACTCCCCCCATTGAAGCCGAACCACCCGAACCACAGCAGCCCGGCTCCAAGCAGGGTGTAGGGGACCTGGTGGGGCAGCATCGCCTTGCGGCCGTAGTCGCGCCGCCGGCCCAGCACCAGGGCGAGCACCAGCGCGGCGACGCCCGCATTGATGTGCACGACGGTCCCGCCGGCGAAGTCGAGGGCGCCGAGCTGCTGCAAGAAGCCGCCGCCCCACACCCACTTGGCGAGGGGCGCGTAGACCACCACGCTCCACAGGGCGATGACGAGCATGTAGGCGCCGAAGCGCATGCGCTCCACCACCGCCCCTGACACCAGGGCGGCGCTGATCATGGCGAAGGTCGCCTGGAAGGCGAACGCCAGCAGGGCGGGCAGGCCGTTGGCGGGGGAGATGCCCAGCCCCCGCAGGAACACGTGCTGCAACCCTCCGAGCAGGGCCGAGCCGGGCGAGAACGCCAGCGAGTAGCCGACGGCCGTGAAGGTGAGCCCCACCACCCCGAGCGCTACGAAGCTCATCATCATGGTGTTGAGCACGTTCTTGCGCCGGACCAGCCCACCATAGAAGAAGGCCAGCCCGACCACCATGACCAGCACCAGCGCGGTCGAGGCCATCATCCAGGCGAGATCGCCGGCGGACGCGCCGCCGACGCCGGCGGCACTGGCGCCGCCCGTGAAGGCGGCGACCATGACCGCTGCGGCCAGCGGTGGGAGGGTGACCTGCAGGGGAGGGAGCCGGAGCGGAACCGGCAAGGTGGGGCGGGGCATGCGGACCTCCGGGCGGCCGGGGCCGCGCGATGCATGAGGCTAGCATGCGGTTGTCAAGGCGTCAAAGATGGTTGGGCCTCTTGGCAAAAAGGTCATGTACAGCGTGTGCGTGTGAGCGCGTTAGCCTGTGGTCGGGCGATATGGAGGCGCTAGGTGTGCAGGAAATAGGAAACGGCGCGCACCGTGACCTTCCGTGTGCGCGCCGTCGTGCGAGGCCCGGGATCGGCGCCTCCCGGCCCGTCGGAGGCGTGGGGCCGGGAGGCGTCCCGATCAGACCGTGGCGGCCAGGGGAGCCCCGATCGGGGTCAAGGCCTCGCTGTCTTCCTCTCCCGTGCGGATGCGGACCACGCGTTCCAGCGGCTGGACGAAGATCTTTCCGTCGCCCACCTCGCCGGTGCGGGCGGCCCGAACGATGGCGTCGATCGTGGGTGGCACGAAGGCGTCGGAGACCGCGATGGAGAGCTGCACCTTGTCGTGGAACTCCACCAGGAAGGTGCTCCCGCGGTACTGCTCATGGACGGCCGGCTGGCCGCCGTGGCCGCTGACGCGGCTCAGGGTGATCCCTTGCACGCCGGCCCGGAACAACGCCTCCTTGACGGCGCCGAGGCGCTCGGGACGGACGATGGCGGTGATGAGTTTCATCGAGTCACGCTCCTCGAGGCCGCGGCCTCAGTCCCCCGCACCCAGGATCACGGGTTCGCCGAGGGCGTCGGCGGGCACGTAGGCTTCCGTGCCGTGTTCGGCCACGTCCAGGCCGCCGATCTCCTCGTGCGGAGCGACGCGGATGCCGATCGTGGCCTTCAGCACCAGCCACAGCACCACCACGGTGCCGAAGGCGAAGGCGCTCATGGAGACCGTTCCCAGCGTCTGGATCAGCAGCGAGTGGATCCCGCCGCCGGCGAACAGGCCCGCGGCCCCCAGCGCGGGGAGACCGAACAGGCCCACGGAGATCGTTCCCCACATGCCAGCGATGCCGTGCACGGAGACCGCCCCGACGGGATCGTCGACCCCCATGGCGTCGAACATCGGAATGGCCAGCACGACGATGGCGCCGGCGACGAGGCCGATGACCACACCGGCCGCGGGGCTGACGAAGGCGCAGGGCGCCGTGATGGCCACCAGGCCCGCGAGGAGGCCGTTCATGGTCATCGAGAAGTCCGGCTTGCCGAAGCGCAACCAGGAGACCGCCATCGAGGCGATCCCGCCGGCGGCCGCGGCGATGTTCGTCGTCAGGAAGATGCGCGCCACGAGGCCGGGCTGGCCGACGATACCCATGGTCGAGCCGGGGTTGAACCCGAACCAGCCGAGCCACAGGATGAAGACGCCCAGCGCCGCGAACGTCATGTTGTGTCCGGGGAAGGCGTTGACCTTACCGTTCTGGTAGCGACCGATGCGCGGTCCGAGCACCACTGCGGCGCCGAGCGCCGCGAAGCCGCCGACGGCGTGCACGACCGTCGAGCCCGCGAAGTCGATGAAGCCGAGCTGCGAGAGCCAGCCGCCGCCCCAGGCCCAGTGACCGGTGACGGAGTAGATGAAGGTCGTCATCACGACCGAGAAGATCAGGTAGGCCGGGAACTTCACGCGCCCGCCGATCGCGCCCGAGACGATGGTGGCGGCCGTGCCGGCGAAGACGAGCTGGAAGAAGAACTTGGCGAACAGCGGCACGTCCGTCCAATTGAGCGAAGCGAAGATGCCGTGATAGGCCGAACCGGTGAGGGGGCTGTTGTCGGGACCCGCCAGGAACCAGCCGTGGAGTCCCAGCAGCCCCGTCCCGTTGCCGAACATGAAGGCGAAGCCGAAGGCCCAGAATGCGATCGACGCCACCATGAAGTCCGAAGCGTTCTTCATCAGGATGTTGACCACGTTCTTGGCGCTCTGGAAGCCCGCCTCGACCAGGGCGAAGCCCGCCTGCATGAAGAACACCAGCGCGGCGGTGAGCAACACCCAGGCGGTGTCGACGGCGACCGTGATCTTGGTGGTGGCGTCCGCGGCCTGCGCGCCGGCCAGACCCGCCACGAGGGCGGCGGCGACGACGGGGACCGTCCGGCCGACCCAGCGGCGACGGCGCGGCGTGTGGGTGACCACGGGACGTGCCGGCACGGGGCGCTCGGTCGCGGTGGTACCTGCGGGTTCTGTCGGCGCCGCTAGTCGTTCGGGGCCGGCAGCGACGGGCGGGGCTGTCGGGATACGGAGCTTCATCCTCACCTCCACGGGGTGGCGCTGACCGAGTCCGCCTCGAGGTCCACTTCGAACGGTCTTGCCTTCGGTTCCAGCCTGCGAGCTCTTCCTGCGCGAGATCTTCGTGCCGGCCGGTGCCGGGGTAGGAGACCGCTGGGTGAGGCCGCTAGGTGAGGCCGATGGGCGGGACCGCTGGGTGAGACCGTGGCGCGAGGCCCTGGCTCGGTCTGCGAGGCTCGGCCGGTGGCGGTGTGCGACCCGGTATCGGTGACTGGGTGTCGGGGACCCGGTGTCGTGCCCGCGTGAGCGGACCGGCGAGCTTGGCCAAGCATAGGTGGAACTGTACACGATGTCAAGCATGGAGTTGCATAATGTTCATAGAACGGATGACGATATCGTCTATGGAGCCGAATTCTGTGCGAACTGTGCTTTAGAAAGTTGCTGAGTGTTCGCTAAATGTATGACATGGAGTCTTTCCGAGATCTCGTTCGGTCAGATGGGCTGCGCTTCCGTGCCGCGTGGACCGTGCGAAACGGTCGACCTCCTCGCTTGTGTCAGACTGCTACGATGAGCGTGCAGGATGGAAGGAGGCGG
>Ga0315542_1002919_pt1 | contig 10197 bp, 9 predicted proteins | sample SalMarSW160120MG_FD_202541 | JGI IMG/M metagenome (GOLD analysis project Ga0315542, IMG submission 202541) | Salt marsh sediment microbial communities from the Plum Island Ecosystem LTER, Massachusetts, United States - Salt Marsh Sediment SW1601-20 ... | reverse complement strand
CAATCTTTCGCATATTTCAGGAAACGCTCACCAATATTACACGCCACGCAAATGCGACAAAGGTCCGGATCAACCTTACGAAGAACGCAGACAGTATGGAGATGCGTGTCAGCGACAATGGAAAAGGGATTGAAGACAAGAAGATTCTGGAGCCTAAATCGTTCGGGATTATAGGGATGCGGGAACGGGTGCATTATCTGGGAGGAGACTTGAGCATCAGCGGCAACACTAATGGGACCACTGTGGAGGTGACCATCCCTATCCACCCAAAAGGAGACATTGATGATAAAAATACTCATCGCGGATGACCATGCCATAGTGCGTGAAGGCCTGAAACAGATTGTGGCGGATACTTCCGACATGGTTGTTGCCGGGGAAGCAATGGATGGACAGCAAGTCTTGGAGCAGGTCCGAAAAGAGGATTGGGATTTGATTCTCCTGGACATTTCCATGCCCGGCAGGGGCGGAATTGATACCTTGAAGGAGTTGAAGATTGAAAAACCGAAACTCCCCGTTCTCGTGCTCAGCATGTACCCTGAAGAGCAGTATGCGGTTCGTGCTTTGAAGGCAGGGGCATCCGGATATTTGACCAAAGAGAGCGCCCCAGAGGAGTTAATTGAGGCCATACGAAAGGTCTCCCGAGGGGGTAAATACATCAGCCCGTCCCTCGCTGAAAGCCTCGCATTTCACGTAGGCGGGGATGTTGAGAGGGCGCTCCATGAAACCCTTTCCAATCGGGAATATCAGGTGATGCTCATGATTGCCTCGGGGAAAACCGTAAAAGAGATTGCAGACGAGCTGTCACTCAGTGTTAAAACCATCAGCACCAACCGGGTACGTGCCCTGAGAAAGATGGGAATGAAAAACAATAGCGAAATAACCTATTATGCCATCAAACATGGGCTGGTGAAATAGGGTCTTGCGAAGAACTCCCAAGTTGCCTCGAAGACTGCCTGTTTGTAGGACAAACACCGACAAAAAAAAGGGCCTCCGTCCGATTTACATTGGCTCTCCAAGCGTTATATTGTCAACCATATGATAAACATGCCATAGCGGCCTATAAATAACCATCAAAACGAATAAAGGAGAAAAATAGATGTTAAGAAAAACCAAAACCGTTTGTTTGCCCCTTTTTTGTTGCATGGCCCTTGCCCTGGTTCTGTTCCAGATGCCTGCCCAATGCCATGCCTTCGATATCGAGATTGATGTTTCTCCGAATGTCCTCAACATTCAGAGTGAAAGCACTATTGTCACTGTTCATACGGACATCGCCTATAGTCTTGTGGTTGGAGCGTCTGTATATCTCAACGGTGTTGCAATCGATTGGTGGAAATCTGATGACCGGGGTAACTTTGTTGCCAAGTTCTTGTCAGATGAAATAAAAACATTGGACGGACTGATCATAGGCGACTATAATACACTGACATTAAATGGGTACACTACTGCTGGAGAGGCATTTGTAGGAACGCAGGACATCCTGGTGATAAACAACGTCCCAGCAGGTGCAGGGAAAAAATAGACAGTCGGTTAACCATGGCCCATGTGGCCTTCCTGAAAAGCAAAAAGGCTCCAGCATTAAATAATTACACGCTCTATAGGTTTCCCAACATAAAAGGAAAGTGTAACTGTTTTCCACTTTCCTTTTATGTTTTGCCGACGCGAGCTCGCGGTCTGCCTATGATATGAACCGCGCAACCCCTTGTGCCGGAAACCGGGATAGTTGAATAATCTTCAGCACCCCGAAGGCCATTGCCCGCTTTGCCCAACCTGCCCTCAATAAAGTCACCCCTTTTCAGGTGCGTCCGGAAGGTTTTTCTCTGCAACAGACACACCTTCCTCGACAATATTGTCGACCTGTTGCGCTGATTGTCGAATCCCGTGTTGAACCATTATTGTATAACTAATTGTGTTTGTTGCGAAAGATCTTTTGGCACACTCCTTGTGTGGATGATAAGAGGCTATCCGAGAATGAGAGATTTTTTGCAAGGTCAAGGAAGGCGAAGATTTCAACCGCAAGAATATATTGAAGTATTTTGAGGATTCAAATCTGAGTCTGACGCGGACATTGCGGAAAATAGCCATTCTCGGACGGCCTCCCAGGAAAAAAGGCTCTACAACAAACACCAAATTTATCAAGCAGGAGGTGAATAATGGATAATCTTTCACAAAAACCAGTCGTGAGAAAAGGCTTTAAGAACATGATTGTCTTAGGGTTGGGTCTTGCGGTCATAGTTGGGTTCACCCCGGTAACGGCCCTGGCAGGTTTCCAGAATCCGGTCAAACAAACCCGTCAATTCAATGGTCAATCCCAGGACAGTTATCTGATGGGGGTTTCTGCGGGTGAAAGCATAATTATGGCCCGCGGGGGGAACCGGTCTGGTGGTGGTGGCGGAATGGGACAAAGAAATGGTGGTGATTCAGAGCGCGGGTATAAGTATGGTCCGGGGGATGGGACCGGCACAGGAGAAAGACCTGGAGATGGGACCGGATACGGAGCCAAAAAAAAGGGCACTGGAACCGGGGAGTGTGATGGCACTGGCCCAAAAGGGAAGGGCCGGGGAAACCGAACAAATTAGGAAAACTTGAATATTTTTCAGGAATCATAAATCAACCGAAAGGAGAATAAAAGGATGAAAAAGGTTTTAGCGAGTAGCGTAGTGGTTTTAATGGTATTTCTCTTAAGTACAGGTTTGGGTCTGGCTGGCAATGGAAAAGGTGGTGGTAATGGTAACGGTGGTGGCGGTGGATACTGTGGGGGTACGGGCCTTTCCCTTGTCTGTGCCGGCGCCCCTGTGACAATTACAGGTACCGTATCCCAGGAAAGCTATCTCGGCAGTGGTTTACAGATCGATACTGGGGCAACAGAAGATCCGATTGTTACCGTCTACGGTATCGGCCCCTACTGGTTTTGGGAAGATATAGCCCGACCCTCGATCGGTGAAGAGGTAACTGTCGAAGGGATGAACGTTACATTCAGCGATGGGTCGACCAAGATAATTGTTATGTCCATAACCGTGGGAGACAAAACCATTGACCTGCGTGCTGCATGTGTTGCCGGTGTGGGTGGCTGGCCTCTGTGGCGCGGCAGTAGAAATAGCAATTAATCGCACACGGAGATCTATCCATTTTTCCTCGAAAAAAAGAAGGTCCTCCTCTGGGGGGACCTTCTTTTTTTACCGCATCACACCATATTTCTTGAGTTTCTTATGCAGGGTTTTGCGGGTGATCCCCAGACGTCTTGCAGCTTCGCTCTTATTCCCGCCGGTGAGTTCAATTGTCTTCAATATGGTTCCCTTTTCCACCTCCTCTAAGGAGTGGCCGGCTTCGGGGCTTGAGAGAGGTGAATCCGCAATGGCCTCTGACAGTCCATCCTTGATATGTGAGGGGAGATCCTCTTTATCAATATATTCATACCTTGACAGGACCACTGCCCTTTCGACCGTATTCATCAATTCACGGACATTTCCCGGCCAGGCGTATCGGACCAGTTGATCCATGGCTTGCGGGGAAAAGCCTTTTATCCGCTTGTGATTCTTTTCTGCAAAGGTGGTTAGGAAATGACCGGCTAATAATGGGATATCCTCACTCCTCTCTCTCAATGGCGGTACGTTCAGGGTCACTACATTCAATCTGTAATAGAGATCTTCCCTGAACCGTCCAGACTCAATCTCCTGCATGAGGTCTTTGTTGGTAGCCGCAATAACCCTTACATCCACCTTGATAATATCTTCACCGCCAACCCGGGCCAATTCCCTTTCCTGAAGGACGCGCAGCAGCTTGACCTGCATGGAGAGGGACATCTCGCTTACTTCGTCCAAGAATAGACTCCCCCCATCCGCCTGCCGGAACTTCCCCTCTTTGCGGCGATGGGCGCCTGTAAAGGCCCCCTTTTCATGGCCGAACAGTTCCGACTCAAGGAGGCTCTCGGTTATGGCGGCGCAGTTCATCTTCACAAAGGGATCATCTTTTCTTGGGCTGTTGAAATGGACTGCGCCTGCAATCAATTCTTTGCCTGCGCCGGATTCACCGGTAATCAAGACCGTGGCCTCCGAGGGGGCAACCTGGGCCACTGTTTCCAGTAGCATGACCATGGCCTCACTTCCTCCGATGATATTCCGAGTGTCAAATTGATTTCCAAGGGCCTCCTTCAGGATGCGGTTTTCCTCTTTCAGATGGCTGTGGTCCATAGCCCTTTCCATTACCATCCGCAATTCGTCAAAATCGAGGGGTTTGGTGAGGTAGTCATAGGCCCCCTTCCTCAATGCCTCTACGGCTGTCTCTACAGAAGAGTAGGCGGTCATGATAATCACAGGAATGGTTGGATTGTGGGCACGGATTTCAGTCAATGCCTCAAGACCTGAGACCTTAATCATTCGGATGTCCATTAGAATCAGGTCAAAGGCACGGGCATGGGCCAGATCTATGGCTGCCTGGCCATCATCCGCCTCATTGACCTCATATCCCCACCCGGAAAGGAGGGTATGCAACATGGTCCGGTGGGCATGGTCGTCATCCACCACTAAGACGGTGTTTCTTGGTTTCACGAAGTTGACTCCCCCCTGTCGAAAGGTAATCGAATTGTTACGGTGGCGCCTCCTCCATAAAGGCTATCAACACTGACCTCGCCCCCGTGGGATTCGATTATTTTGTGGACAATGGCGAGCCCGAGGCCGGTCCCCGAGGGTTTCGTAGTAAAGTATGGGTCGAACAGGTGGGGCAGATCTTCATTCTTGATCCCCGTGCCTGAGTCAGAGACGATAATCCGGAAGTGCCCGGTATCATCGTCCTGTCTGAGTTCCACGGAGAGGGTACCCCCGCTCTCCATAGCTTCAATGGCATTCAGGTAGAGGTTTAAAAGGACCTGCCTGATCCTGTCGGGGTCAATTTGCACCTCCTTTGTCTGGGGATCACTGTCAAAATCCACGCGTATTTCCCTGTGACGCGCTTCTGCTTCCACCATTTTTAGGGAATCCTTTATCACGTCCTCAAGGGATGTTGTTTCTTTCTGAATATTCATGGGCCGGGCGAATTCCAGGAGCTGGCCGATAACCCTGTCCAAGCGTTCAACCTCCTGGATCATGATTTCAGCTGTTTTATGATCCTCAGGAATCTCCCGGTACCTCTCCTTGAAGTATGTTGCGAACCCTTTAATAGAACTCAATGGATTTCGTATTTCGTGGGCAACCCCTGCTGCCAGCCGTCCGATAGATGCCAGACGCTGGGTCCTCGCAATCTCTTTCTTGAGATGCTGAATCTCCGTCAAATCCCTGAAAAGTATCACCCAACTCACAGCAGGGTCGTCCTCTCTTTTCAATGAGGTGCCCACCACCTCCAAAGGAATAATCTTGCCATCTTTCAAAGGACAATCCAACTCCTTATCAATGAGACCCTGCCGGGTTTGCAGTTGATGGAAGAATTCCGACAAGGGCTGTGGCAGGATTTCCGTCGGTCTTTTGCCCATGGCACTATCGGATGATAGTCTCAATACTGATTCGGCAGCCTGGTTAAAAGAAGCAATTCTTTCATCCGCATCAATGGCCAAGAGACCGATCGGCATGTTATGAACCAGGTTGTCTGAAAAGGCCTTCACCCTTGAAAGGGAGGTCCTGGTTGATCGGTAGGCCTGTGCCAAGAAGAGAGATACGATACCCGCAAAGCCTATCAGAAGAAGGGCCAGGGCCATGAAAATGCTATGGCGGATGTCCCCCTGTCTTGCAGCCTCAACAGGTCCCATGTCCAGTCCCAAAAAAATGACCTGGCGCGAGTCGACAGCACCCCCTTCACGACTCATATGCCCGCGGCACCAGTCATTTTTCATGACCCTGATATTGTGTCCCCTGAGACTCCCCTGAATAGGTGAAAACTGACGAAACACTTCAAAAACCTTGGTGCCGTCCTTCCCGGCCACCTGACGCCATTCCAACTTTTTCGAACGGGAGGCCTGGTCTAAATCCACATTGCTTCTATACTGTTTTCCTATATTGGCGAGATCACTGTCTGCAAGGATAGTTCCCTCTACATTGGTGATGAGAATATATGCGATGTCAGGTTGCTGTGCTGTCTCTGACAACAAACTCTGGACCTGGGTCCCTCCCCACCGCATTCCCATCATACCTGTTCGAGCGCCCGCCTCAAAGGACCTGATGAGGGCCGCCCCCTTTTCCTTCAAGAGATCAATGGTACTCTCTCTTTGCCGGTTGATGGAGTCAAGTGTCAGAAAGAAAAAGATCGGCACTAAGATCAGCACCGCTCCGAGGATGACCCACGGGGGAATTCCGACCAAAGATTTTTTGGTAATTTTGTGATTCATCTCATAGTCTTTTAAGCAAGAATAGTACCAGATCTCAGATTAGGATCAAATTGCTCATCTGTCGGGTGTAAATCATAGCCATTGGTAAACGATAGTTATCCACTACTGTAACTCTTCACCAAATGTTCACACGCATCCATACCGGGTACTTTGTAACCACCTGGGTACCTTGTATGTATACAAAGTATCCACCTTTTCAGGGCAACGCGCAATAAATTAATCCATTATCATGTTCAATAAACGTAATACCCTGTCATTTTATCACGTTACACCCTGAATGATTCATTTGGCACGACCTTTGCTTTAACAGAAACGTAAAACCAAAACAAATTCAAGTACAGGAGGTGTCAAAATGAAAAAACTGGTAACTATCTTAGGAATCTTATTGTTAACGGCAGTCATTGCCTATCCTGTCTTTGCTCATGGGCCGGGTTGGGGAGGATGGGGTCATATGTGGGGCAGCAGTGGTGGCCCTGGATATTGTTGGCGGGGCGATGGGGGCGCTCGCGGTCTGAGCCAGGATCAGCGAGACAACCTGGATGCGTTGGACAGGAAATTTTTTAACGAAACTGAAACCTTAAGAAACGAGATCTGGAATAAGAACGTTGAACTGGATAAACTTTTGAATGCACAGAACCCGGATGAAGGGAAAATCAAATCCCTTCAGAAAGAGATCAGCACGCTCAGGAACCAGATGGCTGAAAAGCGCCTCAACTACAGACTTGAGGCCCGCAAAGTGGCGCCTGAAGGTTATAACGGCGGAAATGCCGGGCGTTACTCAGAACGTAGTTCCAGAGGCGGCCGGGGACGCGGCGGTTGCTGGAATTAGAGAATCTTTCAATCGGGGTGGCTAACTCAGCCATCCCGAAGCTATATCTGATAAACACAGCCGGTCCCCAAAATAACCGCCTTAAAAACGATATTCCCCCGTCACTCAGGGTTTTCATATTCAATTGCCGGATCCACATGCACAATGACCCTGTCCAGATCCTCCACTTCTTCAATTAGACAGCTCTCCACCGCCTTCGCGATTCTATGGCCCTCCATAACGGTCAGTTGCCCATCCACCACAATATGGGTCTCCATCTGATAAAGGCCTCCTGAGGTTCGGACCCTGAGGTCATGGGTATTTAGAACCCCATCCACGCTCCTGGTGCATTGGCTGATTTTTTTCATGATCTCGGGTGGAGGGGCGGTGTCGGTAAATTCACGCAGGCTTTTTCCAAGGATTTCCAGACCCACTTTCACTATGAAGAAGGAAACCAAGAGGGCGGCGAAAGCGTCTAATATATGCCAGGAAGGATTGATTAGCGCGCCGGTTACACCCAAAAAAACTGCCACAGAGGAAAGGGCATCCGAGCGGTGATGCCATGCATTGGCAACAATCAACTGGCTCTTGATGCGCCGGCCTACGCGTACAGTGTAATGATAAAGGGCCTCTTTTACTGCGATGGAAATAGCGGCCCCGATCAAGGCGAGTCTATTTGGGTGGTAATCAGCATGATGATAGATATTCAGGCCGGCCTCTATGCCCAGGTAAATGGCCGTGGCGATCAAAGACAAGCCTATTACAGCAGATGCTAAGGTCTCGACCCGGGCGTGGCCAAAGGTATGTCCTTCGTCCGGCTCCTTTCGCCCAATCTTGAGACCGAACAACACGATGACGTCCGTGAAGAGATCGGAAACAGAGTGGACCGCATCCGCTATGAGGGCCTGGCTGTGCCCAAATATTCCCGCAGCGAACTTAAAAGCGATAAGCAAGGTGTTGGCAACCACCCCGACCCAGGTTACCTTCTGACCTGTATTGCCCATTTTTTTATCAATTTGCGACATCAGTCCTCGCCAAGTTTCCGGCCGCATCTCCTACAAAAAAGGGCTGAGTGAGCCCTTAGCCCCGCCTCTGGTCTCCAAAGCAGTTGTGATACCTTCGATTGTAGCGTTTATTACGTCCCCTGCGGATTTCTTGATAATATCTGCGTTTTCTGAAACGAGTGTTATCAATTCTTCTTTTTCATTTCTTTTTTCTTTATTTTAATCTGGTTGAAATTTTATATTGGCGTAATACTGAAAGGTGAGATTAGATACCCACGAAACCATCTCAAGGTCAAGGAAAAAGAGTTCTTATGGTGAAAGAAGGCAGGGGTATGATTCAGGGCGAGGGTGGCAGAAATGACACACCACAATGTTGATATAGGCAACATATGTCAATAATTTCGACCAATGGTGCAAATTCTGACGCTTTATCAAGATAGGATGCTTTTGCTGAAACAGGAATAAGGTCCTGTTATTATTGCCATTCATAAATAATTATTTAATAACGCTTGGTTTGTGCATGATTCTTGCAGTAAATATTTCATCAAATCATTTTGAGGGCTCTTTTTAAGAATTAGATTTTATGCTATAAATTTGCCGTTATGTTAAGTGCCAATAATCAACTTTAACACACAGTTAGAAACCACGTGAAGGAAAAAACCTCACAAAGGTTATACTTAAAAAGGAAAGTTGCGATGGCGCTTAATTAACAGGCTTCTCGGATGTGCGTGCATCTTTTCTATTGGCGATCTTCAAAAAATGTAAAAAGAGGTTGCACCAAAGAAAATAACGGCATTTCTGGAAGCCATTACAATGATCACCCTGTTGGCTAATCAACGATCAGCCTAACCTCCTTTCATGATTCAACCTCCTTGGTAAAAGGCAGAGTCTTATCCCTGACTCTGCCTTTTCATTTTTTGAAGCCCCTCTCCAACCCGTCAAATATCACGAAATCCCGACCTTTCCCAAGGCTAAAATCGTCGAGTCGGAAGTCATTTAGAAAACCGATTTTTCTTGACAAAAGGCGTTTTTTATCATTTCATAAGCAATAGGTAGGTATTCCAACCAACCATTCAACTTCTATTCATGAGGTTACCCTATGCTAAAATATTTTAAAATGTGTATGCGTCGCTCCTGATAGAGCATCGTTTGCCTGTTGGGAGCTGAAATCTTTTTCCATATAGCCAAACCCATCGTGAGATGAGGACGGAAAGCCACGGGTCTTGATATTCCCCGTTGATCCTCTTTTTCGGCATTTTCTCTTTTCGGAAAGACAGTCCCGGTATGGGGAGGGACCGAGTGTGACATCAACCGAGTCAAAATGCCGCGCAAAGGGAAACAGATTTTGTTCAAGAATGCTGGAGGATATCCTATGAGACAGGTAATCGCTTTTTCATTAAAACGCAAAAGAGTCAATCCGGGCGGATTTCTATCATACAGTGTATTAATCCGGAGACTACTCCGATACAGCGCTGTTGTGCTTATGGCAGGGATGATCGCCCTGGTCTTTTTTCCTCTTTCTTTGGCCCATGCAACCCCTGTTCTCTATATCCCCAACCAGAATTCGAACACCGTATCGGTCATAGATGGCAGCACCTATTCAGCGATCAAAACCATCACAGTCAGCCAGGAGCCCTATGGGGTTGGGGTAAGTCCTGACGGAAAGACCATGTTTATTACAAACATGGCGGCCGATACGCTATCGGTGATCGATACGGCCACCAATACGGTGACAAATACAATCAGTGTCGGAGATTTCCCCTTCGGTGTTGCCGTGAGTCCGGATGGACGTTATGCCTATGTTGCCAATGCCGCGGATGACAACATCTCGGTGATCGACACCACCGGATACACTGTTGTGGCCAGTATCACGGTAGGGGATGACCCCCACGGGGTGGTCATTCACCCGGACGGTTCCAAACTCTATGTCACCAACTATTTCGGCAGCACCGTATCCGTGATCAATACATCCACTTACAGTGTGATCAAGACGATAACTGTGGGCACCTATCCCCACGGGATTGCGATCCACCCTTCAGGCGCTTACGTCTATACGGCCAATGTCCTTGGCGACA
>Ga0315542_1002918_pt1 | contig 10203 bp, 10 predicted proteins | sample SalMarSW160120MG_FD_202541 | JGI IMG/M metagenome (GOLD analysis project Ga0315542, IMG submission 202541) | Salt marsh sediment microbial communities from the Plum Island Ecosystem LTER, Massachusetts, United States - Salt Marsh Sediment SW1601-20 ... | reverse complement strand
TTTAGTGATTAGTATATGGTCTCAAACAGAGATGTGGTGCGGGAGGAAAGAAGCGGTCATATTGTCGGTATGACCGCCACCACTTTCTGATATAGTAATCTATCAGGCAAGTGATTCAGTGAACCCAGCACCACCACATTTAGGGCATAATGTCCATCCATTTTCACAAAGAGGGTCTGGGCATTCTCCATAGCCATCCCATCCACATTTATCACATGGATGGTAGAATAACATCACTCTGGATTCATCCTTAGTAATATGTTCGGATTTCACCGTTCTAATATCACCACATTCCAGACATTTTCGTTCTTTGTTTGGACAATCATTGTTTTCACATGGTATTCTGCCTTTACCTCCACAGTAGTCGCATGTTTCCTTCTTCTTCTCTCCTATTAATTTCAAAAGTACACCTCAATACAATAGGCCGCAGATAATATATAATCTAGATGTTGAAATTCATTTGAATAAATTAGTTTTAACACAAAATAGAACTAAATTACAATATAATTAGAGGGAAATAGAACGAAATACTCGATGACTATAGATAGCATGATTCCACTGAAAACGAGACCTTTGCTCTTACTCTGATTGATTGAGGATTTTTCACAAAATGTAAAGTAGGATGTAATGAGATATAGTAAATAATGCAGAGATGATAGGAATAATCTTAGCAACTGATATTGCAAATGTGTACCAAAGAGATCTATTGTCTAAATCTGAAATTAGTCTTCTCTTCCATTTCCTCAACGCGGAAAGTAAATCTGTGACATTTCCTTTGACATCCTTTCTCTTTACCTCTCTAAGCCAAGTCTTAGAATGAACCATCATCTCTGATACCATATCTATCATCTTGCTGAGATAGAATCCGCGGAATATGCTACTATGATAAAAGCATAGTTTCTCGAAGTCCTTCAAGAATATCTCTTCGTAACGATTTGACTCCTTATCAGTTAGTTGGCACAATCCTATCTCTTTGAGAATTGCTTTGGTTTCAGAGATTGAAAACATGGGAAGTAGGCGTTTCCTACCCTTAATAAACTGTCATCATTTGCTCATTTTCGTATCAACAAAAAAAATCAACTAAATCAGCCAGAAACAGCATGTAATTTATTCTTGTTGTCATCCGGATATCATTGCTGGGATATTTTTCTAAGAAAATGGAGTGCGGGAGGCGAGAGTTGAACTCGCGGACTCCTACGAGAGCGGATCTCTTATCGTGACCCCATCGTTCAAACGATCTTAAGTCCGCCGCCTTTGGCCAGGCTTGGCTACTCCCGCACGGGTGTATATCTGCGTGTTTTGCAATGGGTAATAAAACTACTCTTGAAGTCTTTGGTAGAGAACAGATTCTTAGGGGGATTTCTTTCTTTTTCTATTGATAGGACGACAATCATCATCAATTAGGAACTTAAGTGTCAGGTTGAAGATTGCATCAGCAGTTGCCCGATCAATATCAAACTGTTTGGAGTGTGCTGAGATAATTCGATAATCATTAACAAGGGTCAAAAGATTATCATGTCGATGTGGAATACATATTTGAAATCGTTTCTTGTTATCAATATATACACCTATGAGTTCACCAAGTGAGAACCTCAAGTTAGATTTGGTTTGTTTCAAGAATTTTGTATTTCGAGACTTCAGAATTGTGAATAATCTCTTTTCTAATGCAACTGCACTATTGATTACTGCAGACCAATAACAGCCTTGAACAAGAGTATGATATGCTTCTTGAATTCGAAGTGTTTCTTCATCATCAAATTTAGAAACGAGGTCTGGGATAATATCTTTAACATTCTTATGAGCATCTAGTATTTTATCGATATTGTCTTTGAATTTTGCATCACTCCCATATGACATATAGAATCCGCCACCAAGTAACAGAGTTGTTCCATACAAAGCTCTGAAACGGTCATCCATTCGGGCAAGAAAATCAGCTATACCTCTTACTCTTTTTTCATAATTACTGAAATTCATCCAAAAGCTTTGTCTTTCTTCCAGCTTTTTTACAAGCTTGGATAATTGTTCAAGCTTTGCATCCGTATTATTCTCATCGGGATCATCTACAATGAATGTATCTCTGAATTTGATAACTATACTTTCAAATCTAAGAGCTTCATCTAGAACTTGCCGTGTCATCTACTATCCTACCTCCAATTATTGAATATTAGCTCCTTTTTTATTTAGTTTTCGAGATGATCTAACGATCCAGATAATCCCTAGCCACTGCAACACCGGCTGAAGTAAGTGATACAACAGGGTTTCGAGTCTTACCGTGGAAAGAAACTAATCCAAGTGATTCAAGATATCGGAGAATCTTCTTCAAGTTCTTCCTAATTCGGTAATTCTTAGCGATTTTGTTCCATTCGCACTTCTTTGCAACATATTGAATTGGCCAGTAATTACCCCCAATAACCCCAGCATCATATATACAGCCAAGAAGGTTCAAGTGATATTGTTCTAATTCTGATTCCATGGGTCCCCTCGTCCTTTCTTTTTAGCATCAGCATAGGAATTCCTCCAAATCCCCGATAATCGGGGCTCCCGGCGTATGAATCACTCAATATCCCTCCCGGCTAGAAGGGGTTAGACATATTGTCTTGGTTATATAATGTGGTTCTAATTATATAAATATATCCACAGTTATACATAGGTCTTATTACAATAATAAATATCTTCTTAAGGTACCAAGTACATACATCACTAGAACTAAGCCAATGACCGTTATTATTTAGAGGAGTGCGCGTAGAATTGTCATGTTTAGAAGAAACTAGAAATGATGAGCGAACTAGTTTGGATGATGCAATTCTCAAAGTTATTGAAACGCTTGAATGTAACAAAGTGATGAACATCAGTCAAATTGCAAAATCAACTGGATTGAACTGGAAAACAGCGGAGAAAGTATTATCGTTACTGGTTGAGGTGTCACTAAAATTGGAAGGAAAAGGAATCGATAGTTACGAAGTAGGTTCATCTAAGATGTTCTTGTTAGTTCAAAAAATTGGGTTAGAGGCACTACCACGAGAAATAAGAAACTTGTATATTAGAAGTGAATTTCCGGAAGCATCAAAGGAGCAAGATGTATTAGTTAAGTTATTGCTAAGTGGAGCAACATCTCCTGATCTTACAGACAAAATAAGCAACCAAGAACTAGTGAAGAATCTACTAGAAAAAAAATGGATTAAGAAGACTAGAGATGATTCAGTATTCTTGACTCAGCTAGGAATCCGAATAGCTCGGGGTACTCTCAAAACTTATCCTGAATTAATTCATGGAAATTCGAATAATGAATGAAAACTTTAGACAACATTTGGATTATGGGAAACTCTATGAATTCATTCGAGCCTATGAACTACAATTCCATTCAGACTCCTTTGTAATCCCATAGGTCAATCAATCCCTATGATTTAGTTATGCTATACCTCTTATAGATACTTGAGAAACTAATTCGATTGCTATTCTTTTAATCGCCTTGACTTCGTCTTCAATTACGCTTAATGTTTTATCATCTAACCTTACCGGTTTATGCTTTCCAGGAAATTCTGGATTAGAATGAACAATCGCACATCTGAGATTATAGATTCGTTCTGATAAACTAGTAAGTAGTTTTTCTCTCTCCTCCGCATCACGCTCTTGTTTTTTCATCCGCTTCAGTTTACCTATTTCTTGATCTGATAAATGAATACTATCTGGGAAGATAACTGGTTCAAGTGTGTGTCCTCCTGATAACTCGAACTTCTTTTCCAAATGCTCTCTATGATCTTTTTCAAAATCTTCGAAGAACTCATCTGTCAAAATTGAGCTTAAAACACGATGGAGTTTCATTAGCTCGGACTCTCCTTTGGAGGTTCGTTCTTCTGCTAAACGAAGGATTCTAGCCGTATATTGTTCTTTTTTCGTTAGGAAATCAGGTCTTGTCACAATACTGGAAATGTCTTCTGCTGTTTTTCTATGAGTTACCTTTTCGAAAAGGTATTCCATTATATGATAAAATGATAAAAATTGAAAAGGCGGCAACTGAGAGGACTCTGCAGTTATCAGGTATTGTTCAAACATACGGTTGATTTCTCTAAATATAACTTCAGAAGGTAGAATAATTTCTTTTTCTGTATCTTGGGTTAACTCGTAATAATCAAATCTAGGTACATAAAGGAGTTCTTTGACATGATAATAATAGTCAAAAAATACAGACCTTATAATTTCCAGTGGTCTATTTTTGAGATAGTTATCCTCCTCTTGGTGAGGTATTATTATTATATATCCAAGTTCATAAAAACAAGAACTTGGAATAGGATTCCAATCTGATTCTACTGTTGTCCCTTTAGACTGTATTACTTTTCTATCCTGACTTTGAGCTGATATAGTAATTCGCATATTAGCTGTTTGATATTCATCATAAGCAAAACCCCCAAGTATACTTGATAGTACAGCATCATGCATTAGTGTATTGAATTCTCCTGATTCAAAAATCGGATCTGTTCTTACACTAATAATATCATTTTCTTTTGTTTTACGAGGAGTTGTTTCTTTTAATTGTTTTACAAATTCATCATGACTCTTCTTTATGTAAGGAGCAGGATTATGAAAATCCATATTATCAGTCACATATGTTAGAGCTTGAAAAGCTTGTAAGTCCGTGCTACTGATGCGAACATCATATTTCTTTCCTTCAATATTCATTAGAAATTTAATATCATGGTCAATAATAGGTTTGAACATACTTGATTGGTTGAATGATGCAAAGATAGAGTTTCTAATTATCATTGCTTTGTAGTTTTCTATTAGCTGAATATCTTGGAAACCATTAGTATTTGCTAGAATGAAGGATAGATGCTTTGTGTTATAATACCAAGCAGAAATTGATTTCTCTTCTCTGTCTTTATCAAACTGCAATCTTTTGATACCATCCACACGAATCATCAACTCATCTAATTCAAAATGTAGATGCGGATATTTGCCACGAAATAAATCTAATTCATCATTCAAATTTGGTTCTGATTCTTTCTTTGGTTGTTTTGTTTTACCAGTATCTTTTGATTTCTTATCAGTCATTTTATTCAAGACCTTCGAATTGAAACTCCCTACTAATCAAGTATGTCAGTAAGTAGAATTTCGCTTTATTATCGTTCTACAGATGCCATTCAGATGATTAGCGATTTTATAAACATAAGTTGATGAAATAAAAAGGATTTGTGTCATTGATATTTTTTGAAAGCATACAAAATTGTTTATTTTCTGATTAAGTAATATTTTACGGAATCAGAGGAAATCTCTGAACTCCTTCGAACCCACGTCGTCGTCAGAGTGGTATTGAATCATTTATCCTTTATAGGTTTACAGAACTAGTTACCATCGACCTGTCTTCTTTTTGCTATCTTTATGGAGTTTATAGTGTGATCCCCGTTTCATCACTTCAAGATTACTCCGGCGATTGTCTGTTTTGTCGCGGTTCTTGTGGTGGACAACCTCACCCTTTTGAAGTTTCCTTCCTAGTTTCCTCTCTGCGACATGTCTATGCACAGATTTTCCAGAGTCAGCAAATCGTTTGTACCCTTTTTTATCCTTCTTGAAAAGACCCATATTTGAAATTCCTCCTATCTGTTATTCATACTCAATTCTTAAGAATCTAATTCGTCTTTTCTTACTGGGTTAGCTGTAGACAAGGATATGATTCCACTTCGGAATCAGAGGAAATCTCTGAATTCTGGTAGTGAAAAAGAAGTATACGTGGCTTAATTGGAATCTCCATCATCTGTCGTTTCTCTATTTCCTAGGAATGCAGATTCAATGTCTTCCCAAGTCATATAGGCCCAATCCATTGCCCAATGTACATAGCGATGATGTTTATTGCATACTGGAGCCCATTCATCTCTCTTGAGATTCTGCAATTTCTCTATATCCCATGTGTCCCCTTGTTCATGGGGGTTTCCATCCTTTCTATGAATAACCAATCTTTTATCTTCTGGAATTTCTCCGCAGAAAAAGCAATCATCTCCAAAGATGTTACTACGCATTTCCTGTGCCGCTTTAGTGGCAGCAACCCTTGCCTCTTCTTCTTCCAATTTGTTTTCCAAACTTTCTTCATCCTTTGAATTGGTCTTATTGTCATCTTGTTGCTTACCTTGCTGTGCCATTTTTGCTAATTTTTCATAGTCAATACTCAAATCATCGTTAGTCCAATGCGCTCCTCTATGACACATAACACAGAGTGCTGCCCAATCTTCAGGGTCCAGTTTTCGAAGTCCTTTTAGAGTCCACAGCTCTTTTTCATCATGTTTTTGACAATCTTTTCTATGAATCGCAATTTTTCTCTTTTCTCGACCAACCCCACAGATTCTACAAGTAGATCCAAACATTTCATCGCGGAGGTCTTTCACTTTATTCTGATGGCGTAATGATTTTTCTTTCCTTGCCTTTTCTCTTTCTCTGTCTGAATTGTATCCTCGTTTTCTGATGACAACACCCAATTCCCTCAAATAATTCCCAACTTGGTGACGAGATAGTCCCATACGCTTACCTATTTCTTCTTGTGTCAAACCCTTTTCATAGAGTCTACGTGCCTCTTCAGGGTCTCCCTTTCTTGCACGTGGAATGCTTTTCCATCCATACTTATCAAAGGTTTTCCGAACGGTAGAGTACGATATTCCTAATTTCTTTGCAATATCCATCTTTGAAAGCTTGGACGCATAATACAATCTTCCTATCTCGAGGTCTCTTTTGCTATATTTCTGAGCTTCTATTCCCAATTTTGCAAAGACATCGCTAATTTCCTTGGGAGTAACTCCCAACTTCTTGGCTATTTGTGCTTGACTTAGTCCTTTGGCAAAAAACAGTCGACAGACTTCTTCAGATGATAGTTTCTTTTTCTTCTTTGATTTTTGTTTCTTCTTCGTTTCTCCTTTTGTAGTAGGACCATCTTTTTGATGATATGGGTCAACCTTTGACCCTCCTCCCGACACCTATAGTTCCTCCAATTTGGGGAAACCTTCTCTCCAATCTACATCTCCCTTCCAATCACTCCATCTTACACGTTCAGATGAAACTTTCAACCCATCAGGATATTGTACACTAACGCTGGCTTCATCAATATGCACAAAATCACTGAAATCTTCTCGACAATGGTGAGGGTCCTCGTCAATGTGGTGCAAACGTTTCCTAAAAGCTGTACTTGCTGGACCTTGATACCAGAGTATTTTCAAATCATCAACTTGAACTGTTTCGTTGTTATTATCCAAACTCATTTTTCGTTGCCATCTTCTACCAGCATTGAGAAGATGTCCCCATTTCCAAACACTTCTAGGATCTTCTTCCAAATCTCTTGCTGATTTACATGCAGAGCACGAACAAATTGTCAAAGATTTTTGATTTCTTATATCGCTTAATGATGTTGTTCTGTAATTCGGAATCTTTTGCCAAGTATCCATATCCCTACTCTCTTGACTTAACCAGAACCTAGCTGGTGAATTTATCATGTCCATCTGATGTGCAGTTGGTATGTAGGACACATCTCTCCGTGGTGTGTATTTTGATGGAATCTGAAGTGGCCATGGACCATACACTACAACGTGAGCAGCTCCTGCTTTCTTTAGCGCATTTGTAGCTTCAGAAATTCCTCGATAATTTTCATGTGAAATAGTATTCATTGCATCTAAGGCAAGTACATCATAACCCCAACCAGTGATTTGTTTTGCAAACCACGATATCTGATCGATATCTGCTCCTGGAATAAAAGGGATGATACCTGGAAAAGAAAGCCAATCCATTTCTTTGTGAGGTGGAAAAAGAAGGCGGGAATCTCTGCCTAAGTCAACATATGGAGCTTTGATAGAGCCTTTTGTTCTTCTTGTTTTATCAGGATACCATGTTTCACTTGAAGAACTAATACTATAAGATAACGCAGTACCTACATATTCTATCAGACTTGAAAGCATTCGTATACCAAGATTCCAATGCCACGCAGGCGGCCAATCGATATAGCTTGGATATCCATGGGTCACCATCCATAGATCCGGGGCATCATCATCTGATTCAAGGTTCCACTGACATGCATGTAATCGGTTCAAATATTCTGCAATGATTGTAGAAGGCGGTGTTTGAATTGCCAAGTAATCAGGAAGTCTATCAACCATTAGGATGTCTTCTATCCAATTGTATTCATCTCCAATGATATATCTCCAGCTATCTTCTTCTGATTCTTCTATTGAAATCCATGAAGTACCTTGAACCTTATCTACAAGATAACCAGTCATATCCCATGCAACAGGATTCCATTTGTTGAACTTCCATTTTCCTTCACTTTCCTTTACATTCAAACGAGAGGTTGTTCTTGATATTTCCGAAACTTCTGGAATCAATGGAGGCCATTTCGAGTGAGTTTTCTGATCTGCTACGGAATCACGACGATCTATCCACGTATCAATAGTATCTTCCAAAACCCAAGGACTAATACAATCGATTTTCTTTGGAGGGATGAGAGTTGTACAAGTATGTGAAGAATCAAGCCCTTTCTTGTGACAGAATAAACATCCGTTTGTAGATGTTTTGCGTTCCTTAATTCTGATATGAATACAATTGTCTTCTAGACAACCTCCACATATGTTCACGTATTCGCAATTAGAACAGGACCTATTGCAAGGACAATTCACCGGCATTGCATCACGCCATCCTAGAAACGTTAGATTGTTTCAGATACTTCCAATCTTTTTTCATCACGAGCTGCCAACTTCTATCAAACCATTTCGATATATCTCTTGGCCCCTCCTCTCTAGGTTTGGCAAATCCTGACCATATCAGATGAATTGCAACTGCAATAGGAAGCTTTGTTCTCCATCCTTTTCTAAAAGGTCCATAATATTCGTTATCAATGAAAACGAATAATGGAACGTTTCGTTTCATTCTTATCTCCAATTCGTTAGAGAACGAAAATGGACTTGCATCAGCAAGTTGCTCCTTGAAACTACTGTTATTTCCTACAGATTGTAGTTGAATTGCTCTGAGTGATGATGTTCCATGAATACTCCATGGGACCCGAGTAACTCTCCATATATCCGCGCTTACTTTCCAGTCCCATCCTCTACAGTGATACCCAACAACTCTTGCAAGCTGCCTTCTTTCCATAATGTAATCTTTAAAGGCTCTAGTAGGTCTTCCTTTATCATTGAGAGTTATTGGTTCACTTTTTGAATCATGTTTCTCAAAAACAACATGAACTCCTCTGAATCCACTATATGTGACTCTCTGGAGTGTATAATTATCCCTATATTCCATGAATTCTACAAGTTCTTGTATCATTGGGATTGAGTCTATCAATTTCCAAAGGCTGAGGGGTTCTCTTTTTTCGAACAAATCCATTTCAAAAAGAACTGGACCTCCTAGTAAGTATCCTTTACTTTTTCTTCCACGAGGTGGTCCATTTGTCTTGAATCTGAGAAGTGTTTGATATATATGTAGAGGAGTGTATTTGAGAAGCCGGTTTCTAATCCCACCATCTGTTCTCATCCAACTCCAGTACCCTTCTTGATCTACTACCTTTGTCCAATGCATAAACTTGGGATGAAACCATCCAAGCTGGGCTGATTTGTAGTACTGCTTGAGTAATCGTTTCTGTAACAATTTGACCCTTGCAGTCATTTCAAATTACTTCCTCAGAAATTCGTCATACAATTTCATACTCTTTCTCAATATTTCTTGAATGTGAGCTTTCTCTCCATCCTTTTCTTTGAAAGAGCTGTTCAATTCACTTACTTCACTAAGCATACTAAGACAGGTTAGAAGTCCTTCAGCAAAGAACCGAATTCCATATGGCATCGGTATAGTTACACTATAGGTTGAGAATCCCTCGTATACTGTTAGTATGACCGATTTCCCTGTTTTTGACTGTGACATCTTAGTTTTCATTAGATAGCCCTCGATGGGCAGCAATCAGCTGCCCTGTTTCTGAGACCGTGTTCATCGAGAATGATCAGGACTTAGATGGGAACGAAGTTCTAGCTTCTAGTCCCAAATCTGATTTCCTCTCACATCTACTACATTATTGAAGTATCTTTTATTCTCCTAGAATGTAATTAGCCATACAAAATATACAGAAGAAACCCGTGGACTCCTACGAGAGCGGATAGCTTCTCTCATGACCCCGTAATTTCATGTGATCTTAAGTCCGCCGCCTTTGACCTGGCTTGGCTACTCCCGCAATGTTAACCGGTCAGC
>Ga0315542_1002917_pt1 | contig 10206 bp, 9 predicted proteins | sample SalMarSW160120MG_FD_202541 | JGI IMG/M metagenome (GOLD analysis project Ga0315542, IMG submission 202541) | Salt marsh sediment microbial communities from the Plum Island Ecosystem LTER, Massachusetts, United States - Salt Marsh Sediment SW1601-20 ... | reverse complement strand
TCAAACAGACTGTTTTTACCGTAATGATCGCCGTAATACTCAAGCACGATATAGCCGTTTTTCACGATAATCAGCGAATATATCTTGTCCTTTTTTACATATTTCATCATCTTCTGCAGCAGTTCCGCGTCCATTCCCGTTTCTCCGGGGGCCTTTGTCTTCCATTCCTTGGTGGGCCAGTAATCCCGGGTGGAGGCCAGATCCGGATTAAGGGCGATGGCCGAAACCGCGTAATCGGGTGTTTTTTCTTCGACGGTGATAACAGGGGAGGCATTGCCGCAGGCATAGAGTAAGGCCAGAATAACAAGCAGGATAGATATTTTTCTCATCAGGGTTCGTCCTTTCCGCACAGGGATAAAAACAGCGTAAAAAAACGCCGCCGCATTGTCAAGCAAACCGTGGTATGCTGAGCAGCGGATTCAATCCGGCGGACATCCCCCGCAGGACACGGATGCAATGTCAAGCGCTCACCCCTTGATCGAGCCGGACAGGATGCCCCGCACGAAATACTTTTGCAGGGTGAAAAAGATGATCATGGGCAGGAGCATGGAAATAAAGGCCGCGGCCATCAGGTACTCTACGCCGCTGCCCACCGAGGTTATCAGGTGACTGATGGTAACGGTCATGGGCGCCACGTCGGGCGTCCCGCCCAGGTAGATCAGGGCCACCAGCAGGTCGTTCCAGACCCACATAAACTGGAAGATGGCCAGGGAGGCCAGTGCCGGTACCGAGGTGGGAAGCACCAGGCGCAGAAAGATCTGTAAATGGCCCGCGCCGTCCAGTTGGGCGGACTCAAACATGGATTTGGGCAGATCATCGATAAAGTTCCGCAAAAGGTAAATGGCAAACGGCAGTCCGTACGCCGAGTGTGCCAGCCAAATCCCCAGAAAGGTACCGGTAAGGTGCAGAATATTGAACAGGTGCAGAACGGGGATCAGAGTCATCTGCAGGGGGACCACCAGCATGGCCACCACTATGATGAAAAGGAGGTCCTTGCCGCGGAACTTTACCCAGGAGAAGATATAGGCGGCAACCGCGCCCACAAAAATAGGAATGACTGTGGCCGGTACCGCGATCAGCAGGCTGTTGATGAAGCTTCTTCCCATGTTACTGCGCTCGATCACATGGATATAGTTTTGCAGCGTGAACTGGAAAGGGGTATAGAACACGGTCCACCAACCGGTCTGGTGGACGAGGTTTCGGGGGCGGAAGGAACTGATAAAGAGCCCCAGAGACGGCAGCAGCCACAGGAGGCAGATAAACACAATTATCACGTGCAACGGGGTATGCAGCAGCGCACGGACAATTCGTCGGGCAATCGAGGGTTTTCCGTATAACGGGGTGTTGGGCCGCGGGGCTCTTATCATCCGCTCCTCTCCCTTCTGAATCGTTTTACGTTCATCACCATAACCGGGATCACGGCCAGCAGCAGAAAAATCGCGATCGCGCCGGCGTGCCCGAAGTTTCTGAAGGTAAACATCTCCTTGTACATGCGGTTGGCGATGACCTCGGTATCGAGGTTGCCGTTCGTCATCACGTAAATAATGTCGAAGATCTTCAGCACATTGATAATAAAATAGGTGACCACCACGATGATGGTTTGTGACATCAACGGCAGGATAATCTTGAAAAATATTTTTATCTCGCCCGCCCCGTCGATACGCGCGGCCTCCAACAGTTCCGGGGGAATGCCTTTCAGGCTCGCGGAAAATATCACCAGGGCAAAGCCGGTCCAGATCCAGATACCCACCACAATCAGCGCCCAGTTGTTGAAGATCGGGTTGAACAGCCAGGCCTGCGGCTGGAAATTCGGAAAAATCGCCGTTAAAATTGCGTTTACCGTTCCGATCTGTGCGGCCCCCTTGGGTTGGTAGGTATACATGAACCGCCAGATGACCCCGGCGGCCACGAATGAAATACAGGCGGGCAGGAAAATTATGGCCTTGGCCACCGACTCATAGCGCACACGGTCCATCAGTACCGCCAGGACCAAACCGACGGTAGCGGTGACCAGGGTAAAGAACACCACCCACAACAGGTTGTTCCGGAGGGCGGTCAACATGCTGTCATTAGTAAACACAAACCGGTAGTTTTCCAGGCCCACAAACCGGGTGGAATCCTTATTCATAAAACTCAAGACGGTGGTGTTGATCAGCGGGTAGATCAAAAATACAAGGATAAGAACAAAGGCCGGGGCCAACCACAGCCAGGGCAGGAGGCTTTTCCGTTTCCTTTTTTTGGCCCTGCCGGCGGCGAGTTTTTCCGCCACCAGCAGGTACAATACAAGAAATATCGGAATCCCGGCCATGAAAACCAGGGCCAGAGCAATCTGAAAAAGGTTCATACGCGACCGTTACTTGTAAGCGGTCTTTCGCAGGTTTTCCAGCTTGCCCAAGAGCTCATCAAGTTTGGTCGGGTCCTGAATATAACTTACCGTGGCGGACCAGAACTGAGAGTTAACCTCACTGGGCATCATGTCCGAGGCGTCGAACACAATGGTATTGGCCGATGTAAGTATTTTGGCGAAGCGTTTATCGATCTCCGTTTCATAAGCAGATTGCGGCACGTTTTTATTGGGCATGGTAGCCCCGGTCTTGGCAAAATACGCCTGGGCGTCCGCCGAGGCCAGGTAGGTTAAAAAGGATTTCACCTCCGGGGTGCTCTTAAACGCCGCAAGCACGTCACCGCCGATCTCCACCGCGGAATACTGCGGATTGATAGGCGGCAGGATAAAAAAGTTCAGCTGAGTAATGGGCTTTAAATCAGGGAAATGGTCTTTCAGCATACCGGCCATAAAACTTGCCTGCTGCAGCATATAGGCCTTGGGGGGACTGGAAAAAACCGGGTCCCCGGCATTCTGGAAGGAGGTAGAGAGAACGCCGTTTCTTCCGCCGTAAACCATTTTATTGTTCGTGGCAATGTCGCCGAAAAGCTGCCAGGCTTTTTTTACCTCGTCCGAGGTCCAGGCCAGTTTGCCTTCGTACCAGTCACGGTATTTTTGCGCTCCGTACAGCCGGACAAAGATATTCTCGATCCAGTCGGTGGCCGGCCAGCCGGTCGCGCTGCCCGATTCGATCCCGATGGCCCAGGGGGTTTTCCCTTCGGCCACCAGTTTGTGGGAAAGCGCCATCAGTTCATCCCAGGTCTTGGGGACCGAGAGGCCTTCCTTTTTAAACACCTCCGGGTCGTAATACACAAGCCCCTTGATGGCGGTCTTGAAGAACAATCCGTAGAATTTTCCGTTTACCGAACCCAGGTCAATCCAGCTCTGAGAGTATGACTTTTTCAACTCGTTCATGTCCAAAAGCGTACTTAGATCCTGCAGCTTTTTCTGCTTGGCCATATCAACCAGCAGGGATAGCTGGGGGAGAATAGCGATATCGGGAGGATTACCGGCCTGCAGGCGTGAGACCATGACGGTGTTGATGTCCCGCGTGGACTCAAACTCCACCGTGATCCCCGTTTTGTCCTGGAAGGCTTTGATGATCTTGTTGAACACATCAAGCTCCGATCCTCCCCATACCCCCAGAACAGTCACTTTTTGCTGTTCTGGCTGGCAGCCGGTGAATATTCCCAAGATAAGCACAGCAGCTATACTAACCAATAACAGAAATTTGGACATTATTTCTCTCCTTTTTTAATATTTTTCAAGACTCTATGCTTAATGTAACGGATCATAATTATATGGTAAAGGATTTTTTTACACAACCGGACCGGTGTCGGGGCCGGAGGTAGACCATGAATCATACATCACCACCTGATGCCGCGGCAGCCTGATCCGCTCTGAATTTTCCGCTTTGCGGTGCTTTTCGTTCAGAAGGGAGGGATTCCCCGGATACCCCATGATGATCAGGGTGATTACCGTAAAATCGGGCGGGATCCCCAAGGCACTACGAACGTTATCAGGAGAAAACCCGGCGATGGGGTGCGCGACAAGCCCCTCTTTAACCGCCTGTAATATACAGTTCTGGGCGGCAAGCCCGGTGTCGAACGAGGCGTACTCCCTGCCGTCTGCCGGTGCGCAGTCCAGATCGGCCTTTGTACAGACGACGATGATCACCGGCGCCTGTTTTGCCCAGTAATTATTTTCCGACAGGGCGGCCTTTACCGCGGTGAGATACGGCTCCCGCTCCACCACCACAAAACGCCAGGGTTGGTTGTTAAAACAGGAGGGGGCCAGAACCGCCGCGCCCATTATTCGTTCCAAGACTTCCGCCGGAACAGGTTTGTCACTCAAGGCGCGTCTGGCTCTTCTCTTTTCTATTTCCGGAATCATTCCATTCATACCTATTAATGTAACAAACGGTGGCCATCGCGGCAAATACTTCAATAGTATTACGGCCGGTGCACAATATTTTTTCCGGCCTTGACCGCGACAACAAATGCAACTATGCTTTGAGGGAGGAATACGGCCATGAAAAAAATATGGGGGTTTTTTGCATCGTTTTTTTTACTGGTGTTTATTTTTTCACAAAGTCGTGGCCCGGAAGAGCGGTATACCCTGGTTGAACGTCTTCCCGGTGATCAGTTGGCAGCAACATCCGGCATCGGCACCATCAGCTTTGAAAAAAGCAGGCTCACCCTTGAACTGCGTGACAAGACACGGGTTTTTCCCTCCAAGCAGTGTGTAACCTCAGGACTCTCCTATCTGGAATTCGGCCCGAACAAGGCAAATACCTGGCTGTTACTCTATTCACCCGGTTATATTCTGATTTATGAACAACCCGGCCGGCTTTTACACCAGGGGCTGCGCGAGTTCACACCGCAGGACTCATTTCAGCTTGTGAAGCTCAAATACACGGCCACGAGTTTTCTCACGGAAAACGATACCCGCTATGCGGCGGAAAATCTGGGTGTTTATTTACAAACCGATAAGCCCTGGGCTAATGCGGGAGGGAAATACGCGGTGGGGGAAATTATAACCCTGACGGCGGAACACGACTTCAACAAACTGATTATCTCGAACGGTTTTATCAGTTTTTCAAAGCCTGAACTCTTCCTGAAAAACTCAAGGGTTAAAAGCATGGCAATTTACCGTACCGATCCGGAAAGTAAACCGCTCGATGTGACGCTGGCCGATACATCACAATTACAGGAGATTGATCTGGGCACGGAGGTCAGACAGCTAAAGATAAAAATCACCGGCGTGTATAAAGGCAGCCGTTACAAAGATACCTGCATAAACTTTATCCTGGCCGAATACCGGGACCCGGAACCGTATTTGGGCCCGCAGGGCATGGATGTGGAACAGTAAATTCTATAGTTTAGCTAAATTATATAAAGAACATTATTTTATTATAAAATAGGTACCCATTCACTTTTCCACTTTGCTATGTTATTCTGAGGTATCTAAAAATAATAGGAGAAATATTGATGATTATAAAAGCATTAAAAATGCAAAACTGGAAAAATTTTCTTGAAGTCGATATCGAATTAAAGGACAGAGTTTTTATAGTTGGCCCGAATGCTTCAGGTAAATCCAATCTTCTTGATGCATTTCGATTTCTACATGATCTCGTAAAACCAGGCGGAGGTTTCCAGAAAGCAATAGAGGATCGTGGGGGTATTGAAAAATTAAGATGCCTTCATGCGAGAAGAGTAACAGATGTGCTAATTAAAATTGTAATAGTTGATGAGGAGATCATTTGGGAATATTCCCTGATTTTTAATCTTAAAACAACATATCCTAAAAAACCCATTATAAAAAAAGAATTTGTAAAAAAGAACAATAAAGAAATACTTGTTAGACCTGATCTTGACGATCGAAATGATCAAGAAAGGCTTACACAAACTTTTATTGAACAAATCAATGCTAATAGGAAATTTAGGGAAATAGCAGATTATTTTCAAACATTCCAATATTTACATATTGTACCACAATTAATTCGGTTCCATAGCGCATTTAAAGGTACTGGAATAAATGAAGATCCCTTCGGTCAAAACTTTTTGGAGAGGATTGTAAAAACTCAAAAAAAAACACAACAAAGTAGGCTTAATAAAATTGAGAAGGCGCTTCATCTGATAGTTCCAAATTTCGTTAGATTAAAATTAATTCAAGATGAACTTGGGAATCCTCATCTAGAAGTTGTCTGCTCACACTGGAGAGCAAAAGAGGCTGGCAAACAGAGAGAAGATCAATTTTCCGACGGCACCTTGCGCGTAATCGGACTTTTATGGGCATTACTTGACAACAAGAGTTTACTACTTTTAGAAGAACCAGAACTATCTTTGCATGATGGAGTGGTTTCAAAACTTGCATCTATTATTTCACGATTACAGAAAGACAATACACAAGTCTTCTTGAGTACGCATAGTATTTCTTTATTGTCTGATCAGGGAATAAGTGCAGATGAAATAATAATGCTTATTCCCGAGCAAGTAGGAACCAATGTTAAAATGGCTAAAACTGAGGACTCTATAGTACAATTACTTAGAAGTGGATTTACTCCAGGAGAAGCCGTATTACCACGGACAACACCACCACTTATTACACAATTGGAATTATTCAATGACTAAGGTATATATCTGTGGAGTTTGGGAGGATGATCTGCAGGGTGAAATTGTTAAAAAGGTTATTGCTTCCATAAAACGAAACATAGAATTATATCCTATTTATTCTAATAGGGCAAAAGGTCCGAGTGGTATAGGTTATATAAGATCAAAGTGGAAAGGATTTTATTCAGCTTCTACTGGATCACCATTTATTTTATTATTAGATCTTGATAATACTGAATGCGCTCCTACTTTAAGAAATGAATTAGGTGTTCCTCCAAATAATAAAAATTTTATTTTTCATATCGCAGTACGAGAGATTGAGACTTGGATTTTGGCCGATACAAAAAACTTTCTAACATATTTCAGAATACCTTTAGATATCCTTCATAAATTTCCCTATCATTTAGAATCAATATCAGATCCAAAACAATTTCTTATTTCGATAATGCGTCATTCAAAAAAACGGGAATTTATTCGTGCGATTGTCCCGGATTTAGAATCTACTGCACAAGTAGGAAAATACTATAATTCATATCTCATTGATTTTATCCAAAACCACTGGGATCTTAAAAATGCAAGAGAAAAATCAGACAGTCTTCAGAGGTTTATTGAAGAACTGATGAGATTTTTAAAAGGATAGTCAATTCCCCATTACCATACCGCAAGCAGGATTATTCCCAGCAGCGTAACCGCCGCACCGATCATAGTGGAATAAAGCATAATCCGCAGTGATTTCTTTCTATCGACACTTCTGCCGGCTGCCTGCTCCACGTTTTGCGTCTTCCCCACGGTGTCGCCGAAGTTGAACACCCCGCGCATACCGAAACCGGCGCAAAACCGCAAGGCGGCCTGCAGGAACCCGGTAGCGCCGGTGGAAGCGGGGATAAATAACAGCAGTCCCCATAACGGCGCGGCCGAAACCACCAGGAGTAAAATCCACAGGGCAAGGGTTACCGCCAATCCGCCCCATCCCACCCTACGGCGTGCTTTGATCTCCGCCGGGCCGATGTTGCACACACCGGCTACATATGTATTGTTTACATTATCCATAACAAGAAATTACTCACTATTTTGACCGCGGTCAATAAAACAATGTAAAGTTTACTTTACTTTGCGAAATTATCTTTGTATTTTTGAAGGAGAGACGGGATGTGTATTTATGGTATTCACGTCCTGTTTCTGAAGTTATTAACAGGGGAGGTACATATGTTAAAACGTATAATCGGCATAGGTTCCGTTATTTCCATATTTGTCGTTATTTTTTTTGCCGGGATATTCCGGCCCGTCCCCGTACAGGCCTCCGGCGTTTTCCCCGACCCACCTGCACAAAACCTGAAAGCTGCGGGCACAAAAGAGACCGCGGTGCTGGCCGGCGGCTGTTTCTGGGGTATGGAAGGGGTGTTTGAACGGCTTAAGGGTGTCACCAATGTAGTTTCCGGCTATTCGGGCGGTGATAAATCAACGGCCGAGTATGATATTGTCAGTACCGGCCGTACAGGCCATGCGGAATCGATAAGGATCGAGTTTGATCCGTCAAAGATAACCTTCGGCACACTCCTTAAAGTGTATTTCTCAGTGGCACATGATCCCACGCAACTCAATTATCAGGGGCCCGACCATGGTACGCAATATCGCTCGGTCATATTCTACACAAACGCCGCACAAGAGAAAATCGCCCGGGAATACATCCGAATTATAGACAATGCGGGTGTTTTTAAAGACCCCATTGTAACACAGGTTGTGCCCTTCAAGGCCTTTTACCAGGCAGAAGCGTATCACCAGGATTTTATGGACAATCATCCCAATAATCCCTATATCGTATACTGGGATCTGCCCAAAATAGCATTGTTAAAGGAGAAATACCCGGAACTTGTCGCGCGTCCGTAAGGTGAATCGCGGCTCTCCAATTATTTGACTATTCACCTGCAAGCACTTATAATCAAAATAGAGTGTAAGCATATTATATGGGTCATAGAATTCTATCCCGACTGACCGCCGGGATAATAATATTTAGTATTCTGCTCATCGGTATTATATTATATTGGTCGATTAATGAAATATTCAGTCTGACGGATACCACCATCAGCGGTGAAGAGTGTATTGCGGCCCTGCGCAGGGTGAACGGGCTTACCAACAAGCTGCTTACCACGGACAATCTCCATATTACCATTTTTAACTGGGAAGAAGCCGCCGCGCAATTTGTTTCCACGTATTACACCTTTATAAAATCACACGGGTTGAACTTCCTGTTGCGTGACGCGAACATTCTTTATCACTACAAGGCATTCAGAATATTAAGCCTACGTGCCCTGAACAGTATCAAAAAAATAAAACAGGACTATACCGTTTATGAAAAACTCCCTTCGCATTCGAATAGGGGGCTGCTTCTGCAGCCCGGGGCGCAGCGGAATAAGGTAATCCGGACGATTACCGCATCCACCCGTCGGATCAGTAATTATTTTTCCTCTTCCTACGAGAATACCATTACTCCCTTGGTTGTTTCATTAAAAAACATCGGCAGACAGGTCCAGATGCAGATACTGACCATATTCAGCCTGCTTGCGATATCGATAATCTCGGTTACGGTAATTATCTATGTAATATTGAAAAGAAAAGAAAACGAACGCATTAGTAAAATCATTCAGATCGAGACGGAAAAGAACAAGCTGGAATCTATCGGTCTTTTTGCCAGTGGGATTGCGCATGATTTCAACAACTTTTTGGCGTCGATTATCGGTAATATCAGCGTGGCGAAAACCTACGTGTCCCCGCAAAGTGAATTATTCACCATACTGGGAGACGCGGAGAAAGCATCAAATCAGGCAACCGGTCTTACCGAACAGTTCCTTACCTTTGCCACGGGGGGATCTCCGATCAAGGAATTGAGTGATATCAGGGGAATTATAGAAGACACCTGCGCCTTCATGCTTCGGGGAAGTAAAATCAAATGCGAATGTACGCTCCCCGAAGGGTTATGGAATGTAGAGATCGATAAGGATAAAATTTACGAGGTAATCAACAATATCGTATTGAACAGTATGCAGGCTATGCCGGATGGAGGATTATTACATATTTTTGCGGAGAATGTAATGATCAATAAAAAAAATAATAATCAATACGTTCCCGGGCATTACCTGCACATCAGTATCAGCGATTCGGGGCAGGGGATCCCGAAGCACATACAAAAGAATATTTTTAATCCCTATTTTACCACAAAAGAAAAGGGGTCCGGCCTTGGACTGGCCGTATCCTATTCCATAATCAAAAAGCATCACGGGTATATCAATTTCGAATCAAAGGAGAATGCCGGTACAACATTTCATATCTATTTAAAGGCCAGTTTACAGCAGTTAAAACCGGCTAAAATCGAAAAAAATAACGATATTCACGGCCATGGCCGCATCCTTGTGCTGGATGATCAGCAGATTATACGAAGAACAGCCGAACGTATGCTGCGGATGCTCGGGTTTACGCCGGTGGTAGCGACAAACGGAGAGGAAGCGATTGAACTTTTTAGAAAATCCCGGCGGAATCACCATCGGTTTACGGCAGTGATTCTGGATCTCACCATCCGCGGCGGGATGGGTGGGGAACAGGTTTTAAAGAGCCTGAGACAAATTGATCCTGATATTTTCGCTATTGTCTCCAGTGGTTATTCACATGACGACATCATGGCAAAATACAAAGAACATGGTTTTAACGGGATCTTAA
>Ga0315542_1002916_pt1 | contig 10207 bp, 9 predicted proteins | sample SalMarSW160120MG_FD_202541 | JGI IMG/M metagenome (GOLD analysis project Ga0315542, IMG submission 202541) | Salt marsh sediment microbial communities from the Plum Island Ecosystem LTER, Massachusetts, United States - Salt Marsh Sediment SW1601-20 ... | reverse complement strand
ATATTATAAATAAGTTAAAATTTATGCCTGATGTAGAATTATTTAAAATTAATCCGGACCAAAGGAAAAAAACCATAGAAAAATTAATAGAATCAAGTTCGCCAACTCATGCTTTTTTTCTGATTTTAATTCTTTCCGCTATAGTGACTACTTTTGGTATTGTATTGGATAACATAGCAATTATAATAGGCGGTATGCTTATTTCGCCTTTACTTTCTCCGATTTTAGCCATTAGCATGGGTATTGTTATGGCTGATCCCAAGCTAATTTTTCGCTCTTTGCGGGTCTTATTGATTGCTATTATCTATGTGGTGGCGATTTCTTTGGTTCTTGCTTTTTTTGTGGTTAATAAAGAATTAAATCAGGAAATACTTTCAAGAGCCCATCCGAATTTGATTTATTTTGGTGTGGCCTTGGCTTCTGGTATTGCTGCTGCTTTTGCTTTTGCTAAAGAAGAATTTTCCGAACGAATCGTGGGTGTGGCCGTGGCTATTGCGTTATTACCGCCTTTATCAGTTATTGGTATTGGTATAGCTTACTTAAATTTAGAAGTATTATCAGGATCTTTATCTTTATTCTTGTTGAATTTATTTGGCATTCTTTTAGGTAGTTTGATTGTTTTTTCCTTGTTAAGATTTTATCCTGAAAAAAAAGTTGTGCATCAGGAATTAAAACAAGAAGAAAAAGAATTTGAAAAAGTTAAAAATCATAATCATACAGCTGGCCAATGATCAATAACTAATAACCAATAACTAATAACTAATAACTAATCTAAATTTATGCCCAGATGCGGTTGTTGCGCGCCTAAAAAGAAAACAGCTAAAAAGAAAAAAGCTGCAAAAAAGAAAAAATAAGATAATCCCTCGCTTGACGGGGGATTTTTGTTTTTGTTGATTAAATAAAGCCAATAAGGTAGATGTGGATAAGTAGGCTTGACATTCGGTTTTTGTTCGGTGTATTATTAAAGTATAAATGTTCGGTTTTTATTCGGTATGATAAAGAATTTTAGAGTTTCAGATTATAGAGTTTTAGTTAATCAATTAAATAATAATGACAAAAATTTTAAATATAAGAGATCTTTTGGTCTGGCAAAAGTCTCATCAGTTAGTATTACAAATCTATAAACATACCGTTATTTTTCCTCATGAGGAGAAATATGGCTTGATAGCCCAAATGAGGCGTTGTGCTGTTTCTGTACCGTCAAATATTGCTGAAGGTTTTAGAAGAAAGGGGAGAGATAAATTTCAGTTTTATTCATATGCTCAAGGCTCTTTAGAAGAATTAAAATATCAAGTTTTATTAAGTTATGATTTACAATATATAAGTGAAGATAAATATGCGGAATTAATTAGTTTATGTCATGAAATCGGAAAAATGTTAAATAGTTGGGTCAAAACATTAAAATAATTACTAAAATTCTAAAACGCTAAAATTCTAAAACACTATGTCATTAACAAAACGCCAAAAACAAATCCTCGATTTTATTCAAGAGTTTACAGATGAAAAGGGTTATGCGCCAAGTTATAGGGAAATAGGTCAGCATTTTGGTTTATCTTCAAGTGCTACAGTTGCTGAACATGTCCAGACTTTGCAGGAAAAAGGCTATTTAAAAACAGATCCTAATGAGGCCAGGTCAATTGAAATTATTGAAAATGAAAGGGCCGAAGCGATTTTTTTAAGCTTGGCTGGTTTAATTACAGCTGGCCAGCCGATTGAGGCAGTTGAAAATAAAGAGCAAATTGCTGTGCCGGCAGATTTTGTGAAAGATGAAGCCAAATCCTATGTTTTAAAAGTTAAAGGTGATTCCATGATTGAAGAAGGTATTTATGACGGTGATTATGTAATAGTGGAGCAAAACCCCAGTCCGAGAAATGGCCAGGTGGTGGTGGCATTAATTGATAATGCTTTTGCTACTTTAAAAAAGTTTTATAGGGAAGCTAATCGCATCAGGTTGCAGCCGGCTAATTCAGCAATGAAACCTATTTATGCTAAAAATGTTTTGGTGCAGGGCATTGTCAGGGCAGTGATCAGAAAATTTAGTACTATTTAAAATTAATTAATAAAGCACCTGGAGCTTTTGGGGTGAGTAAGTACTTTAGATAACGTATCTTTTAAAACAAAACTCGCCCCAAAGTTTGGGGCAAGTTCTGTTTCGCGACAGAGAAACACCTATTAAATTAATAAGGCTCCTCTTTTTTTATTATAAATAAATTGTTACAAATATACAAATTGGCTACAAATTTTACAAATAATTATTAACTATTAAATTTTATGAGCAGAAAACAAAAATCAATTTACCGCAGATTAATTTGCCACTTTTTCGACTTTATTTCAGCGCTTGATCCAAGTTTAAAATTTAATAATAAATATTAAAACCTATTTATTTAAATAGGGAGTGAAACTAATAGAAATATGATCAGCTGGCTTGAAAACTGCTAAATGTTATGGGCTTTAGTGGTGAGTTAAGCCAGCTGAATCTAATTTTACTTCCATGGAAATTTTAGATAAATTAAAAATTTTAACTGAAGCGGCCAAATATGATGTTTGCGCTTCTACTGGCTGCACCCCTCAAAACTGGGGCGTTAAAGGCTTAGGCAATGTCACACGCATGGGCATTTGCCATTCTTTTACGCCTGACGGACGCTGTGTGTCTTTGTTTAAAGTGCTTTTGACTAATCAGTGCGTTAATGATTGCTTGTATTGTGTTAACCGTAAAAGTAATGATAAGCCCAGGACTTGTTTTGGCGAGCGAGAATTAGCTGATTTATTTTTGGAATTTTATAAAAGAAATTACGTGGAAGGCTTATTTTTAACTTCAGGCATTCTTAGAAATTCTGAAGAAACCATGGAACGCATGATCAAAGTGGTGAAAATTTTACGCTTTGAATACAATTTTACTGGCTATATTCATTTGAAAGTTTTGCCTGGTGTAGGTCAGGAATTAATTGAACAAGGCGCAAAATTAGCTAATCGCATGAGTATTAATATTGAATGTCCAAGTGGGCCTAAATTAGCTTTAATTTCACCGGAGAAAAGATTAAAAGAGGATTTAATATCACCAATGTTAATTATGAAAAAAATTATTAATCAGGATAAACGTAAAATTCCGGCTGGGCAGACCACGCAAATGGTGGTAGGCGCAGCTGGTGAAAGTGATCAGGAAATCATGACTACCAGTACCTGGCTTTACCAAAAGGTTAATTTGCGCCGGGTTTATTATTCAGCATTTGTGCCAGTTAATCAGGATTGTAAATTACCAGTTAAAGAGCCAGTGCCTTTAAAGCGGGAAAACCGACTATATCAGGCGGACTGGCTGCTAAGGCGCTATGGTTTTAGCTTGAAAGAATTGCCTTTTGACCAAAGCGGTAATTTGCCTATGGATCTGGATCCAAAAATGGCCTGGGCTTTGGCTAATCTGGATAAGTTTCCTATTGAGATTAATAAAGCGCCTTTTTCTGTTTTATTGCGCATTCCTGGCCTGGGTGAAAGAAGTGCGCGCCGTATTATGAGTTTGCGCCGGCAATATAAGATAAAAACAGTTGAAGAATTAAAAAATATTGGCGTGGTTTTAAAAAGAGCTCTTGATTTCATTTTAATTAACGGTCGTTATTTTGGCGGTACAAAATATTTAACTGGCTCTAAATTTTTCCCGATTTTTAAGCAAAGTGTTTTGGCTACCGGCATTTTAAGACCAGAACAAAAAGAAGAAGCTTTGCAATTAAGCCTTTGTTTGGAAGCAGTATAATCTTAATAACCAATAACCAAATTCCAAATACCAAATAATATTTAATATCTAATAATTAATGATCTAAAATTTTTCAATTTAGAATTTTGGTCATTAGAATTTGTTTGATTATTGGTAATTGGTTATTGGAATTTAAAATATATGATAATTAAATTTCAAGATAAATTTGAATCAATTTTGTATGCAGTCTTATATAGCAATTTGACCGGCTATTTTTTGAGCTCTAAAAATGAGCCCGATAATTTATTTAAGGAGGAAATTTTTATTGATATTGATAATCTGAACTGGTCAGAGATTTTACAGCAGCACGATCATAAGTTCGGCCCTGTTAAATGGCTGAAAAATAAAAATGAAGATTTTGAGCAATTTAAAAATAATATTGAAACTGCTTTGCGCCATTGGAAAGCGTTTAAATATCAAGTAATTATTGGATTAATCAGACAAGCTCTAAAATTTGGCATTCTTTATGTTAATAATAAAAGTTCGCAAGAAGCCAAGAATTTACTTGATCTGGCTAGCCAGGTGAGAAAAGAAATTCACCGGGCTTTAGGTTTTATCCGTTTTATACCTGTTGAAAAAGGCCAGGAGAAATTTTTGCTGGGTTGTTTTGAAGAAGAAAGCCAAGTGGGTGATTTGGTGATTAAAAATTTTAAAAATCGTTATTTCGGCTATAATTTATTATTAAAAACTCCGAAATTAATTTACTTTCTTTATCAGGATAAGCTTTATCAGCTGCCGACTGAAAAGTTTAATCTGGAGATTAATGATAAAAATTTTGAGAAATTTTGGGAAGTTTTTTATCAGGCCAATTTTATTGCTGGCCGTAAAAATACTAAACTGGCCCAAAAATTAATCCCTAAAAAATATTGGTCCTGGGTAAAAGAAGGCAAATTAATTAATTTGGCTGATAAAGGCTTACTGTAAAAACGCACTGTCATCCTGAGTGCAACGAAGGATCTCCTTGGAATTGGGTGCCAAAGAGATTCTTCACTCCGTTCAGAATGACAGACAGTGCGTTTTAGTTTGCTTTGATTGATAAGTTTTGATATATTTAAAATAATAATTTTGAATAAACGGCAAAAAGGGGGAGCCTTTTAAGGCTCTTTTAAAATTCAAAAAAATGTACCTTGAGAAAGGAGGAAATGATTAATGGATACGAAAGAGTCATCAATGGAACAGCCTGAAATTCTGATTATTGATCTGGGTTCCCAGTACACGCTGGTGATTGGCCGGACAATCAGGGAATTGGGCTATCGGACAATCATTGTTTCGCCGCCCAGAGCTAGGACGCTTTTAAAGACCTGTAAGCCTAAAGTTATTATTTTGTCTGGTGGCAGTGCCAGTGTTTACGAGCAGGATGCGCCTCAGCCGCCAGAAGAAATTCTGACTCTAGGCATTCCTATCCTTGGCATTTGTTATGGCATGCAATGGCTGGCTTTTAAGCTTGGCGGCAGGGTTACGCCTAGCAGAGAACACAAAGAATATGGTGAAACTTTTGTCCGGTTTGAAGTTCAAGATTTAATCTTCAAAAAAATGGCTCAAGAGGGCACTGTCTGGGCCAGCCATGGCGATAGTGTGGCAGAATTGCCGCCTGGATTTAGGCCGATTGCCTGGTCTAATAAAGGCAAAATAATCGCTGGCATGGTCAGTTACAAGCGTAAGATCTGGGGTTTGCAGTTTCATCCGGAAGTGACTCATACAGCCGGCGGAAAAAGTATTTTGGAGCGTTTTCTACAAAAAGCTGGTAGCTGCAGCAAAAACTGGCAGCCAGCTGATGTGATTGAGGAAATCAGGGCTGAACTGCGTCAAGCAGTTATTGGCCATGATGGCCAAGCTAAAAAAGCCATTCTTGGTTTTAGCGGCGGAGTTGATTCAACTACCTTGGCCACGATTGCCCAGCCGATTTTTAGTTCCAACCTTTTGGCAATCTGCATTAATGCTGGCAACTTGCGCCAAAATGAGCTGGAGCAAATACGCGCTAATGCACGATCAGCCGGTGTTCAGCTGAAAGTTGTGAATGCAGCCAAAAGATTCACCAAAGCTTTGTCCAAAGCCACTCATTCAGAGCATAAGCGCCGTATTTTTCGTCGGCTCTATAAAAAGATCCTAGAGCAGGAAGCTAAAAAATTCAGCGCTGAATTCATAATCCAGGGCAGCTTGGCCACGGACATCATTGAATCAGGCGCTGCTGGCGAATCAGCTCTGATCAAGTCGCATCACAACATCGGACTGAATTTCAGCATCCAAGAACTGCATCCCTTGCGTCGGCTTTTCAAGTACGAAATCAGGGATCTGGCGCGTCAGCTGGGTTTGCCAGCAGCAGTTTCAGAAAGACAGCCTTTTCCCGGGCCTGGCCTGTTCGTACGTATAGTCGGCAAACCAGTTACAGCTAAAAGGCTGGCCATTGTTCGCTGGGCTGATAATATTGTCACAGAAATACTTAAGCAGTTTAATATTTACGACCAGATTTCTCAGCTGGTGGTGGCATTGGAGTGTAACCGGACAGTCGGTATCAAGGGTGATGGGCGATCTTACGGTTACACTATTATGGTCAGGGGTGTTTTGACCGCTGATTTCATGACCGTGCGCGGTTTTCAAATCCCAGAGCATGTTCGCAGAGAAATTACTTCGGCCGTAACCAAGCACCCGCAAATCGTTCGTGTCCATTACGATGAAACAAATAAGCCTCCGGCAACAACCGAGGCTGAATAAAAGTTTAAAGCCGTCCCGCTGTGCGGGGCGGCTTTTCTTTTATAATTCTTTGATTAAAAGCGGCGCAATTGGTAAAATTTTAATTTTTTTAATTCTTTTTTCTTTAGGTATCGGATATGTATCAGTTAAAACTACTTGTTTAATTGGTGCTTTTTTAATTCTTTCTATAGCCGGGCCAGATAAGATGCCGTGTGTAGTAAAAATATAAATATCTTTAACTTTGTGTTCTTTAAGCTCATGGCAGGCTGCGCAGATCGTGCCAGCTGTATCAATCATATCGTCAGTGATAATAACATTTTTGCCTATAATATTTTTTTTAAATTTTAAAATTTTAGCCATATTTTGCTGAGGCCTGATTTTTTGCATAACTAAAACCGGTAAAGGATCTAAAAGTTTTGCTAGTTTAAAAGCGCGATTTCTAGCGCCATTATCAGGCGCCACAATAATAGTATTTTTTAGACTTATATTTTTTTTAATATAATTGGCAAAAATGGGCAGGGGATCAAGGTTGATTAATTTTGGTTTTAAATAGTCTTTGTCTCTTTGGCTATGAATATCTACGGTAATAAATTGATTGACGCCAGCTTGCTTAAATAAATTAGCCATGAGTTTAGCCGTAATTGGTGCGCCCAGTCGATCTTTTTTATCCTGGCGCGAGTAGCTAAAGTAGGGGAAAATGGCTGTGATTTTTTTAGCGCCATTTTCTTTAAGCGCGTTGATTAGAATTAAAAATTCTAAAATATTTTTATCTTGGCAAGTTGAGCCAAGAATAAAAACTTTTTGGCCTTTGACTTCATTTTTAATCTGCAAATAAATTTCTCCATCGCTAAAACGCTTGGCTTTAAACAAACCTAAGCGAAGCTTAGTTTTTTTACAAATTTGCCGGCTAAGTTGTTTGGCATTTTTTAAAGCAAAAATATACATAAATTTATTTTTATTTGCCAAACTTTTTAGATTTTTCCATTAAATCAACCACTTCTGCATCGGTTGTTTGGCCAAAGTCTTCATAAAAAGCGCCGACAGCGCCAAAAAATAAGGGTGCATCAAGATAAATAACTTCATCAGCTTCTTTTTGGATTATTTTAAGAGAATCTCGGGCTGTCACAGGCACGGCTACAATAATTTTTTTGGCTTTTTTCTCTTTAACTGATTTAATGGCCGCTCTCATAGTTAAACCAGTAGCAATGCCGTCATCAACTATAATGACTGTTTTATTTTTCAAATTCAAGGGCAACTGGTCTGGCCTATAAGTTTTTAACCGGCGTTCAGCTTCTTTTTTTTCTTCGGCTATTTTTTTCTCAAGGTATTCATGGCTAATTTTATAAGTCTCAATTGATGTTTGATCAAAAATGCCTTGGCCTGTTTCTGTGATAGCGCCAATCGCAAATTCTTCATTAAAAGGGGCGCCAATTTTACGGGGAACTACGAGGTCCAATGGCAAATTTAAATTTTGAGCAATTTTAAAAGCCGTAACCACGCCGCCTCTGGGCAAGGCTAAAATAATAGTATTCTTTTGGCTCTTGAATCCTTTTAACTCCTTTGATAGTTTTTGCCCGGCATCTTGCCGGTCTTTAAACATCATAATTGATTAAATTATAACTTAATTTTTAGGCCGTCATAAGTTAAAAAGACTTTTGTTTTAATTTTCTTGGCTTTAACAAATTTTGCTATTTCTACCCGGGCAATTTTATAAGGCGGATAAGAATGGCCGATTTGAGTTAAATATAAATTTTTTACTTTTTGTTTTTTTGCTAATTCAATGGCTTGTCTGGTATTTAAATGGGTAATAAACTGGCGCTTAAAGTACATGGCTGCATCCAAAATTAAATTTTGGCAATTTTTAAAAGATTTTAAGGATTGATTGGGAACTTTGATAACATCTGAACAATAGATAAATTTATCAAATTTATAAGCAAAAGTAGGAAAGTCTTTTTCATTTAAAACATAATGTTTGACTGGCAAGGCAATAATCCCCCAATTTCCTATTTTGAATTTTTGATAAGGTTTAATGGCCTGGAATTTAAGATTGGTTAAATTTTTATATCTGTTAGTTATTTTTTTAATCGTTTGTTTTTGGCAGTAAATGGTAATTTTATTTTTGGTCCAGCCGTTTAATTTTTTAATGCCGCCGCTGGCATCCCAATGGGCATGAGTAATTATAGCATAATTAATCTTTTTTATTTTTTCCCGCTTAACTTGCTCTAAAAAATCAGGCGAGCAATCAATTAAAAGATTTAACTTATCTGTTTTTAATAAAGCTGAAGATCTGGTTCTTTTTGATTTACTGCCCTTTTTTCTGGCATCTTCACAAACTAAATCCTGGCAATCTTTTCTGGGGATGCCTGTTGAAGGACCTGTGCCTAAAAAGATAATGTGCATAAGTTAGTTTGACAACTTAATTAGCTGATTGTTAAATTATGAATAAGGATATTGGCAGCAGACTCAAAACTTAACGGCAATGCCGTGTCTTCTTTCCCCTGGGAAGATCGTTGCTTGGAGGCATTAACTCACCAATCGTTGCTGATCCGCAGAAAGAAAACCACCTTCACTCAATTTAACTTTTACCTCCAGGCTCTGTCTGTCAATATCCTTTATTCAAGCTCTCCTATTATGGGGAGCTTTTTACTTATTATAACAAGTTTTTAATGCTATAATAAAGGCATGAAATTAAGTTTTAGACATTTTTTAAATTTTACCTTTTTTTTAGAGATTTTTTTGTTTGCCTTTACTTTGCTTTTGGCTATCAATGTGGCTTTAAATTTAGCTCGAAAAGTTCCTGTTAACGAAACTGTCAAATTGGAAAATGGCTTAGGACTTTGGCAATTTGTCATTATGTTCATTGTTGCTACAGCTATTTTATTGCTAATCTTAAAATATTTTAAAAAGCCCTGGCTGATTAAGGGCTTGTTTTATTTGGCAATTTTTGAAGGGCTTTTAATTTTTACTCAGGCTTATTTTGCCTGGCCAGATTTTTTATATATATTGGGGTTTTTGCTCTTTTTTTGGCTTATTTATCGCAATGTTTTAGTCCATGATTTAATAGTTGCCTTAGCCATTGCTGCCATTGCCGTGATTTTTGGCTTAAATTTAACGCCTTCAGCTGCAGTTTTAGTCCTGCTTTTATTGGCAGTTTATGATTATTGGGCGGTTTATAAAACCAAGCATATGGTGCAGATGTTTCGCGGCATGGCTGAATCCAAAGTCCATTTTTCTTTTGTTATTCCAGCTAATTTTAAAAGTTTATTTAAAAAAATCAAAGATGTCAGTCCCACTACAGAATTTATGTTTTTAGGCACAGGAGATGTAGCTTTGCCAGCCATTTTCATTGTGGCCAGTTTAAAAATCAATATTTTAACTGCTTTAATCAGTGCTTTAGGCGCAGTCTTTGGCTTAATTATTCTGCATGTTATTTTTATTACCCAAAAAGAAAGGGCGCCGATGCCTGGCTTGCCGCCCATTGTACTTGGGACGCTTTTGGGTTTTTTAATATCTTTTTTTATATTTTAATTTATGCCAGCTTATCAAAACTTGGAACACACAGCTGATTTAAAAATTAGGACCATAGGCAAAACTAAAGAAGAGGTTTTTGCCAATATGGCTAAGGGCATGTTTGCTAATATATATGATCAGACTAGTCTTTTAAAGGATCAGCCTATAGAAATGGAATTAATATTAAAGACTAATGATATTGCTGAACTTTTAGTGGATTTTTTAAATGAATTGATTTATTTAAGCGATATTAATGATGTT
>Ga0315542_1002914_pt1 | contig 10219 bp, 10 predicted proteins | sample SalMarSW160120MG_FD_202541 | JGI IMG/M metagenome (GOLD analysis project Ga0315542, IMG submission 202541) | Salt marsh sediment microbial communities from the Plum Island Ecosystem LTER, Massachusetts, United States - Salt Marsh Sediment SW1601-20 ... | reverse complement strand
AATGCGATAATTTTAATTAACTCTATTGTTCTTTTTCCAAAGCCTTGATTCCAATACTTTGGAAGTATCCAAATTCCAACTTCGGCTCTTTGGTGCAACCAACTTATACTCCACAAACTGATCGAGCCTAATTTATTTGTGTCACTTTTAATAATATAGTTAAATTGTTGATATCGATCCCAATATTTTATATAGTTTTTAATCAGTTTTTTCGCGTGATCTACTGAATTTAGAGGTCCAAGAGCTAAATAATTAGTAATTTCTTTATTTAAAAGGCTTTCATAAAAAAACTTGGTATCTTCTTTTGTTAAACGCCTTAAATTGAGCGATCCATCACTTATCGTCTCAATGATTTCAATTTCTTTAACCAAAATAGTCACTAAGAATTTTACTTGCAAATATGCATAATTCTAAATTAAAGATAAATATAATAAAAATTAAATTTAAAAAAAAGAATGAATTAAATCCCCTTGAAATGGGGAACGTCTTTCACTTTTCTTCTACCTTTACAATTTTCACAAGTACTTCCATCTTCCATCTTGCCTTTACCACCACAGACAGGACATTTAACTTTCCTATTAAAAGCTAATATTCCTTCTTTGGCATCATCACTGACTTGGTTAACCCCAAAACCTAATTGTTCCATCATTAACCCAAGTTGTACATAACGAGTCCCAAATTTCACACATTTTTTAATGACAAATAAAGCTGTTGTGGGAGCATCTCCTAACCATTTTGCTTTTTCATGCACTAATTTTTCAAATTCTTCTCCAGCTGGAGCCATCCAAGTTACTAAGCCCCACTCTAACATTTGTTTTGAATCAAAATGTTCACCAAACATGGCCATTCGCATTGCTCGATTTAATCCTACTCTTGCAGCTAGTCTAGTAACACCTCCATTAGCTGGAAAAATACCTCGATTTATTTCAGGAACACCAAATAAAGATCTATCGGATGCTATTACGACATCACAACATAATACGATTTCTAAGCCACCACCTAAAGCAAATCCGTCAACAGCGGCAATGAGAGGTTTATTAAATTGCTCAAATTCATCATAATCCCGATGTCTAATTCTCATTGCTTGTGCCATATGCCATGCGATATTTGGTTTTAAATCTTTGCTAAAAGCTGCTGCTAAATCAGCCCCAGCAGAAAATGCAGGTTTTTTAGTAAAATCTTTCGTGCCTCTAATTACGACAGCACGGACTGACATATCCGTTTCCATCATTCTCAATGCTTTAGCAATTTCTGAAGTGACTTGTTCAGTTAATGCATTTAACCTATCCGGGCGATTTAATGAAATAATCGCGTAATTTCCATCTACAGTTCCTTCTCGAATAACGTTCCCTTGGTCATCAGTAGCAGTGGGCCAATCAATTTTTAAAGTCTCAAATTCTTCAGTCATTTTTTTTACCTATTCTTATTTTATTTATTGAATTTTTTACTGTTAATTTGAATAACTAGTAATATTTTTTCTTCAATTAAAAATTTTCAAAAATTTATATTCGATTTTGAAAATTATAATTCATTTTTTCAGTAAAAGAGTGATTAAAAAGAAAAAAATAAAGTATTAAGATTACTTTCTCATTTTAACGAATTCGCCGGATTTCATCAATTCGCAAGGTCTGAGGTAATCTTTTCCGGTTTTATCTGCTAAATCTTCTAATAACTTGCTCCATTTCTCGTAATTCTTCTTGCCAGCTGCAAATGGTCCAGGAGAGTTCATACCAGCCATATTTGCATCATCTATAATTTTATAACCTGATGCAATACCCTCTTCGAGTATTCTACATCCTTCATTTAATAGGATGGCCATAGAATTCTCTAAACTGAACAAACCTGCAGGTTCAGCAGCTTTTACTTTCGCTTTAATAGCATCTCTTCCTTGGCTCCAATCATAAAACCCTTTGCCAGATTTAGCACCCAAATTTCCTGCTTCAACCATTTCTTTAACAACTTTTGGGGGTTCAAAGTCGGAAGATAATGTTTCTTTATAATAATTTCCCACATGGATCATTGTATCCAATCCCACGTAATCTGCTAATTCACATGGTCCCATTGGCATTTTTCCACCAGCATCAGCGTCAATTCGAGCCCAATCAATACCTTTTTCATTAGCTTGATCGAAAACCCAACCGATATATATATTTGCGGGAGCATTCATTCGATTTACAATGAAACCAGGTCGGTCTTTTAATACTGGAGCAATATATCTATTTCCTCTCAAGCAGGGTAATTTTCCTGCCACTTCCATAGCAGTATTGAAAGTATCATCTGAAGTAGCATCTCCTTTAATAATTTCAATACATCTCATTAACGGAACGGGATTAAAGAAGTGCATGCCACAAACCCTTTCAGGAGCACCGCTATCCTTTCCAATCTCAGATATACTCATCGTGGATGTATTGGATGCAAAAATCACTTGAGAAGAACCATTATCCATTACGGTCTTGCAAACTTGCTTCTTGATGTCCATTTTTTCAATGACAGCTTCAATCACGATGTCGACATCTTTAACTGCTGATGCTAAATCTATTGATTTTTCTAATCGCGATAAAACATCGTCAGCAGTAACTCCCTCTCCAAGAGCACCTTTAGATTCAAGCTTCTCCAATCCAGTTTTGATTTTTTTATAGCCACCATCAACGAATTCGTCTTTGATATCGACTAGTTTCACATTATAACCTGCCATAAGGGCTACTTGAGCAATTCCTGAGCCCATTAAACCAGCACCTAATACTAAAACGTTCATTTTTTAATTTCAACCTTTTTTAAATGATTTTGTTTTTAAATTTTGACAAGATATTAAATCAAGGTTTTTTTTTTAATTTTGACATTTCATGTTTTAGATTGCAATATTCGATGATCTAAAACATGAAATCAATAAAGATTTTCCTCTAAAAATGGTTTGGGTTTTTAAAGAAAATCATGAATTTTGATTTACTTCTATAATGTAGAAAAGGAATTTAATTTAATTCTATAAGATGCATGCCTTAATAGTCCAATTTTCAATTGATTGTATAATAATAACGAAGGTAAAATAATGAAAATTGCTAAAATAAACGGAATAGATATTAAACTTCACTTGAGCACATTAGTGATAGTAGCATTAGTCGGTTTTTATGCAGCTATATTCTATGGATCAATTATTGCTGGAGCAACTTTAACGGCTTTGATATTAGTGGGACTTATAAATGGAGTGATCATTCTATTTTCTGTTTTGATTCATGAATTATTCCATTCAATTGTAGCTCAAAGGTATGGTTTGAAGGTGACAGAGATAGAGATGTACATTTTTGGTGGAGCGTCAAAAATTGAAGAGGAACCGAAGACTCCTAAAAGTGAATTGGTGATATCAATTGTAGGACCATTATCTAGTTTATTGATTGGATTTGTATTTCTTGCTGGATTATTGTTCAATCCTTTAAGTGTATCTGCAATACTCTATGTTACTTTATTATATTCGGGAATTACTAACATTGGTTTAGGGATTTTTAACATACTACCAGCATATCCAATGGATGGCGGGAGAGTTTTACGTGCAATACTTTGGAGTAGAAGGCACGATATTATTTCAGCAACAAAAACAGCATCTAGAGTGGGAAGCGTCTTAGCATATGGTTTAATTGGTTATGGGTTATTCTCTACGTTTTTTATTGGTTTATTCAGTGGATTTTGGTTGATAATCATAGGAATCTTTTTGAATAGTCAAACAAAACAAGCCTATCTTCAAACTCGCAACGAACTTACATTATCAAAATTGAAAGCTAAAGATATCATGACTTTACCAAAACTGGAAATTCCATTCGATACAACTATAACAAATGCGATTAAATATTACTTTGTTCCTTACAAAAAATCCTACTTTCCAGTTATAAGGGGAAACATGATTGTGGGCATAATTGATATCGAAACTATAAAAAATGTCCCAGAGTTCCAGAGAGATAAAACTATTGTTGGTTATGTCATGGAAAGGATTTCCCAAATTCCTGAAATTAAAGAAAATGATACTGGAAAACTTGTTTTGAAAAAAATGAGTCAAATGAAAACAAATCCACATATTGTTGCGGTTACAGAAGAAAATGAGATTGTTCTTGGCTTAATTGGAGAGGAAGACCTTGTTGAATCAATTAGATTTTGTGAATTAAATCCTAATCAATGCTAGTTAAAGGTCTAAACCAAGTTTAATTTTTTATTTTTATACAAAAGAAGTTCTTCAACACAAGCATCTTTATAATCATCGTTATAAAGAAATTTAAGTTCCAAACCAGAAATTTTATCTCCTATCAATTTTTTAAGTGCTGTTTCAACATAACCTTTATTTACTCTGCAAAATGCTTTTCCATGTTTTAAATTTGCTCTATTCTTTATAGGTTTTCGTAAAAAACAATGATTCTCGAGGATCAATTTAATCTTTTCATCATCTTCTTGAATATCCCTCACTTGGATGGAATAGTAATTACTTAATTCTTTAAACAATACTTCAAATGCTTCTAGTGGTTCAAATTGATCTTTAGCATAAATTTCTTTCAATCTTTTAGAGATTTGTTCACCTGGTCCGGCTCCTATTTGAAATAAAATCGATAACAGGGCGTTTTTACCAAATAAATCAAGAACTTTATATACAATTGCTTCGCAGATAATCTCTAAACCCTTTAAGGAATTTATATTTTCCTTATTATTTTGGAGTTTATAGTTTAATTCATCGATACTCATGATCTTTACAAAAATATCCCGTTAAGATAATAATTTATAATATTATATAATTAAAAATTTAAGTTATTAGGAAATTGATATTTAGATTCATTAAGATAGTTGAGTTAAGGTTACTTCAAAATCTTTGTAATCAGGTAAGTTTTCAAGGCATATTGAAATATTCTTCAAATTGTTATTCTTCTCCACTATATACTTTTGAATTATAGGGAGCATTATATTAGCAGATTTTTTGGTGGATTTATATTTTGTCGAGAATTGGACTAAAGTGTCAACGCATTACTATTCTTAGGCTAAATCCAACCTTTTAATATTAAGAATTGCCTTCTCAACTTCTTGATCAATGGTTTTAAGAATTTCTTTGAACTTTTCATGAGAAGTATAATAAGGATCAATAATGTCTAAATTTCCTTCAGAATGATTATATTGTTTTAAAGTAAACGTTTTTGTACTGATATTCTCTTTATTAATATACATTTTAATAATATCATCTCGATGTGTCTTCTCCATAGTCAAAATCAAATCAAATTTGTTACATAAGGATTTGGTGATTATTTGTGGCGAAAAGTCAGAATGTGGTATGTTTTTTTGCTTCAAGTATTCATGTGATTCTGGTTGCATATTAGCAAATGCATTTATGAATCCTGCACTTTCAATATTCAAGTGAAGATTATATTTCTTAGCATAGAATTTAGCTAAATATTCCGCAACAGGAGATCTAGCAGTATTTCCTAAACATACGAAGAGAATACTATTAACTTTACTCATTTATATTGATCACCATTTCTATAGTTAAGAGCATTGATTTTAATTATTTTTACTAAAGCCTTTTCAACAGCAACTTCTATTTTATGAAGGATCTTGTTATATTCTTCCTTTTCCAAGCCAAAAGGATCGATGATATCAAGTTGACCTTGTTCTTCAGTGAATTCTAATAATAGCGAAAGTTTTGTATTTAATCCATGAAGGTTCTTGAACTTTCTTATTAATTTATCTATGTGAAATTTCCTTTCGAAACCTAAAATTAAATCTTGTTTCTCTAACATTTCTTCATTTACCGTTTTTGCCTTAAAATCACTTATATCAATCCCCTTGAAATTCAAATAACGTACTGTCCCTTCTTGGGGTTTATTGAAATAATGATATATCCCTGCAGAATCAAACCTAACCTCTTTTAATCTCTCAGGATATTTAGTTTTTTGAAGCCACTTGGCGTAATATTCTGCAAAAGGACTTCTACAAGTGTTCCCGCTACATATAAATAATACATTCTCTATTTTTTCCATATTTCTCATTCAAAACTTAAAATCCTTCTGATTGCAAATAAGAATTAAACGAATGTAAAAAAAATTGTTATCAAAGAATTCATTACCAAATAGAGAGAAGGATGAAGAATATACTAATAAGTAATTTTCTAGTAAAATTTTTTTAGCAAATTACTGTTGTGGGGTATATTGGTAAAGATGCAAATCAATGAGCAAGCAATTCTCTACCATTTCTTTATCATAAAAGACTTATTAAATTACAAATATGAATGAATTGAGATTAAGAGATTAGAAAGAAATTTAAAATTTTTATAATTTTAATCATAAAATTTTATTTTAAAATTTTAATTCTAATAAGTAATTTCTATAATTCGGATTATAAGATTGCATTTTTTTGAAGATTAAAACTGATATTTTGATCATTGGAGGAGGAGTCTCTGGTTTAACTCTCGCAATTAAATTGTCAGAATTAATTCCAGATGAAAAAATTTTACTCATTACGAAAGAGAATATTGAAGAATGTAACACTTTCTATGCTCAAGGAGGAATAGCAAGTGTTCATGATGAAAATGATATCTTTGAAAAACACATAAAAGATACTATAATTGCTGGGGATGGATTATGCGATGAAAAAGTAGTTGAATTTATCATAAAAAAATCACCAGAGATGATTAATGACCTGATTGAACTTGGTGTTGACTTTTCTCGAGATGAGAACGGTGAATTTGATTTAGGAAGGGAAGGAGGTCATTCTGAACGACGGATCTTCCATGTAAATGACCTAACAGGTCAAAGCATTGAAGAAAAATTGATTGAGAGAGTCAAAAGGATTCCTAACGTTTTAATTAAAGAGAATTGGTGTGCAATTAACCTATACGCAAGCAACTTCCGATGTGACGGGGCATATGTATTAAATCAAGAGACTGCTGAAATTCATAATGTTGCTTCCAAAGCAACCGTCTTGGCTACAGGAGGTGCGGGTAAGATTTATCTTTATACAACTAATCCAGATGTAGCCTCAGGAGATGGAATTGCGATGGCTTATCGTGCGGGCGCTATTATTGCAAACATGGAATTCTATCAGTTCCACCCAACATGTCTCTATCATCCTTTTGCGAAATCGTTTTTGATTACGGAAGCTATGAGAGGAGAGGGTGCTATTTTAAAAGATCTTAAAGGGAATGAATTCATGGAAAAATATCATCCTCTTAAGGAATTGGCACCTCGCGATATTGTATCTCGAGCAATTGATTCGGAGTTAAAGCGTAGCGGAGAAGATCACGTTCTTCTAGACATTGCTTCTTACCGTGATGCGGATTTTATTAAAACACATTTCCCCGGTGTACATGATCAGTGTTTAAAGTTTGGTATTGATATAACCAAGGAACCCATACCAGTAGTTCCCGCTGCGCATTACTCATGTGGGGGAATATTGGTAAAAGTAGATGGTTCAACTAAGGTAAAGAATCTATATGCTATTGGTGAGTCGTCATGTACTGGATTACATGGTGCTAACAGGCTTGCTTCTAATAGTTTATTAGAAGGATTAGTTTGTGCTAATGAATGCGCCAGAGTTCTATCAAGTAAGTTCAATGACCTTACAATTAATGAATTTAAAGAGTGGGAGGCGGGACATGCCGTTCCTTCCACGGAGGCGGTTGTAATCACCCAGAATTGGGATGAAATACGTAGATTTATGTGGAATTATGTTGGAATTGTAAGGACGGATAAACGCTTACAAAGAGCTAAAAAAAGGATTAATTTATTACTTGACGAGATAAACCAATATTATTGGGATTTTAAAATTGAAAAAAATCTTGTTGAATTGAGAAATCTTGCTACGGTTGCGAAATTAATCATTGTAAGTGCAATATCAAGGAAAGAAAGCCGAGGAATTCATTATAATGTTGATTATCCAGATAAATCAAAAATGGTAAGACCAACTACCTTAAGACGACCATGGTAAATAAAAATTGATCATATATATATAATTTTATATGGTAATTCGAATTAAAATTGAATAGTCTGAATCTCTCAAGAGTGGAAAAAAATATGAATCTTGGTAAAAGCATCCGAATTGAACGGATTATTGATAGAAAGAGTAATAGAACTATAATTGTACCCATGGATCATGGATTGACAATGGGAACCATCAAAGGTTTAGAAGATCTAACAGATGTCGTTGATAAGGTAGCTTTAGGAGGAGCTAACGCAGTACTCATGCATTCTGGCATGGTCATGGCAGGTCATCGCCGTCACGGAAAAGATATAGGATTAATTATTCATTTATCGGGGGCTACAAGCCTTGCTCCGGATCCTGACAGGAAAGTATTAGTTTGTTCAGTTGAACGAGCTTTGAAGATGGGTGCTGATGCGGTTTCTATTCACATTAACATTGGAGCCGACGAAGAACCTGAAATGTTAAAAGATGCGAAAGAAGTTGTCGAGGCATCCCGAGAATGGGGAGTACCACTCATCGCGATGATGTATTCTCGTGGAAAGAAAATTGAAAATGAAAATGATCCTGAAGTTGTAAATATCGCCGTGCGCGCAGGAGCGGAATTGGGAGCTGATATCGTTAAAACTAATTATACGGGAGACATTGATTCTTTTAAATATATTGTAAAAAGCGTACATATTCCCGTGATTATAGCTGGGGGGCCAAAGATGGATACAACTAAGGATTTATTAGGTGTCGTATATGATTCAATACAAGCTGGAGGTGCGGGAGTAGCTTTTGGAAGAAACATATTTCAATCTATAAATCCTACAGAATTGGTTAAGGCCATATGTAAAATTACACACGAGAATTACCAAGTAGAAGAAGCATTAAAAGAATGCAGATTAGAGTGAATCTTAGGGAATTTTATGAGTGATAGTAAACAAGTTAGTTATTCATACTTGATGAGACGATCACTATGGATCTCAATTCAAATGGCAATAATATTGATACTTCTAATCTATTTTCGAGATATATTGAATTTTGTATTATTAATATATGGATTTTAAGTTAAATTAGTCCAGAATGGGTTTATAATCATGTTTTTACTTTTTCATGTAGCTATCCCTTTATTGGTTTTTGAAATTCCACGAATCAAGTCCTTTCTAAACTTTAACCGTTTAGCATTAATTATTGGAGCATTATTACCAGATCTTATAGATAAACCGATCCTTCTCTTGAGCATGGGATCGGGTAGAGGATATTCTCATTCTCTACTTTTTGTAGCGATCTTATATGTGACAGTCTTTTTAGTAATGAAAAAGAAGACCTTAATAGCGAATTCATTAGTTATTGGAGTATTATTTCATCTTTTACTGGACCTGCCTGCAGTTCCACTGTTCGCTCCATTCATTCAATACAACTTTGAAATAATTGAAGATCCGATACTTTACTGGGTTAATAAATTACTTTTTGATCCATTAGTCCAGAGCACTGAAATTATTGGCTTGAGCAGTCTTATATTTATACTCGTTCACAATAAGCTCTTTAAATTCAAGAAAATATTTCATTATTTAATACAAAATAATATTAAAACTAAGGCTCTTTTTGTTTAAAAAGCCTTAATTCAAGATGATAATAAACCAAATTTTGCGATTATAATGTTGAAAGAGAATATATTGAAGATTATTTTAGACACTCGAGAACGTAAGTTAATGAAGATTTTTGACGAACGAAAGGAGATTATATCATATAGCGTTGAACAACTTGATATTGCCGATATTATCATAAGTGAGGAAGTGGCTATTGAAAGAAAAGAGGGAAATGATTTTGTTTCTTCCATTATTGATAATCGATTGTTTGAACAATTAGTAAGATTGAAAGAAACATATGATAAACCCATCTTGATATTAGAAGGTCTGAATGATGACGTGTTCCAGCAAACAGGAATGAATATCGCTTCAATCTATGGCGCATTGTGTAAAGTTGCATATGTCATGCAAGTTCCTATTATTCCTACCCGAAATATCGAGGATACTGCAATTGCAATTGAAAGAATTGCATATAGAGAACAATCGAAAGGAAAGGAAACTTTTATTTCGAGAAAAGCTCCAAAAACTATGAGTCCTGAAGAAAGGAGAGCTTTCATCATAGAAGGCTTAATAGATAGTGGCCCCAAAAAAGCGAAAGAATTGATTGAGCATTTTAAAACACCTTTCAGTGTGATAAAAGCGATTAAAAGTACGAGGATAATCTATACAAGGACTGGAAATCCAAAAGGCATTGAGGGACCTCTTAC
>Ga0315542_1002913_pt1 | contig 10220 bp, 9 predicted proteins | sample SalMarSW160120MG_FD_202541 | JGI IMG/M metagenome (GOLD analysis project Ga0315542, IMG submission 202541) | Salt marsh sediment microbial communities from the Plum Island Ecosystem LTER, Massachusetts, United States - Salt Marsh Sediment SW1601-20 ... | reverse complement strand
GATTGAAAGGTCATTACGGGTAAGGAAAGGATAATGGAGATCGCGCATTCCATAACTATTTACGCCTCACCGGAGGCGGTTTTCACTTACCTGGATGTTCCGGAGAAAGCCAAAGAATGGATTAAGGGTATCGCAGAAACGGAAATCCTTCACGAGACCTCCGGGAGGGTGGGCACGACCTTCCGGGAACGGATGGAATCCGATGAAGGCGGATTGGATATGCTCGGGTCAATCACCGAATATGTTCCCGAACGATTGATTGCCTTCCGTCTGGAAAGCAAAATCCATACTGTGGCGGTGCGCTATTCGGTTGAACCGCAATTATCCGGTGTCCGGTTGGCGGTGGAATCCAGGGTGGATTTTAAATTCCCGATGAGCGTATTGGGTTGGTTCATCGGGAGAAAAATGAAAGCGGATCTCCTGTCGGAATTGCGGGGGGAATGTGCGGAGTTGAAACGATTGTGTGAAACAGGATTCGCCTGATATGCGGGTCGCGATATTCACCTCCGGTACACGGGGGGATATCCAGCCGTTTCTGCCGCTGGCGAAAGGATTGCAGCGCGCCGGATACGGAGTGCGCCTGTCGGCCAATCCCGGATTTCAGGGCATGATCGAACAGGCCGGCATTCCTTTTTCACCGGTGGAACTGGATTACAACAAACTGCTGCTTTCCCCGGAGATTCAAACCGCCATGGAAAAGGGCGGTTTGAATTTTCTGCTGGTGATGCTAAAAGTGTTTCCCCGTGCCTTCGAAATGGTGGAACGGGCGCTGGCCGATGCCGCGCGTGTGGATCCGAAGACCGACTTCATCCTCTTCACCGCCAACGGACCATGGGGATACCACATTGCCGAAGCGTTGCACGTTCCCTCGGTTTTCGTGTGTTTCCAGCCGGCGGCCCGCAGCCGGGAAGTGCCCAATGCCGTGGCGATGGCGGCGGCCGGACCCAACACCGTCAACTGGCTAAGCCATGTCGCCTTCGAATACGTCACCTGGCTTCCGTTGCGCAGCCGTTTCAATCGCTGGCGAAAGGAGACGCTGCATCTGCCGCCTTTGCCGATTGCCCCGCCATTTCCAAAACCGCTCCATGCGGTATGGGGGGCATACAGCCCGACGCTTTCCCCCCGGCCGACCGATTGGCCGAAGGCCTGGCAGGTGGTCGGGGCCTGGTTGGATGACGTCCCGCCGGGATGGCAGCCGCCCGCGGACTTGGCGGCATTCCTGGAAGCGGGCCCGCCGCCGATTTACCTGGGATTCGGCAGCATGCGTACGCGCGAAACGGAGAGGATTACCCGCACGGTGATCGAGGCGCTGTCACGGACCCGGCAGCGCGCGGTGATCACCCGCGGTTGGAATAATCTTGAGGAATCCGGCCTTCCGGAACATATCTTCCTGTTGAATCAAATCCCACATGCCGGACTGTTCCCGCGCATGGCGATGATTATCCATCATGGCGGCGGTGGAACGACCGCCGCCGCGCTGCGATCCGGTGTTCCTTCCATGGCGGTTCCCTACGGGGCGGACCAGCCTTTCTGGGGCAGGCGGGCTTACGCCCTGGGAGTTGGTCCCCAGCCAATTGCGTACAAGGACCTGACCGCGGAAAACCTGGCGGAGGCTGTGGACGAGGGAACCACGAATACGTCGATGCGGGAACGGGCGCAGGCGGCCGGGGAAAAAATCCGCGCCGAGGACGGCGTGGGCAGGGCGGTGGAACTTCTCAGTTCCAGCCTTGTCGGTAGATCGTCCCCTGCAGCCGATTGAAACCTACAAGAAAGGATCACAGACCAAGCACCCGCACTTGCGAAGCATACCTGCCCGGTTTTCCTGGCAGGTATGAGTGCGAAGCGAGGGGCTATCGGAATCCGCGAGTGGGGGAAGCGAAGCATCAACTCTGCATTTCCAGAAGTTTCCATTTACTTCGGATTCTCTCTGCTCCCGCTCTTCATCTCCGCTCATCGGATGACAAACAGGGTTGCCGATTGCGCCGGAAGCGTCGCCGCGCCGTCCCCGGTGAAAGCTTGCACGCCCATGCTCTCGGCGTTGTGAGCCGCATCCAGAAGCCAAATTTCCGCTTCGTTAAGCTTCACGCCCTTCACCTGAAGCGGGATCCGACGCGCTTCATCCGAAAGGTTGATCACCATCAGGGTCAGGGCGCCGTCGTCCCGTTTGGCGGCGAAGATGTCCACATCCTTCACGCCGGATGCGGCATACACCTGATCGCCGCCGAAATTTTTATACAGGGGGAAAACATAAAATGTCGGGCGGATATCGGTTCCGTTGAGCAGCCCAAGCCCGGTGCTGCGCTGGGAGATCACCCACTGGTTTACCATGAATACGTCGGCGTTCATCATCTGGCCGAGCACATCTGCGTACCAAATCGCATTATAGAAGGAATCGGGCGAGGCTCCCTGCAGGATCGCATTGCTGGGATCCGAGTTCACTTCCGTAAAGGCGATCGGCAGATCGCGGCCGAGGAGGTCATGGATCACACTGCGGAGATAAGCCAATTCGCCGGTCCACCGGCGGGTGTTCGCGCGCAAATCCGCCACCGAAATCGGGCCGTTCAGCGAATACATGGGGTAGCGGTGAACGCTGACCACATCCACCAGATCGCCGTTGGCCTTGAGGAATTCCGTCATCCAATCACGACCGGCGGAATCCTTCGGAGTGGTTTCCAGGCTCCCGTTCCATTGGTGGATTTCCGGCCCGATCAGCTTGATCGTGGGATCAGCCGCCTTCATCGCCAGGGCGATGGCGCGCCATTCCCGATTGAAGCGTTCGACGGTGTAGTCCTCATCCATCTGTCCGAGCAGGGTGAAAATCGAAGGCTCGTTGCCGATGCTCCAATAGGTGACACCGTACTGTTTCTCCCGGTTGGTATACCGAACCAGCTCGGCGGCGGTTTCCGGCAGGCCACCCAGCAGGCGAACGCTGATGGTCGGAGTCGCGCCCAACTGTTTGCAGAAATCCATCAACTGGTCGATCTGGAACGGTTGAACGTCCACCGCGTCGGTCCAGGCGCCGCCCGGAAAGCGCAGCGCGGTGAATCCGGCGCTTTCGACCAGCGGCATCATTTCCGGCACCACGGCATGCATCGGCCCATAGTTGGTTCCGTACAGATACGGGCTGATCGGGCCGAGGTCGGTGTGCGGATCGACATACAGCGTATCCGGGACGGGCGTGGGCGAGGGCGCGGGCCCGCAGGCGGAAACAAAGACCAGGAGTAGAAGCAAGGAAAAGGAAATGGCATTCTTTTTCATCATGCACTCCCGATTCTTTCTCTTCTCCTCCCTCATCCCGGCCTTCTCCCGGCATAAACCGGGAGAAGGCCGGGATGAGGGGCATCGATTAACCAGACAGTTGAATTATTCCCCGAATTCCTTCACCGCATTATTATTAATCACCTTCGTATACCATTTGGCGCTGTCTTTGGGGATGCGCTGCTGGGTTTTGTAATCGGTCCAAATGATCCCGAAGCGTTGCTTGTAGCCCTGGCCCCACTCGAAATTATCCATAAGCGACCAGACGAAATATCCCGCCAGCGGGACTCCGGAACGGATGGCCTCGTGGCAGGCCGCGATGTGCCCGTGGAGATAGCGGATCCGGCGCAGATCGGGGACATGTCCCGAGGCATCGGGCGGGGTGGAGTAGCTGGCTCCGTTTTCCGTCACATATATTTTGGGCGGCAGATAATCGAAATAAAACCGTTTAAGGACGGAGGAAAGCCCGGCCGGAAAAATTTCCCAGTTTTCGCATTCGGTGTAGTTGTCGAGATTCTTTTCGGCGGGAAAAACCGTCTGCGGCTCGTTGTCCGGCTCATCCGCGCGGCAAACCGTCCGGAAGTAGTAGTTCAGTCCCAGGAAATCCGTCGGGACCCGGATGGTCTCCAGATCGCCGGGAAGCACGAAGTCGAGCCCGCGAGGCAGCGTGCCCTGTTCCGTCAGATCATTCTGCAGGTCCAAAGGATAGCCGCGTCCATAAAGCGGATCGGCGAACCAGCGCATCCATATTTCGCTCCGGCGGGCGGCTTCACGGTCATGGATGCTGTTGGAGGCCGGGACGTGCCACCCGGTATTAAGTGTTATGCCGGTTTCCGCGCCCGGGCTGTTGCGGCGGATGACCGGCACCGCCCACCCGTGCGAGAGCAACAGATGGTGCGAGGCGCGAACGGCCTTCGCGTGATCATTTGCCCCGGGAGCGTGCCCCGCGCTGGCATACCCCACCCAGGTCACCACCGCCGGTTCGTTGTGCGTGATCCACGCCTTTACCTGGTCGCCCAGGGCATGGGTAACCGCATCCGCGTATTCCACAAAAGCTTCGGCGGTGGCGCGGTTGGCCCAGCCGCCTTCCTCCTCCAATACCTGGGGCAAATCCCAATGGAAGAGTGTAACAAAAGGCGTGATGCCCGATTCGAGCAGCGCGTCCACCAGCCAGGAATAAAAATCCAACCCGGCCGGATTAATACGGCCGCGTCCCTGCGGCAGGATGCGCGGCCATGAAACCGAAAACCGGTAGGCCTTCAACCCCAGCCGCTTCATCAGGGCCACGTCTTCTTTCCAGCGATGGTAGTGGTCGCAGGCGACATCGCCCGTATCGCCGCTGGGGATTTTTCCGGGAGTGTGTGAAAACCTATCCCAGCAGGATTCACCCTTGCCGTCTTCGTTCCAAGCTCCCTCAATCTGGTAGGCGGCGGTTGCCGCACCCCAGGTGAAGCCATCGGGGAATTTCAAAACGGATGTCATTCAGGTAATCCTTTCACTGTAGACAGTACTTGTTTTTTTTCTCCCCCTCAACCGGCCTTCGGCCACCTTCTCCCAGCATAAGCTGGGAGAAGGCTGGGATGAGGGCGGGGAAACGAAGCGAAGAATAAGAGAAAAATGGGAATTGACTGTAGATACCTCTCTCTCTATGAACCTAGGATCGTAAACAGAATCCGCATATGCTTTGCCGCCAGCGGGATCGGCATCAATGGCTTGGTCTTTCCATCCAGGCAGTCCAGAAAATGGGCGGCCACCGCCTGTGAGTCGTCGGGCGCGCCGGCGGTATCCACCGTCAGGGTTTCCTTGCGCGGCTCTCCCCGCACATCATAGAAATACTCCACGGTGTTGCTGTCCCAGGAGGGAAACTGAAAACGCAGACCGCCCTGGGTGCCGTAGAGCCGGGTTTCGTTGGGAGTCTCGGCGTGCACGCCGGCGCCGCGCTCGTAATAATACGTGAGCCCGCCGCTGAATTCCAGCCAGGCCGCGCCGTGCTGCTCGATGTCGGTAAAAGCCGCCAGGTTGCTCACATCCCGCAAGCCGCGCCGGGTGAAACTGTGCGCCGTGCGCAGCTCCGGTTGGTCATCGAGCAGACCGAGGTGGAACGAAAGGTCGTACACGCCCCAGTCGATGAACGGACCGCCCCCCGCGAGTTTCTTATTCATCGCCCAGGCGCCTTTTGGATTCCACTCGACAAACGTACCCCGCAATAGATGGTTGTGATGGATGTGATAAACCTCCCCCAGGTCGCCCCGGTCGAGCAGGGATTTGATGAATTGGAACTTGCGCGTCAGTCGGGTGTGGCGGGCGGAGGCGTCGAGGGTGACGAGCTGCGGCGCCTGTGCGGCCGCCGCGACGATTTTCGATACGCTTTCGGAGCTCTCCGCCAATGGCTTCTCCAGCAGCACGTGCTTCCCCGCCGCCAGTGCGTCCGCAAACTGTTCTGCATGCAAATAGGGCGGGGTGGCGATCACCACCGCGTCAACCGCCGGGTCGGCCAGCACCTCACGGTAATCCAGAGTCCACTTGCCCACTCCGAACTCCTCGGCGGCCGCTTTCGTCGTCGCCTCACTGGCGCTGTTCATCCAGGCGATCCGCGCACGCGGATCCTTCCGGAACCAGCCCGCCAGGATCTTACCGTACATCCCCGCGCCGATAATGCCGAGATTGTAGGTTTTCATCGCTTTTTCCTTGGGATCCCCGCACGATCGGATCCCCGATCTGGAAGCATTCTACCTTGATCATCGGCCTGAAAAAAGACCAATAAAACTGTTTATGCATCCCCTTGACAAACCGCCCTGAGTAAATATAATAATAGACAAGTTTATAGTACAAACCGGTTTACTATGAAGAAGGAGGCGGCGGCATGGACAAGCAGATCGAAACCGCGATGAAACGCGGGCGCGCGTACTGGTTCGCCGACGGATTCACCGAACTCCTCGGAGGAATCTTCCTGATCCTGATCAGCAGCATCATCTTCCTGCGCGGGATCGCCGGCCACGCCGCCTTTCTGCCGCAATTCACCTCGATCGCGGTCGACATCGGGATTGTCAAGCTGGCTGCCTTCCTGGCGATCCTCATGGTCATCTGGTGGCTGAAGGACCGCTTCACTTATCCGCGGACCGGAGTGGTCCAGGGGAAGCGGATCATGCCGGGGGTCATCCTGACCCTCATCCGCAATGTCTTCCTGGTCGTCATCCTGCCGGTGCTGGGATTGCTGGCGGCGTTTGTTTTCCTGCCGTCGCTGCGGTCGATCCTGGCGTCCATCCCGGCCTGGCTTCCGATCCTGGTCGGTGTGATGTGGGGGGTTCTGTTCTATGTGTCGGGAGAATGGATGGGCCTGCGCAGGTTCCGGATCATGGGCGGATTGACTCTTCTGGCCGGGCTGGCGGTCGGCCTTTGGCAGGCGCTGATCGGTTTTCCAAATCTTGCCGCGGAAGCCTTGCAGGCCGACTGGCTCCAGCCGATGCCGGAAGCACTCCGGGCGCCGCTGGATGAGATTCTCAGCCGGCTGTTCGTCGGAATGAGCGTGTTGTGCACCGCCACCGGAGTCTTCCTGATCATCGCGGGCCTTCTCACATTCCTGCACTACCGCAGGGAAAATCCCGCCCCCTATCGGGAGGAACTATGACCGGACAGCTGCGCGGCCTTTCCGAGCTGGACCGCGTGATCCACGAGCCGGCGCGCCTGCTGCTGGTGGCGCTGCTCTCTTCGGTGGAATCCGCTGACTTCCTCTTCCTGCTCAAGGAGAGCCGATTGACCAAGGGAAATCTTTCCGTGCACCTTTCCCGCCTTGAAGAAGCGGGGTACCTAACGGTGAAAAAAACCTTCCGGGGCAAGATCCCGCATACGGAATATCGGCTTACGACCAAGGGCAGAACCGCGTTCGATGCTTACCGGGAACAGCTTGGAAACATTATGGTTGTGAAAAAGACTAAAGGCTGATCTCCGGCCAGAGCGCCCCGTCCGTCCCTTCGAAATGGAATATCGCATCCTGCGGGGGAGATAGCACACTCCTCCTGCACGACTATGTTCAGGTGGTTGCCGGACGGTGGAAGTATCCGGAGACCAAAGGAAGGTGACAAATGGAACTGGCCATCGAAACGAGTAACCTCACAAAAGATTACGGCGCGCTCCGCGCCGTGAGTGCGGTGAACCTGCGCGTCGGGCGGGGGGAAATATACGGCTTTCTCGGCCTGAACGGCGCGGGGAAAACAACCACCATCCGTGCGCTCCTGGGGATGATCCGGCCGAGTGCCGGTACGGTGCGTGTGCTCGGGGAGCCTGTCGGCCCGAACGGGCGCGGCCCCTGGAGGCGCGTCGGGCACATGGTGGAGCGCCCTTCGGCCTATCCGGATCTCACCGTCCGTGAGAACCTCGAGATCGCGCGGCGGTTGCAGGGGGTGACCAACAAAGCCGCCACCGGCCGCGTGATCGGGCTCCTGCGCCTCGAAGAGTACGCAAGCCGTAAAACGGGAACGCTCTCGACCGGCAACCTCCAGCGTCTGGCACTGGCGCGCGCGCTGCTCCATGAACCGGAGTTGGTGATCCTTGACGAACCCGCCAACGGGCTCGATCCCGCAGGCGTGGTGGAGATCCGGGAATTGCTGGCCGGGCTCGCCCGTGCGAAAGGCGTGACGGTGTTCATGTCCAGCCACATCCTCACGGAAGTGGACCGGCTGGCGACGCGCATCGGCATCATTCACCAAGGCCGGTTGATCGAGGAACTGGAGGCCGAGAAATTGGAGGAGTTGAGATCCCGGCGCCTGGAAGTAAAAACACGCGATCTGAAACGCGCGGAACGCGTGCTGGCGGAAGCCGGATACAAAATAAAAATCGTCGACGGCTCGATCCATCTTACCGAACCGCACGCCATGGATGCTCCGGATGATGTGGCTGCGCTTCTGGCGGGGGCAGGGGCGCCGCCGACGCGATTGGCCGTGGAACAGGAAGATCTCGAACAGCATTTCTTGAAGCTGACCGCGTAAAAACTCTCCCTCACCCCCAACCCCTCTCCCAGCATAAGCCGGGAGAGAGGCGGCGGCGTTTTTCCGGCGGGGTGAGGGGAAAAGGAGACCTATCATGACCTCATTTATCACCGCCTTCTGGGCGGAATCTCTGAAAGCCGTCCGATCCAGGGTTCCCTGGGTTACCGCCGCCGCATTCTCGATTTTTCCCATCGTCGGCGGGATTTTCATGATCATCATGAAGGATCCCGAGAAAGCGCAGGCGATGGGATTGATCGGGGCGAAGGCGCGTCTGCTGAGCGGTGGAACGGCGGATTGGCAGACCTTTTTTGATTTTCTGGGCGTGGGAACGGCCGGCGCGGGCGCGATCCTGTTCGCCTTCATCATCGCCTGGATCTTCGGACGCGAGTTCTCCGATCATACGGCAAAGGAACTGCTGGCGCTTCCCACGCGGCGTGAGACGATCGTCGGCGCCAAGTTCGTGCTGGCTGCGGTCTGGATCCAGGCGCTGGCCGTTCTTATCTTCCTCCTCGGGCTCCTCGTCGGGTCGGCCGTTTCCCTTCCGGGGTGGTCGGCCGGGCTGGCCTGGACTTCCTTTGGATCCCTGATGCTCTGCACTTTCCTGACCGCCTTGCTCATGCCGCTGGTGGCTCTGTTTGCCAGCGCGGGCCGCGGGTACATGCCTCCGTTGGCCTGGGCCTTTGCAACGCTGGGTGCATCGCAGATAGCGGGCCTTATGGGTTGGGGCGATAGGTTCCCCTGGGCCGTGCCCGGAATGATCAGCATGATGTTCAGTGTGGTGTACGGGAAGGACGCGCAGACGGTCGGGATTCTCAGCTACCTGCTGGTGGTGCTGACATGTCTGATCGGATTGGCCGCCACGTTCGGTTGGTGGCGGAGTGCGGATCAGGCAAAGTGACTGTTCATAAAAATCCAAGGCGGTTGCGGAGGCAAACCAGCCGATCGTCCCTGCAACCGCCTCGGTCTTCCGTGGCTTTACCGATCCGTGATTTCTGTTTGGAATAGCCGCTGTTGTCTCTTGAAATTGTTAGAATACATGAACTCGCCGGATGACTCATCGACGCGGAACGCCCTTATGAAAATCACCATCGCCGCCATCGGCTCGCGCGGAGACGTTCAACCGTACATTGCGCTGGGTATCGGTTTGCAGAAGGCGGGTTACGAAGTGTCCCTCTCCGCGCCGGCGTTGTTCCATGATCTTATTTCCGCGTATGGCGTGCGGCACTTGCCGGTCAGCGTCAATCCCCAACAAATCATGGAGCATCCCTCCATGCAGGCGGCGTCGAAAAGCGGCAATCCCATCCGCCTGATGCGCTCGATGTTCCACGAAGGCCTGCCCCTGATCCGGAGATACCTGCAGGAAGTGTATTCGAACTGCCAGGAATGCGACGCGGTGATCCTGACCCAAATACCCTTCGGCGCATTCGATGCCGCCGAGAAAAGGGGCATCCCTTATCTTCAGGCGGGATTGGGCCCGGTTTATCCCACTGCTGCTTTTCCCATGAACGGATTAAACCTTCCCTGCAGGAAGATCGGTTTCATCAACCGGCTTTCGTACGGGCTGGTGGAACAGGGGTTATGGCAATTCTTCCGTTCTTATCAGAACCAATGGCGGAAAGAAACACTGAGGTTGCCGCCGCTTCCATTGGATGGACCGGGCGCGCGGATCCGATACTCTGCACCGACCGTGCTGGGGTACAGCCATCTGGTAGTTCCGACGCCGGCGGATTGGCCTGCGAGTGTCATGACGACGGGGTATTGGTTTTTAAACGAACCGCACGGATGGCAGCCGCCGGCCGCATTGAAGGCATTCCTGGATGCCGGCCCCGCTCCCGTCTACATCGGATTCGGAAGCATGCCGGATGCGGAGGCTCGCAAGACCACGCAGATCATCGTGGAGGCGCTTCGGATCAGCGGCCGGCGGGGTGTTCTGCTGAGCGGCTGGAGCCGGTTGGGGGATGCGAAGCTTCCGGAAAC
>Ga0315542_1002912_pt1 | contig 10220 bp, 9 predicted proteins | sample SalMarSW160120MG_FD_202541 | JGI IMG/M metagenome (GOLD analysis project Ga0315542, IMG submission 202541) | Salt marsh sediment microbial communities from the Plum Island Ecosystem LTER, Massachusetts, United States - Salt Marsh Sediment SW1601-20 ... | reverse complement strand
AAAGATATTATTTCATTAGCGACTTTTTCTCGCGGAGATTTCTTTGGTGAATTAGCCTTAGTTGACGGCGAAAAAAGATCTGCATCTGCAATTGCAAAAACAGATACAAGACTTGCCGTAATATTTAAACCCGATCTTGATGAATTTATTGAAACATATCCCAGAAAAGGGATTAAAATATTACAAGGTATTTCGGAAATCGTTGCTATGAGACTTAGAAAGTTAAATGAAGAACATATTTCACTTCACTCAACTCTTAAAATAAAATCGGAGAAAGATTATGGAACCTAACATAAAAAAAATTCTTGTTCCGATAGACTTTTCTGATTACTCAAAAAATTCGTTAAAGTATGCGGTAAACTTTGTTAAACAATATAAAGCCGAACTTTACTTAATATATGTTGTTGAACCTGTAATATATCCGCCGGATTTCAGTATGGGACAAATTGCAATTCCCTCAGTGGATCTTGAAATGGATAAACGGGCAATTGAGGAACTGGATAAGCTGGCAAAAAAAGAAATTCCGACAGATGTTGTTGTTAATACTATTGTAAAAACCGGTAAGCCATTTATAGAAATAATAGAGACAGCTGCTGAAGAAGATATAGATTTAATTATAATAGCTACACACGGCCACACAGGTGTTGAACATATTTTATTTGGAAGCACTGCTGAAAAGGTCATTAGAAAGGCTCCTTGTCCGGTTTTAACACTTCGTGAACCAATAAAGGGTTTTACAATCAAAGAAGAGATCAAAAAGCAAAATACCAGTGGTACTGAATAATATCGTTTAAATTATTTATAATAAATTTAGTTTTTCCGGTCAATTACAAAATCGACCAAAGCTTCTAAAGCAATTTTACTTTGAGAATCAGGAAATAATTTTAATTTTTCTTTAGCCAAAACCGAATATTTAGCTGCTGTTTCCAATGCATAATTTATTCCGTTATTTTCACGAACAAATTCAATAATAGATTTTATATCATCCTTATTCTTCTCATTCTTAAGTATTTTTTTTATTCTGGCAGCTTCGCTTTTTGAGACCTGGTTCATTGAATAAATTAGTGGTAATGTAATTTTCTTTTCTTTTATGTCTCCCCCGATAGGCTTCCCTATTGTACTTAAGCTTCCTTCATAATCAAGTATATCGTCTCTTATTTGAAATGCCATTCCAATGTTTTCACCGAACTGCTTCATTGCATCGCAGTATTTCGAATCTGAGGTAGCACTTAATGCACCGATTTCACAGCAAGTTTCCAATAAAGAGGCAGTCTTATCGGAAATTATTTTAAAGTAAGTTTCTTCGTCAATATCTAATTTTCTTGTTTTTCTAATCTGAAGCAACTCTCCTTCTGACATTCTTCTAACCGTTTTTGTCATTACCTCAAGGAAATCAAAATCTTTTCCTTCAACCGCAATCATTAATCCACGTGACAGCAGATAATCTCCCATTAAAACCGCAACTTTATTTTTAAATATTTTGTTAATTGACCAGAATCCTCTTCTTTTATCGGCATTATCAACAACATCGTCATGCACCAAAGTCGCTGTATGTAAAAGCTCAACTAACGTTGCACCCCTATAAGTACGTTCGTTTACTCCGCCAACAACTTTAGCAGAAAGCAGAACCAGGAGCGGCCTGATTTTTTTCCCTTTTTGTCTAATTAAATAACGGGCAATTAAATCAACCAGACCTACGTTTGATCTAATTGATGATTTGAACATTTCATTGAATATTTCCAGTTCAGATTTAATGGGAACAGTTATTTCCGAAAGTTTATTTCTTATTATCAAGGTTTTTTCACTGCCATTTTTGAAATTATAATGCTTATTTCATATAATAGAACTAATGGAGCTGCTAAAATTAATTGCGAAACCGGATCGGTACCGGGTGTTAAAAATGCGGCAGCAATAAAAATTACCACAATTGCATGCCTGCGGTATTTTTTCATAAATGACGGTTTTAATATACCAATTTTAGTAAGGAAAAATGAAATCATCGGTAACTCAAATACCAGGCCGGAACCAAGCATAATGCTAATTATTATCGACATGTATTCAGTGATTGCAAAAATATTTTTTATTTCTGCAGTACCGAATTGAACGGCAAACTTTAAAGAAAGCGGTAACATCACATAATAGGCAAACACGATACCGATTAGAAAGCATAATGTAGAAAACGTAACAATTGCCGAAATATATTTTCGTTCATTTTTTTTAAGTGCCGGAGATATGAATTTCCACAATTGATAAAAAATGTTCGGTAAGCTAAGGATAGCTCCACCTACAATAGCTACTTCAAAGAAAAGCATCAGCTGACCGAAAGGTTTTAAATTTTGAAGCTGAACATGTGCATTTCGAGCAGGCAGCAGTAAAATATCATTTACTAAAAAATCTATAAATATCCAGCATATTATTGTCCCCACTAATATTCCGATTATAGAATATATTATCCTCCATCTGAGTTCTTCAAGATGCTCCAAGAAGGTCATTTCGCCTTCTTCTGGATCATCATCAACCGGATCATTAATAACTGTTAAATCTTTTGAGGCCACTTTAAATTAAATATCTAATTTATTTCTTTATAGAGCGGGAAGCGTGAACAAAGATTTTTAACTTCTTCCTTTATTTCAGACAGCTTTTTCTCATCTTTAGAATTTGAAATTGTCTTGTAAATCATTTCCGCAATTAAATTCATTTCATTTTCATGCATACCGCGGGTTGTAGCAGCTGGAGTACCAATTCTAATACCGCTGGTTACAAACGGACTTCGAAGATCGAAAGGAACCATATTTTTATTAACAGTGATTCCAGCTTTTCCTAGTGCTATCTCTGCTTCTTTACCTGTTATGTCTTTGTTAGTTAAATCAATCAGCATTAAATGGTTATCCGTTCCACCTGATATTATTTCAAAGTTATGTTCACTCAATTTTTGAGCAAGCGTTTTGGCATTCTTAATTACCTGTTCTGCATATACTGTAAATGAATCTTTAAGCGCTTCACCAAAAGCAACAGCTTTAGCCATAATAATATGCATCAATGGACCGCCTTGTATTCCCGGCATTACCATGCTGTCAATTATTTCGGACATCATTTTTAGCCTATCCCCTTTACGCGTTTTTATTCCAAAAGAATTCTCCTTATCCTGGCCCATTAATATTATTCCTCCACGCGGACCTCTAAGAGTTTTATGAGTAGTAGAAGTAACAACATCGCAATATGGGAGAGGATTATTTAAAAAACCTTTTGCTATTAGACCGGCAGGATGAGCCATATCGCACATTAAAAGCGCTCCGACAGAATCTGCTATCTGCCTGAACTTTTCGTAGTCCCATTCACGAGAATAAGCACTTGCGCCTGTAATTACAAGTTTTGGTTTTTCTTTTTTTGCCAGGTCTTCAATTTGATCATAGTCTAAAACTTTAGTTTCTTTATTTAAAGTATATCCCACAGGAGTATACAGACTGCCGGAAAAATTAACCGGTGATCCGTGCGTAAGATGTCCGCCATGAGCCAGACTAAGCCCGAGGAATTTATCGCCTGGATTAAGTAAAGACATTAACACAGCCATGTTTGCCTGCGATCCGCTGTGCGGCTGTACATTAACATATTCAGCACTAAATAAATTTTTTAGTCTTTCTCTTGCAATATTTTCCGCCATATCCACATATTCGCAGCCGCCATAATATCGTTTTCCGGGATAGCCCTCTGCATATTTATTTGTTAACACCGTTCCTGCTGCTTCAAGCACAGCAGGGCTGACAAAATTTTCCGATGCAATTAATTCTAATTTTTCTTGTTGTCTTTTAGTTTCTAAAGAAAGTACTTCAAAAATATCACTGTCTTTTTTTATAAATTCATACATAATTTATTCAGGAATGTGATTAGTATTTTATTTAATAAGGTTTTCATATATAAAATTTTATTTTTCATTTACAAAAGTATCAAAAAAAATATTATTTTCCTTAGTTTTTAAGCACAAAATTTAACCTAAATAGAAAAGGTTTTAGAATCATTCTTCTAAAACCTTATTCAAAACTAATCCAGAAATAAATCAAATTTGCTTAGGTCAATTCTAATTACGGAACAGTAACGCTTTTATTTATCCAGCCGTAGCAATTGCCTGTAATAGGCAAAACCTGACCGGATTTATAACCTCTAAAGAAATAATCTTCTTTTGTGGGAATAGAGCCGGATAATGCATTAATTCTTTCTTTTGCCTGAGCAAAATTGGGATCGATACTAAGTGCTTTTTTATATGTCTCAACCGCAAGCAAATATACAAGTTTCGTTTCAAAATTAAATTCACATGATCTGGCGGCTTGTTCATAAAGCAATCCTTCGTAGAAAATTGCCTGTCCCCACCCTTTTGCTATATCATTAGCTTTTAAATATTCAGTCCTTGCCAGGGCATAACGGTTTTGTTCCTTATATACTATACCTAAGTTCAAATAATAATCTCTATTATCAGGTTTCAGATTAATCAATTTTTTATATGCGGCCTCAGCTTGATTAAGTTTGTCTACTTTTTGATATACGGAAGCTAACTGTACCCAGTAATTTACATTATCGGGTACTTTTGAAGTTAAAAATTCCAAAGCTCCAATTGCTTCCTGGTACATATCGGCTTTTACTGCTGTTATTGCATAATTCCATGCCTTGGATAAATTATTTTTATCAATATCCCATGCTTTTTTTCTTATTTCTGCAAGCTGCCTAATATTTTCAACAAGAGATTCTAACTCTGTAGTCCATTGCGGATTATTGGGCTCTTTTTCATTTAAGTAAGTATACAGATCAACAGCTTTGTCTTTATAATTATTTTTATCGCCGGCATTACTTTTATAAAGCTGTCCAAGCATATTATAATAATAAGACGAAATTGTGGAATCGTCTTTAATTGCCTGCTCATATTCTTTGATAAGCGAATCCGGGTTCATATTCAGCCATGTCTGGGAAACAAAAGCTTTTCTTGCTTCAAAATATCCTTTCGATTGGGGATAATATTTTATTGCTTGATTATAAAAATATCTTATAGTGTCATCAATTGATTTTATTTGTTCCTGAGGAATTTTGGAAGAATCATGAAGATACCAAAGTGCATCCTCCATCTTAAAAAATATCCATTTATTGAATTTCCTAGGATTCAACTTAAGTACATTCCATGCATAGGGCATCGCACTTTGATAATCCTTATTTTTATAATATTCGGAGAAGAGACTATATTGAGTTATTAAATGAAGAGAATCAGCAGTTGCAGCAGAATCGGAATCGACAGTATTCGGAAAAACCGAAGAGCTTAAAATAAAGACTACAAGTATCGATAACGCAAAAATGTTAATTACAGTTTTCACCCTTTTCCCTTAAAATTATTTTTGAATTTATTGATTACTTCTTAGAAACCAAAGTTCTCCTAAGCTTAAGCCAAAATTTATTTTAATAAAATTCTCTTTTATAAGATTATATTCTTTTTCCCCTCTAATTCCGTATTGAATTGCAAAATCTATTGTATTTGCATATGTTAACGGAAAAGAAAAGCCTCCTGTAACAGAATACTGATTAATTCCCACATTATTAATATTATACTGTGTTTGTTCATAACTTAAACCTGCACGCCATATAATTTGTTCCCATACAGATTTCCCCAATTCCAATTTAGGCCTATATTCAAATCCTGCACTTAATAATAAGGAATTTCTTAAATCCTGTACTTTTGTATTATTGAAAGTATAATTTGACCATGCCTGAGATGCAGCATCTAATGTTATTATATATCTCTTATCCAATTTAAAACTTAATCCTGCAGATATTCTCACTGGAATTTTCATTTTTGTTGTACCAATGCCGATAGTATCGGTTCCAGCACTACGATTGGGAGAGTACGAAGTAAAAATAGTATCGGTACTTAGCGATTTAATATAATTTACAGCAATTCCTAATTTCAGATCAGACAAAGATTTGGAATTAAAAATATTAGAAAAATCCGGGCTTATTACACCGATTGTGGTGCCCAACCCACCAGGTTGATATGTTGTATTATATTGGGTAGAGACGTTATTGGAATTTGTAAAATTTGATACTGCAGCATAATTCATGCTTCCGAAATAATAATCTAGCGTTGCACCGATACTTAAATTAAACGGTAAATTATACGATGTACCGATAAATAACTTTGATAAGCCGCCTTTGCCCGTATATGTTAAAGAATATTGTCCTTCGGAAGAATTTGGGAAAGAATAATTTTGAACTACCTGATAATTTATTTTGGAATATGGAACAATTCCAAAGCCAACAGTTATACCATTTTTAATGCTGACCGGGAAAGCAAAAGCGAAACCGTTAAACTGAGCCTTCCCATTAAAATCTTTATTTGAGAGATCTGATAAGTATAACCCGGAATAAGAAAGGCTTGTTTCAAATCTTGTTGAAATTAACTTATTCCATGATGCGGGATTGTTTATTGTAACAAATCCTCGTTCAGCTAATGAAATTCCCAGTTGCCCGATACCCAATTCGTTTGCAGAATACGAATATGCAATATCACCAATTCCTATTCTTGAATAACTTGAATTAGTTTGTGCGAATAGTGGTAACTGCAAAATGAATAGTATAAAAAATATAATATTAAGTTTTATTTTCATGTTCAATTATTAATTGTATATGTAATTTGTAAACGCGGTCTAACAGATAAATCCGATGCACTACTATTTTTAATCGCAAATAATTCTAATCCGTTTAACGGAGTATTTGTACTAATAAGCAGACCTTGATTATTTCCCTTATCAACCCAGCTTTGAACAAATGTAGTAATACTTCCTCGAAATATATTACCGGAACCGGTTAATACAAACACATTGTTAGAATCCGATAAAACATTAGTGGTGCTGTCAGCTAATTTATATACACTTAATGCATTTATATAAGTATTGCCTGTAATAGTAGAAACGGAATCTTTTGTTAGTGTTAATTCGGCATTATTAATCGTAGCATTTTTAGGAATTGAAGAAACGTCAAACCATAATTTGGAATTTATTAATAAACTGCTTTGAACAAACATGTCTCCCTTTACGGCAGTTGGAAGATTACCGCTGACTACACTAGTACTTTGTAAAGGATAAAATAAAAGTGTATCAGTGTAAACACCGGGCTTTTGTAATACGATTTGTAATGAAGAAGCAGCAGTTAAACTTGAATTCAATATTTCAAAACCAACTACTTTTTGTGTCCCGCTTGAAGGAGAAAGACAAATTCCATAATCAGAGCTATAAGTGGAATCGTTTATTTCTTTGAGCCAATTTGTTACTAAAGAATTTGATATATTCGCATTGACCAGACTATCCGATATTTGGTGGTTTGAACTTATATCGGTTGGATCCAGATTCAATGTTGAATCGGCATCAAATCCGATTTGAGTCCAAAGGCTGTTAACTTTATGTACGGAAAAATCGAAAGCAGCATTTGAATCGCCGAATGTATAAGCCGTTTGAAATGTTATATTAGCATTAATAACACTGACTGCATTGTTATTTATATCCGTTAATACAGAATCAGGTAAATAGATTGCATATTTTACTAAAGCAGATGCTTGTACATTGGCAGCTTTTCCAACATAAAGATAGTTTGAAGCGCCAAGAGGTACTACCTCCTTGGCATATTTAGAAGTCTGATGAATAGAATCAGCATATGAATCCAGTTGCTTAACATGTAGATAATCATTTTTAAGTAAACCTGCTCCTACCAATGTAGAATTATCCTTGCAAGAATATAAAACAAAAGCCATAATTCCGGCAAAAACTATTATTATTTTACGGTATATCAATTAATTTTCTCCAGTAAAGTCTTTTTTGATGAAAGAACAAACTTCAATAATATTTTGAGCAACAAAAGTGGGAAATTTATTTTGTTTTTGCAAGATAGAAAAACTTTCCTCACCGTAACCCGTTTTTACAAGAATTGTCTTTAAGCCGGCATTTATTCCGCATTCAATATCAGTTACGGAATCGCCGACAAAATAAGATTTAGTTAAATCAATTTTAAGATCTTCAGCAGCTTTGAAAACCAATTCCGGCGAAGGCTTTCTGCACCGGCATTCATCCCTGGAGCTGAAATCAGGATGCGACGGGCAATAATAAAACGAATCTATTGCAACGTCATCTGCTTTAAGAATTTCGTTTATTTTTGAATTTACAGAATCTACCATTTCCCTGCTAATTAATCCTCTTGCTATACCGGACTGGTTGGAAATAACTATTAATTTAAAATCTAATTCATTTTTAAGGATAGACAATGCTTCCCCTGTGTGAGGAAATAATTTCAAATGATTAGGATCTCCTAAATAACCCGGGTCTTCATTTAAAGTGCCGTCTCTATCTAAAAATACAGCGTAGCTTGGCATTATTCATTATTTAAAACTGTTTTATACAAATCGATATACTTTTTAGCAGAAGAATTCCAGCTAAAATCCGATTTCATACCATTTTTCATTATTTTATTCCAGGCTTTTTTATCCTCGAAAACTTTTATTGCCCGTTTTAATTCTTTTATTAATGCGTTTGTTTTGTATTGTTTGAACATAAATCCGTTCCCCTCGCCGGTTTTTTCATTGTATTTATTTACCGTATCTGCCAATCCACCGGTTTCTCTTACCAGAGGTACTGTTCCATACATCAGGCTGTACATCTGGTTAAGTCCGCAAGGTTCATACCTGGAAGGCATTAATAAAATATCAGATCCACCTTCAATAAGATGCGCCAGTTCATCATCAAATCCCAAATAACATGCAAATTTATTAGGATATTTTTTATCCATTTTGTCAAAGAAATTATGATATTTTTTATCACCTGTTCCAAGTAAAACCATCTGGATATTTAATTTCATTAATTCGGAAAAACCTTCGTTAATTAGATCTAATCCTTTGGCATCAAATAATCTTGAGATAATTCCTACAATTGGTATATTTTCATCAAATTTGAAACCAAACTTATCAGCTAAAGCTTGTTTATTAATAATTTTATTATGCAGATTTTGTGCAGAATATTTTTTAGGTAAATGTTTGTCTTTTTCAGGATTCCAGACTTTTGTATCAATTCCGTTTATTATGCCGTACAAATCGTTTTTACGCTTAGCTAAAACTGACTTCAGACCGGCACCTAACTCATTATCGCTTCTTATTTCATTAGCATAGTTTTCGCTTACAGTATTTATAACATCAGAAAATAAAAGGCCCGATTTCATAAAATTTAGTTTCCCGTATATTTCCAATCCTTTTTCCGAATTTAATTCTTCGGGCAACCCGGTTTTTTTAAAGGAAGATTTTGGGAATGTTCCCTGGTAAGCTAAATTATGAATAGTGAATAATACTTTAAATTTGGAAAATTGCTCATCATCTTTATATCTGGTTTTTAAATATGCAGGTATTAATCCGCATTGCCAATCATTACAATGAATAATATCGGGTATCCATCCTAATTTTGAGATTAATTCAAACACCGCATTTGATAAAAGAATAAATCTTTCATCATTGTCGGGATAATCTTCTCCGGATACAGGATCGACATATAGACTATTCCGGCTGCCAAAATATTCCTGATTATCCAGAAAATATATTTGAACTCTTACTTTTTGTCCGGGTAAGAAACAAGATTTGAGAGAAAATATCACATCTTTGTCCCCGATATTGATATGAAGGTCTTTCAATCTGACTACTTCATGAATTTTAAATTTTCTATCATCAACAGCACCATATTTTGGTACAACTATTCTTACTTCATGGCCTAATTCTGCCAACATTTGCGGCAAGGCGGCGGATACATCCGCTAATCCCCCTGTTTTAACAAATGGGACTACTTCAGACGTTACAAATAATATTTTATATTTTTTTGCAGCCATATATTTAAAAAATTTTTGTGAATAATGTTACAATTTACGAAATTAAATGATTTTTCTCAAAAAAATATTCACTCGGTTACCCTATCCCAAATAAGAATATTCTGTTACACCTAAACAAAGCGTTGTTCTTGCATAATTATTTATTTTTACCATAATATTTCAACTTTCGGTAAAAAATAAATTATTTTATATTAGATAGCATATATTGCAGTTTTTTTGAAAGTATAAGATGAAATCCAAAAACATTATTATTATTTACGTAAGTTTTTTAGCTCTAACTCTTTTTTCTTGCGGTACTTCTACTGGAAGCAGGTACAATAATGAAGGGGGGA
>Ga0315542_1002911_pt1 | contig 10224 bp, 14 predicted proteins | sample SalMarSW160120MG_FD_202541 | JGI IMG/M metagenome (GOLD analysis project Ga0315542, IMG submission 202541) | Salt marsh sediment microbial communities from the Plum Island Ecosystem LTER, Massachusetts, United States - Salt Marsh Sediment SW1601-20 ... | reverse complement strand
CATATTACGAGCTTGATACCATTCAATTACTTCCGAAACCGAGCTACATTCATTTAAAATCATTTGCCAAAAAGAATTATAACTAGCTATTAATCCCAGTGACGGTGAATAGCTTACCAAAGAGGAGGGTAATATCTCATTTGCATCAAAGCAAAGTCCTTGACTATTGATCCCTCCAATAGCAATTCCAACAAACTCATCATTTGAGTCATCTTCTAGTAAAGATAAATAAGCACAACCATATGTATCCTCGTACATTGCAGGAGAAAACCATATTTTCACATATCTCTGATCTTTATTTCCATCTTCGCTGTTTCCAAAAAACACATCATGTTCACTTGAAATCGTAAAGATCGTAGTATTGGTAGGATTTATTTGATCATCAACTTCAATAATAATAATAAAATTAGCTATTAGAATTACTATCGAACTAATTACTATTAAAATAGGAATATGAATTCTATGATTCCATTTAAATTTCGTTTTCTGCATATAATACCAAAATTATCACGTATCCAAATAAAATTTATTATGCTACATGTTTCATTTACTTATTAATCAAGTGAGCACAACTAATAATCGGTGATTAATTCATATAAAAGAAGATTTATTATGCCAAAGAGCAAGCAGAACCTAATTGTACGAGTTGGAGAAAAAAAAATTTATGTTTCTGAAGAAACATTATACTTAGGCAGTATGGGAATTGAAAATCTCTTAGAAATTAAATACTTGGAAGATCTTACCGAACTTAAAGAGCTGAATTTATATAACAATCATATTTCGGTTATTGAGAATCTTGACTCGCTAATCGGATTGGAAAAATTAAATCTTTATGGAAATGAAATCTCTGAAATCAAGGGATTAGATAAGTTGCGAAACTTGAAGGTTTTATATCTATCAGAAAATAAGATTACAAAAATTGGGGGCCTTCGCAAATTATTCAACTTAGAAAACCTTTCCTTGGAAGATAACCAGATTCGTAAAATCGAGGGTTTCGAAAAACTTGCTAACTTGATACACCTTAATCTTTATGGGAATGAAATCACCATTATTGAAGGACTTTCTCCTCTGAAAAAATTACAGACCTTTAGAATTGGGAATAATCCGATACAAAGTGACATTCTAAATGAATGCGGAGGAATTGATGCTAAGGGATACGCAAGATTTCCTCAGAAATTTGTTGATTTTCGCTTTAAATAGCATAACTTTAAAATTTATATAACGGGAATTCTGAGACTGATTTCAATGAAAACTTTTATTAAATCGAATATTTTTTAACTTAAATAATAATTCAAAAGGAAGTATGATATGGAAGAAGAGCGCTATAAAAGAGGATGGGAAAAACTCAAACAAATAGATGGCGAAGCGGGAGAAAAAGTTATCGATAGTTTAAAAGATATCGCTCCTGATTTAGGAAAGTATACAATAGAATTTCCGTTTGGAGACGTTTATTCTAGACCAGGCTTAGATCTAAAATCGCGCGAGATTGCGACAGTTGCTGCTCTAACTGCTTTAGGTCATGCGTTACCACAATTAAAGGTCCATATTAATGGAGCCCTCAATGTGGGATGTACACGTGAAGAAATAATAGAAATCATAATTCAAATGGCGGTCTATGCGGGATTTCCAGCAGCTCTAAATGCAATGTCCATTGCAAAAGAGGTTTTTGAAGCTCGTGACAGAAACAGACTGAAGGAATAAAATTAAACGTGGAATTTGTTTTATTGTTTCTGTTTTAACTGTTCTAATGCTTTTTCTACAGTCTCTATGACCCTCTCCCTTTTCTCGTCCTGCAACAAGTGTTCAAGTGGTCCTATTGCCTTTATATCTCCTATCTTCCCCAAAGCTTCTGCTGCTCTCCACCTTACCCACGAATCTTTATCTTTCAGCGCTTGGATGAGCGGTTCTATTGCCCGTATACTTCCTAATATCCCTAATACTGTTGCTGCTCCTTTTTTTACCCTATAATCTTCATCTTTCAGTGCTTGGATGAGTGAATCTTCAGCATGTTCTCCTGTCCTACTTAATGCCTTTACTGCTGCCCATCCTACATCCAAATCATAATCCCCCAACGCTTCAATCAATGCTTTTACTGCACGTGAGTCATTTAATCCCCCCATAGTTCCAGCTGCCGATATTCTTTTCCATTTATTATCATCATCAAGTAGTTGTTCCACTAATTCTTCTAGTTTTTTTCCATTTAGATTCATTTGTAATATTATGAAGCTTATTTTTTTTCATTTTGTTAAATATAGTTAAGACTAAATTTTTCTCCGAAACAATTGAAAAATTCGAGGAATATAACTCAAAAGAAAAAATCGATTGGAATTTAGAACAATAGAATATCAACTTATTAAATGTTATAGGAAAGAACTTTTCAAACCCGCAATATAAAGAAAAAAGGGAAGAAAAAGAATCAGAGGGGAAAAAAATGGAGGAAGGTAAACAAGGGTAAGAAAAAAGATAAGGAAAAGATTTCAAATTATTCTTCAATAGGTATCCATACTAGAAGAACTAATCTACCTATAGTAAATGATTTACGATTTTTTTCTTGAATTGAATTTATATAAAGGAAAGAATACCTCATCTATAATATTTACAATCTATTAGCATAATCGTTATAAATACAATAAAACTATTCTATCCAATCATGAAACTGTCTAGTAATGACTTTAAGCATAATGAAATGATGGATAAAAAGTTCTCATTTCGAAAGGGAAATATATCTCCTCATCTAAAATGGACGGAGATCCCAGAGAATACAAAGAGTTTTGCCATATCTTGCAATGACCCGGATGCTCCCGCCCATAACTGGATTCATTGGATGGCATTTAATATTCCTGCGACTACCACAGAAATACCGCAAGGGGGATCCATTCCCGGAATTGAACTTGAAAATGATAGCGGGCAAGTAGGATATAGCGGACCAGAGCCTCCCTCAGGAACTCACAGGTATTTTTTTAGAGTATATGCATTAAACGTAGAACGTTTAGAAGGAATAACCAAAAAGAATTTCATGCAAAAGATTAAGGAGCATGCTATTGAAACTGCTGAACTAATGGGTCGTTATAAAGCTTAAATCTTATCTCCACTTGCGCGGACTTGAATATTATTTGGTTTCGGTTAGTATTTATTTCTATCTTCTTAATATCAGCTTAATATCCCACTCCATAAGTTATTCAAGAATAAGTTCAGCATTATCCTCTTCTTCACTTCCTCCAAGGCAGTGATTTCGAATGACTTCAACTAACCAATCGAATACTGTCGGCCCTTTTTGTTGCTTTGCTTCATCAATTTGTTTTTGAATAGAAATTACATTATCTGGATGACATTTCTCAAGTCTTTTAGTTAATTGCCTAACTGTTTCCTCATATCCGAGGAATTGCTTCGATAATTGCCAATTTTTCCAAATGAGTACATACCCTTGTTCGGGCATGAAATCTGAACGTAATATATCATTCAATGCATCCAAATTGCGACCCCACCATGAAGGAAGTGAGAGAACATCAGTGATCTCATCATAAAATTTCTCGAGCGTTTTAAAGTTATTTCCATCCATAATGAATTTAGGTTTACCCATATCTTCTAATTGAATAATGGATGATATTTATTTTTAGTGAAAACGGGCAATCATTTACTAATATTTTTTCTTCGGTGTGAGTAATTCTCAATGGATAAACATTATTTGATAACTTCTTTATACGATAAGACGCTGAATTTACCTTTCCCTTCAAATTTTCTCTCAATGGACAGCTATTTTTTTAAGTAAATAGATTTCTATTTAAAAGTATTTCAGAAAACTACCGATAAAACTATAAAAAAAGAACTAAAGTCATAATTTGAGGTTATATGTTATTTATTTCCGTCCAATTTGCTACTAAACTATTTGAAAAAAACAATAAAAGAAATGCCGTTAAATTCTTGGGTACAAGTTTTAGCTTTTCCTTCGTTGTTCGAGAATTTCTATGAAACTTTCGATTTGATTAGTGACTTGAGTTTCATTAAATTTTCGAGGATCGTTCATATCTGCCGTGATGATGAGGCTGGGAATATCAAAATCGTCATATAGGTGTCGTTTTAAATCATATAACCCGCAAGAGTTCGGTCGGCATGATAAATTTTCGTGCATTAATACCCCATCGATTTTCCAGTCTTTTACCGTCTCGGCAAATTTCTTGATACGAGTCTTCAAGTCATAAATGTACCAGAAACTCAGCATGAGCTCCGACATCGCTTCAATTGGCTTGCTTAAAACCATTTCCTTGGTTACTTTCGGATTCATGTACTTGCTAAATGCGTACGTATATGGTTCATATACGATAATAGCCCCATACTTCTCTAAAGTGCTGAAATACTTTAGGGCGTACCAAAAGGGAATGCCTTCGAAAAGTAAACGGTATTTCTCTTCCTTAAGTGCACCGATTCCCTTGTCAACTCTTTCCTTCGCTTCCCGATACATTCTCTTGTATAATTTTATGGGAGCTTTCAACCCAGGCATGCAGAAAAGGGGAAAAAGTCCACCAAAAGTATCACGCGTTGAAATGGGGCAAGGAACATTTTTCCTCAACTCATATATCCGCTTCCATTCCTCACTAAGGTTCCACGAGTTTTCAGTGACTTTCCTCGCTTTTTCTTCCTCATACTCATGTCCAGTAACCTCTTGCATAAAGTTAATGAATTCATAGAGTTGTTCAGTGATGTATTTCTTGAAATAATTATACTGACGATTGGACGTGTTGCTTACCACGTGCGGGACGTCAATAGAATAATGCGGAACGCCAAATCTCTCAGCTTGGACTTGGAACCAATTCACATGCGTATCACATATTACATCGGTCGAGAGCATAAATGTCGGTTTCCGAGTGCCTCCTTCAGTCATTCCGGCATTGCTGAGAACGGCACCAACATTGGTTTTGAAATATGAGCAAAGATCATACGAGAATCCTTCTGCTTCAGCAATTTCAATGAAGTTTTTTGAATACTTTTGAGCTGCTGAAACAGTTGCGGAATTTTCTGGGAGCATTGGTTGCACGTCCATTGCATAGAGCATTTCCACGGGGCTTCCCGAGGTAGCCCACGCTGTGGGCTTTCCATCGCGATATGCTTGCTCGATGGCTAAGAAATGCCTTCCCATGATGTTTTTCAGTCCTTGGGTGGCATTTAACATCTTATTATGTTGTGGTTTTGTCGTTTTTTCAGTTGTAGCCATTTTTTTAACCTCCTAAATCATCTCAGCAAATGCTGAGAAACGTGTTGATAATTGAGAATAAGATTCACGATTGTAAGTCATTTCAACAAAAAGATAGGGGATATCGAGTTCCTTAAACTTTTTTTTGAGATAAGGATGGTCATAAAGAACAGGTTCGCAAAATTTTTGGGCAACATTGATAACCCCCGAGACCTCGTATTTTTTAGCAAGGCGCTCTAACACCTCAAATCGTTCATAAGAGGGAAATTTAGTGGAATGAATTGGTTTTTCAAGGTGATATTTTGCGATTGCTTCTAAGGGCATCTCATTCTCATTAACTGAGTCCCAGAAATACTTGGTTCCAACTCCTAAATCATCGATAATAACATGAAAACCGAGTTTTTCAAGCAAAACCAAGAACTCTGAATCATCAATATCAGAACCTGTTAGTAAAATCGGCTTCATTCCATCTCTAAGAGAATTTTGAGCTTTTTTTAATTCATTTAGGCGTGTTGATAATAAGTCAAGTACTTCATTCTTAGGGAGTTGTTGAGCTTTTTTTACCAGTGCGTGAAATTCAGAACCTTTTATTAAATATTTAGAACGGAATTCGGATATCTCTCTTAACAATGCTCGAACCTTGTTCATTTTTTGAATTGCTTTCTCTAATTTTGAATCCGAAATTTCGACCTTAAAAGTTTCTTGTAATTGGTCTTTAAATTCGTTTAAATCATCAAGGAAGAACTTAAGTGCAAGATCATCACGTTTGCGCGGAGCATTAAGGAAATACATGAACTTGTAATCTAAACATTCAAGCCAGATATCAAACTCTCGGTTTGTACGATCGCATCCATGACTTGAAACGATGCCAACAATGTCTTCATCCAAACCTAAAATTGCTTGCTCTAACAGATTTCGAGTCCATATGCAATGAGTTGGAGGGATATGTTCGTTTGCTTTTTCGGGTTCAATGGTAGGATCTCCAAAAAGCCTGAATGGAACAAGTCCCGCAGCCATGATGATCTCTTCGGGGGTTTCAACCCCGCTATCAAAAATCCCAATTTTTTGCATGATCCTTAATGTCAAAAAGAGTACAGTTATTATTACTTGAGAGAAGAAATCCTTTAGAATAAAAAAATATTTATATTTTTTCTACATTTTATGGCATATTCTATTAAATTCTAAAGAGTTTTCAAGATGTCCCAACACACGATTTCAAGAACATTAAGCAAAGCAATCCTCAAGGATGAAGTTCGAATCAAGTTGAAGATTTGGAACACTTACTTAACTGGAAAATTGGTCAGGTTTGATAATTACATGAATTTAATCGTAGAGGATGCTAAAGAGATATATTTTGGACGAGGAGGCAAGAGAAGTAAGGATTTAGGAACGGTTATGATACGGGGGGCATCCGTGATATTTATTGGACAGGATCGGGAAAAACTCATTTTTGCTGATAATGATGAAGATAAATTGATGCATCGAGACGAATTTGAAGAAGAAGAAGAGGAAAAAGATAAAAATAAAAAAAGCTCAAAATCTGGAGATGAAAACTAAATGGGAAAAGGAACACCAAGTAAGGGGAAGAAGAATAAAGCAGCATCTCATAAAACCTGCAGAAGGTGTGGGAATCACTCTTATCATCGCCGAAAGGGATATTGTGCTAGTTGTGGCTTCGGTAGAACGGCAAAATTACGACAACCTGGTTGGCGAAATCGATACCGTCCCTTTAACGGCAATAAAGGATTTTATCGATAAACATGGCATTTTTATAGATAATTAAAAAATAGCCATTATTTATTATAGAGTTATTTCAGATAAGAAAGAACCATCAATTGAGTAATTTTTTATTAACAGCACGTTCTTAATGTTTACCTTCAATTATAATATATAATGGAAGTTAAAGAGATTGTATCAAGTGGATACAATAAAATAGCAGAATCGTATTATGCTAATAGAGATCTAAATAAATTTGAGAGAGAATTAGAAAAATTTATCAAAATGCTTCCAGAAAATGCTCATGTTCTGGATGCGGGTTGTGGTGCTGGAATTCCAACTGCTAAATTTTTAACAGAAAGAGGTCTTAAAGTAACCGGAATCGATATTTCCAAGAAGATGCTCGAACTGGCTAGCAAAAATGTTCCACTTGGTAATTTTTTACAAATGGATATGAATGATATTAATTTTGAACCAAACGTGTTTGATGGAATTATCTCTGTGTACTCCCTATTCCATATCCCAAAAAGAAAGCACGCTTCAATATATGAAAAATTTTATACTGTTTTAAAACCGGGAGGAAAACTCTTGATAAATACTGGAATAAACGATTCTGAGGGATTAAGCGATTTTTTCGGAGTTCCCATGTTTTGGAGTAATCTTGATCCTAAAAAGACTTTAGAAGTAATTAAAAATGTCGGGTTTGATATTGATTTCGAAGGAGTGTTGATGAGAGGGGGAGAATTTCAATATTGGATTTATGCAACCAAATTTTGATTGAATTGATTATTATTTAAAGGGAAAAAGTTCTTACTAGGTCACAGAGCAATTAATTAATGTATGGTTTATTTTATCTCATGAATTCCTATGACATCGACATATTAAAATATGAATTGGATAGGATTTCATCAACCTTAGGAATAATTGGATGTGCTTTAGTTGAGAGAAACGGCCTTACAATCACTTCAGAACTCCCGAGAACTTTGAATGAAAAAAGTTTAGCTGCCATGACAGCGACAATGTTCGAAGCGATGGAATCTGCCATCCCTAACAAAGAAAAAATAATTTCCAATATAACGGTTGAGTATGAAGACTATGAAATTTTCATAACTAAAGTAAATGGCCAAGTTTTATTTATCGGTTTAATTGAGTATAACATCGATTTGGGATTAATTTTGATAGAAATTGAAGAATTTGTAACTAAAATTTCACAATTATTGGAGAATTAATCATGTTAACTGAAGAACAAAAAGAAAGATATTCCAGACAGATAAAATCTCCTTCCATAGGTGAGGAAGGCCAGGAAAAATTAAGTAAAGTGAGAGTGCTTCAGATAGGGGTTGGGGGATTAGGTTCTCCCTTTTCCTTATATCTCGTAGCTTCTGGCATTAAAGAATTGACGATTGTTGATAATGATACCGTTTCAATTTCAAACCTGCAAAGGCAAATATTATACGATGAAACTCAAGTCGGTCAAAACAAGGTCGACATTGCTTTCGAAACATTATCTAAGCTTAATTCAAACGTGGAGCTTAAAATCTATAAAGAGTATGTCAATGATGAAACTATTTTGAACTTCTATGACGGACAAGACTTCATTGTGGACTGTAGTGATAACATGAAAACTAAATTCCTTGTAAACAAGACAGCAATCAACACGAGGACAAAATGTGTAATAGCAGGTATCAAAGATTTCTATGGCCAGATAATGACAATCATTCCAGGAAAAACCGCATGTTATGAGTGCGTTTTTAATGAACCTGAGGAAGAAAAAGGACGAAAAAATCCTTTACCAGTTATAGGCGTCACGCCAGGGATTCTTGGAACTTTAGAAGCGTTGGAAGTCATAAAAACCACTTTAGGATTACCAAACCTGGAAAATAGGCTTCTCATGGTTAACTTATTGAACTTATCTTTTGATATGATTGACGTAGTTAGGAATGAAAAATGTAGTTGTTCAAATTCCTTATCGACTAATAAATAGGAGATAAAAAAAAGAAAGTTTTGATTAAATTACATCCATTTTTTAGTAATGAGAGCACAGATACATCCATAGAAAAAGCCATTTACTACTCCAGCAAAGATCAAGTTAACAATTCCGCCTATAGCACCATAATCCCCTAACAATCCCGACCAAACTAAATAAAGATATGATGATGTTGCTTGCCCAACACCTAAAAACACAGCATATAGACAACAAGAAATAAATGCCGTTACAAACCATGCTCCGAATCCTGTAAATTGATTATCACCTATGAATGCAGCCACAATCAGTGATACAATAGGAGGGATAATTAACCCTAAGAAAACCATCCAAACCGTGAGAGAAGCAGGGTCAGACATAAGTGCGACTATACCGCTATCAATCCACGCTGCACCTGGATAAACTGTGATAGGCGCAAAAATCGAAGCAACGATATACCAAACATCGGTTGCTGGAAATCCAGAAACTGTAAACATTGCAATCAACGCAAAAACAGTATTCAAAACTAAATAAATAACAATTGTAATAATAAAAGTTTTCCAGAAATTCATTTTCATTTTACTCTTTTTTTATGTTTTAAATAAAACAGATTTCTATATACTTCTTTTATCTTTCTCGATATATAAATATTTTAGAAGATAAGTGATAAATTATTTAGAAAAAATTGGTTACTGAAGATAAGTAAGAAAATCTTATTAATTTAAATTAAAAAATAGGGATTTAATTTTTAATAGTCGGGGTTCTCTTTGAAAAATTTCTTGAAAATCCGTCCATTTTCAGCGTAAGTTCCCGAAGTTTTTGCTCCTATTGGTTTACCTGATTTTGATAATTTCTTTTTAACCTCAGCAGGAACTCCTACTGCTAAAGTTCTGGAAGGAATCTCTTTATTAACCAAAACAGCACCAGCACCGATCATTGAGCCTTCACCCATCTTTGTACGATGCAAAACATTAGCGTCAATTCCAACTAGGCATCCATCCGAGATCTTACAAGGACCATGTATCATAGCGTGATGGCCTATAATGCAATTGTCTCCGATTTCTACAGTAGAATTCACTTCATTATGGATCGCCACGTGTTCCTGGATGCTTGTATTTTTACCAATGATGATTGTACCCCAATCTCCTCTTAAAACTGCTCCAAACCAAATATTAGAGCCTTCACCAATCGTGACATCACCAATGATTGTTGCATTAGGGGCAATGAATACTGAATTGTGGATTTGAGGAACTTTTCCAGTCCTAGGACTCGGTATAATTATTGGTTTCATGTTTACCACTTGTAAGTAAATATGACTTGATTAAAAAATTCAAAGCCTAATTATAATAACCTGAAT
>Ga0315542_1002908_pt1 | contig 10233 bp, 7 predicted proteins | sample SalMarSW160120MG_FD_202541 | JGI IMG/M metagenome (GOLD analysis project Ga0315542, IMG submission 202541) | Salt marsh sediment microbial communities from the Plum Island Ecosystem LTER, Massachusetts, United States - Salt Marsh Sediment SW1601-20 ... | reverse complement strand
GGGGAGTGGTGTGGCCAGCGGCGCGCGGCGCCGTCTCGGCTTGCGCGGGCGTGCGGGCCGCGTCCGGACACGCGTTGTCTGCTTCGGCGCCGTGTCGTCCGCGAGCACCTCGGCCGCGGGCTCGCCGTGGAGCAGCCGCTCGAATTGCTCTTTGTCGATCGTCTCGTGCTCGATCAGGATCGTGGCTATCTCGTGCAGGGCTACCTGATGGTCGAGCAGCACGTTCGCGGCACGCTGGTGGGCGTCGTCGATCAGGCGATAGATCTCTTCGTCGATCTCCTGGGCCATCTCCTCCGAATAGGACGGCTCGGCGCCGAGCTCGCGACCCAGGAAGGGCTGGTGCGGGTCGGAGCCGAAGACGCGAGGGCCGAGCTTCTCGCTCATCCCGAAGCGGGTGATCATCTGCCGTGACATCGCTGTCGCGCGCTCGAGATCGTTGGCCGCGCCCGTCGTGATCTCGTCGAAGACGAGCTCTTCAGCTGCGCGGCCGCCGAGGATCATCGCGAGCTGATCCATCAGCGCCGAGCGAGAGGTGAGGAAGCGGTCTTCGGTGGGCAGCGAGACGGTCAGACCGAGCGCCTGTCCGCGGCTGACGATCGAGATCTTGTGGACGGGATCGGTGTGTTCGAGGAAGTGCCCGACGAGCGCGTGACCCATCTCGTGGTAGGCGGTGATCTTGCGTTCCAGCTCCGAGAAGACGCGTGTCTTGCGCTCCGGCCCTGCGATCACTCGCATCACGCCTTCCTCGAGCTCGACTTGGCCGATCGTCGCCAGGCCCCGCCGGGCGGACAGGAGCGCCGCCTCGTTGATCAGGTTGGCGAGCTCGGCGCCGGTCAGGCCCGGCGTCGCGGCCGCGAGGCTGTCCAGGTCGACCTCTGGATCGAGCGGCTTGCCCTTGACGTGAACCTCGAGAATCTTGCGGCGGCCGACGCGATCGGGCCGGTCGACGACGATCTGCCGGTCGAAGCGGCCCGGACGCAGCAGGGCCGGGTCAAGGACGTCCGGCCGGTTGGTCGCGCCGATCAGGATGATGTTCTGGTTCACCGAGAAGCCGTCCATCTCCACCAACAGCTGGTTCAAGGTCTGTTCGCGTTCGTCGTTGCCGCCGCCGATGCCGGCGCCGCGATGGCGTCCGACGGCGTCGAGCTCGTCGACGAAGACGATGCAGGGCGCCGCCTCCTTTGCCTCCTTGAACAGGTCACGCACCCGGCTGGCGCCGACGCCGACGAACATCTCGACGAAGTCCGAGCCGGAGATGGAGAAGAACGCGACCCCTGCCTCGCCCGCGACCGCGCGCGCCAGCAGCGTCTTGCCCGTCCCGGGCGGGCCGTAGAGCAGCACACCTTTGGGGATACGGGCGCCGAGCGCCTGGAACCGCCGCGGGTCGGCCAGGAACTCCTTGATCTCCTGCAGCTCCTCGACCGCCTCGTCTACGCCGGCAACGTCCTTGAAGCCGATCTTCGGGAGATCCGGGGCGAGCCGTGTCGCCTTGTGCTTGCCGAAGCTCATCATCTGGCCAAGTCCGCCGGCACCGCCGCGCATCCGCCTCATCACGAAGATCCAGATCGCCGCGATGAGCAGGATCGGAAGGAACGACTCGAGGATCGAGGTCAAGGCCGAGCCGTGGCTCGGCGCCGTCGCGGCGAAATCGACCTTCTCTCGTTCGAGCAGAGTCTGCAGGCCGGCCGCGGACTGATCGCTCGGATAGTTCGCCTGCAGCACGTTGCCGCCGACAAGGGTCGCGGTCACGAGCAGCGAGCCCGGATCGAAGACGACACGGCTGACCGAGCCGGGCCTCGCCTGGACGCGGGTGATCAACTGCGACAGATCGATCGACGTCGTCGGGTGCGCCGGCGCGCTCTGCCGCGAAGCCGCGAACTGGTAGACGAGCACGGCCAGGAAGAGCAACGGCACAGTGAGACGAAGCAGCTGCGACGAGGGACGGCGCATCAGGCGACGAGGACTCTCTCGAGATGCGCCCGGAGCGACAGCGGGCCTGGCTGTCGTGAGGGTTCGACGACGAAGAACCGGTCGGCGGCCGCGATGACCGTGTCGCGGTCGACGTGGCCTGGTCTGACGATGAACCGCTCGGGCCGCTTCCGATGCGCTTGTGCGGCGGCAGGAACGGTCGCTCGACATCCGGGCAGGGCGCATTCGCAGCGGAGCTGATCGACAAGAGCGCCGCTCTTGTGGTTCCTCGTACGCCGCGAAGCCCGCAGCGCCGACACGACCCGCACGACGGTTGCATCGTGCACGCGGAGCTCTTCGTCGTTGCTCAGCAGTGCCTCGCTTCGGCTCGAGGCCGACGCGCGTGCTTCCAGCTTCGCGAGAGCCATGCGCTCTCTCCTTCCTACCTGTGGCGTCATCAGCTGCTCGGGCCCGCCACGAGCTCTGCGACGTGATCGGAGGAGCGGATGAGGTAGCTGCGGCCGCCGTAGAGGAGCTTGGCGCAGGGGAGCGGGGCCGCTTCCAGCCAGCGCTCGACGAGCGCGAGAAGCTCGATCACCCATTCTGGGCCGGTCGGTGGCGGCTGCAGGCGGACGGTCAACGGGGCACCGGGGACGAGCTCGGCCGGAAACAACGGCGTGGCGTACTCCAGCAGGAGGGCGGCACAGTCCGAGTCGGGCGCGACGACCTCGATCCGGTGGAGGCCGTCGAAGGTCCAGGCGGGGCGCGCGCTCCGATGCGCCGGGCGGACGGCCGCCCGACGCCTCAGCCTGCGCGTCAGGGAAGCGAGTGCGGGTGCTGCGGTCATGCCGGCTCCGATCGTCGAGACGTGATCGCCGACCGCGCTGCATGGGGTCGGCCGCTCACAACTCCAACCCGCATCGTCTGTGGGAGGACACTCACCGGATCACGCGTCTTGGAATCCGGCGGACACTCCGCAGCGGCGCTGTTTATCGCGCCGCCAAGGTAGAGCATACACCGTCGGCCATCAGGATGCTCGCCATTCGGGGCGTACAATCGATGGCTCGTTGCCCGAGACCGAGCTACAACACCTGCGTGTCCTGATCGCGAACGAGAAGCGCGACCGGCTGGAGTTGCTCGCCAACGTCGTGATCGGGCTGGGCCACGACGTGATCGCCCGGGAGATCTACGTCAAGGAAGTCGGGCCGGTCACCGCCAGAGAGCATCCCGACGTAGCCCTGGTCGGGCTGGGGGAAAGCTCGGCGCACGCGCTGGAGCTGATCTCGGAGATCGTCCGCGAGGCATCCTGCCCGGTGATCGCGATCCTCCACGCCGACGACCCCGCCTACGTCCACGAGGCCGCGAAGCGCGGCGTCTTCGCCTACATCATCGACGGCACCCCCGACGAACTCCAAAGCGCGATCGACATCACGCTCCAGCGCTTCGCCGAGTACCAGAGCCTGCAAGGGGCATTCGGGCGTCGCGCCCTGATCGAGCAGGCCAAGGGCATCCTGATGGCCCGCCACTCGACCAACGCCGACCACGCCTTCGAGATGCTACGCGACCACTCCCAGCACAACGGGCGCAAGCTCAGCGACGTCGCCGCCGCCGTCGTCGAAAGCCACCTCCTCCTCCTGCCGGCGTCGCAGCCTCCCGCGCAGCCGCCGAACGCATAACCAGCGCGGAGGGCCCTCTCAGCACAGACGCTCCGATTCTCCCGTCTTCACTCTTCCGTCAGTGCCTGTCTCTACTGAGCGCGGCCCGAGCACGGCGCCGACCGGCGATTCCGGCGCACCAACCATGGCTGCTACCAGCTGTCTTGAACCAGACGAGGCGCGTAAGGCGGGCTGCAGGTCCCGTCAGGTTGGCAGGATCGTCCGCCTTGCTTGCGACAGTGCTCGTTATGCCCCCGGCGCCTCCCCGGGACCGTACGGTCTACTTCATCGGCGCAGGTCCTTCTGCGCGCTGGGTCTTCCCAACACGCCGGGCCCCGAGCCCCTCGAGAGGCGGTGAAGAATCCCTCGTCCGGCTGCGGCGCCTGCTCGCGGATCAGCGCGTGACGCTCAGGCGCTCCAGGCGTCGCCGACCGCGTCCTCGATCCGATGCGCCGCGGCCACGACGGCGCCGACGAGCTCCGGCTCGGCGGGACGGACGCGCTCGGTCGGGCCGGCGACGGAGATCCCCGCGAGCAGGCGGCCCCCGCGGTCGAGGATCGGAGCCGCCACGCCGCTCGCTCCCTCGTCGAGCTCGCCGTGGCTGACGGCGTGGCCGTGCCGGCGGATCGCCGCGAGCTCGCTCCGCAGCGACTCGAGGTCGAGGCCGGGCTCGGCGGCGGCCGCGGCGGCGAGGACGTCGGCTGCCCGCTCGTCGTCGAGATGGGCGAGCAGGATCTTCCCGGAGGCGCCGCGGTGCATCGGCGCGAGCCGCCAGCGACCGTAGCTGAGCCGGATCGCGTGCGGGCCCTCCACGGAGGCGAGCCCGATCGAGCTGATGCCGGCCGGCGCGGTCAGGAGCACGCTCTCGCCGCACTCGCGCGCCAGGTCGGCCATCGGGGAGCGGGAGGGCTCGAGCAGGGCCGGCCCGAGCCGGTCCTCGAGGCGCCGGGCCAGCTCGAGGACGCGCAGCCCGAGCGCGACCCCGCGGCGCGGACGCCGCTCGACGAAGCCGTGGCGCTCGAGCGAGGCGACGAGCCGGTAGGTGGAGCTGACGGGGAGCCCCGCCCGCTCGGCTAGCTCGCCCGCGGCGAGCGGCCGGCCGGCCTCGACGAGAGCGGCGAGCACGTCGACGAGCCGGTCGACCGTCTGACCCGTGCGGTCGCCGGCGGCGCGGACGGCGCTCATGACCGGTCGGCGTGCTCGGCGGCGGCCTCGTCGATGTCGCTCAGCTCCGCGGCCGCCCGGTCGAGGTCGGCCAGCTCGGCCTCCGTCAGCGAGCCGGGGCCCTCGTGCTGCGACAGCTCCTGCCGCTCGCCGGCGCGGGCGGCGACGCGCCCGCTCAGCTCGCCGTTCGCCACCGCCTCCACGAACCCCTCGATGTCGGGGTCCCAGTCGGCGGCGTCGCGGAGCATCGGCACGTGCTCGCGCACGAGCTTGTGGGCGGTTCCGGTGCCGCGTCCGAGCGACCCGCCGTCGCGGAGGTCGACCGCCTGCGCGGCGATCACGAGCTCGTGCGCGATCACGCGGTGGGCGACCGAGACGAGCTCGTACGTCCGCCGCACCGTGAGCGGCGCCATGCTCGCGTGGTCCTCGATCCCCTCGGCGACCTGGCCGGCGTAGTCGAGCGAGACGGGGTTCGCGAGCGATCGCGCCTCGGCGGCGAGCGCCGCGCACCAGCGGCCCATCGGCTTGAGGCCGTTCGTCGCGTCCTGCTGGAACGCGAGCCCACTCGGCAGGTCGCTGAAGTGGTTCCAGAGCAGCTTCTGCACCCGCTCGTTCGCGACCTTGACCGCGTTCGCGATCGCCAGGCGCAGCAGGTCGAACACCATCGCCAGGCCGACGACGTCGAAGTTGCCGACCGAGACGATCGCGCCCTCGTCGATCAGGACGAGCGGGTTGTCGTTTGCAGCGTTCAGCTCCGCCTCGAGCGTCGAGCGGGCGTGCGCGAGCGCGTCGTAGAGCGCGCCGTGGGTGCGCGGGATGCAGCGGAACGAGAGCGGATCCTGGAGGTTGCGCGCGGCTCCCGGCTCCCACAGGTAGGAGCCCTCGAGGAGGCCGCGCAGCCGGCCCGCGGCGGTGTTGAGCCCGATCTGGGGCTGGAGGCGCGCCGCGCCCGGGTGGATGATCGAGAGGTTGCCGGCGAAGCCCTCGAGCGAGAGCGCCGAGGCGACCTCGAACGTATCGGCGAGATCGGCCACGTCGCTGAGCACGAGCGAGCCGCGCCCGAGCGTGACGCCGTTGGCGCTGATCAGCGCGAGCGCCTCCTTCGGCGCCAGCTCGATCGGCTCCAGGCCGACGGCGGCGAGCGCCTCGCCGCCGGACATCACCTCCTCGTCCACCTCGGCGCGACCGATCCCGATCAGCACCTTGCCGATGTCCGACATCTCGGAGAGGTCGCCCTGGCCGACGGAGCCGACGCCGCGCACGATCGGATGGACGCCGGCGTTGAGCGCGGCGACCAGCAGCTGGACGAGCTCGCGGCGGACGCCGACCCCCGCCTTTGCCATGCTGTTGGCGCGCGTGACCATCATCGCGCGCACGACCTCGGTGGCGAGGGGACGCCCGTACGAGGACGTCTGGTCGGCGACGGTCGCGAAGGAGAAGCTGCCGAGCTCCTCCGGCGGGATGCGGTACCGGTAGAGGTTGCCGAGCCCGGTGTTGAGGCCGTAGACGGTCGTACCCGCGACGAGCGCGCGCTCGACGACGTCCCGCGCCTGGCGCACGCGCTGCAGCGCCTCGCCGGAGATCTCCACGCGCGCCCGGCCGCGCGCGACGTCGACAACGTCGTCCACCGTCAGGGTGTCGCCCGTCAGCTCGACGCTCTTCTCGCTCTTCGAGAGATCGAGGCGGATTTGGCTCATCTGCTGATCCATATTATCGTTTGTCGGGATGAGCGCCCCGGTTCAGTTCGAGCTCGTCGTGCGGGGACGGCTCGCGCTCCCGGGCCGGGAGCCGGAGCCCGGCGCGCTCGCGGTCTCCGGCGGTCGCATCGTCGCCGTCGCCGAGCGCGATGCGCCGCTCGAGGCGGCGGCCGAGCTCGACGCCGGCGAGGCGCTCGTCCTCCCCGGCCTCGTCGACGTCCACGTCCACACGCGCAGCGCCGCCGAGGAGGGGATCGAGTCGACGACGAGGGCCGCCGCGGCCGGCGGCGTGACGACGATCGTCGACATGCCCTACGACGCGTCGGGCCCGATCGCGGATCCCGACGCGTTCGCCGCGAAGGTCGCGGACGTCGAGCGCGAGGCGGTCGTCGACGTCGCACTCTGGGCGACGGTGCCGCCGCGCGGCCCGCTCGAGGACGTCCCTGAGCTCGTCCGCGCGGGAGCCTGCGCGTTCAAGCTCTCCACGTTCGAGACCGACCCGGTCCGCTTCCCGCGCATCCCGGACGATCAGCTCCGAGCCGCCTTCGCCGCGATCGCCGCCGCGGGCGGCCTCGCCGGCGTCCACAGCGAGAACGACGAGATCGTGCGCGCCCTGATCGCGGCGGAGCGTGCGGCGGCGCGGCACGACCCGCTCGCCCACGCCCGCTCGCGCCCGCCGGAGGCGGAGACCGAGGCGATCGGCCGCTGCCTCGAGCTCGCGCGCGCGACCGGCGTGCGCCTCCACCTCTGCCACGTCACCGTCGGCCGGGGGGTCGAGCTCGCCCGGCGCGCCCGCGAAGACGGCGTCGACGTGAGCGCCGAGACGTGCCCGCACTACCTCGTCCTCGACGAGTCGGAGCTCGAGCGGCGCGGCGGCGAGGCGAAGATCAACCCACCGCTGCGACCGGCGGCAGAGGTCGAGGCGCTGTGGGCGGCGCTCGCGCGCGGCGACCTCGAGATCGTCTCCTCCGACCACGTCGGCTGGCCGGCGGCGCGAAAGCGGGGCGACGACGTCCTCGCGCTCGCCTCGGGCGCGCCCGGGCTCGAGCTCGAGCTGCCGCTGATCCACGACGCGGTGCGCGCGAGAGGACTGCCGCTCGCGCTGCTCGCCCGCGTGCAGGCCGAGGCGCCCGCGCGCCGCTTCGGCCTCTGGCCGCGAAAGGGCGCGCTCCAGCCCGGCGCCGACGCCGACGTCGTCGTGCTCGACCCGGACGAGCACTGGACCGTCGAGCCGGAGCGGCTCGTCACGCGCGCCGGCTGGAGCCCGTATGCGGGGCGCGAGCTGCGCGGGCGCGTCCGGCACGTGCTCGCCCGCGGCGAGGCCGTCGTCCGCGACGGCGAGGTTGTCGCGGACGCGGGGCGCGGCACGTTCGTGCCGTCGGCGCGCGCGAGAGCGGTGGCCCGTGTCTGAGACCGGAGCCCGCATCAGGGCCGCGCGCGGCCCGGCGCTGCGCTGCCGCGGCTGGCGTCAGGAGACGATCCTGCGCCTGCTCGAGAACACGCTCGAGCTCGCGGAGCGCCAGGACGACCTCGTCGTCTACGCCGGGCACGCGAAGGCCGTGCGCGACTGGGAGAGCTACGAGCGGATCGTGGCCGCGCTCGCCTCGCTGCGCGACGGGCAGACGCTCGCGATCCAGTCGGGCAAGCCGGTGGCGGTCTTCCCGACGCATCCGTTCGCGCCCGCGGTCGTGATGTCCACCGGGGTGCTCGTCGGCCGCTGGCAGACGCCGGATCGCTTCTACGACCTCGAGGACCGTGGGCTGACGATCTGGGGCGGTCTCACCGCGGCGGCATGGCAGTACATCGGCGCGCAGGGCGTGATCCAGGGCACCTACGAGACCTTCGCCGCCGTCGCACGGGAGCACTTCGCGGGGTCGCTGCGGGGACGGCTCGTCGTCTCGGCCGGGCTCGGTGGCATGGGCTCCGCGCAGCCGCTCGCGGTCACGATCCTCGGCGGCGTCCTCCTCTGCGCGGAGGTGGACGCGGACAAGCTGGAGCAGCGGCGACGCGACGGATTCGTCGAGCGCGCCACCGACGACCTCGCCCAGGCGATCGCCTGGGCGAGGGAGGCCGCGGCGGCCGGGGCACCGCTCTCGGTCGGTGTCGCCGCGAACGCCGTCGAGCTGCTCGAGGCGCTGCTCGCGCAGGACGCCGGCCCCGACGTCGTCACCGACCTGACCGCCGCCCACGACCTCCGCTACGGCTACGTGCCCGTCGGCACCTCGGCGGCCGAGGCGGCCGAGCTGCGCGGCAGCGACCCGGACGCGCTGGTCGCGCGCGGGCGCGAGGCGGTCGTCCGGCACGTCCGCGCCCTCCTCGAGCTGCGCCGCCGCGGCGCGGTCGTGTTCGACTACGGCAACAACATCCGCCCCCAGGCGGCCGAGGCGGGCCTGCCGGATGCGCTCGGGATCGACATCTTCACCGAGCGCTACCTGCGCCCCCTGTTCTGCCGCGGCATCGGCCCGTTCCGCTGGATCTGCGCCTCCGGCGCGGTCGCCGACCGGGACGCGATCGACGACCTCTGCCTCGAGCTCTTCGCGGGCGAGGAGCGCGTCACGACGTGGATCGAGATAGCGCGGGAGCACGTGCCGCTGCAGGGGTTGCCGGCGCGGATCGGCTGGCTCGGCCACGGCGAGCGCTCCCGGCTCGCGCTCGCGGTCAACGACGCCGTCGCCGACGGGCGCCTCGCCGGCCCGGTCGCGTTCACGCGCGACCACATGGACGCAGGGGCGATGACGCACCCGTTCATCATCAGCGAGCGGATGCGCGACGGCTCGGACGCGGTCGCCGACTGGCCGGTGCTGGACGCGCTGCTCCTGACCTCCTCGATGGCAGACCTCGTCGTCATGCACGCGGGCGGAGGCGGCTACGCCGGCTACTCGCTCAGCGCGGGGGTCACCGTCGTCGCCGACGGAACGCCGGGGGCGGCGTCGCGGCTGCGGCGGGCGCTCGACGTCGACACCGGCCTCGGCGTGCTCCGCCATGCGGACGCCGGCTACGAGGAGGCGGCCGCGGAGGCCGAGCGGGCCGGGCTGGGACTCGAAAGCGACGAGGCGGGCGGAGACCCGCGGGAGGGCTGACATGCGCGATCTCGACGGAACAGCGGTGGAGGCGGCGGTCCGGGGCGGCTCGGTGCTTGCCTGCGGCGGCGGCGGCTGGGTCGACCACGGCTACCTCGTGGGCCGTACGGCGGTCGCGTACGGGACGCCGCGGCTCGCCACTCTCGACGAGATCGACCCCGACGCGCTCGTCGTCACCGTCACCGCGATCGGCGCGCCCGGCGCGGCGGCGTGGGAGATGCTCCCGCACGACTACGTGCGGGCCCTCCAGCTACTGGTCGCGGAGCTCGACGAGCCGGTCGTCGGGACGATGACCGCGCAGAACGGCTCCTCGACGACGTGCAACGGCTGGGTGCAGTCGGCCGTACTCGGCACGCTCGTGCTGGACGTCGCCGGCGACGGGCGCGCGCACCCGACGGGGAAGATGGGCTCGATCGGCCTCACCTCCGAGCCGGGCTACACGGCCGTGCAGTCGGTGGCGGGCGGCAACCGCTCACAGGGCCGCTACCTCGAGGCAGTCGTGCGCGGACCGGTGGCACTGTGCGCGAACGTGCTGCGGGAGGCCTCGGACCAGTCGGGCGGCTTCATCGCCTCGGCCCGCAATCCCGTGCGCGCGAGCTACCTGCGCGACCACGCTGCGGTCGGGGCGATCTCGCTCGCGCTCGACCTGGGCGAGAAGATGGTCGCCGCCGAGGAGCGCGGCGCCGACGCGGTCATCGACGCGATCGCCGAGCGGCTGGGCGGGCGGAT
>Ga0315542_1002907_pt1 | contig 10233 bp, 7 predicted proteins | sample SalMarSW160120MG_FD_202541 | JGI IMG/M metagenome (GOLD analysis project Ga0315542, IMG submission 202541) | Salt marsh sediment microbial communities from the Plum Island Ecosystem LTER, Massachusetts, United States - Salt Marsh Sediment SW1601-20 ... | reverse complement strand
CGGTGACACGGGATGACAATCGGTATCGGATTGTTGTGATTGGCCATGCCAACGGCACGGGCCGCTCCCGGTTTTCCGATTCGGTTTGCGATTTCTCTGTAACTGCATGTCCGGCCATAAGGGACTTTGGAGACTGCTGTCCAGACCTGTTTCTGAAACGAAGTTCCCCGGATATCCAGCGGCAGAGTGAATTTTTTTCTTGTTCCGGAAAAATATTCTTTCAGTTGATCTGATATGGGCTTGTTTTTGGATTTGCTTTCTGTGAATATGATTTCGGGATATTCCTTTTCCAAACTGTGCAGAGGAAGATTGTTCTTCGTGTCGATGAACATGATTTGAACCAGTCCCTTTTCAGAAGAGATAATGAGAAGAAGTCTAACCGGGGTATTTAGTACTGTATAAAAAAGTGTTGTCAAGAATAGTCTCCTTTTGTTTACCGCATTAATATGATTTTTCTTGTCATCAATTTTTCCCCTGAGTCCAATCGGCAGAGGTAGACTCCCGAAGGAAGCGGCATGCCTTCCTGATTGTCTCCCTGCCAGCGGATCATGGCAATTTGATTTTTTACAGGATCGATCTGCCAGCATTTGACTTTCCTGCCCAGAAGATCGACGATTTCAAGATGAATAGGACTGTCTTTTGAGGGCATTCTTAAACGGATCAAAGTTTCCGAATTGAACGGATTCGGATAATTTTCAAGTAAAAATTTTGATGGTGACTTATTTTGTCCGGATGACACGGATGTTGGAATTTCTCCGATCACCGGTAAAATTAAAGCAGAGGCGTGATCCGCATCATGAAAAACGGTTTGACGGGCGGTCTCCGTCCGTGTGTGTTTATGGAAGGGTTCGCCCGTATTTGGATTTGTTTCGAATCGGTTGTAGTTCGAACTCGATATCTCGAGACGGATCGCATGGCCCGGAGCAAACACAATTGCCGTAGACCAGAGATCGATATTAAATGTATCAATCTCTCCGGGAACGAGAAAATTCTCTTCGGAAAAAGAATGACAGTGCCTTGCCTGAAGGATGCCGTCTGAAATCAGCATTGAGCGGCCGTCGGGATAGACATCGCAGAGTTTAGCCGTAAAATCCGTATCCATTCTATCAGAGCTGGCATAGAGTTCTACGATAACCGGGCCTGTAATTGTAATGGAATTGGTTAAAGTGTCCGTTGTGTAAACCAAAACATCCGGCCGTGATTCCACTGATCTCTGGTCGTACGATCCTGCTTCATTATACGGAGGCAGATTCCTTCCCCCGATCGTAGGGACAGGATTGTCCGGGTCGAAATCAAATGCGTCCGGCTCTTCATTATTGTTCGGTTTGTATACACTCAGTAATTTGCCGTCTCTCAGATAAAAGGGAATTTCCGTATATTCGGGCGGCCATTCGTCGGCAAATATCCAGCGGTTCCCGGGGCCGTCCGGTTGATCCGCATCTCCCATGAGATAGTATTGAACAGGCGGCATGGTTTCGATTTCGTTGTCAACTTCCTTTAAATTATGTTCAAACCATGCAATAACAATGTCGATAAAATCAATTGTATCGTTGCCCGGGAAAGAGAGTTCGCCGGCAGCTTCCGATGTCATTTCATGAACCCAGGGTCCCATGATGAGTTTCTGGTTCGGGGCTGCATTCGGACCGCCCCTCTCGGTAATTCCGGTAAAAGCATTCAGTTGAGATTGGGTAAAAATATCGAACCATCCTCCCATGTGAAGAATCGGGATGTCCACACTGTCAAAACGGGTCGAAAAATTCAAACGGTCGTACATCGGTTCATAATTGGGATGCGCTTCGAAGAAAGGAATGAATTGCGCGGCATCATTATAGGTGAGCCACCCTTCGATCAGGGATTTTCTGAATTCACCACCCTGAAAAATCGCATCCTCATACAAATTCGAGGCAGCGACCATGACAAGACAGCAGGTGAGGTGGGGCGGCGCCGCTCCGACAGCAAAGTATTGTGTCATTCCCATGGCGGAAGCACCGATCATACCGATTTTGCCGTCTGACCAGGCCTGCCTGGCAATCCACTCCACAGTGTCGTACCCGTCCTGCAAAACACCCCAGCCATCTGAGAAATAGAGAGAATCGACGCCTTCGGATGCTCCGCGGCCCCTTGTGTCCTGAAAGGCAAGATTGTAATGCATGAGATCGACGATGACAAATAAAAGGACATCATCCATGTTGACAGAACGGCCGTAAGGAGTACGCATGAGAATGGTTGGGCTGCGGCCGGCCCAAAGGGTTGGCTGATACACATCGGTGGCTAGCCGGATTTCATCCCGCATGGGGACCATGATGGTTTTTTTTGAGAAAGCAGCACTGTTCCGAAAAGGGATGAAGCAAAAAAGAAAAATGACCGCAGATAGTACTTTTATATTTTCTTTCATACCTAGTCCTGATAGTAATTTTATATGAACTCAATTCATTGTAAAAAACCTTTTTTTGAATGTCAAGCTAAATCTAATATCGGAAGGGTCTGAATGAAAAAGAAGAAAAACCAATCGGAATTTTTTATATGTACAAAAGAAAGCCTAAAAATTTCTTTTCAGCAATGCGACGACCTCAATATGTCCGGTATGCGGAAACATATCCACGGGCTGAACCGTTGTGCAGATGTACATCTTTTCGCACAGAATCTGGAGATCTCGTGCAAGAAGGGGAGGATTGCATGAAACGTATATTATTTTCGGGGCAGCAATATCAAGCAATCCTTTCAATGTTTTGGGATGCGGGCCGCCCCGGGGAGGATCGAGAATCACCACATCCGGTGTTCCGTATCTATCGGTCAGTTCATTGTTTTGGAGCGCATCTTTCATGTCGGACTGGATCAGTTCAATATTGTTGATCTTATTCAGTTCGATGTTGTGTTTGCCGTCCGAGACTGCGGATTCGATTACCTCGATCCCGACAACCTGCTTCACTTTGTCGGCGACATAGATACCAATGGCACCGGTTCCGCAATAGAGATCGAAGACGGTTTCACTGCCCTGGAAATCAGCAAGTTTGCTGATTGTATCGAAGAGAATCTGTGTCTGTTTTGTATTGGTCTGAAAGAATGCGTTTGGTGAAATATCAAAAATGCGCTTACCGATCCGTTCAGAGATTTTCCCGGATCCCAGTATCAGCCGGTCCAGTCTACCAAATGCCACCTGGGCCTTCTGGTCGCATACCGAGTGGAGCATGGTCGTCAATTCCGGATGATTTCTGAAAAGTTTGTGAACAAGCCGGTCGATCTCTTTTGGTCCCTTATCTGGTTCCTGATCGGAAGTCATGATGTTAACCATGAGATCTTCTGTATTCTTTCCCTCACGGATCACCAGAAATCGCCAGAATCCCTGATGTGTTTTTACGGAATAGGGGCCTAACCGGGATTGTGCGGTCAAGTCGCCGATTTTTTTTAAAAGGCGGTTCGCTTTTTCGGATTGAAGAAGACAAGCCTCGATATTAAGAACTTTGTCGTATCGGTTTGGAACATGCAGTCCCAGTGCGAAATCCGCAGGTTCCTCGGTATCGTTTTCATTGATCATCCATTGCCGGTTGGAATAGGTGAATTCCATTTTATTGCGGTAACCGTAAATGTCGCTTGCAGGAACCGTCGGCAAAACTTCGATTTGTTTTTGGCTGCCAAGCCGTTCCAGAATTTCCTTAACCTGTTTTGTTTTGTATTCCACCTGTTTTTCATATTTCAGGTGCTGCAACTGACAGCCTCCGCAGATTCCGAAATAGGGACACGGTGGATTTACCTGATACGGAGAGGGAGAGATAATCTCATGAACTTTGGCTTCGCCATACTCCTTTTTTATTTTGGTAATTTTTGCAGACACTTTTTGACCGGGAATTCCCTGCCTGACGAACCAAACAAAATTGTTTAAACGGGCAATGCCTCGTCCTCCGAAAGCCAGGCTGTCAATCGTAAACTCAAGAATGTCCCCTTTTTTATAAATCATAATTTAATATGCGTTTTTAATCTTAATTTGGTTCAATCTAAGTATGCCGTTAAATAAAATCAAGAATTTTTATTTATTTTGTTTCTTGACAATAAATGCTGGAATGATTATACTATACAAATTCTTCATTTTATTATTCATAATTGATTAAAACGAGGCTTTGTATGAATCAACCAGGAACTCCTCAACATATTAATGTCGAATTGGGAGAAAAAGAAGCGGAAGGCATCTATTCCAACTTTGTCGTAATCAGCCATTCTCCCGCCGAATTTGTTTTTGATTTTACGCGCATGCTGCCCGGATCCCCCAAGGCGAAAGTATTTGCCCGTATCATTATGACACCCCAGCATGCCAAATCACTATCGAAGGCGCTTGTTGAAAATATTGAAAAATTTGAAAAACAGTTTGGTGAAATACAGATTGTCGGTGGAGAAAAGGGAAAACAGTTCGGATTTCAACCAGTCATCGATGATAAAAAAAAACAATAAGCATTTTTCCCAAAAACAGGAATATATAAAATGAGTGACAAATCAACAGGAAGATTTACATTTATACTCCACGCTCATTTGCCCTATGTGCTTAATCACGGGAAATGGCCTCATGGTGTGGATTGGTTGAGCGAAGCGGCAGTCGAGACCTATATCCCCATTTTAAACGCTCTCTTTGATTTGCTGGCAGATGGATACAAGCCTAAATTGACTATCGATATCAGTCCTGTACTGGCCGAACAGCTGGGTGATCCTGTGTTTCAGAGTGAATTTTCCGGTTATCTTGATCAAAAAATCCAGGCCGCTGAAGAGGATATACGCGAATTTAAAAAGTATGGTGACTCGGAATGCGAAGCGCTGGCGGTTTTCTGGCGGGACTTTTATACGCAGAACAAGATCCAGTTCGAAAAACGGTATGAAGGCGACCTGATTCGTGGATTCAGAGAGCTCAGGGAAGCCGGTGTGCTGGATATTATGACTTGCGGAGCGACGCATGGCTACTTCCCGCTGCTTTCTCATGACGGTTCGATCAGCGCTCAAGTGAAAACGGCCATTCATACTCATAAAAAACATTTTAAATCATCTCCCAGGGGAATCTGGCTGCCTGAATGTGCCTACCGTCCGGCTTATCCATGGATTCCTCCTGTTGCATCCGTTTTGGGAAAAACAGAGATTCAGCGTCGCGGTGTGGAAGATTTTCTCAGTGAAAACGGACTGGAATATTTCGTTATCGATTCTGCCCTCCTTAAAGGGGGGGTCACCATCGGTGTTTACATGGAACGGTTCAAGGCGTTGCAGAAATTATGGAATCAATTTGAAAAGAAGGTCCAATATCGACCTGAAAGTGATGACAGATCTCCTTATAACCTCTATTTATTAAATCCATCCCATAATGGGAAGCCAGTTGCTGTTTTTACGCGTGATCCGAGAACAGGTTTACAAGTTTGGTCCGGTGAGTGGGGTTATCCCGGTGACGGATGGTATCTTGAATTTCATAAAAAACGTTTTCCAGGGGGACATCGGTATTGGCGCGTGACCACGTCAAATCGGGACTTGGCCGACAAGACGCTTTACAATAGAAATATGGCCATGAGACGGGTTGAAGCCCATACGGATCATTTTGTCAAGTTGGTAAAAACTGTTCTCAAAGAAAAGCTGGTCAGTACGAAACAACCCGGAATCATAGCGGCTCCTTTTGATGCCGAACTGTTCGGGCACTGGTGGTTTGAAGGTGTTGATTTCTTAAAATTGACACTTCGAAGAATGTGTGAAGATCCGGATATTATGCTAACCTTTGCATCGGAAGCCCTGGATTCCATCAAGCCGACGCAGGTGGTCACATTGCCTGAAGGTTCCTGGGGACAGGGAGGATACCACTATATCTGGTTGAATAGTGATACGGAATGGACCTGGGAACATATTTACGAAGACGAAGTACGGATGAAAAAATTACTCGAAAAATACAATAAAAATTCTGATCCACTGTTCCAAAGAATATTAAAACAGGCAGGGCGGGAATTATTATTGCTTCAGGCTTCCGATTGGCAGTTTTTAATTTCGACCTTTGCCGCGCGGGATTATGCTGAAATGCGTTTCGGGGAGCATCATACGGTATTTCAGAAACTTGCTGATATCGCCGAGAAAGTGCATGATGGCGGCGGGCTTTCGTCCGGGGAAGAACGCTTTTTAGAAGATAGTGAAATACGGGATTCGCTATTTTCTGATATCGACCCAAACTGGTTCAGAGAACCAAAACGATGATGTTTTTTAAAAACTATTTACCCTGCTGGTACATCCTTTTTATCCTGATAGCGGTTATGCTGCCTTTCCGATTTGTGTTTGGAGATGAGCCATCTTTACAAAAAATATCTCTGGGTGTTGAATTCGGCAACTGGCAACCGCACAGTTTGAACGACGAGCCCCAGTTTACAACTTTCGGTGCCGCAGGCGCTACCCCTTATTACGGTATTTCCTGCGGACTGCCGTTAGGTAGTGGATTTGGATTGCGGTTTTCTCTGGGGTATTGGTCGCTGAAAGATCTCGAAGAGGTTGAAACCGTACATTCACTTACACTGCATCCACTCACTCTTGATATCAAGTACTGGCTTATTCCTGATTATTGGATTTCCGCCTATGTCATTTATGGGGGAGGAATATTCTGGGGTATTGAGAATGAAACCTCTCCGTTTGGTAAGCGGCTTCGTAAAGCACGCGCTGGATGGGGAGGCAATTTGGGTGCCGGTTTTGATTTTGCGTTGACTTCCCATTTTTCTTTGGGGATGGCTTTTCAATATCATTATGTCCGTTTTAAAGATGCGCTGGGAGGTGTGGACGATTTCAGCGGACCTAAAATTACAGGTGGAATGAACATTCTTTTTTAAATCACCCCTTTTTATCCAATCAAAGAAAGTATTTTCTATTAACGGGATATGGGAATTGAGAAACAATATCTGTGCATCGCCTGTAACGAGGATGGATATGGTCCCTCTGCATTTGCTTATTATCTGGTTAAAGCGATTGAGGAATTGTGGGAACACAAATATCAGATAAAATATAATCTAACTGTTTTCGTGATCAATAATTCAGCATTTACTTTTAATCAGGCAATTTACGATTCTCCAGGCTCCATCGTCTGTCCTGTACAACTGGCAGAGGATAGTCTGATTCGTCTTGAAAAGCGAAATGGAGAAGTTCATATTAAAAAGACGTTAATGGGATTGAAACAATATCGAATACATCGGCAAGAATATCAGAATGTGATTCAACCCTTTCTCGAAAAATGTCATGTCGCCGTCGATATAGGTGTTCCGCTTTTTGTCCGCAGCGCCAAAATGTTACACGTTCCCCATCGAATCACGCTTTTTGATCACAGCTGGGCAGAGACATTGAAAATGATGTGTTCCGAAAAAGCAGTCGGTCTTTATCAATATAACAATCCTCCAGACGAAGAGGATCGTAACTCTGTAGAAGAAATCGCAGTGTCCATCGAAGAGGATGAGGACTGCGCGTCGGAAGTCTGGCTATTTGACAGGTATATTACCCCCGATGTGTTCCGGAACCATTGGAATCGATTGATTTTTCCGAACAAACCGAAAAACCTCAAGGGTGTTTTGGGATCGAAAAATGATCCCCAAAAAGCATGGCAAATACTGAATAAACATCTTGTGGAACTGGGAGAAAAACCTGTTTCCGATCCGTTTTTCAAGGGAAATCCAAAACTCGTTCTGATTTCTCCTGGCGGCACATCGGTTTGGGCCGAATTGATTCCGAACTGGATCGATGATTTACTCAGCAATCCTTCCCCGGAGTACATTCCGGTTTTCTCTAATCCCATAACTAAAGATCAGGAACAAACACGTGATATAAAAAACAAAATGAAACAGTCCGGATATGTGCGCTGGTTTGAATTCATCAAAGGATCTACACAGCAGATCATTCTGCCTGCATTTGATCTGATTATCACAAGAGCTGGCGGAGGCACCGTAAACGATGCGCTGGCTGCGGGAGTGCCTTTTGTTTGCATCGAAGAGGCCCAGGTTCAGGTCAAAAAGATTGAAGAGGCTTGTTTTGAATATGGATTGATTTCTGAAAAGGGAATCAAATTGTCCCATTTTCAGAAGAAACCGGTCCGGCACATGGATCGTTTTTTTGAAAATCGCCACATATGCATGAATGCGATTCAAAAAATCAGAACAGGTGCAGAGAAAAAATTAGCGAAAAAAATTCTCACTCTGCTTGACGAATATAATTAACTGAACTTTTATCAATTTCAATTCGTATGACAAAAATAACGAAATTCTCCGCCATTGGCGGAAAATAGCAAATGAATACCAAATGACGAAATCCAAATTGATCACTGTAAAGACAGCAAGGAGTGTGTGATGTTAAAAAAGGCTATCATTTCTTTACTGTTCTTTCTTTTTTCAACAACTGGTTATTCTCAAAACGGGTATTATTTCTCCAAATTTATCGTTCTATCCGATCAGGAGATTATTACTCAAACCGGATCTCTCGGGTTTCCTGTAAATATGGAGAATATCAAGGCCATGGGAATGGGCAATACCCAGATCGCCGGCGGGAAAATGTTCAATGCTATGATGTACAATCCGGCTTTTTTAGGAACATCGAAAAAATCGTACGAAGTGTTTGGTTTACAGATGGGCATGCCTCCGGAGACATATGATGCAGCCTTTTTTCTGTTGGATCACATGGATGAATTTGATGAAGCGGTTTCACTGACCCGTGTTTGGGATGGTGTGAATGCCTTTAATGAAACGGGAGCCTCAATCAATCAACGGCTCGACGCTCTCAATCAGATTCAGGAAGGGCTGCAATTTTCACTGGATCTGGTTTCGGAAGTCATTGGAGATACAGAGAATCCTGAAAGGCATGGAATTACAGTTCTGCCGTCTGCGGCAGTTCAATATGGAAACTGGGGTTTTGCACTTTACGGATTTGGACAGTCTGGCTTTCTGGTTCAGCAGAGCCCGACCATCGATGCGCTTCTCGCAGTAAATATTCCCTCCGATTTGAGCCATCCTGTCGAGGCAGCCAAGTCTGTAGCTCAGATTCTGGGAATTTTATCGACAGTTGTAATAGGTGGCGGGGAGAGTTTTTCCGATGAAGTTTTTCCTGTTGCATTCCATCTTTCCTATATGGATATTGTCGGTTCTGTGGGATACGGGCGACAGTTTAAAAAGAACTGGCAGGTGGGAGCGAATCTGAAAGTTGTCAACAGAAGGATGGCGACAGAACGGGTTGCTGTGATCGATTATGATGAGATATTAAGCAAGGCATGGGACAATCTTCAGTCCAGCGTTACGGGCGTCACACTCGATATTGGTGGGCTTTATCAAAGCAACTGGGGAACACGTTTTGGAATGTCCCTTCAGAATGTGATTCCGATGGGAAAGATTGAACAACAGATCGATTTCCATTTCAGACATCCTCGGGTGTATTATGACAAAGAAGGGGGGCAGTATGTGACCAATGCACAGGGCGATACGGCAATGGTGAGTTCCTATCGTCAGTTGACCGTTCATAAACCATTTGCTCTGGAAACGCCGTTCATAGCAAATTTTGGAATTTATCATCCGATCACAGAAAATTGGGATGTGGCATTGGATTGGGTGGATATTGCCGAACTTGATACGCGTTACGATAAAACTTTTGACAGACTTCGTTTCGGTTCGGAATACCGTTTTCACACATTAAAGGATCATTTAGTTATCGCACTTCGGTCCGGTATGGCGGATACACGTTTGACAATGGGATTGGGATTCAATATTTACGGAATTGTCGATCTGGACGGCGCCTATGCCTATGACCGGTTTGTGAAAACGAGCGCGTATTATGCGCAATTGACTGTGGGATGGGAATAATCCGTATTGAACACCCTCCCTTTATCCCTCCCTCAAGGGAGGGATATATATTATTATTGGAATCTACACCATTTTACAATTTACTTAAAAAGGAGAATTTCGAATGGCAGAAAAAAAAGCAGTTTATCCGGTGAATTTGAGTATTGATTATCCTGAACAGCTGAACCGTCTTACCACGTTTTTCCGTTTTATTCTGATGATTCCCATTATCATTATTCTGGCCATGCTGATCGGAAACCAAGGTGATTCCGATGCACCGGAAAAGGCGCGTTTTCTTTTTGCTGGAGGATTTGTTTTTGGCCCGACGCTTTTATTGATTCTTTTTCGGAAAAAGTATCCAAGATGGTGGTTTGACTGGAATGTGGCCCTGGTCAAATTTGTAACTCGTGTCGTGACGTATCTGGTTTTC
>Ga0315542_1002906_pt1 | contig 10234 bp, 11 predicted proteins | sample SalMarSW160120MG_FD_202541 | JGI IMG/M metagenome (GOLD analysis project Ga0315542, IMG submission 202541) | Salt marsh sediment microbial communities from the Plum Island Ecosystem LTER, Massachusetts, United States - Salt Marsh Sediment SW1601-20 ... | reverse complement strand
GGGCATAACCATCCACCGCGACGACTGCCCGAACGTAAAGGCGCTCCGCCGCAACCCCGAGCGTTTCACCCGAGTGGACTGGGACGGCGGAACGACCCAGTGCTTCCGCGTCCAGATCGCCGTCTCGGCCTGGGACCGCCAGCGCCTGCTCGAGGACGTGGCTCGCACCTTCGCCGAGCACGGAGCCAACATCGTCTCCTACGGTGGCTCGGTCGAGGATCAGCTGGCGAAGAACTGGTACACGGCCGAGCTCGGTGACGTGAAGGCGCTGAAGACCTTGCTGAATGCGCTCAGGAACGTGGACGCGGTCTTCGACGTGTACCGCGTTACGCCGTCCTGAGCGGCATCGCAGCCCGATAATCTGCCGCGGCTCAGCCCGACGTGCTTAGACGGCGCAGGCCGATCAGCGCCGGCAGCACCGGCAACCAGGCGTTGAAGACGCGGTAGGCGAACACGGCGAGCAGCGCCGGCGCCAGGGCTATTCCCGTCCAGTTCAGCGCGAAGGGCAGGAAGGCGTCGGCGGCGCCCGCGCCCGCGAGCGGTAGCGTGCGGCGGGTCAGCGCGTAGCCCGTGGCGAATCCGATCACCAGCGCCGGTATCGAGGGCGAATCGCCGAAGGCGTTCAGCGTCGCCCAAAGCATGAAGATCTCCGAAAACCAGTAGACGGCCATGCCTAGCATCGCGGCGACGCCGCGGTTCAGGCTGTCGACGGCGACCCTGGGTAGCAGGGCGAGGCTGTCGAGTGCTTCGGCGACGAACGGGCGTCTAGAGCGGATTGTCGTCAACCGCGGATACAGATAGAGAGCTGCGAGCGCCGCCGCCAGGAAGCCGGCCGGGACGCCGATCGCCCAGGGCCAGGTGAGCGCGCCGTGCAGCCTGCCATGCGCGATCAGGTAGATCGCGCAGACGCAGGCGGCGGGCGCGAGCAACACGTACTCGAGCGCCCCCAGCGCCAGCACGCGCACGCGCGCCTCCCGGGCATCGGAGCCCGCTTCCTGCAGTTTCTTCACGTCGTGAGCGAAGCCGCCGCGCATGATGAAGATGCCGAAGCCGCTCGAGACGAGGGCAACCCAATCGAGGCGGGGCAGCTCCAATCCTCCGTCCGCTCGCACAACCTCGCGGTAGGCGAAGGTGTAGCCGGCGTAGGCCAGAGCCTCGGCGGCGACGGCGGGTAGGAGCCAGATCCAGTTAAGGTCGGCAAGCCGGTGCCCGACATGCGCGAAGCCGGCCACCCAGGCGATGGAGAGGCTCGCCGCGAGAGCGAGGATAAAGCCGGCGAGGATCGGGAGCGCGATTTCGTAAAGGAAGAGCGACTTCCTGCGTGCTCCGTCCGCCGGACATTCCCGGCGCTCGATCCCGGCGACAGGTACCCGCCCCACAGTGAGATCGTATTCCGCAACGGGCGCCGAGGGAACGTGCCTCGGCGCTCTAGCCGGAGTTTCGCCCGCTGAAGGCGGTGGCGATCCCGAGTCCCACTAGCACGCCGCCCGATCCGAAGCGAGACAGCTCTTGCAACCGGCGGCTGCGCCGGAAGCGGTTCCCGGCGCCGCCGGCGAGCAGCGCGTAGAGGCCGTCGCTAATCGTTGCGAGCACGAGAAAGAGCAGTCCGAGAGTCACGATTTGGAACGCGGCGAAACCGTGCCCGGGGCGTACGAACTGGGGCAGGAAGGCAAGGAAGAAGAGAGCCGTCTTCGGGTTGAGCACATTCACGACGACGCCCTGGAGGAAGAGCGGGCGGAGTCCGGGCGCTTCGTCGGTGACTGCGGTCTCCGCCTCGGAGCGGCGCACGAGGCGAACGAGTCCGAGCCCGACGAGGTAGGCCGCTCCCGCGTACTTGACCAGCGCGAACGCGCTCGCCGAGGAGGCGAGCAGAGCCGACAGTCCGATCGCCGCCGCGGCGACGTGAAAGAGCCCGCCTGTTTCGATTCCCAACACCGAGACGAGCCCGGCCCGGCGCCCGCGCGCAACCGACTGGCTGACGACGTAGAGAACGGCCGGCCCGGGAACGGCCAGCAGTGCCAGCGCAGCGAGCGAGAAGAGCGCGTAGGTCGAAGCCGACGGCATGCCCGAAACCTAGGAGCGGATGATCTCGAGCACCTCGCCGCGCTTATTCTCCATCAGATCTGGAGAGAGCGCCTCGAGGTTGAGCCGGAGCAGCGGCTCGGTGTTGGAGGGGCGCACGTTGAAGTGCCAGTCGTTCGCGTCCACCGAAAGCCCGTCCAGGTGCGTGACCTTGCCCTGCGTCGAGAAGTGCCTCTCCAGCTCCTCCAGTTTCGCCGCGACGTCCGAGACGCGGGTGTTGATCTCGCCGGTGATGAAGTAGCGCTCGCGGTAGGGGCGCAGGATCTCCGAGAGCGCCTTCTCATGCTTCGAGACGTACTCCAGCATCAGCAGCGCCGGGATGATTCCCGAGTCGGCTCTGGAGAAGTCGCGGAAGTAGTAGTGGCCCGAGACCTCGCCGCCGAAGACGGCGCCGGTTTCGCGCATGCGGTGCTTGATGAAGGCGTGGCCGACGCGGTTCATCAGCGCCGTGCCGCCGGCCTGCTCGATCGTGTGCGGAACGGCCCAGCTGGCGCGAACGTCGTAGATGATCTTGGCACCGGGCTCCTTGACCAGGAAAGTCTCGGCGAAGAGCGCGGTGACGAAGTCGCCGGGCACGAACTCGCCCGTCTCGTCGACGAAAAAACAGCGATCGGCGTCGCCATCGAAGGCGATGCCGAGGGCAGCCTTCTCCTCCTTGACCTTGGCCACGACGAACTCGCGGTTCTCGGGCAGAAGCGGGTTCGGCTCGTGGTTCGGGAAGCTTCCGTCGGGCTCGAAGTAGCAGCGCACGGCGTCGATCTGTGGCAGGCGCTCGAGCACCGGCTCGAGCATCCGCCCGCCCATGCCGTTGGCCGCATCCACGACCACGCGCAGCGGCTTGACCGCGCTCGGGTCGATGAAGGAGAGGACACGCTCGAGGAAGGCCGGCCAGATGTCCTTCTTCTCGACGGCGCCCTTGTGGGCGACCTTGCCGAAGCCCTTCAGGGCGCGGTCGCGAACGTCGGTTAGGCCCGAGTCGCCTCCCACCGGCAAGGCACCGGCGCGCACGATCTTGAAGCCGGTGTACTCCCTGGGGTTGTGCGAGGCCGTGCAGGTGATGCCACCGTCCAACTCGAGCGAGCCGACCGCGAAGTAGAGCATTTCGGTGCCGATCTGCCCGATGTCGAGCACCTCGGCGCCGCCGTCTGTAGCCCCTTCGGTCAGCGCGGCGACCATCTGCGGCCCCGACATGCGCATGTCGCGGCCGATCGCGATTCGCCGCGGCTGAAACTCCTCGACGTAGGCGCGCCCGATCGCGTAGGCGCCCTCTTCGTCGATCTCCGTAGGGTAGACCCCGCGCACGTCGTAGGCCTTGAAAACCTCGGGCTCGAGCATGACCTGGATGCTAGCGGCGGGCGGCACCCCGGACGACGGTTCCCCTTACCGCGGCGAGCACGCGCCTCGCTCCCCGGCCGAGCGCTGTCCGGCACGACTCCTAGGCTTGAGCCCATGGAAAGGGCGCCTTCGAGGATCGAGCTGCTCGAGCTGGACATCGACACGAGACTCTCCGACCTGTGGAAGGAGACGATCGAGATCGAGGAGTGGAATCTGGAGGTCGTTGCGGCCTTCATGCGCGCCGCCTACGGCAAGGGCTACTGCGACGCCCTGACCGAGGACGATCCCGGGCGGCTCTGTGCCGATCACGGTTACCGAGTGCCCGACCGCCGCGCTGCCTAGCCGGGCTTCGTCTGCCGCCGAGTCCCGCCCAGCACCGCCCGCGGCCGAGACTGTAGCGCGGCCGGGGGAGGGAGATCCCACTTCGCTGCCGAAAGATCGACTCGATGATTCGACGCTTCGCATTCGCGGGGATCTGCCTGCTCGTGCTAGTAACCTCTGCGTCTGCCCAGCCGGGCGGAGACAAGCTCTCGAACCTGCAGCGGAAGGTGGATCAAGCGACGAAGCAAGAGGGTGTTCTCACCTCGAGCATCGCCTCGATGGATGGGCGCATTCACTCCCTGCGCGGCAGCGTCGCGAGCGCCGAGGCCAGGTTGGCGCGATTGGAAATCGAGGTCAACGCCCACGAGCAGCGCCTCAACGTGGTGCGAGCCGACTACAAGCGTCAATCGCAGCTACTGGCGCTGGCCCAACGTCAATACGACTACGCCCAGCACCAACTATCCAGGCGCCTCGTCGCCGTCTACGAGAGCGATCAGCCCGATTCGGTCGCTGTCATGCTCGCCTCGGAGAGCATCGCAAGCGCCATCGACCGGCTCGAGTATCTGGAAGCCGTCTCGGCACGCGACCGGCACGTGGCCGAGCAGGCAGTGAGGCTCAAGCGCCGCTGGACGGCGATTCGCAAGCGAACGCATCGCCTACTCGTGCGCATCGACAGCGAAACTCACGCGGTGGTGCTCAGGGCCTCGCGCGTGCTCGCGACTCGTGATCGCTTGAGCTCGAGCCGCGAACGCCTTCGTACGGAGCGGGAAACGAAGCAGAAGACGCTGGCGAGCGTGCGCGAGTCGAAGGAGAAGTGGCTGGCCGACATCGCGGCGCTTCAGGCCGGTAGCGCCAACATCGCCGCCCGCCTACGCAGCGGCGGCTCTCATTCCAGCGCGACGCCTTCGGCCGCCGGGCTGATCTGGCCGGTTCAGGGCGTGCTCACCAGTACCTACGGCATGCGTTGGGGGCGGATGCACGAGGGCATCGACATCGGGGCCCCGCAAGGGACGCCGATCTACGCCGCGGCCTCGGGAACGGTGATCTACGCAGGCTGGGAGGGAGGCTACGGCAACCTGACCGTGATCGATCACGGAAACGGGCTCGCCACCGCCTACGGGCACCAGTCGCAGCTGGCTGTCTCGACCGGGCAAACCGTGACTCGAGGTCAGGTGATCGGCTACGTGGGCTCGACCGGGCACTCCACCGGTCCACATCTTCATTTCGAAGTGCGCGTTAACGGGGTGCCGAACGATCCGCTGGGCTACCTTTCGTGAGGTGTATGTCGGGCAGGTTGCGGAAGCGCTCGTCGAGATCGAACCCGTAACCGACGAAGAGCTCGTCCGGAACGGTGAATCCCACGTAGCGGACGGGTAGGTCGTCGACCAGGCGCCGGTATGGGCGGTCGAAAAGCGTGGCGATGGTGATCGAGGTGGGTGCGCGCAGCGCAAAGACTCGCGTCAGGTAGTTGAGCGTGAGCCCGGTGTCGACCACGTCCTCGACCACGATCAGGTCACGACCCGTGATATCGACGTCGAGGTCCTTGAGTAGACGGATTCGTTGCTGCCCGCCCACGGCCGCCGAGGTGAATCCGGCCAACTCGACGAAGTCGATCGTGTGCGGGATGGACAGCGCACGTGAGAGATCGGCGAGAAAGATGGTGCTGGCCTTGAGCGGTGCCACGAGAAGCGGTTCTCTGCCCTGGTAGTCGCGTGCGATTTCGACACCTAGCTCGTGCACGCGGCCGGCGATCTCATCCCGTCGCAGGTAGATCTCACCGATGCTCGAGCTCTCAACCGTTGTCTCTCGCTCCTCTATCTCGACATCCTCCCCGATTCACGCCTATGCCGGGGCCCAGTCTCGAGCGCCCGGTCCGAAAAGGGAAGCGCTTTGCTGTCACCCGAGCGAGCTTCAGGAGGCCAGATCGAGGCGATAACGCTCGGCCAGGCGCTGAACGTCGCGCCGATAGAAGAGCTTGACGCGGACTCCCGGGTAGAGCGCTCGCAACTTGCGCAACTTGCGGTTCTTGCGCGTCACGAGCGACTGCTTCATGACCGTGATCTCCAGGTAGAGATCTTGCTCGGGGAGGTAAAAGTCGGGCGTGAACGCCTCGCTGACGCGGCCTTCCTCGTCGCGTTCGAGCACGAAAGAGGTGGGCTCGTACTCCCAGGCGATTCGGTAGTAATCGAGGATTCGCGCGCATTCGGCTTCGGCCTGGTTCGCGAACCTGGGGGTGTCCGAACCGCGATCTGCCTGGAAATCGACGCTTTCGAAGCCCATCTACAAGCAAGAGTAGCAACAGGATCGGACGCTTCAGCGCCTCACCCGAGCGAGGCCCGAGCACAGCGGATGTTTCCCAAACGCTCTCCGCGGCATACACTTCGGCCATGCCGGGCCGGAGCGACGGTCGTGTTTTCAGAATCGCCCAGATATCCGATCTGCACTGCGGCGGACAGCACTTCGTGCCCAACTTGCTGGAACGCGCCATTTCGGAGGTCAACGACCTCGCTCCCGACGTGGTCGTCTGCTCGGGCGACCTGACCTCGTTCGGTTTCAAGGGCGAGTATGCGCAGGCACGAGCCTATCTCGATCGTATCGAGTGCCCGAGCTTGGTCGTCATCCCGGGCAACCACGACGCTCGTAACGTTGGCTACGTGCATTTCGAGCAGCTCTTCGGCGAGCGCAACTCCGTTCTGCACAAGGGCCCGGTCAGCATCGTCGCGATCGACTCCACCGCTCCCGATCTAGACTACGGGCAGATCGGGCGCGGCCGCTACCGCTGGATCGAGGAGCAGTTCGCGCGCCCGGCCCAGTTGCGCATCTTCGTCCTCCATCACCACCTGTTGCCGGTGCCCGGCACCGGCCGGGAGCGCAACATCGTCCACGACGCCGGCGACGCGCTCGAGTGCCTGCAGCGCGCGGGCGTGAATCTCGTCCTGTCGGGCCACAAGCACGTTCCCTATGCCTGGAAGCTGGAGAACCTGTTCGTCGTCAACGCGGGGACGGTCTCGTCGTTGCGACTGCGCGGTAACACCAGGCCCTGTTACAACGTGATCGAGTTCAACGGGAAGAAGATCGAGGTCGATCGCCATTACCCCTTCCACGGAACCGAGCGCATCATCGAGTTCGACACCGACACGCTCGAGTTCCGCAAGAACACCACGTCGATCGAACACGAGGTCACCACTCGATGAAACCCGTCGCGCTTGCGCTGATCGACGGCGAGCACTATCCGCCGGTCGTGCGCGACGCGCTGGACGCTCTGCCCTACGAGTTCGTCTGCTGTGTCAACGTAGGCGGCGGGGAGAAGCTTCGCTCGCCGGTGCAGGCGGGCGAAGAGCTCTACGGTGTTCCGCTCGCCACCTCGATCGAGCAGGGGGTCGAGACCTACTCGCCCGAGATCGTGATCGATCTTTCCGACGAGCCCGTTTTGGGGCCACGCGAGCGCCTGGCCGCCGCGAGTCGGGTGCTGGCGCTCGGGCTGCCCTACGCGGGTTCGGATTTTCGCTTCGATCCGCCCGTGCTCGAGCCCTTCGACCTTCCCAGCCTGAGCGTGATCGGAACCGGCAAGCGCGTGGGAAAGACGGCGCTGGCGATTCAGCTCGCCCGCGCATGCGCTCAACATCTCGATGTCGTGGTGGTGGCGATGGGGCGCGGCGGACCGCCCGAGCCGGAGTTGCGCGAGACTCCGCCGAGCGTCGAGGAGCTGCTCGAGCTGGCGCGCTCGGGGCGTCACGCGGCATCGGACTATCTGGAGGACGCTCTTCTTGGCGAGGTCGCCAGCGTCGGAGCGCGCCGCTGCGGCGGCGGTCTGGCCGGAGCGGTCGGCTACTCGAACGTGGCGCAGGCTGCCGAGCTGGCGCTCGAGCGCCGTCCCGAGCTGGTTGTCTTCGAAGGTAGCGGCGCCGCCTTGCCGCCGATCGCCAGTGATCGACGCGTGCTAGTAGTGAGCGCTCATCAAGACGCGGAGCTGGCCTGTGGCTACCTGAACGCCTACCGCATACTCATCTCCGACCTGCTCGTGCTCAGCTTTGCCGAGCCCGGAAGGCGGCTCGACCGGCTTCGCAGCGCGATTGCCGCGCTACGGCCGGATCTACCGCTGATCGCCACCTCGATGCGTCCGCGTCCGCTCATGCCGGTGAGCGGGAAGAGGGTGGCGCTCTTCACCACGGCTCCGAAACAAGCGCTTCGCCCGCTCGGCGACCATCTCGAGCGCGCTCACGGCGCCGAGGTAGTTCACGTCTCGGGCAGCCTCGCCCGCCGCCAGGAGCTGAGCGAAGAGTTGGCGCAGATCGACGCCGAGGTCTTCTTGGTCGAGTTGAAGGCGGCCGCGGTCGATGTCGTGATCGAGGAAGCGGTGGCACGCGGATGTGAGGTTGGCCTCGTCGACAACGAGCTGGTGCCGCTACAGGGCGAGGCCGCGCTGGAGCCTGCGCTTCTCGAGCTGGCGCGGCAAGCCCGCATGAAGGCGACCGTCGCATGACCCAGCACCGCCACAACCCCTTTCCGCTGGGCGACGAGAATCTGCCCTACTCGAAGGGCTTGATGGCGCGGGCGCTGATCGCCGTCGGGGTTGGCGGCGTGCGGGCCTACGAGCTGGCGCGGCAGGTGGAGATAGACCTGGCCAGGAGGGACGAGCGGGTTGTCGAGCTCGAGCGTCTGCACGAGCTGGCGATCGAGACGCTGGGCCCGGTCGAGGGTCACGAAGCGGTCGAGCGCCTGCGCCGCTACCACGATCTCGACCAGCTCGACATGCCGCTGATCGTGCTCATCGGCGGTGCCACGGGCACCGGCAAGACGACGATCGCCGCGGAGGTCGCGCACCGGCTCGGCATCACCCGTCTCTCCTCGACCGATTTCATCCGCCAGACGATTCGCGCCTTCTTCTCCGAGGAGTTCATGCCCACGATCCACTACTCCAGCTTCAAGGCCTGGGAGGCACTGCCGGAGGCCGAGCGCGAGGAGGGCGATCCGCTCATTCGCGGCTTCCTCCAGCAGACGAAGAACGTGCTAGTGGGCGTGCGCGCCTCGATTGAGCGTGCGCTCGAAGAGGGTTGGTCGATGGTGCTCGAGGGCGTGCACCTCGTGCCGGGGATGCTGCCGCTCGAGATCGAGGGAGCGCTTGTCATCCAGTGCCAGCTCGCGGTCTACAACGAGGAGGTTCACGCCTCCAACTTCTTCGTTCGCGACCTCGCCACCGAGGGCGTTCGCCCGGTCGAGAAATACATCCACAGCCTCGGTGAGATCCGCCAGGTTCAAGACTTCTTGCTCAAGCGCGCTCGCAAATCCAGCGTCGCGGTGATAGAGAATGAGAACGTCGATCGCACTGTCGGCGCGGTGATCGAGCTGGTGCTGGAAGGCGCTGAACGCGTACAAGAGGTGAAATGAGCACGTCAAAGACAGCGAGGAAGAAGAGGGAGGCTGCTCCCGCTGCCGAGCCGCCCACGGCGATCTGCAGCTGCGTTCACTACGCTCGGGCCACCGACGCGGCCGCTCTGGCCAGCGCCCGCTGGTTGGGCCGCGCCGACCGCGAAGGGGCCGAAGAGGCCGCATTCGCCGCCATGCAGAACACACTCGTCAGTCTTCCGATCGACGGGCGCATCGTCGTCGGAGCGTCCGATGAGGGCGCGCTTGCCGCCGGGCAACAGATCGGCGCCGGCGGGACGCCGGTCGACCTGGCTCTCGATCCTCTCGAGGGACGCGAGGTAGTGGCTCGGGGAGGCTCCGGCGCGATGTCGATGATCGCAGTCGGCGAGCCCGGCGCTTTCGTAACCCTTCCCGACATGTACATGCGACGAATGGCCGTCGGGCCGCGCGCCCGTGGCCAGATCGATTTACGCAAGCCAGTCGGCGAGAACATCGCGGCGATCGCCAAGGCCTTCGGGCGAAACCCAAACGACGTCACCACGATAGTGCTCGATCGCCCGCGCCACCACGATCTGATCGACGAGATCAGGCACGCAGGCGCGCGTATCAAGTTGATTCCGGACGGCGACGTGACGGCCTCGATATCGGCAGCGATCAGGGGCACCAACGACCATCTGGCGATCGGCATCGGCGGCACACGCCAGGCTGTGCTGACCGCGGCGGCTCTTCGCTGCCTCGGCGGCGAGCTCCAGGCTCAACTCTGGCCCGTCTCGAGGCGCGAGATCGAGCAGGCCAGGGCGACCGGCATAGCCGACATCGAGCGCATCTTCACCACGACCGACCTGGTTCCGGGCGAGATCATCTTCGCCGCGACCGGCGTCTCGGGCGGCGACCTTCTGCGCGGCGTTCGCTTCCTCGCCGACAGCGCCCGCACTCACACCCTCCTCATGTGCACCCGCTGTAACTGGGTGCGCTTCATCGACAGCATTCACTTCTTCGCCCGCGAGCGGCGCGAAGAGGTGCGCCTGCTCGGTTACTAGAAAAGTCAGGCGAGGCACGCGCAGTCCCTTCGCCGCCGCGACCGGCATGACGGGCGCGGCTCACGAGACGCGATCCCCCGGGGCTCTCC
>Ga0315542_1002905_pt1 | contig 10237 bp, 13 predicted proteins | sample SalMarSW160120MG_FD_202541 | JGI IMG/M metagenome (GOLD analysis project Ga0315542, IMG submission 202541) | Salt marsh sediment microbial communities from the Plum Island Ecosystem LTER, Massachusetts, United States - Salt Marsh Sediment SW1601-20 ... | reverse complement strand
TACATAATAAGAAGAAGTAAAGTATGAACATTTTGGCATACAAGCAGTATTTAGAACACGTTGATAAAGAATTCTATTCCAATCATGAAACTAAAAAACCGAATATAGTTAATTTCTTCATGGATGATATGGGATATGCCGATATATCATGTTACGGGGCAAAAAATATCAAGACGCCAAATATTGACACCCTCTCAGAAAATGGAGTTAAACGGAACTATTTTTATTTTTATTCTCCCGTTTGTTAACTGTCACGCGTTGGGTTATTAACCGGCCGTCATCCTTTGAGAATGCTTATTCCTCATATTTTTTTCCCAAATAAGTCTCTTATATCAAAGTTTATTAAGATGACATTAAGAAGATCTCATAGTGTTAAAGGTCTATTGGAAGATGAGATAACTATCGCAGAAGTTCTAAACGAAGCGGGAAATGAAACAGGATTGCTTGGTAAATGTCATCTTGGAGATAAATCACCTCATCTACCAAATGACAAGGGGTTTAGATTTTTCTATGGAGCCTTACACAGTTATGATATGAAGCCATTTGCAATTTGGAGAAATAAAGAGATAGAACAGCATCCACCAGCCAAACAAGACTACTTGACCAAATCATTAGCTAATGAGGCAATCTCTTTTATAAGAAAAAATGCAAATTGACCATTCTTCCTCCATTATTGTTAGCCATTTCTTCACGATCCACTTCATGCATCCAAAAAGTTTCAAGGAACTTCAAATGCTGGTCTTTATGGAGATGCTGTCCAAGAAATTGATTGGAGTGTTTGAGAAAGGTTTAAAAAAAACACGAGGGGATGGTTATAATGATTTTTATGGTTAATTTTCTTTGAATTTCACTTAAGAATAAAAAATCCTATCATTTAATTTACATAAACTATAAATTGGTTCTTTATATTTTCGGTTTATTACTTTAAGTCTTTGGAATTAGCTAAAAACCAGAGCGTGTTTAAAAATTGATGATGGGATATAGTTCCCATTATATTCTCTAACGAATAACTTAATTAAATTGCAGAGATTAATTATTCTTAGATACGTAAAAAAAGGCTAAATGTATTTAGAAAACTCATTATGAAGATAAAAAGTTTTAACCTTCTAAATGTAGGTGTAGGTGGGCAAGGTGTCATTAGAGCAATACAAATTCTTTCTCACGCAGCTTTATTAGAAGGTCATAAAGTTAGAACCGCTGAAACTCATGGTATGGCTCAGAGAGGTGGTTCAGTAGCTTCTTACCTAAGATTTGGGTCTTTAGTTGAGGGACCACTCATTCCCAGGGGAATGGCTGATTTAGTCATGTCATTTGAGGCAAGCGAAGCTGTAAGAAATTTTAATTATGCTGGTCCAGAAACCTATTTTTTCATTAACAACCATTTAATTATCCCACCTATGATTCATCAATTAGGGATGGAATATCCCAATATTGAACAAATTCATGCATTTTTAAGTGATGTTTCACCAAATATTTTTTTTATCGATGCCAACAATATTGCTATAGAAGCAGGAAATTTGAGAACAATGAATGTAGTAATGTTAGGCGTAATCAGTGGTTCAGGGAAACTCCCAATTAAAGTAGAGAATTTACAAGAGGCAATTAAATTATTTGTTCCTAAAAAAGCAATTGAAGTCAATAAAGTTGCGTTTAAATTTGGTTTAGAGAAAGGAAGATCTTTAAGGAGGGAAATTTATGAGTATACCTGATTTTGCAGAGGATCAAAATGGAAAAAAAGTGATTCTGCTTGGTAATGAAGCAATCGCAAGAGGCATATTAGAAGCCGGAGTTATTATAGGTGCTGGCTATCCCGGGACCCCATCAAGTGAAATATTATCAACATTAGCAGAGATGAATAAATATTATCCGCATTTAAAACTAGAATGGAGCATAAATGAAAAAGTAGGTTTTGAAACTGCTTATGGAGCTTCAATGTGCGATGTAAGAGCAGTTGCGTGCATGAAGCATGTGGGAGTGAATGTTGCTTCTGATGCATTCATGACAGCATGTTATGCTGGAGCTAGAGGAGGGATGGTTTTAGTATCGGCTGATGATCCTAATTGTTATAGCTCTCAAAACGAGCAGGATAATAGGTATTTTGGCTTGCACGCTCTCGTCCCAGTTTTTGAACCATCGACTCCACAAGAAGCAAAAAATATGATGAAATACGCGTTTGATTTCTCTGAACGATTTCAAAGTCTAGTTTTATTTAGAACAACCACCAGATTAAATCATGGAAGAGGAGAGGTGGAATTAGGAGATATATTGAAAATTGATAGAGACTATTCTTTTGATTGGGATAGGTCTCGATGGGTATGCCTGCCTTCTCATTCCAGAGTTTTGAGGGTCAGGCTATTAGAAAGGCTTGAAGAGATATCTGATTTTGCTGATGAATTTCCCTTTAACTCATTAGCAAAATCAAGAGAAAGAGTAAATGGTACTAGATATGGATTTGTAGCTGCTGGAGTTCCCTATTCTCATTTAATGGATGCTCTTGAATATTTCAATATAAAAAATCAAGTTTCAATTCTCAAGCTAGGGCTAGTTTACCCTCCTCCAAAAAAATTAATAAAACAATTTTTTGAAACTGTGGATGAAATCATGGTGATTGAGGAATTGGAACCTTTTATCGAAAACATACTTAAACAAATTGCGTTTGAAGAAGGTTTGTCAAAAGAACTTAAGATTCATGGAAAAGATTATTTTCCTGAAAATGGAGAATTCCCTTCAGAGTTATATTTGGAAAATATTGCTAAGTTTACAGGAAAGAATTATAAAATTCCAAAAGTACCTGATAATATGTTAATAATTCCTCCACGTCTTCCTATACTTTGTCCTGGTTGTTCACACAGAGCGAGTTTCTATGCAATAAAACAAGTGGAAAAAAAATTAAAAACTAAGTTCATTAACTCTTCTGATATAGGTTGCTACACTCTTGCAGTTTATAAACCACTTGAAGGACTTGACGCTCAGATTTGTATGGGCGGAAGTATCGGATTAGCTAATGGGTTTGCTAAAATACAGCCAAAAGAAAATCCCGTGTTAGCAATTATTGGAGATTCCACATTTTTCCATTCAGGAATCCCTGCCTTAATTAACGCTGTTTATAATCAGAATGACATGCTCGTAGTCATTTTAGATAATCATTCGACAAGCATGACTGGATTCCAAGATAACCCTGGAACTGGATTAAAAATCACTAAAGAACCAGGAACTAGAGTCATAATTGAAGATCTCGTTAGAGGATGTGGAGTACAATCCGAAAATCTATGGGTAGAAGATTCGAATGACCTAAAAAATCTTATTGTCAAATTAGAAGAAGCAGTGAAAGCTAAAGGAGTTAGAGTCTTCATTTCAAGACACACATGCTCTCTGGTAGAATTAAATGAAATGCGGGCTAAAAAGATAACCCCACCAAAAGTAAGTATTGACCCAGAGAAATGTATAGGATGTATGATTTGCACCAATAAGTTTGGATGTCCTGCGCTTTACTTCGATGAAGAAGAAAGAAAAGCTTCCATAGATCCCTCTTCTTGTAGAGGATGTGAGGTCTGCATTGATGTTTGTCCTCAAGAAGCAATTATTAGGGAGAAAAATTAAAAAATGATACGAGATTTTTTTTATCCTAATTCCATTGCCGTGATTGGTGCTACGGCAAATCCTAAAAAATTTGGTAATGCTGTAACAATTAACATACTAAAGAACAAGGGATTAAGGGAGAACATCTATCTAGTTTCTAAGGGCACTAAAGAGATTGAGGGAAAAAAAATTTTTAAATCTATTTTAGATATACCAAATCAAGTGGATATTGCCATAATTTTAGTCCCCTCTAAAATAGTAGAAGCTATTGTTGAGGAATGTATTCAAAAAGAAGTAAAAGGGATTATTATTATCACAGCTGGTTTTGGTGAAATAGATGAATTAGGTAAGATTATTGAAAATCGGATTGCTTATAAATGTAAAAATGCAGGAATTAGAGTTATAGGACCAAATTGCGTAGGAATACAAAATAATGAAATAGATTTGAATGCTTCATTTATTCAGGCGGCTCCTAAGGGAAATATCAGCATGATTAGTCAATCAGGTTCATTTGCGTGTGCTACTTTTTATGCAATGGAAAAAGAAAATTTAGGGTGTTCTAAATTTGCAAATATTGGGAATAATATTGATGTTTCCTTTGTTGATATTTTGAGATATTTTAATGATGATCAAAAATCGAAGATTATATGCATTTATATGGAAACAATAAATGATGGTAAAGAATTCTACAGAATTCTTAGTAATATAATTTTTGATAAGCCAGTTGTCATATTAAAGGGGGGAAAAACCGAATACGGCATGAAAGCCGCAAGTTCTCATACGGGAGCTATCGCTACAAACTATAAAATGTTGAAAACAGCAATAAAACAAGCGGGCGCAATTTTATGTGAAGATATAGACGATTATATTCTGGCTTTAAAGGCATTTTCACTCCTACCATTACCTGATGGAGAGAAGATTGGGGTATTAACAAATAGTGGAGGGAGTTCAGTTTTATTCAGTGATAAGGCAGAAGAATATGGATTAAAACTTGCTGAATTTTCAACTGATTTGCTTCAGAAAATTAAGCCATATCTCATTTCATTAGTTAAGCTCGTGAATACCCTTGATATGATAGGTGTTGCTGAAGAAAAGCAATATTATCAAATTACTAAGGCCATGTTAGAGGATTCTAACATTGATATTGTCGTTCCCTGTTTAGTCGTACCTCCTTTTCTCGAAATGAGTACTAGTGAACACTACCGAGGTATGATAAATGCATGGAATGATACAAGTAGAAAGAAACCATTAATTCCATTAATTCTCATGGGCCATAATTTTAAGAAAATCAAAGCTTTAGCAATTCAAGAAAACGCACCTATTTTTTACACGCCTCATGAAGCGGCTTATACTATTAAATTATTAATTGAAAGAAAAATGAAAGCAAAACAAAAATTTTAGTCAAAATCTTGTAATAAATTAAATCCGTATTTTGTTAAAATTTCTACACCCTTCTCATTATCATCTAATTTTAAAACTATTCCATTTTTATTGGAGTTTAGAACTAAAAAGTATAAATAATCGATATTTACCCCGTGAGAACCTAAGGTTTTTGCAATATCATAAAGTTGAGAAATGTTATCGGAGAGCTCTACAGCCACAACTTCTGTAATGGAATACAAGATATCATTATCTTCTAAAAGATCTAAACATTTTTCTGTTTGATTTACTAACAATAAAAGCAGGCCAAATTCATCAGTTTCAGCCACTGTTAATGACCTAATATAGATTTTATTCTCCATTAATAACTCAAAAAACTGAGCTAATTGTCCGGGCTTGTTTGGGATATAAACTGAAAGTTGCTTAACAGTCATTATTAATTTTCCTTAAATTGGATGATGGTATTTAATTTTCTGACAATAAACAATTCTTAAGTTTATTAGAACGTTAGATTATATAAAAATCATTACTAGTTTTGTGAATATTACATTGAAGGTTAATTTTGTCTAAATTTTTGTAGTATGAATTATAATTAAGCGTATTTATAAAATAAAATTATAAATGAGCTACGAGGCATTAAAGAATAAGAATTAAACTCATGACTTTAAAAGATTTTTATGATAATCATAGGAACTTCTCAGCTCGTGATTTGTCAGAATACTATATATCACCGGGAATTAAATGTAAATTTGATTTAATATGGGAAAAGTTAGTTTCTTCGAGTAATTTTTATAATTCAATTGATTTGGGATGTTCGGGTAATTCAATTTTGTATTTTTTTAATAGAAGAAATCAAAATTCATTTTTAGATATAACTTCAAAACCATTGAGAAATTATAGAGGTTTTAAAAATTCTCATCCAATTTGTGGAGATATAAATTACCTCCCATATCGGGATAATACTTTTGATTTTGTAAGTGCATTAGATGTTCTTGAACATATATTGGATGATGAAAAAGCTATGAGTGAAATAAGAAGAATTATGAAAAAGGACGCAGTATCAGTCATTACCGTTCCTCATAGAAAAGCATATTTTTCAAAACAAGATATCCTAATAGGTCATTACAGAAGGTATGATATCCAAGATTTAATTGGTTTGCTTCGTAAAAGTGGAATAAAGCAAATTATCGAGATCTTTGGAGTCTATGGATTGATAATGAAAATTTCGATTGTTCAAAGCCGAGATCCAAAACATTTTGAAGAACGTTTACTCAAGTTAAGAGAAAATTATGCTAAGAAATATCCCTTTCGATTAATTTGGAATATTATCGTAAAATTAATCTCAAGATTGATGAAATTAGATGCTAAATATCAACCAATAAATAAAGTCATGAATATCGCCTGTATATTAAAGAAGTAACTAAGAGTACTCTTCTTTCATCTTTTCAAATAACTTTTTGTACTCCTCAATGTATTTCTCATCATTAGTTTCTTGGATTTTTTTAAGTAAATCAACAGATTTCGATAGGGCATTAGATTGTTCCTTAATTTTTTCAAAATACATTTGTTTGATTTGTTGCGATTTAGCGCTTCTTAGTTGATTTTTATAATCCTTTATATTATCTTCCATTTGAATTTGCGATTCCTCAACAGAATGCGTCAGAACTCTCTTTCGTTTTTCTAATTTTAAACAATTATCACAAATTAATTCCTCAGTTCTGGGTTGCCCTTTTTGGATCATAAATGCATTACCACAACGAGAACACTGAACAAGTTTTACAATTAACTTATTGTCGTTAGGATCGGGCATAATTAGATTAAAGTATTAATTTGAGATTATAAAATTAATAACTTTATACAAATATAATTTTTAACTTTATAATATGAATTTTTAAAATTTTGAGAATATTTTTCAGAGATTCTTTTTTTTAATGAATATGGAACCTTCAATCTTGATTACACTTTTAATAACCTTGGGTCTTCTATCAGGAATTATTTCAACTATCGCGGGAATTGGAGGAGGAGTGTTTTTTGTTTCAATCATGACATTATTATTTTTTATACCGATTGATATTGCTGTTGACACTTCAACTTTTGTTATTTTGTTTTCTTCCTTCTCAGGGTTTATCACATATTTAAGACAAAAGCGAACAAACTTAAAGCTTTCTTTAAGTTTTGCATCATTTTCAATTTTAGGAAGTGTGATCACGAGTATTATTTTCTATTTTATTCCAATCGAAAATTATGTTTTACGGATCCTATTTGCGATAACACTATTAGTTGCAGCATTAAATATGATATATAAGATCGTAAGAGCTAGAGAGAGTGGAAATTTTGACGCCAATTTTTTGATTAGCGACCATAATTATAAAGCTAATTTTAAAAAGGCTATCCCACTTTTTCTTTTAGCAGGCCTTACAACGAATCTACTCGGAATAGGGGGAGGAATCGTTAATACTCCAACTTTAAACATTGTCCTACATTTTCCCATACACAATTCTACTGCGATCTCTACTTCAATCATTTTTTTCACTGCAATCTATAATGTAATTATAAAAAGTATTTTCGGTCAAATTAATTATCTCGTAGGGCTCTTTCTTGCTATAGGTTCAATACTAGGCTCGATTTTGGGGGCAAAGATTTCACAAAAAATGCCGAAGATTTACCTCCAGCTATTTGTTGCGATAATTTTGATCATACTCTCAATTAACATGTTTTTCTAACCTAAAGCATGCTAAAATAATCTTTATATTTTTTAAAGGATAATCTGAATTAATTCATTGATCTATAAAGCTAAATTGGTTAAAAATGAGTAAGGGATTTAAACTTCTACGCGTTGAATATATCTTTTCTGTATTAATTCCTTGTTTACTTGCTATATACTTAAATGATTTGCGATTTGCTAATCAGTTATGGATCTTATCAGGGTTTGCTTTTTATGCTATTACGGGAAATACCTTAAATGATTTTATTGATATGAAGAACCCGGATGAAAAAGAAACATTAGAGAGAGTCAAAGGATATACAAGAAAGGAGATATTTGTATTAAGTCTTGCAAGTTTTGCGTTAGGGTCAGCTTGCTTCATGAATAGTATTATTGTACATCCCTTGCTTGCCATTTATTTAATTATCATTATTTTAATGGTAATTTTTTACTGTTTGTTCAAAACACTAATGATTATTAACCACATTATTCTTGGAATATCACATATAATATTACCATACTTTATGATTAAAATAAATGCAGGAGATACAGTTTTGACGTATTTTCCAGGGTTGAGTTTCAATGAGTGGTTGATAATTATATCAATTGCCTTAGTCGCTTATACTGGTCAAATGGTGCATGAAATGATCGATGGTGATTCAATTTCGAAACTAAGTCCTAAATCCTCACAGAAGGTTATTTGGATTTCATCATTAATTTCCCTAATAATGGGAATATTTATGATAATTTTAACTCAATACTTAATATTCTTTCCAATTATTATTTTTCCTTTAGGTATAATGTATATATTTAGAACGCCAAGAAAAAATCTTCTCGGAAGGCATTCTTTAAAGGATATTGGAATAATTTTGGGAAATCTCGTATTATTTTTTCTCATTATTTTAATATTTGCTTCTTGAATTATGCAAGTTTTTAAGGATTTTTGACCTTTAAGATCATATTAAATATTAGGTGGATATAATGAATATTAATCCAATAAACATTGAATTTTTTGATCCTTTTGATGAAAATGCTTGTACAAGATGTGGGATCTGCCTTGAAAAATGTCCAGTTATGGATTTTTCTGAAGAGGAAGCTAAAATTGAGATTAAAAAAATTATTGAAAATGAATCATCAATAGTTTTAAAAAATTGTCAGAGTTGCTTTACTTGTAACTTTTACTGTCCTGAGAATGCTCATCCAGCAAGCCTAATTTTAAAAAGATGGAATGAACAATATAAGGAAGATGGTTTGAAAATAAGAGGAAAATATTACATGACCCTTTATCCACACTATCCCAATTTTCGATCTTATGTCATGGAACGACTCCCCAAGGAAACTAAGGATTTAGTAAAGAGTTGGGCAAGTCTAACTCCTCTTAAAGGAGACACACTAACCTATCCCGGATGTAATGTAATAACTTTTGCAGAATTAACTCAAAGTAGTTTGTTTAAAGACTTGGATATTCGAGGGCGTCTGGAGTATTGTTGTGGAGAAACATTATTCAGAACAGGTTATCGAGATGAATTATTCCAAGTCACAAAAAGGTTAGATGCGTGGTTTAATAGTTTGAAACCAAAAAACTTATTAGTGCTATGTACCGCTGGAACAAACGTCTTTAAAAACGTGCTACCTCATTATGGGTTAAATTATAAATTTGAGTCAATAAAATCGTATATTCAGTATTTGTGGGAGAAAATAGAAAAAGGCGAAGTAATTGTAAAAGATAAACTGGATATGACAGTCGCAATTCAAGATTCTTGCTATTCCAAAATGTTTGGGGAGGAATACATGGATTTACCTAGAAAAATCCTACAATTTATTGGAGTAAAAGTGGTTGAAATTGATGCTTGTAGGGAAGATATGAGATGTTGTGGGATTGGAGGAGGTTTTTCTGTTGATTCTGCATACCACCCTCTAAGATTGACTAAATCTACTTTCAGAAATTTAAAAGAAATTAAGGAACAGAATGTTGATGCTTTATGTGTATATTGTGCGGGATGTTTAGCAACTTACCTGACTTCAATGAACTTGTATTTTAAGAAAAAAATTAAAGTATATCACATAATTGAACTTTTACAAATGGCCATTGGAGAAAAGCCAATGTCAAATAAGACTAAAAATAAAAGAGCGAAACATTTCTTTTGGGGGATCATAAAAAATCAATTACCAAAGACAATTTCTAAGAAGACCTTTAAAATAGCTGACATTTCAGAAATTCCTCCAGATTTAGATACGGCATATTAAAAATAAAGAATGATATAAAATATGACAATTAGTAATAGAAATTCTGGTTTTAAGGAAGATTTATGTGATTTATGTGGGTTATGTCTGCATAAATGCCCCGTACTAAATTTACCTTTAGAAGAGGCAAAAAAAGAAGTAAAGAATCTCATTGAGGGGAAAAAATCAAAATATGCACTTCAAAAATGTAACACATGTTTTTCGTGTAATCTCTATTGTCCCCAAAATGCAAATCCATATCAATTAATTCTCGAAAGGTGGAATGATTTATATAAAACTAGAGGAGCTCCACCTCTTTATCGATTTGTATGTCCTACTGAGGTGCCAAAT
>Ga0315542_1002904_pt1 | contig 10237 bp, 8 predicted proteins | sample SalMarSW160120MG_FD_202541 | JGI IMG/M metagenome (GOLD analysis project Ga0315542, IMG submission 202541) | Salt marsh sediment microbial communities from the Plum Island Ecosystem LTER, Massachusetts, United States - Salt Marsh Sediment SW1601-20 ... | reverse complement strand
GGCCGCCGCATCGAGCGCCGCCCCATCGGCGGCTTCAATCTCTCGGCGCCGTCCGAGGGCGCGCGCAGCCCGGTAGGCGAGCTCACCGTTCGCGGCGAGCGGGGCGGCCGACAAGCGGACGCTGGACGACACCACCGGCGGCCGCGTGGGCGCGGACCGACGAACGCGCACTCGACCGGACTGAGGGCGCGGCGGGCCTCCAGGCCCACCGCCTCGAAATAGCCATGAGTTGGTTTCCAGGCCGGCCAACGGGGCCGGCCGGCGAATCGGCGGGCAGCGGGCCCGCCCCGACGATACGAACGGGGGCGCCGGCAGAGCCGGAGCTCCGAAGAGACGAGGAACTGTGATGTCGAAGAAGCTGTTTGTTGGAAGTCTGAGCTGGAACACCGATGACCACGGCCTGCGGGAGGCGTTCGCAGCCCACGGCGAGGTCACGGAGGCCACCGTGGTCACCGATCGCGACTCCGGCCGCTCGCGCGGTTTCGGGTTCGTGACCTTCGCCGACGACGAGGCCGCCGCCAAGGCGGTCGCCGCCCTGAACCAGACCGAGCTCGACGGCCGCACCATCAACGTGGACGTCGCCAAGGAGCGCAGCCGGGACTCTAGTCGCGGCAGCCGCTGGTAAGACTGCCCTGAGCCCCACCCCCTGCGTCGCAGGGGGTGGGAGCCTTTCACCCACGCACCGCACCGCTGCAGTGAGGCGTGGAGAGCGCCAGGGCCCACATGCCTGGCACTCTTGCCCACTCAGTGGCGACCGGCTCGCCCAGCTCGCGATCGGCTCGTGTAGGCCTCCGCGGAGGCTGGAGCTCCGCTCGCTCCCAATGACACGCCTTCTCCCTGTCACCCTGAGCGAGCCCGGCGCTCGGGCGGGCCGCCCGTGCGCCGTGGCGAGTCGAAGGGTCCCCCGATGTCTCCGGTGTGGCGAGCCAACGGCCCGGGTCTGGTGCTCTCAGGGGATTCTTCGACTCGCTCCGGCGGACCGACCCTCGCTCAGAATGACAGGCAACTTGGACGTCCCACTGTCTCCGCGCGGTCCCGTGTCATGCCGCGCGGCACCGTCCCGGAGGGGCGTACCAACGCTCAGGATGACACTCAGGCGGGTCGGCCCACCGTCTCTGGACGGCTGCGTGTCATGCCGTGCGGCAGCGCCGCGAGGGGGCGTGCGGCTGCTCTCTGCAGCGTGCAGTCCAAGAATCATGGGCGAGGGGGCTCGACAACGGCTCCGCTTCATCGTGCTTCATCGCCGACCCCCGCTCTCGCCTCGATAGCGGCCGAGACCTGGAACGAACATCGGGGTGCGCCCTCGATACTCGATGTACTCGACGCCGAGTCGCCGCACCAGCTCGGGCTCCTCGACCTGCTTCAGCTCCCACACGTTGAGCAGCACCCACAGCGGCGTGAAGACGAAGACGAGCGAGAAGGAGTCGATCCACAACCCCAGGCCGAACAGGAAGGCGAACACCCCCGTGAGCATGGGGTTCCGGGCGTAGCGGTACGGCCCTGTGGTGACCAGCTGCGGGGGCGGATTGAAGGGCACGGGGGTCCCCTTGACCCGGAGGAAGTGGAAGCCGGACCAGGCGGTGACGGCGAGCCCCACCGCCATGACCGGGATCGACACGGGCAGCCTCGCGGCCTCGGGCAGGAGGCCGGGCAGACCGAGATGGCCGTCGACCCAGAGGGCGGCGAGCACGAACAGAGCCATGAACGCGCCGAAGACCACGAGCCCGATCGGCGTCAGGAGCGTCCGCGTCCTCCTGGTGCCCGTCGCGGCCCGGTGGACGAGGTCGATCCAGCGCTTTCGGATGCCCATCGCTCCGGTCCTCCGTCGCAGCTCGTCGTGGTGTGCCGCCCACGATACCAGGTGCTTTCCGCTGGATCGGCGGCGAAGGCCCGCACGCTCACAGATGCCAGGTGCGATAACGGCCGAGTCCGGGCAGGAGACCATGAAGACGGAGAGAGGCGGCGAGGATCCGGGGCCCTCTCGCTACGAGAAGGTGTAGTGCAGCTCGGTGTACCCCTCCTTCTCGAAGGCGTTCGCGTCCTCCTTGATCAGCACCCGGACGCGCTGGCCGGTCGAGACGCCGAGCCCATCCATCGGGACCGCGAACTCCACCCCGTCACTGCCGAAACCGATCAGATCGCCCGGATTGCTGGTGTTCTCGGTGTGGATCGTGTTGAAGCTGAACTGCCCGTTCTCGCCCGGTGCGCCGAGATCGGCCCCGAACATCGGCGTGCTTCCGTCCGGGCCGGCCATCACGCCGATCGGCATCCAGATCCGGCGCTCGTAGCCGTCGATGGAACCGTAGTCGAAGCCCATCACCCCGTGACAGCCGGTGGACGAGTCCATGTCGGTGTCGAAGTAGATCTCCACGAAACCGCTCGACGAGTCGGTCTTCTGCCAGCGCTCCTCGATCGACGGCTCCGTCGTCAGGAAAACATAGAGATACCGGCCGTCGTTGGCGAAGTAGACCTGCTTGATGTCCACCTCGTGGTCGAGGTCGACCCCTGAAGCCCCGGCTTCCTCGACGACCGGGTGAATCGCTGCCCAGTCGTCGGCCTCGCCGTCGAACACGAACCCGCCGGCGCGCCCTCCACCAGACTCTCCAGCCTCCGACATCGCGGCGCCCGAGGTCGTGCGGCTGCCGCGGTCCGCGACTCCGCACCCCGGCAGGCCCGCCACACCCATTAGCAGGGTCATCACGACCACCCACTCTCTCGTACTGACCTGCACCTCAACACTCATGTCGCCTCCAGACTCATCGATGACGATGTGCACGAGGCGCCTCACGCGCCGGCCACCTGGACAGGTTCGACTCCTCTGTACTCAGAATGTTCGCATCGTCGTCCGGGAATCTCAACCAGCACCCGCAAACGAGCCGCCTCTGGGGGCCCACATCGGTCGGTGCGACAGCAGCCGGCGAATCATGTATACTCACCGCCAGCATTTCGGAACGAAAAACATGTCTGACCTGCGAGGGCGAACGCTCGATCGATACGAAGTCCTCGACCTGCTCGGCGTGGGCGGCATGGGCTCCGTGTATCGGGCACGCGACCACACGCTGAAGCGCACCGTCGCCGTGAAGGTGCTCCTCGACGTCACCAGCCAGGACCCGCATCGCCTCGAACGCTTCAATCGGGAGATCCGCGCAGTCGCCCGGCTGTCACACCCCAACATCGTGAAGATCCATGACTTCGGGCATGCCGACGAGGTGTCCTATGCGGTCATGGAGCTGCTCCAGGGGCGCAATCTGCGCGAGCGGATGCGCGGCAAGCCCCTGCCCATCGGCCAGGCCCTCGACATCGGCATGGCCGTCGCCAACGGGCTCAGCGCCGCCCACCACGAGGGGATCCTGCACCGGGACATCAAGCCCGAGAACATCTTCATCACCTCGGCGGGGGAGGTGAAGATCCTGGACTTCGGTCTGGCGCGGACGGTCGCCGTGGACGACCCGGCTGCCGAGACCCTTTCGTTCGAGCCCTCGCTGACGTCGCCCGGCGCGGTGGTCGGCACCACCTCCTACATGTCGCCCGAGCAGGCCCGTGGGAAGACCGTCGACGTGCGCAGCGACATCTTCTCGCTGGGCTGCGTCCTGTACGAGATGCTGTCGGGGTCCAACCCATTTCGACGGGGGACGCAGGCCGACACCCTGTCGGCGATTCTCCATGACGATCCCACACCCCTCACCGACCTCCGACCGCGGTTGCCGCCCGCCCTCGAGCTGATCGTGGCGCGCTGCCTCGCGAAGGATCCCGACCATCGCTTCGAGTCCGCCCGGGACGTGGCCTTCGCCATGCAAGCGATGTCGGAGAGCGGCTCCGGGCCTCCCTCGGTCATCGATGAGACGGTGTTGGTCCCACGGCGCGCGCTGCGATGGGCGGCCGTCGCGACTCTCGTTCTGGCGGCAGGTGTGGCGACAGTGCTCTGGATCGCTCGATACCGCCCGGTGCCTATGCCGTCTGAGAGACGCGTGGGGGTGATCCCGTTCACGGCCGCCGGCAATGACGAGGGCCTCGGCCAGATGGGCGCCGGCCTGACCGAGCTGGTGGCCGAGCATCTGGCGTTGATGGATCGTCGAGCACCCCATCCCTTGTGGGTTGTTCCGCCGCGTGACGCCCGCTACCTCGGTGTGAAGACCGCGGAGGGGATGTACCGCACGTTCAACTGCAACGTTGTCCTCTCCACCAGACTCGAGCGCAGGGAAGCGCGCCTGCGTCTGACGGTGACGGCAGATGACCCCCGCTCTGGAAGGCGGATTCGATCCGCCACCATCGAAGATGACCCCGGCAACGTGTCCCTGTTCCAAACGGAACCGCTGGTGCGCGTCGCCGAGATGCTCGACCTCGGGGCGTCCAGTGGCCTCCGTGACCGACTGGCACGGGAGGCGACCAACGTCGCGAGCGCGTTCGTCGGGTACGTCAGAGCGGTCGGCGTGCTCGCCGATGCGGCTGAAGAGCGCTCGACCGACACAGCCATCGAGCTCCTCGAAAAGGCGGTCGACAGCGATCCCGCATTCCCCCCGGCCCGTGAGGCGCTCGGCCGCGCGTTCGCGGTCAAGTACAGAGCATCCCGCGACCCCGAGTGGTTGAAAAAGGGACAGGCACAGCTCCGCCTCGCCCTCGACACCCGGCCGTCCGCGACGAGCTACATCGTCGCTTCCGAGCTGTACACCCTCCAAGCCGACTACTCGCACGCAGCCTGGGCTCTCCAGCGCGCACTGGAGCTGGCGCCTGAGAGCGGCATGATGTCCTTCCTGCTGGGCCGTGCCTTTCTGGCGATGGGCCGCTTGGATGACGCGGAGCAGGCCTTCCAACGATCGTCGAACCTCCGCTCCGGCTACTGGCCGGGACCGAATCGACTGGGCGAACTCTACTTCTCACAGGGACGATTCGACGCCGCAGCGAATGCCTGGCGGCAGGTGAAGGAGCAGGCTCCGCTGTTCAAACAGGGCTACAACAACCTCGGCGTCGCGTGCCTGCAGTCAGGGCGTCCGGATCAGGCGCGCTCATTGTTCGAGCGGTCGATCGCGGTCGATCCGAAGGGCAACTACGTCGCGTTCTCCAACCTCGGGACCATCTACGATCGGGAGGCCCGCTTCGCCGACGCCGCCGACATGTTCGAAAAAGCCCTCGCCATCGACGACGGCTCGTACCAGGTCTGGGGGAACCTCGCCTACGCCCTCACGTTCGGCTCCGAGCCCGAGCGGGCGCGGCCTCGCTTCGAGCGGGCCATCGAGCTCGCCGAGATCGAGCGCAGGAGCCAGCCGACCGACGCCGAGCTCCTGAGCCGGCTCGCGAACTACTACGTGATGGTCGACCGCCCCCAGGAGGCGCGCGCGTTGCTCGAACAGATCATCCAGCTCGACTCCCACGATCCCATCGTTTACGCCAACATCGGCGAGACCTTCGAGGACCTCGGCGAGCGCGACCGTGCGCTGGAGTGGATCGCTCGTGCTCTCGACGGCGGCATCCTCCCACAGTACTTCGAGAAGAGACCGATGCTCAGGGATCTTTCTGCTGACCCGCAGTACCGTCAGCTTCTCCAACGTCGTGCAGCCACCACGACGGTGGAACCGGAGCCACCGACGTGAGGCGAGACGAACATCACTCCAGGAGTCGGAGGGAGGAACCCATGATCCGGCCAGTCTCTCATCGCAAGCTCGTCCACAAAACCCTGCTGACGCTCATCGGCGCGTGCCTGGCCGTCGGAGCGCTCAGCGGCTGCTGCACGGTCAAGTGCTGCAAGTCCAGGAAGTGTGCAGATGTCCTCAGATGCTCGGCCGCTGGGGAGCACACCCTCGAATTGGTGAAGAGCAGGCTCGACGGGTGCCCGGACTACTGGGTGCAGAAGATGGCCGTGATGAAGGGCGACGTCGTGAAGATCGTCAACTGCTCGGGACAGCGGGCGACGGTGACCTTCACCCCTGCGAACTTCTTCGTGGAAGGAGGCAAGTTCGAGCTCGCTGACAAGCAGACGCTCGAGCTGACCGTTTCCCCCAGCGTGCAGGTCAACGACGTGATGAGCATCGTCGCCGAAGGGGAAGGCGCGTGCGCCAACGGTGGGGGCCAGGCCATCGTAACCAAGGGCCCCTGACGGACCGGCCGCCGGTGGGGGTGATCGAGAGCCGTCCGCTCGAGTGAGGTGACAACATGTCAATCAGCCGCTCAGCCCGTTCGCGCCTCCTGACCAGCTCGATCCTGGTGGCGACCCTGGCGGTGCTCGTGTCCGGCGCAGACAGCTGCAGGTACTCGGAGCTCGCCGACGCGCTCCAGAGATCGCTGCCGACCCCCGCCTGGGGAGGAATCGAGCCGGACCGCAACCCGGGTCTCCGCATCCACATCTACCCGGAGTGGCCGGATGTCCTCGCGGAAGGCACCGTGGTCGAGCCCTACCAGCCGGTCGGCGGCCCGGGCAGGAAGCTCACGTGCGGGAGCAGCGAAGGCTGTCTGCTGGTGTTCATCGACACCGAACACCTGGCGCACTTCGCGCACAGGGTGGTGATCGCACTCTGGGAGATCGGCTCGAACCGTTTTCACGAGCCGATCATCGCAGGCTGGTGGCCGCTGGTGGACGGGCGCCCGGTCTTCAACACGGTGGAGTCCCGCGAAAGGTTGTTCCTGCCCCGAATGGTCAAACCGGTCCCGGTCGAGGACCCCAGTGTGCACTGGGGGCGTGCCCACTGGCAGGTGCTCGCGGCGCCCGCACCCCCGCCGACGCCGACACCGTCGTCGCCGAGCGGTCCGAGCTGGACGCCTCTGTCGCTGCCGACACCCGTGCCGGAGCCTACCCAGTCGGGCAGCGAGCCCCTGACCTCCTCGTCCCCGTGTCAGGTCTGGGCGGTGCTGGTGGACGGCTACGCCAACAAGGCCGACACCTTCGACGAGGACACCGACGGGATGTACGCGGTCTTGCTCGGGCTCGGCGTGCCCGAGGACCAGATCTACTACCTCAGCCCGCATCATGGTGCGGCGCCGTGTCAGACGGAGCCCATCGGCGCGCAGTGCCCGACCGCCCACAGCGAGGACGTGTGCGCGACCCTCTCTTCCGCTGATCCGTGCCACCCCCCCAAAGACCTCCAGCAGCGCACCTCGCTGTGCAACCTCAAGCATGTCCTCACCAAGCTTCTTCCAGACAGGATGGGGGACACTTGCGAGGAACTCCTCCTCTTCATGAGCTCCCACGGCCAACAGGAGCTCCTGCACCTCGACAAGGACCTGGTCTGCGCGGCCGACCTCGAGAACTGGCTGGAGGATATCAAGTGCGAGCGGGTGACGGTGGTGATCGAGGCGTGCTACAGCGGCAGCTTCATCGATGTTCTGAAGAGTCCTTCGGCGAACCAGACGAAGAGGACAATCTTCACGTCGACCGACAAGGAGGGAAAGTCGTATCAAGATGTCGACGGCCCCACTGCGCCGACAGAGTACATCGGCCCCGAATGGACCCCCGATCCCAACCCGGGAGACAGCGGCAGCGAGACCATCTGGGGCTACATCGAGGCCTTCGGCACCTCTTCGAACGCCGCCGCCGCGGTTCAGGAGGTGGCGTTCGACCAGGCCGTGGACTACGCCAAGAAGAACGACGTCATGACGATCAACGAACTCAACCACCCAGAGCCCTACCCTACTCCGTTGCCCAACTTGCCCCTGCACTCGTGCTTTGATGACTCGGGCACGCCCGACATCGCTGTCGAGTTCAGCGTGAGCCCGCAGCAGGGACAGGCGCCGGCAGGCGCCACGAATGATCCCTCTCTGGCCTACAGGTGCGAGACAAAGCAGATCTTCTTGAAGGTGACCAACCTCACGACCGCTTCCCAGCCGGGTGCTCTGGCGGTGGCGACGGTCAAGCTCTACTGGGCAGAGGATCCTCAGCCCGACTGGACCTCGGACTTCTTCGATCACCAGGCCGGCTCGTACTTCGACCATCAGATCGGCAACACGGTGCTGGTCACCGGCATCGGACCCGGGGACAGCCGGGTGCTCCAGCTGGACTGGGAGGTCGGCAAGAGCTTCGAGGCAGGAGACGAGATCGTGCTCGTGGCGACGGTGGACTCGCCGCAGGATCCTCTACCGGGCACATCCGACAAGGTCGACGTGTTCGTCGCTGCCACCAACAACGCGGCGAGCACGAAGCTCAACGTGGTGAACCGGCCCACGACCAATGGCTGCCCTGTCGGGTGTGCGTCGGTTCGGTGAACGGCAGGAGACGCCAGGACGCTCGCGGCGGCTGCCCCACGAGGAGCGGGGCTCAGGGGCCGAGGAGCCTGGCAGCGACCTTGACGGCGGTGTGGGCGTCGGGGGCGTAGCCGTCGGCGCCGATCTCGTCCGCGAAGGGCTGGCTGAGCGGCGCCCCGCCGACGATGAAGCGGGCGTCGGGGTAGGCGCCGCGCACGGCCTGGATGACGGCGCCCATCTCGTGCATGGTCGTGGTCAGCAGGGAGGAGAGACCGACCAGGTCGGGCTTCACCTCGTGGTAGGCGTCCAGGAAGCGCGCCGCCGACACGCTGACGCCGAGGTCCACGACCCGGAAGGCCGCGCCCTCGAACATCATCCCCACCACGTTCTTGCCGAGGTCGTGGATGTCTCCCGCGACGGTGCCGATAAGCAGAGTGCCCTGCGGCTCCACGCCGCGCTGGGCGAGGGCGGGCTTGAGGACCTCCATGGCGGCCTTCATGCCGTGGGCCGCCAGCAGCAGCTCGGGCAGGAAGGCCTCGCCGCGGGAGAAGCGCTCGCCGAGCTCCTCCATGGGGCGCCGCATGGCGCTTTCCAGGATCTCCTGGGGCGCGACCCCGGCCTCGAGGGCGTCCTCGGTCAGCACCTTGATGGTGTCGCTCTGCCCCGCGATCAGGCTCGCGCCCAGCCTCGTCATCAGCTCGCTCATGCCGTCGTCCTCCGGATTGCGCACCACGTGGTCACGTGCCGATCGGGTAGGCGCCGTACCTCCGGGCCGCCTTCACCATGGCGATGTAGTTCTCCGGCTTGACCCCCGGATGGATGGAGTTGGAGGAGCTGATGATGTAGCCCCCTCCGGGCGCCGCGTCCCTGATGGTCGTCCGCACCGTCTCCTCCACCTCCTGCTCGGAGCCGAAGGGGAGCAGGAAGCTGCAGTCGATGTTCCCCAGCACGGCGGCCCGGCCCGTCAGGTGGGCCTTCACCTCCTTGATGTCCATGCTCTGGGGCTGGATGGGGTGGATGCCGTCGAAGCCCGCCTCCAGCAGGTCGTCCAGGATCGGCCACAGGTTGCCGTCGGAGTGCTTGATGATCTTCAACCCCTGCTCGTGGGCCGAGCGCACGACCTCGCTGTGGAAGGGCTTGAGGAACCGCCGGTACTGGTCCGGGCTCATGAGGGTGTTGGTGTTGAAGGAGAGGTCGCCCTCCAGGACGACCACGTCCGCCCCCGCCTCCGCGGCCATGCCCACGGCAGCGTTGCAGAAGCGGGTGGTGATCCGGGCCAGCTCCAGGGCCAGGTCCGGGCTCAGCATGTAGTCCAGTAGCAGCCGCTCCATGGCGCCCCTGAGCTGCCACGAGAAACGGAAGGGGCCGGGGATGGAGAAGAAGTGGGCCACGTCGGTGCCCATCCGGTCGATGACGTAGCGGAGCATGAGGAAGTCGGCGGGGTCCGGCTGCAGGAGGTCGGTGATCGGGCCGAGGTCCTCGGGGCCCCGCACCGGGCCGTCCATGGCGATGGGCTCGCCCACGTGGCTGAGGCGGTAGGTGGTGCCGTACTTGTCCCGGACCAGGTCCTCCCCCACCCGCTGCTTGCCGATCACGAAGACGGTGGACACGCCGTCGTTGCCCAGCTCCCTGAGGATCAGGCACAGCAGCTCCATGTACTGGATCACCTCCTCGAGACTCATGTCGGTGATGTGCTTGATCTGGGGGACCTCGTCGGTGAAGTGCTTGCCCAGGTTGACGATGCTGGCCTCGTTGATGCCCATCTCGAAGATGGGGACGCGGTCGGGCTGCCCCGGCTCCAGGGCCTTCAGGGTCCGCTCCCTGCCCGTCATCGCCTCGGCCATGGACACCTCCTCGACTCCCGAGCTCCGCTCTCGCTGGGCGTGCTGCTCTCCCAGAGTACGGGCGTCACGATGGGGACGCAACGGTGGGCCGATCGTCGTGGTCGATACGCCGTCCCGGCGACTGATCGTTCGCGCCTCCTGATCACATACACGGCTGCGGTTCAGCCCGCGTCAGCTTCCGCGTCCGACAGAGACCCTCCCGCGCCCCTCGCGTCATGCGGCCC
>Ga0315542_1002903_pt1 | contig 10237 bp, 13 predicted proteins | sample SalMarSW160120MG_FD_202541 | JGI IMG/M metagenome (GOLD analysis project Ga0315542, IMG submission 202541) | Salt marsh sediment microbial communities from the Plum Island Ecosystem LTER, Massachusetts, United States - Salt Marsh Sediment SW1601-20 ... | reverse complement strand
GCCCTCAACCTCATTCAGGGAGATTGGCGCATCGACACCTCGAAGTTACCCCACCAGTTTACCTCAGCCGGGGAGCCCCTGGCAACCGGGATTCTGCGCCGCAACCTGCAGGAGGGCCTGGGGGCCCTGGCCAAGCGGCGGTCCTTGCAGAAGCTGGCGGAGCTGGCGGCAAGCCGGTCCCTGGCGATCTATCTGGTGGGCGGCTCGGTGCGGGAATTGGCCCTGGGGCGAGAGGTCCAGGACCTGGACCTGGCGGTTTCCTCCCGGACTCTGGAACTGGCCCGGGACCTGGCAACCGCCCTGGGCGGCACCTATGTCCTCCTGGACGAAACCGAGCGCACCGCCCGGGTGGTCTGGCAGGGGGAGATCCTGGACCTGGCCGAATTCCGGGCCCCCACCCTGGAAGGGGATCTGGGAGGCCGGGATTTCACCCTCAATGCCCTGGCGGTGGAATTGAAGGCGATTCTGGGGCAGACCCCCCCGGAGCTCATCGATCCCTGGGGCGGCCTGGCGGACCTGGCCCGGGGCCGGCTGCGCATGGTGGCGGCGCAAAATTTCCGGGACGATCCCCTGCGCCTCCTCCGGGCCTACCGGTTTGCCGCCACGCACGGGTTTCAGGTGACCCCGGAGACCACTGCGGCCATTGGCGCCGCGGCGCCGGAATTTTCCCGGGTGGCGGCCGAAAGGGTGCACCAGGAGCTGTTCCTGCTCCTGGCGGCGCCGGCGGCCGCCCCGGTGTTGGGGCTGATGGAGGCGGTGGGCCTTCTGAGGCGGGTGTTCCCGGAACTGGAGGGCATGAAGGGGGTGGAGCAGAATGGCTACCACCACCTGGATGTCTATGGCCATTCCCTGGCGACCCTGGCCGCTTTGGAGGAGGTGCTGGCGGCGCCTACGGCTTATTTTGGGGAGATGGCGGCGGTAGTGGTCCGTTACGCCCGGACGCCCCCCAAGGCGGCGCTCTTGAAACTGGCCGCCCTGTTTCACGACGCCGGCAAGCCCCAGGTGCAGGAGCGCCGCAGCCAGCCGGAGCGCTACACTTTCTATTACCATGAAAAGGTGGGGCTGGAGATTTTCAGCCGGGTGGCCGCGCGTCTCAGGTGCAGCCAGGCTGAGACCAAGACGGTAACCAGCCTGATCCAGATGCACATGCGGCCATTTCTGTTGTTGCCGGCCTTTCGGGAGCGGGAGCTCAGCTTTCGGGCCCTGGGGCGGCTGGTAAGGGCGGCCCGGCCGGAGTTGCCCGGCCTCTTTGCCCTGGCCATGGCTGACAGCCTGGCGGGCCAGGGCCCCCTGAAGCCCGCGGATTCCGAGGCGGTGCTGGCGGATCTGGCGGATGCGGCCTTGCAGTTTTTAAGAGAGCGTCTGGAGCCGCAAGAACGCCATCCCAGGCTGGTCAGCGGCCATGACCTGATTCGCCTGGGGCTCAAACCGGGTCCCCGGTTCCGGCAATTGCTCACCGCGGTGGAGGAAGCCCAATGGGAGGGCACGATCCGGACTCGGGAGGAAGCCCTGGAAATGGTCCAGCGCCTGCTGTGATTTCGGGCAAGGAGGTCCAAGTCCTGGCCGGAGCTGGGCTAAAACAGGCTGAAGTCTCACCTTTACTTCTTCCACCATATTATATTAAAGTGGAGTTTAATTATTTTATATTTAAAAAATGGAGATCAGGTTATGGATACCATGTCCCCGGACATCATCAATCGAGAAACACAAACCGGCACCTTGATCAGGCTTCGGGGACTTTACCCCTCCCTGAAAACCGCCTTGAGAAAAGTGGCCGACGTGATCCTCAGGCAACCGGAGATGGCCATCTACGCCTCGGTAAACGAGGTCGCAGCGGTGGCGGCGGTCAGTGAAGCTACCGTTATGCGCTTCTGTCGCATCCTGGGTTTTAAGGGCTTCCAGGATTTCAAGATCGCCTTGGCCCGGGAGATGGTCATCCCGTCACCGCGTCACCACGAAGAAGCGGGGGGCGAAGACGAGCTTGCCGTGGTGCGCCGGGTATTTCAAACCAATGGCGCTGCTTTGGAGGACACCCTGGAAATTCTGGAGGTGGGGGCCATGCAGCAGGCGGCTCAGCTTCTGCTGAACGCCCGTCAGGTTATGGTCGCGGGGGTGGGCGGCTCCGGTCCGGCCGTGACCTACGCCGGCAACCGCTTCCTGCTTCTGGGTCTCAAGGCCTACATGTGCACCGACTTCTACCTGATGTTGATGGCGGCTTCCCAGCTCTCCCGGAAAGACGTGGTCCTGGCCATCTCCAACCTGGGAACCACCCGGGAAATCGTGGAGATGGTGGGGATAGCCCGGGAAAAAGAAGCCAGGGTCATCTGTATCACCAATAATTCCCTGTCACCTCTGGCCCGGGCCTGCAATCCATCCCTGATCACGGCCTCCCGGGAGATGACCCTGCCGGAGGAGGCCGTTGGCTCCCTGGTTTGTCAAATATCCATCCTGGACGCCCTGTTCGCCCTGATCGCCCAGTTCCAGGGGGCGCAGTCCCGACAGACCCTGGACGGCATGGAGAAAGCCATGGTCAAGGTGGGGGTGATGCGGGAGCCCGTCAACTAGCCAGGCCGACGCCACCCCTGGATCAGCCATGAACGCCCAGCAACAATTGAAGCAGGACATCGTGTGCATCTGCCGGATGCTGCACCGGAAAAATTACCTCGCGGCCACCGACGGCAATGTCAGTGTGCGCCTGGGAGACCGGCTGCTCGTCACCCCCAGTGGGGTGAACAAGGGGATCATGGAGGCCGAACAGGTGCTCACCGTGGACCTTGAGGGCCGGGTGCTGGAGGGGGAGGGGAGGCCATCCTCGGAAATCCGGATGCACCTTTTAGCCTATGAACTGCGCCCGGACGTGACGGCCGTGGTGCACGCCCATCTGCCTTACGCCACCGGCTGCACCCTGGCGGGGATCGACTTGTTGGAACCCATCTTGCCGGAAGTGGTGATCACCCTGGGGGGGATTCCCACCGCGCCCTACGCCACCCCCGGCACCGAAGAAGTGCCGGAGGCCATCCGGGGGTTTATCCGGGAATATGACGCTATCCTCTTATCCCGGCACGGCGCCATGACGGTGGGACGGGATGTGGTGGACGCCTATAACAAGATGGAGAAGCTGGAACACACCGCCCGGGTGGTCCTGGTGGCGCGCCTTCAGGGCACGGTATCGCCTATCCCCGCCCCGGAGGTGGAGAAGCTGCGGCGCCTGGGGGAAAAGTATAAGGCCGGGGGGTGAGATTTGAGGTCGCATAAAGATCGGCGTTGGCCATAATCTTGTAGTCCAGTTGACAATAGTTATCATTTCTGCTAACTTTTAATTCAAACCGTGAACTATACCGTCGAGTACTTCCACCCTCGCGTCAAAGCAGAAATCGAATTCTGGCCTGATGGCATTTTGGCCGATTATGCCCGGATGATAGAGCTACTGATGGAGTTCGGGCCGAACCTGCGTATGCCGCACTCACGCGCCATGGGAGGCGGTCTATTTGAGTTGCGCCCCCGGGGCCGGGAAGGTATAGGGCGAGTGTTTTATGGCTTCGTCGTTAATCGGCGGATCGTCATACTCCATGCCTTCGTGAAGAAAACTCAGGATACGCGGGAGCAAGAATTAAGAATTGCCCGCAAGAGGATGAAGGAGATACAAGATGTCTGAACTGGACTATAAACCGGTGTCCCATGACCATGAAAAATTCCTCAAAAAGGCTCTAAAGCGGCAGGGATTCAGAGAAGCCTATGAGGGATTGGCGGAGGAATACGCCCTGGCCAAAGAGATGCTTGCCGCTCGCTCCAGGTCGGGTCTTACTCAGGAAGCGGTGGCAGGGTTAATGGGGACGACTAAAAGCGCAGTTTCCCGCCTGGAAGCAGGTGGAAAACACGCTCCTTCCCTGAACACCCTGAAAAAATATGCTCACGCCGTCGGCTGTCGACTGGAAATCAAACTGGTTCCAGACTCCTGCCTCACCAACGAATGAACCAGCGGCAATCTGCCATAACGGTGGGGCGGGATGTGGTGGACGCGTATAATACCGTTTTCAGTTTTCCGTTTTCAGTTTTCCATAAAATAATTTAGGAAATTCATTATGTTAGCCGGAGAGTTTGTTGCATCTGAATCTTATTACTCGGAGCGGGAAATAAGTTGCATCCAAATGGGCACAAGGGCACGGCACGCCGTGTCCCTACGGATCAACATGTAACCTAATTTATGCTCCGAGTAATAACTTGGTATAACAAGATGGAGAAGCTGGAACACACCGCCCGGGTGGTGCTGGTGGCGCGCCTTCAGGGCACGGTATCGCCTCTGCCCGCCGCGGAGGTGGAGAAGCTGCGGCGGCTGGGGGAGAAGTATAGGGCGGGGGGGTGACCTTGATGATTTGAGCCTGGCGGGCCCCTCCGTTTTTCCGCACACCATATACCCCACCTTTACCCCGCGTTCCCAAGTTGGACTTGGGAACGCGATTATGGCCCAAGCTTGGCTTGGGCACCTGAAATAAAGATAATCTCCTGGAAAAACTGCGTTTGCCTTACGTCTCAAAAAATGATACATATTGGGGTAATGCAATGGCAGGTGCGCCTCAGCAAAAGGGCAGTCAAAAATTACCAGAAACTGCCGCAGCAGGTTCAGGAGCGGTTCAAGGCCCTGGCCTTGGAACTGCGCACCACCGGCCCGGTGCAACGGCACTGGCCGCATTACGGCAAAATTCAAGGCATGGGGAACTGTTATCATTGCCATATTAAGCCAGGCCGGCCTACGTATGTAGCAGTTTGGAAAGTCACCGGCGCGCCCTGCCTGGAGGTAACCTAGGTTGGAACCCACGAAGGAGCAGATTACCAAAGACTTTGCTGAAGTCTGTCGACGCCATCGGCTCCCCGACGATAAAATCAGCAAGATTCAGGAGGCCGTATCCGCCATCCTGGGGGCTGAGGACGAGTCCCTCTCCCTGGAGGAGGTCTTTCCTGATCTGCATCAGGGCAGCGCCATGCGCGGCTTGCGCCTGCGGGAGGGCCTGACCCAGGAGCAGCTTGCCCGCCTGCTGGGGGTCAAGCGCAACAATCTCTCCGATATGGAGAACGGTAAGCGCCCCATCGGCAAAAACATGGCCAAACGCCTGGCTCAGGTCTTAAAGACGGATTACAAGCTTTTTCTCTAAACTTCCGATCCGAACAATGAACCTATTGGCGATTTATTTAGTGATTTTAGGAGGTTTACTAGGCGCAGGTGGGGCGGGGTGATTGCCCTGGCGCGCCCCGCCGAAATCGCCAGAATGGAAGGCGTCAAGAACCCGTCCACCGTCCGCGGCCTGATTATCCGGGTATCCGATCAATTAAGGTGCGGGAAAATTTCCCTTCTCGAGAAGGACCCGGAAGAGGCGGAAGCGGCCAAGACCCGCCTTGAGGCTCAAAGAGCACAGCGCCGGGAGAGACACGCCAAGAATAAGGAAGAGATTAATGCCAAGCGGCGGGAAACCTTCGCACTGAAAAAATCTACCGAACCGTGAACCACAATTCCTATTTGAAGTTATTAAAACATTTAACGGGCCTAAAAATCTGTTGATAGATAGCAGGTTGCGACACCTCAACACATTTATGCTCTCCTCCATCAAGACCATTCTTTATCTCAGTATGCAAAATTCCGGGCTATCTGGCCAAACCCGCTGTGAGGCACGTACGGAAAGCCATGGGGCTTTTTGTCTGCGGGAGATAGCCGGGTTGCATGGATAGCGGCCCGCCCTGAGACAGTAGAACTGGTAGCCGAGAGGTGGCAATATAACCCTCTGGGATGCCCACCACGGGGCAATAACGACTTACCCCTTTCCAACCTCCTTTGACCCGGGTCGACCGCCGCAGCTGGCCTGCCAGCGTCGGATTTTTGGAACGGCATATCCGCACCGGCAGCACCCTCGATCTGACAGATTACTCCCCCATCAACGGATCGCCACCATACCCCGATTCTCGATGATTTTAGGCTTGAGTGTGGGGCATAGTGTCGGGAATGAAAAGAGAAGGGTTAGGCCGATTGACCTAACCCCTTGATTTCATTTGGCGTCCCCAACCGGATTTGAACCGGTGTTGCCGGCGTGAAAGGCCGGTGTCCTGGACCAGGCTAGACGATGGGGACGTTTATTATGGGCCGTGTTGGATTCGAACCAACGACTCTCTGCTTAAAAGGCAGATACTCTACCGACTGAGTTAACGGCCCGAAAGAATAATTATTAACCCTTGAGGACCATCTTGTCAAGGGAATCCACCCTCTTGTTATAACGTCTAAAAGGTCTTATTGCAGGTCCAGGGCCTTCAGGGTGAGGGCCAGGAGGATGGCGTGAAGGCTCTCGGGGGAGGCCGCGGCGTCCACCCGGCGGATATGGGGACCGGTCAGGGAGGCGTAAATGGCCGCCACCTGCTCCAGGTAATGCCGCCCTTCGCTGACCTGGCGGCGCCGGCCGGGACTCCCGGCCAGGCGGGCTACGGCCGCCGCCGGCGGCAGGGTGAGAATAAACACCAGGCGGGGGCGGGGGGCAAACCCTTCATTCACCTCCAGGATGTGGGCCGGTTCCAGCCCCAGGGCCCCCTGGTAGGCCACCGAGGAGTAGTAATAGCGGTCGGTGATCACCACCTGCCCCGCCGCCAGGGCGGGGTTGATCACCTGGGCCACGTGCTCCCGGCGGTCAGCGATGAAGAGCGCCAGTTCTTCGGCGGGGCTCAGGTGCCGGTCGGGTCCCGCCAGATAGCGGCGCAACCTTTGGCCGGCGGGGCCCGCGGTGGGCTCCCGGGTCAGGACCACCTTAAATCCGCGCCGTTTCAGGGCCTCGGCCAGGAATTGCGCCTGGGTGGTCTTCCCGGAGCCGTCTACGCCCTCCAGGGCCAGGAGCACGCCGGTTGCGGTCACCGGCAGCCGCTACCAGACTTCGGGGAAGGCGGCGTTATCGTAAAGGTATTCCACCTTTTCCTTGTGGCCGAGTTCCACCTGGGCCATCTTATTGAGGAAAGCCTGGACCTCTCCCGGGGGCTGGAGCGCGGCCAGGGCCTGATAAAAGCGGTAGGCCCCCTCCTCCCGCTTGGCGGCGATGACCAGGGCCTCCTTGGGGGATAAATCCCCGCTGATGGGCGGGGCCTCCAGCAACTCCGCCAGGTGGACATTCTGGGCTTCTCCCGCCAGCGTACAGCCGTTGGGCGTGAAGCAGCTCTGGAGAAAGGCCTTGTGCTCCAGCTCTTCTTTGGCCAGGTATTCCAGGGTGTCTCTCGTGTCCGCCTGACTGACCAGGCCGGCCAGGCGTTTATAAAAATTATGGGACAACTCTTCCTGGGTGATGGCGCTTTTGATAATGGCTTCCAGTTCGTTGCTCATGGCGGCTTCCTTTTGACCACGGAGTTGAGGGGCGGGATATGGCCCTGCCTGGGTAGTTAGGCATCATAAACGCAAAACCGCAGAAAGACAAGTCCCCCACGCCTCCGTCCCGGGAGGCCGGAGCGGCAAGCATGGGGGAACTTTTTAGCCTTCAGCCTGGCGGCGCTCAGGACGCCTTGATTTCGATGGACTTGGGTTTGACCGCCTCTTTCTTGGGACAGGTGACGGTCAGCACCCCTTTATCGTATTTGGCTTCGATCTTATCCATGTCCACCGCGGCGGGCAGCACCAGGGAACGGGAGAAAGAGCCATAGCTCCGCTCCACCAGGTGGTAGTTCTCTTCTTTTTCTTCCCGTTCCGACTGCTTTTCCCCCTTGATGGTAAGGACCTCGCCGGTGACGGAGATATTGATATCCTTGGCCTCAATGCCGGGAACTTCCGCTTTCACCACGACCGCCTCGGCGGTTTCCTTGACGTCCACCGCGGGGGCGAATTCGCCTTCCATGGGCTTGAGCGCCCGCCTGCCGGAGCCGAAATAATCATCCCACAGACGATCCATCTCCCGCCGCAGCCGGGAAACTTCCCGAAACGGCCGCCATTCCATGAGATCATGAGTCATGAGATTGTTCCTCCTCATTCAAACATACTGGTGAACTTATGGTTGATAGGCCCGGCTGCTCTCCCGGCCTTGTTATTCCTTAATAACCATACAAGTATCCCTGCGCTTTGTTCTAGACATATAGGTAGGTCTTGCCCGGTCCCCTGTCAACGCTCGCCCCGGGGAAAAACGCGGGAAAATGTTCTTGAATGTAAACCCCGCTTGTGGTAATAATTTATAGATGCAAGAAAGGCCGTCTCTATGATGCAAATTTTCAGAAAATCCTCCGTTAGGCCTCCTTTGAGAACAAGGAGGTTTTTTTTTGCCACGGCCGGAAGGGCTTGACGGACTCGAGAATCCTAACCGGTCCTGGCGGTGACGGCCCGGGTTGACCGCGGGCCGGGCAAGCACTCGATCCGGATGGGGGAGGCTGAGGGCTCCCATCCCATAACCTCCATCCTTCACGTGAGAAAGGTCCCATTATGGAATTCCGGCGGAAGGACCTGTTGGGCATCGCGGAACTGGCCCCGGAAGAGATTCGCCACATCCTGGACACCGCCGCGTCCTTGAAAGAGATTTCGGAGCGTGACATCAAAAAAGTCCCCACCCTCCGGGGCAAGACCGTGGTGACGGTTTTTTACGAGCCCAGCACCCGAACCCGCATGTCCTTTGAGATTGCGGCCAAGCGCCTCAGCGCCGACACCCTCAATCTGACGGTGGCGGCCTCCAGCGCGGTCAAGGGCGAAACCCTGATGGACACGGCCCACAACCTGGAGGCCATGAAGCCGGATGTCCTGGTGATTCGCCACTACGCCAGCGGCGCCCCCCATTACCTGGCCCGGCGTCTTAAATGCGGGGTCATCAACGCCGGCGACGGCCTCCATGAGCACCCCACCCAGGCGCTGTTGGACCTCCTCACCGTGGAGGAGGCCAAAGGGCGTTTGGACGGCTTGAAGGTGGCCATCATCGGCGACATCGCCCACTCCCGGGTGGCCCGCTCCGACATTCAGGCCTTTACCAAGATGGGTTCCCAGGTCACCGTGGCGGGCCCGGCCACCATGCTGCCGCCGTTCCTTTCATCCCTGGGGGCCCGGGTCACCAACTCCGTGGATGAGGCGGTGGCCGGCGCCGACGTCATCATGATGCTGAGATTGCAACTGGAGCGCATGGGGCAGATGTTTCTCTCCACCCTCAGGGAGTACAGCCGCTTCTTCGGGCTGGCCCCCCGGCACCTGGAGATGGCCAAGGAAGACGTGATCATCATGCATCCCGGCCCCCTCAACCGGGGAGTGGAGATCTCTCCCGAAGTGGCCGACGGCGTCCATTCCGTGATCCTGGAGCAAGTGACCAACGGCGTGGCGGTGCGCATGGCCATGCTCTACCTCTTGATCGGAGGAGAAAAGGCGTGAGCTTACTCATAAAGGGCGGTCTGGTGGTTGACCCCGCCCAGGATATTTCGGCCCCCCGGGACCTGCTCATCGAAGCTGGAACGGTTGCCGCGCTTGAGCCCCCCGGGACCATCTCCGCTGACGGGCGCCGGGTGATTGACGCCGCCAACCTGGTGGTGACCCCCGGCCTCATCGACATGCACGTGCACCTCAGAGAGCCGGGAGAAGAGTACAAAGAGACCATCCTCTCCGGGACCCGGGCCGCAGTGGCCGGCGGCTTCACCGCGGTGGCCGCCATGCCCAATACCCAGCCGGTGAACGACACCGCCTCGGTCACCCGCTTCATCCTGGAGGCGGCCCAGGCTGCGGGGTTGGCCCGGGTCTACCCGGTGGGGGCCATCTCCATGCATTCCGCCGGCCAGACCCTGAGTGAGTACGGCGACCAGAAGGCAGCCGGGGTGGTGGCCCTCTCCGACGACGGCTGCCCGGTGATGAACCCCATGCTCATGCGCCGGGCCCTGGAATATGCCCTTACCTTCAATCTCCCCCTCATCGTCCACGAAGAAGACCTGGACCTCAGGAGCAACGGCGTGATGCACGAAGGCCGGGTCTCCCTGGAACTGGGCTTAAGGGGCATCCCGGCTGCGGCGGAAGAGTCCATGATCTTCCGGGACCTGGCCCTGCTCCAACTCACCGGCGGCCGCCTCCATATCGCCCACGTCAGCGCCTTCGGCAGCGTGGCCCTGATCCGCACCGCCAAGGCCGCGGGCCTGACCGTCACCGCCGAGACCGCGCCCCATTACTTTTCCCTGACGGATGAGGCGGTTAAGGGCTACGACACCAACGCCAAGGTCAACCCGCCGCTGAGGACCGCGGCGGACGTGGCCGCCATCAAGGAGGCGCTGC
>Ga0315542_1002902_pt1 | contig 10238 bp, 3 predicted proteins | sample SalMarSW160120MG_FD_202541 | JGI IMG/M metagenome (GOLD analysis project Ga0315542, IMG submission 202541) | Salt marsh sediment microbial communities from the Plum Island Ecosystem LTER, Massachusetts, United States - Salt Marsh Sediment SW1601-20 ... | reverse complement strand
GGCCGTCATTGCCAGGTCCTTCTCGCGCCTGTTCTTCCGCAACGCCATCAATGCCGGCCTGCCGCTCGTGCAGTCGGCGGCGGCGGTCGAGGCCCTGCAGGCAGGCGACGAGGTCACGGTGGACGTGGCCGCCGGCCAGGTGCACACCCCGCGCGGCGTCTTCGATTTCCCGCCCCTGCCCGAGGCGGTCATCGGCATCTTCGAGGCCGGCGGCCTGCTGCCCTACACCCGCCGCAGCCTGGGGCTGGATGGCGGCGACTGATCCCCCGCTCCCTCACCTGAGCAGCGTCAGCTTGCGGGTCAGCACGCGCCTGCCGGCCTCGAACCGGCACAGGTACATCCCGCTGGGCAGGGCCCGCTCCCGGCCGTCCCGGCCGTTCCAGCGCAGAGCGGTGCGGCCGGCGGGAAGCTCCACCCCGGCCAGCAGCACGCGGACCAGCCGGCCGCGCAGGTCGTACAGGCTGACCGTGCAGCGCCCCGGAGCGGGCAGGGTCAGGGTCACGGACGGTTGGCTGCCGGCCGTGGTCGCCAGCCGCCACACTCCGTGATCTCCCCCCGCCGCCGAGAGGCTGCCGGCGATCTCCACGGGGTCGGCTTCATGGACGACGGTCAGCAGGCCGGCCGCCGCGTCCCAGTGCCAGCCGGGGCCCGGGTCGCCGGGCGTCGCCATGGCAGGCAGCGGCTCGCCGCCGGCCTGCACCCCCGCCGGGGCCGCGGCCAGGCGCAGCAGCTCGCGGCCGGCTCCACCCGCCACCGCGTAGCGAAGTCGCGCCTCCTGGGGCGGGTAGACGATCCAGCGGACCTCGTGATCGGACCGCAGCATGTGCGGCTCGTCCGCCGGCGCCAGGGCGGGATCGAGGGCCATCAGCTCCAGGTAGTACTTGACGGTGTTGAAGTTCTGCTCGTACCAGCTGCGGTTGACGAAGGTCTGCGTGATGTCCTTGAGCGTCGTGTACATGCGGCCGTCGGCGGCGATGCCGCGCTGGTTCTGCCCGTGCGAGCAGGCGGCGGCCATACCGTGGGCCCAGGAACTCCAGTCGGGATCCAGCAGCGGATGTCCCGCCAGCCGCCGGTCCAGCAGCAGCGCGGTGCGGGCGAACTGCAGGCTGGCCGCGTAGGTGGCCTCGGGCCAGCCTTCCCATTCCAGGGTGGCGGGGACGTAGGGGCCCAGTCCCTGATCCTCCCCTTCCACGAGATACAGGCTCGCGCACCAGTCGAGGATGTCGGCGGCGAGTTGCTCCCAGCCGGGCGGCCGTCGCGCCTGCAGCTCCACGATCATCTCGTGGGCCGAGTAGTGATCGCGGAATCCGAGCTGCTGCTGCGGGCCCTGATCCTCGTAGAAGGCCTCCCAGCGCATGTACTGCGGGCTGGCGGGATTGCAGGGATTGGCCAGCAGCCACTGCCAGGCCCGGTCGCGGGCCTGGGCGTAGGCGGGATCGCCGGTCCGATCCGCCAGGGCAGCCAAGAGGCGTACCGCCGGCTGCAGGTGGCTGGTGTAGTCCTGGCGCACGGCCCCGTCCAGCGGCCGGACCCGGAACGGCCAGCGACCGTCGTCCTCCGGACCGCCGCCGAGCTGGGTGGCGACCAGCACGTCGGCGATCTCCAAGGCACCGTCCAGGTACGCGGACTCCCCCGTGGCGTCGTGCAGCCGCAGCAGACGCACGGCGAACATGGCCGCCTTGTCGGGCATGATGGCATCCTCGTCCCAGCCGCCGCCCATCACGCCGTCGGTCTGCGTGCTGTAGGGAAGGTTCCCGTAGAGGTCGCCCGGCGGGGTGCGGTGTTCCAGAATCCAGTCGGCGAAGGCGCGCGCCCGCTCCAGCGCCTCGGGCAGGCCGCTGTAGCGGTGGTAGTCCAGGAAGACATCGATGGCGACGCTGGCCGTGAAGGCGGGATAGCTGATGGACGCGTGGTAGGGATAGGTGGTCGTCGAGCTCCACAGCCGGTTCGTGTCGAAGATGGCGAAGTGGTAGAAGTAAGGCGGCACGGGGTAGCCGTTCGGATCGTGGTCGTTGGTCCGGATGCCGCCGTCGCCCACGTCCGACATCAGGAAGGCCGCGACCTCGTCCACCAGCTGACCGTAGGGCTTGGCCGGAGGGACGGCATGTCCGTCCGTGGGCCACGCCATCAGGAAGAGCGCCAGGAGGACGGCGAGGCACGTCGTTCGTCGGGCCGACCGGCCCAGCAGGCTGCAGCGGCGGCGTGGCATGGATCCCTCGCAGAGCATGAAAGGATTCTACCAGATGGCGCCGCGGGAAGCCAGGCGGGCGGCCGGGAATTCCGCCGGCCGCCGATTCTCTTGGCCTTTCACGCGGCGAAACGTATCTTTGTCCGATCTCGAAAACGCCCGCAGGGCCCTGGATCGGGCCCCCGGGAGGCTCGTGAGGTTCTTCAGGAGGCAAAGGGGTATGGCCAAGTACAGGATCGGCTGGCTGCCGGGCGACGGCATCGGCGCGGACGTGATGAGCGCCGCCAAGGTCGTGCTCGACAGGCTGGGCTTCGCGGCGGATTACCTGCACGGCGACATCGGCTGGGAGTTCTGGCGCACCGAGGCCGCTCCCCTCCCCGAGCGCACCCTGGAACTGCTGGAGAAGGTGGACGCGGCCCTCTTCGGCGCCATCACCAGCAAGCCCAAGGAGGAGGCCGAGAACGAGCTGATCCCCGCGTTGAGGGGCAAGGGGCACGTCTACCGCAGCCCCATCGTGGGCCTGCGCCAGGCCTTCAACCTCCGCACCAACCTGCGCCCCTGCAAGGCCTACGCCGGCAATCCCCTGAACTATCGCGACGGCATCGACCTGGTCGTCTTCCGGCAGAACACCGAGGGCCTGTACATGGGGGTGGAGTATCATCCCCTGCCGCAGGAGCTGCGCGACATCTTCGCAAAGAGCCATCCACAGCAGATGAGCCGCATCCAGCACGCGACCAACGAGGACATCGCCGTCAGCTGCCGCATCTTCACCCGCCGGGGCTGTCAGGAGATCGTCCGCGACGCCTTCGAGTACGCCCGGAAGTTCGGCTACAAGACGGTCACCGTGGTGGAGAAACCCAACGTGATCCGCGAGACGAGCGGCCTGATGATCCGCGAGGCCCGCAAGATCGCCAAGGACTACGCCGAGATCTCGCTGTGGGAGACCAACATCGACGCCATGTGCATGTGGCTGATCAAGAACCCCCTCGACTACGGGGTTCTCGTGGCGAGCAACATGTTCGGCGACATCATCAGCGATCTCTGCGCCCAGCTGGTGGGCGGTCTCGGCTTCGCCTGCTCGGGCAACATCGGCGACAAGCTGGCCGTCTTCGAGCCAAGCCACGGGTCGGCGCCCAAGTACGTCGGCATGAACAAGGTCAACCCGATCGCCATGATCCTCTCGGCCAAGATGATGCTCGACTACCTGGGCGAGACCAAGATGGCCGCCCGGCTGGACGCCGCCGTGGCGGCCGTCATCGCGGAGGGCAAGATCCGCACCTACGACATGGGCGGCGACGCGACCACCACCGACATGGCGGAGGCCATCGCGGCCAGGTGCTAGCCCGGCGAGCGACCCATAGCGCCCCCGATAGAACCGGCGTTCGCGGCCCGGGTCCCTGCCCGGCCGCCCGCCGGTTTCGTATCTTCAGGTAAACGCATCCCCACCGCGCATCGTCTCCCCACATGAACCCACCCCCATACTGGAGGCAGCCGCCATGAAGCCGTGCTTTCCTCGCAACGAGGCCACCGCCCTCATGATGGCGGTCCTGGCCGCCCTGCTGGTCCTCGGGGCCGGCGGGGGAGCTTCCCCCGACCCCATGAGCAACGGGCCCGCGACCGGGGCCCAGGCCGAGATCACCCTGCTCGATCTGGACGCGGACGGTGCCCGCCTGGCGGTTCGCCCCGCGGGCGGCCTCCCGGACGTGTTCGAGGCCGAGATCTGGGATCTGCAGGGCGATCTGCGGGGCGAGGTCGAGCGGCGGCACGACGGCTGGCCGTTCGAGGTCACCCTCCCGGCGGAGCTGGCCGGCGCCGGTCCCGACGACCTGTACCTGCGCTACCGTCTGGGCCGCGGCGAGGCGTTCCAGCAGCGAAGCCTGGTGTTCCTCTCGCCCCTCCCGGAGACGATCGTCCTGGGCCAGCGGGAGTACCTGGCCGGCAGCCGGCCGGTCCTGCGCCTCCTCGTGCGCGACCGCGCAAGGGGCGAGCCCGCAGCCGGCGCGGCGGTGCACGTGACCCTCTCCAGCGGCGAGGCCCGCCTACAGGAGCTGGATCTCCTGACGGATGACCGGGGCGAGGCGCCGGTGCAGCTGGAGCTGCCGGCGCACGACGTTTCCAGCGTGGAGCTGCTGGTGACCGTGAAGCTCGGCGGCGCCCGGGACGAGGTCCGCCAGACCCTGGGCCTGGTCAGCGGCACCCGTACGCTGCTGACCACCGACAAGCCGATCTACCAGCCGGGCCAGACCATCCACATGCGCGCCCTGTCCCTGAGCCGGCCGGAGCTGGTGCCCCTCGCCGATGCCGTCGCCCTGTTCGAGGTGCAGGACGCCCGGGGCAACAAGGTCTTCAAGCGGGAGCTGCGCACCGACGCCTTCGGCGTGTCTCATGCCGACTTCGTCCTGGCCAGCGAGCTGAACGAGGGCCGCTACCGCATCCGGCATACCGCCGGCGGCCGGACCGAGGAGAAGACGGTCAACGTCGAGCGCTACGTCCTGCCGCGCTTCAAGATCGCTCTGACGACCGATCGCCGGTTCTACCTGCCCGGCGAGACGCTGCGGGGCGATCTGCAGGTGGACTACTTCTTCGGCAAGCCGGTGGCCGGCGGCGACGTGCACATCGCCTGCGCCAAGTTCGACGTGGCCTTCACGGATTTCCAGACCGTCGAGGGCAAGACCGATGACGGCGGGCATTACCGCTTCGAGGTCCGCTTGCCGGATCACTTCGTGGGGCAGCCGTTCGAGGCCGGCAACGCCAGCGTCCGCCTCGACGTCTCCGTGATCGACGGGGCCGATCACCGCGAGGGCCTCACCCGCAGCGTGACGGTGACCGCCAGCCCGGTGGTCATCGCCGCCGTGCCGGAGGGGGGCGAGCTGGTGCCGGGCCTGGAGAACCGCGTGCATCTGGTCACGACCCAGGCCGACGGCTCACCGGTCGCCTGCCGCGTCACCTGGGCGAATCCGCCGGAGGGCGGGGAGCGGGTCCTCGAGACCGACGCCGGCGGCTTCGGCGATCTGAGCTTCACCCCCAGTTCCGACCAGCCGGTGCAGCTCGAGCTGAGGGCGCGGGACGCCCAGGGCCATGCCGGCGCCGCCACGGTCACGCTCCCGGTCCGCGGGAAGACCGGCGACGACCGCCTGCTGCTACGCCTGGACCGGGCCCTCTACCGGGTCGGCGACCGGCTGGCCCTGACGGCGCTGGCCACCCGCGGCGAGGGAACCGTCTACGTGGACCTGATCAAGGACCGCCAGACCTTCCTGACCGCCACCTATCCCCTGCGGGCCGGACGGGCCGCGGGCGAGATCGCCCTCGGACCCGAGCTGTCCGGCACCCTGCAGGTGAGCGCCTACCTGATCGGCGACAACGGCGTGATCGTGCGCGACCGGCGCATCGTGGTCGTGGACCCGGCCAACGCCCTGTCGGTCGAGGTGAAGGCGGACCGGCCGGTCCACCGGCCCGGCGAGCAGGCCCGCCTCCATTTCCGGGTACGCGACCGTGACGGGGCCGGGGTGCCCGCCGTCCTGGGCGTCAGCATCGTGGACGAGGCGGTCTACGCCCTGCAGGAGCTGCAGCCGGGTCTGGAGAAGGTCTACTTCTACCTGGAGCGCGAGATCGCCAAGCCCCGCTACGAGATCCACGGGCAGGAGCTGGACGCGATCGTCTTCGACGGCCCACGCGGCGACATCCAGCCGGAGCCGCCGGCGCCCGAGGAACCGGAGCGTCGCGAGCAGGCGGCCCGCGTCCTGCTGGCCTCGGCGGCCGGCACCGAGGATCACACGCTGGCCATCGACACCTCCCGCGAGCACGACGAGCTGAAGAACTTCGAGCGAAAGCTCAGCCGGCTGATCGCGCCGGACTACGGGCGCATCCAGGAGGCGTTCCAGAACCTGGCGGAGAAGCGCAGCCTGCGCCTGAGCGCCCTTCCGGAGGATGAACTCACCCTCGGCGAACTGGTCCGCACGGGCGAGCTGCGCCGCACCGAGGTCCTGGATCCCTGGAGGGGGCCCTACCGGCTCAGCTGGACCTCCACCGTCCAGGGCCGCCAGGCGAATCCTACCTTCTCCCTGGCGTCGGCGGGCATCGACGGCCGCTGGAACACGGCCGACGACGTGAGCTGCAGCGCGGGGGATTGGACACAGTGGCGCCGGGAAGTCCGGAGCCGGGGCCGCGCCATCCAGCGCGACGGCCGGTGGATCGTGGTCGACGAGCTGGGCCGCGAGATCGAGACGCTCCAACCCTTGGACGTCTGGGGCGCCAGGTTCATGGTCGATGTCAAGAGCGCGGTCACCGAACATAAGTTCGAGGGAGACAAGTTCCGGAAGTACGCCATCCCCGACATCGAGGAGGCCCTGACCGAGCAGGCGGGCGTGGTCATGCGCGCCGGCGAGCTGTACGTGCGGGGCGGTCGGAGTGCCGAGCTGGGCCTGAACATCGCCCAGCCACCCCGCATCCGCAGCTACTTTCCCGAGACCCTGCTCTTCGCGCCGGTCGTGATCACCGACGGCACGGGCCGCGCCGAGCTGGACGTGCCCCTGGCCGACTCCATCACGGAGTGGCGCCTGGGCTGTCTCGCCTCCTCGGGCGCGGGCGAGCTGGGCTCGGCCACGGCCGGCCTGCGCGTCTTCCAGGACTTCTTCGTGGACGTCGACTTCCCTGTCGCCCTGACGCAGCATGACCGCGTCTCGGTGCCGGTGGCGGTGCACAACTACCTCGACGGGCCGCAGCGGGTGCGGCTGGTGGTCGAGCCCGGGAACTGGTTCCGCCTCGCCGGGCCGGCCGAGAAGACCGTGGAGCTGGAGCCGGGCGAGGTGACGGCGGTCTACTTCCCGATCTCCGTCGAGGGGATCGGCGTGCGCAAGCTGACCGTGCTCGGTTACGGCACGCAGATGAGCGATGCGGTCTCGCGTACGGTGGAGGTCGTGCCGGACGGGCGCGAACAGACCATCACGCTCAGCGGACGGCTCTCCGGCCGGGCGACCCACGCGGTCCGGATCCCCGGGAGCGCGGTGCCCGACGCCAGCAAGATCCTGGTCCGGCTCTACCCCGGCGTCCTGTCCCAGGTCCTGGCCGGGCTCGACGGCATGCTGCGCATGCCCTCCGGCTGCTTCGAGCAGACCTCGTCCGTCACCTATCCCAACGTGCTGGTCCTGGACTACCTGCAGGCCACCCGGCAGCTCACGCCCGAGCTGCAGATGACGGCCGAGGGCTTCATCAACAACGGCTACCAGCGCCTGCTCTCCTTCGAGGTGGCCGGAGGCGGCTTCGAGTGGTTCGGCAACGCGCCGGCCCACCGCATCCTGACCGCCTACGGGCTCATGGAGTTCCACGACATGAGCAAGGTCCACCCCGTGGATCCGGCGGTCATCGCGCGCACCCAGCGCTGGCTGGCGGCTGGCCAGGAGCCGGACGGCTCCTGGCAGCCCGGCGAGGGCGGCATCCGCGAGGGGGCCATCAACAAGTTCACCGACGACGTGCTGCGCACCACGGCCTACGTGACCTGGGCCCTGGCCTACTCCGGGTACGCGGGCCCCGAGCTGGCGGCCGGCGCCCGCTACGTGAGCGACCGGCTCGACGCGTCGGCGGACGTCTTCACCCTCGCCCTGGCCGCCAACGCCCTGGCGACGGTGGATCCGCAGTCCCCGGCGACGGTGCGGGTGCTCGACCGCTTGCTGAAGGCACGCCAGGAGAGCGGGGACAACGCCTGGTGGCCGTGCGATTCCGAGACGCCCACGCACGGGCGCGGCGAGACGGCCGACATCGAGGTCACCGGTCTGGCCATCCAGGCCCTGCTCGAAGCCGGCCGCGATCTGGGCACGATCGGCAAGGCCGTCAACTACCTGGCCTCCCGCCGTGACGCCTACGGCTCCTGGCAATCGACCCAGGCCACGATCCAGGCCCTGCGCGCCATGCTCCAGGCCGAGCGCGAGCTTGCCAGGTCCTCCAAGGGCCAGGTCATGATCGCGCTCGACGGAGCGCCCGTCGACACCCTGAGGGTGGACGAGAACACCGCCGACCTGCTGAGGCTGGTGGATCTGGGCGACGACATCGGACCCGGGGAGCACCGGGTAGATCTGAGCTTCGCGGGCGAGGGCGCCCTGCTCTACCAGGTGGTGGGCCGCTTCTACGACGCCGAGCCGTTCCGGGTGAACCTTCAGCTGGAGGAGCCGCTGGCCATCGACCTGAAGTACGACCGCACCCGCCTGGCCACCGACGACCTCCTGAACGTCGAGGCCACGGTCGCCTGGCGGCAGCCCGGCCGCGCCAAGATGGTGATCGTGGACCTGGGCCTGCCGCCCGGTTTCAGCCTGATCCCCGACGATCTGGACTGCCTGGTGCAGCAGGAGAAGATCCAGAAGTACGACACCACGGGCCGGCAGATCATCGTCTACCTGGACGAGCTGGCCCAGGGCGCGCCGCTCACCGTCTCCTACCAGCTGCGGGCCAAGTACCCGCTGAACGCCAAGACCGCCCGCTCCAGCGTCTACGAGTACTACAATCCGACCTCGCGGGCCGAGGCCGAGCCGATCGAGCTGGAGGTCGCCGGGCGCTGAGACCCGGTCGCGACGAAGCCCGCCGCACGGTGTGCGGCGGGCTTCCGACTGCGAGGGCGGATCCTGGAGCGGACTCAACGACCGGCGTCGAGCGCCCCTTCCTGCAGCAGGCGCGCTGTCTCGCCCAGATCCTGGCGCACGGTGCGGTAGAGCTGCCAGCGCAGCGCGGCGGCCACGGGCTCGTGGCTCCTGTCCTTCTCGATCAGGGACGTCAGCAGGCCCTTCTTCTCGGGCAGGTGCACCACTCGGAGGGGCGTCTCCGGGGCAATGCCGGCCTGCTCGGCGGCCAGGCGGACGGCGGCGTGCAGGTCGCCGACCGCGTCGATCAGGCCGTTGGCCACGGCCTGCTGGCCAGTGAAGACACGGCCAAGGGCCAGCTTCTCGATCTCCTCGTGAGACACGCCCCGCTTCGCGGCGACGGCGTACATCCAGGTGCTGAAGCTCTTCCAGTGGGCGTCCGCGAAGCGATCCCACTCCGCGGGTGTTGGCTCGTGGTAGTCGCCGCCCAGGCGGGCCATGGGGCCCTTGGTCACGAAGTCCTTGGTGATGCCCAGCTTGTCGTACAGGCCCTTCATGTCGAAGAAGCCGCTGATGGAGCCGATGGAACCGGTCACGGTGAGCGGATCGGCCATGAGCTTCGTCGCCTCGAAGGCAATGTAGTAGCCGCCGGAAGCGGCCACGTCGACCATGCTCACGATCACCGGCTTGACCTCCGCCAGCAGCTCGACTTCGTGGGCGATCAGGTCGCTGGCCAGGCCTTCGCCACCGCGGCTGTCGACGCGAAAGACCACCGCCCTGACCTTCTCGTCCTCGCGGCAACGCTGCAGCTCCTGGACGATCGACTCGTGCCCCATCATGACGCCCAGCAGGGGGTCGACCTTGTTCTCGCGCCCCCCGATGAGCCCCTGGGCGTGCACCACGGCGATCGTCGCCTCGCCCTTGTGCCCCAGGTCCTTGAAGCTCACGGATCCATAGTCGTCCAGGGTGACCAGCGGCAGCTCCTCCTTGTCGGCGGGCTTCAGTCGCTGTGTCAGCTCCTGCCAGTAGACCGCCTCGTCGATCAGACCGGCCGCGGCCGCCTCCTCGGGCATGAAGATCGCGTAGGACATCAGCTCCGACACCTTCTCCTCGCTCAGCCCCCGTTCGGCCGCCAGGGTCGGCACGACCTGGGCCCAGGTGTCGTCCAGCATCCAGGTTCCCATCTCGCGCGCGGCCGGCGACATGTGCTCGTTCAGCACCATCTCCGCGGCCGTCTTGTAGTCTCTGATCTTGTCCAGATGGGGGATGATGCCCAGCTTGTCCAGGGCTCCCCGCACGTGCATGGTCTCGGCTTCCAGCCCGGTCATCTCGAGGTAGCCACCGGCCGGCATGTAGATCCCATCGCAGGTGGCGGCCAGGTAGAGGGTCTTGAGATCGAAGGCGTCGCCCCAGGCGTAGACCTTCTTGCCCGTCTCCTGCAGGCGGTCCACGGCGTCGCGTATCTCCTGCAGCTTGGCCCAGCC
>Ga0315542_1002900_pt1 | contig 10241 bp, 9 predicted proteins | sample SalMarSW160120MG_FD_202541 | JGI IMG/M metagenome (GOLD analysis project Ga0315542, IMG submission 202541) | Salt marsh sediment microbial communities from the Plum Island Ecosystem LTER, Massachusetts, United States - Salt Marsh Sediment SW1601-20 ... | reverse complement strand
CCAGCATCATCAAGGACATCGTGCCCCGCTACTGGACGATGCGCGGCCATCGCGTGGTCCGAAGGTTCGGATGGGACACACACGGGTTGCCGATCGAGATGGAAGTCCAGGAATCGCTCGGCCTCAACGGACCGCGCGACATCGAGGCCTACGGGGTCGCCAAGTTCAACGAAGCCTGCAGAACTCGGGTGAACACCAACACCCAGGTTTGGGAGGAAATCGTCAGGCGGGTTGGTCGATGGGTCGACTTCCGCGACGACTACAAGACGATGGACCTCAGCTTCATGGAGAGTGTCTGGTGGGCCTTCAAGCAGCTGTGGGACAAGGATCTCATCTATCGAGCATTCAAGGTGCTTCCGTATTCGTGGGGTGCGGCAACTCCTCTCTCCAACTTCGAGGCCAACCTCGAGTACATGGACGTGGACGATCCGGCCGTCACCGTCCGTTTTCCCGTGCCTGCGTCTCACGGCCCGGTCCGTGAAGGCGACTACCTGGTCATCTGGACCACGACGCCGTGGACACTCCCAGGCAATCTCGCGGTCGCCGTAGGGGAGGACATCACCTACGTTGCCGTCGTTCTGGATCATCAGCGCCACTGGGTCGCACAGGCCAGAAAGGACGACCTGTGGCCCGACGAACCCGTGGCCGCAACGGCCCTCGGCAGAGATCTCGTGGGTACCCGATATGCGCCCCCGTTTCCCTACTTCGAGTCGGAGGCGGACCGCGGCGCGTTCCGGGTCATCCCCAGCGAGGAGGTCACGACAGACGAAGGCACCGGTCTCGTGCACATGGCGCCCGCCTACGGCGAAGCCGACTTCTATGCCCTCCAGACGGCAGGCCTCGACGTTCTGGTCGACCCGGTCGACGCAGAGGCTCGATTCACCGACGAAGTCCCCGATGTGGCCGGCATGTACGTCAAGGACGCCGACGCCGAGCTGATCAACATGTTGCGGGCAAAGGGCCTGCTCGTGAAGCGGGAGCAGATACGTCACTCCTACCCGTACTGCTACCGCACGCACACGCCGCTCATCTACAAGGCGATCCCGACCTGGTTCGTCAACGTCGAATCGTTCAAGGATCGAATGGTCGAATTGAACGACACGATCCACTGGGTTCCCGACTACGTGGGCGAGAAACGATTCGGCAACTGGCTGGAGAACGCCCGGGATTGGGCGATCAGCCGAAACCGCTACTGGGGAAGCTGTATCCCCGTCTGGGAGTGTGACACCTGCCACACCCACACATGTGTCGGATCGATCGATGAGCTGGAAGCGCTGTCAGGCACCAGGCTCTCGGACCTTCACAAGCACGTCGTAGACAATGTCACGATGCCCTGCACGTCGTGCAACGGAACCATGCAGCGGGTTCCAGAGGTGCTCGACGTATGGTTCGAGTCCGGATCGATGCCATACGCCCAGGATCACTACCCCTTTGAGAATGCCGACACATTCAATCTGAGGTTCCCGGCCGACTACATCGCCGAAGGTCTCGATCAGACGCGTGGCTGGTTCTACACGCTGCTCGTGTTGTCGACGGCCATCTTCGACGACACCCCGTTCCGCAACTGCGTCGTCAACGGACTGATCCTCGCCGAAGACGGCCGCAAGATGTCGAAGAGTCTGAAGAACTACCCGGATCCGATGGAGCTACTCTCCCGCCATGGCGCGGACTCGCTCCGGGCCTATCTGATCACCTCGCCTCTCCTGAAAGCAGAGCCGCTGCGATTCACGGAGGACGGACTCCGAGAGGTGACTCGAACCGTGATCCTGCCGCTGTGGAACGCCCACTCGTTCTTCACGACGTACGCGGAAGCGGATGGCATCACGAGACAGGATCTGGCCGAGGCGCCGCCACCATCGGAGCGATCAGAGCTGGATCGGTGGATTCTCTCGAAGCTTCAGAGTCTCATCTCTCAGGTCAACGAGATGATGGAGGGGTACTACCTGTACGCAGTCGTCCCGCCGATGGTCGACTTCATCGACCACCTCACGAACTGGTACATCAGGCGGTCCCGACGTAGGTTCTGGAGGGCTCGGGAAGCGTCGGACTCGGACAAGCTCTCGGCCTTTGCGACCCTGTATGACGTTCTCGTGACGTTCTCAAAAGTGATTGCGCCGGTACTCCCGTTCGTCACAGAGCAGATCTACCAGGACCTCGTCGTTGGCCGGCGAGCCGAAAAAGAGATCGGCCCCTCGAGCATCCACCTCGCCGACTATCCGGCTGCTCGCACCGACCTCATCGATGTCAACCTCGAACGAGATATGGCTGCAGTGCGCCAAGTCGTCACCCTCGCCCGATCCCTGCGCGTCACGGCGGGCATCCGTGTCCGACAGCCACTCGAGTCACTCACCGTGTTCAGCCGCGATGCGACCATCCTCGAAGCAATCCAGACCCACACGGCAATCATCGCCGACGAGCTCAACGTCAGGCAGATCTTCACGGGTTCCGACGAGCTGGCGGCCGTCGATGTTCATGCGAAAGCGGACTTCAAGGTGCTCGGGCCACGCCTCGGACCGGCGGTCCGAGAGGTCGCAGGGGTCATCGCGAAGCTCGACGCTGCAACGATCGAAGCGCTCCTCGAAGGAGCATCGACCGAGATCGCAGGTCACACCATCACCAGCGAGGACATCGTCGTGCAGCGCACCCCAAAGGCCGGAATGGCCGTCGCTGCCGAGGGGGCGATCTCTGTTGCCTTGGATGTACATCTCTCGAAAGACCTCCTCGCGGAGGGTGCCGCCCGTGAATTCGTCAATCGCGTGCAACAGGTGCGACGCGACCTGGAACTGGACGTCACAGACCGAGTGACGGTTCGCTGGTCAACCGACGACAATGACACCGCTGCCGCGCTGGTCCATCATGGCGAGATGATCGCCGCCGAGGTGCTTGCCACCGATCTGTCACGGGTCGACAAGCTCGACAATGCCGAGGGCATCGACATCGACGGAGCATCGGTAGAAGTGAAAGTGGAGAAGGCCTGAGAAGCCCCCGGGCCGCAGTTCACATCTCGCATCTGCACGCCGATCAACGATCCCTTCGGTGCGACCCTACGAGATGTGTTATTCGAGGCACGGCGGGCGAAGCCCGCCTTTGGCCGGCGTCGTCGACCAATCGTCAGTCGCCGTAGCGTTCCCATGGACGACGATCTGATCCGAGATACTCCCCGTCTGCGTTCTGGGGTTCCTCGTAGTCCGGATCTTCGTCCTCCACCTCATCCTCGTGGGTGCCCGCGTACCCCTCCGCCGATGCGTCGGATGGGCCCTCCTCCTGCTGGTAGGCGGGGGTCTCACCCGTCTGGTAGGCGGGGGTCTCACCCGTCTGGTAGGCGGGGGTCTCACCCGTCTGATAGGCGGGGGTCTCCTCGGCCCCTGACACCAGGTCGCTCGGCACCGCTCCGCCCATCGCCGACTGGGTCTCGTCGATCTGTCTCAGGAGCCCGTCCCCGAGGCCCTTCACATGGTTCCTCAGCTCCGAAACTGCACTCTGCAGGGTTTCCACCTCGGAGCGCAGCCGCTCTCTCCTGTCCGCCTGCTCCGACTCTGCAGCGGAAGCGTCAAGACGAGCCTGCGAGAGGATCTGCTGGGCTTCGTATCGAGCTTCGCGAACGACCTCGTCGGCCGTCTTCTGTGCAATCACCAACGTCTTGGTGATTCGATCCTCCGTATCCCGGTTCTCGCTCACCCTGGATTCGAGCTGCGCGATGCGATCACGGGATTCTTTGATCTGGTCCTCGAAGGAACGCACCGTGGAAATGACCTCATCCAGGAACGCGTCGACCTCTTCTTCTGCATAGCCACGTAGGGCCACTCGAAAGGTCTTCTGTTCGATGTCGATCGCGCTCAACGCCATGTCTACCCCTCTAGTAGTCCGTTCGCAGGATAGCCCGCGTCACTCGCGAAGCGACGTCAGACCACTCTCTGAAGAAGTTGCAGTAGGAGCAGGAGCACCAACGGTGACAGATCGAGTCCCATGCCTCCCATGTTCAAAGGAGGGATCACTCTCCGAATCGGCCGCAGGACAGGATCGACGACGACAGCGAGTGCGTCCCTCACCTTGGCGACAGGATGGCCGTACGGAACACGGATCCAATCGAGAAGAATTCGCGCGATGACGACGATCTCGTACAGGAAGATCAGCTGGCCGAGCATTTACTCCTCGTCCAGCGCGTAGAGCCCCAACTCCGCGAGGCGCTGTGCCTCGGATCTGCCCACGGTGATCCCGGGCGGAAGCACGAGAATGACACCCTCGGCAACCTTGCTCATCGTGCCGTCCAACCCATAGGTGAGCCCACTCGCGAAATCGATCAGCCGCCGAACCATGTCCGGATCGGTGTCCCGCATATTCAACACAACCGGGCGCCGGCCGCGAATACGATCGGCGAGCGTCTTGGCATCGTCGAACGTGATCGGCGACACGACTTCGGCTCGCAGGTCTTGTCTCGATGCAGCACGCACAGAAGTCGATCCGTACCCCGAAGCCTGCGGTGGTTCCACTCTCCGACCCCCGATCGGAGTTTCCGGCGGTGCCACCGTCCGAATGGTGGACTGCAACCTCGGTGCCGGTGCAGCCGTCATCGTCGCCTGAGGCTGGTCCTCTTCGAGATTCTCCTCGTCGACCAAGCCCAGGTAGAGCAGCGCCTTCTGGAACATCGAACTCATACGGTCCCCTGTGATATGCGAGGACCAAAGATAGCCCGTCCCACGCGAATGAGTGTTGATCCTTCCTCGATCGCAACCTCGAAATCGTCGGTCATCCCCATCGACAGCTCCACAACACCCGGGTTGTGAGCTGCGAGACGGTCCCTCAGAGCGCGAAGGTCACGGAAGTATGGCCGGGAGTCCTCCGCCGAAGAGCCTACCGGCGGCACCGCCATCACACCCCGCACCTCCACGCCACGAGACGTGAGTTGGTCAACGATCTGCTCAACGTCGTCGACAGCAATCCCTGGCTTCTGCGGTTCATTGCCGATGTTGACCTCAACCAGCACAGGTGGTGCCACGCCCGGGCCCTTGACCCACGCTTCTCCGAGCCGTACCGAGTCCATCGAGTGGAGCAGTGATACGGTCGGTCTCACATTCCGCACCTTGTTCCGCTGAAGGTGCCCTACGAAGTGCCAATCGACGTCGTCGGGAAGACCCGCCGCCTTGGCGATCAACTCCTGTGCCCGATTCTCCCCAAATACGCGCTGGCCGAGATCGTAGGCCTCGCGGAGGGTCTCAACGGGGTGGCTTTTTCCGATCGCAACGAGCTTCACGTCGCTTCGCCGTCTCCCGGCGCGCGCGACCGCCATGTCGATGCGCTCTTCGACTTCGTGGAGCTTCACGCCAGCCATGCCACTGCCGCCATTCTGTCACGCGTTGCGTTTCGTCTGAACGAAAACAGGTCTTCGCCACAGCGCGTGCACCGTCCATCGTTGGCAATTTCGAGGTCGCCGAGCTGTTCTGCGAGCACCCCTGGAAGGTCAACGGATGCAGTCCCCCATGTGGTGACCGAATGGTGGCCTGGGAATCGCTCGAGCACCTCCGGGCCCACTTCGAAGCAGCAGGCTCCGATTCCCGGACCGATACAGGCGCGCTCGACAGCGATGCCCGCGTTGGTCATCGCGTGTCGGAGCGCAGGCACGACACCAACCGCGGCGCCCCGCCATCCGGCGTGGGCTACGCCAACACCGTTCGATCCGTGGAGCGTCACCGGAAAGCAGTCGGCAGTGAACACCGCTACTGGAAGATCCAGCTCAGTCGTGAACAGCGCGTCTGCCTCACCTGCGTCGCCCGGAGTGTCCACACGAACGACGGTTCTTCCATGCACCTGACGAGCCGTAGCCCACCGCTCCGAGATGCCATTGGAGGCGGCGAACGCAAGCCGAGCGTCGGCGTCGTGTCGAAGGTCCCGGTCGGCGGCGGTGCTGAAGGCAGCACCCGGGCAGGTCATCCCTGCACGAAACTCGGAATCAGATCATCGTCGTCGCCGTGGAGACGGCCTGAAACCAGCGGCGTCACCTTCCGGGAACGATCGAACCCGGCAGCGATGACCGTCACCCGAATCTCGTCACCCAGCGAACCGTCCACGACCGAACCAAAGATGATGTCCGCCTCGTTGTCACTCTTGTCTTTGACGAGTGTGGCCGCATCGTTCACCTCGTGCAGGGTCATGTCTTCCGGTCCGGCGACCATGAGCAGCACCCCGCGTGCGCCCTCCATCGACGTCTCGAGCAGACCGCTCGACACGGCCCGCTGGGCGGCCTGCGCTGCGCGCCCCTCACCGGAGGAACGGCCTACGCCCATCACGGCAGTGCCGGCGTCTGTGAGAATCGTTCGAACGTCCGCGAAGTCCACGTTGATCAGACCCGGAGTGGTGATCAAATTCGTGATGCCGGCCACACCGCCGGTCAGGACTTCGTCCGCCATCTGGAACGCCTCGATCATCGGCGTCTTCGCGTCCGTGAGTTCCATGAGCCGGTCGTTGGGGATCACGATCAGCGTATCAACGGCTTCTCGGAGGCTCTGAATTCCCTGTTCTGCCTGGAGGGAGCGACGACGCCCTTCGAAGCCGAACGGTCTTGTGACGACACCGACGGTCAAGGCACCGCTGTCCTTCGCGATCTCCGCCACGATCGGCGCGGCACCTGTACCGGTACCGCCGCCCTCACCTGCCGTTACAAACACCATGTCCGCCCCGCGTAGGATTTCCTCGATCTCCTCACGGTGACCTTCTGCTGCTGACCTTCCAACGTCGGGGTCCGCGCCCGCTCCAAGACCTCTCGTGACATCCCTGCCGAGGTCGAGCTTGATGTCCGCGTCCGACATGAGCAGCGTCTGGGCGTCGGTATTCATGGCAATGAACTCGACTCCGCGGACACCGGCCTCGACCATTCGGTTCACCGCATTGACGCCACCGCCGCCTACGCCGACCACCTTGATGACTGCCAGGTAGCTTTGCGGTGACGTCGATCTCGATGTTGCCATTTCCTCACACCTCACTCTCAATCATAACGTTAGGTCACTGTATCCGGTCGAACCAGCAAATACTCTCACCCTCAACTAGAACCTTCGATCGTTGGGCGCGAGGGCGCAATCAGGTTGATCGTCGAACCGTCGGGAATGCCCCTCTCGAGAAGCGCTTCCAGGACATTCGCTTTGGACGCCATCTCGAGTGGCGCTCCCAATCGAACGCTCAGACCCCCGACATCGGCCCACAGCTCACCGTCCTTCTCATCGAGCGTCAGCTCGCTCCGCAGCGGCGAGTCCAGCGATACCACGAACTCCAAAGCTCCTCCGACAACGAGATCTCGGGGCTTCTCCCCTGGCGTTCCTGCATCCACCGTTCCCAAGTAGAGGCGCGCAGTTCCCGGTTCAACGGTGTCAGCCGGCCCAAGCACGATGCCATCGTTCGACAGGAGCACCCATCCGCGCTTCGTGCTCACGGCCGCTGCAACGGTCCGTTCCGTGATGTCCACCTCGATGGTGTGGGGAAACGTACGCGTGACCTTCGCCGACTGTACCCAAGGGTCTTTCTCAAGCATCGCTTCAACCTTGCCAGGACTGACTCGCACTATTGGATCGCCTTCTCGAATCCCGGCGTTGGACAACACCTCTGCAACGTCCGAATGGACGACGCCGTAGACGCCGATGTCACGAATGGCGAGAAGCGGCGATTGCAGGACCCACACCCCGACTCCCACGACGGTCACCAACACAGCAACAATCAGGACGGTTCGCAGTCTCCGTTGCACGGTCGTCTCGCGAACGTTGCGTCTTCGACGCTCGAACCGCGGGTCCATCTCAGAACTCCCCCACGAATCTGACCTCGGGCTCGAGATGAACGCCCTGGTCCACCATCCGGCTCTGGATGAGCCGAATGAGACGGTAGACATCTGACGCCATCGCATCTCGACCGGCCTCGATGAAGTTCGCATGCACATGGGAAACCCGTGCTCCACCTACAGAGAGTCCCTTGAGACCCGCCCGGTCGATGAGGCGGCCGGCACTGTCTCCGGGTGGGTTCTTGAAAACGCTGCCCGCGTTGAGAATCCCCCCGGGCTGCGTCGCCTTGCGGCTTCGAATGATCTCTCGGATGAGTCGTTCGGACGCCACGGGATCCTCCGGTTCCGTGCGGAACTCGGCCCTGGTCACGATGTCGAACGGCCCGAGATTCGAGTGCCGGTAGCCGAGGTCGAGGGATGAAGCGTCAGCGAAGCGAACGGAGCTGGTCTCGAGGTCGACAACACGTGCTGCAATCAGCACGTCGCTTGTCTCCCGTCCGAAACACCCCGCGTTCATCATCAGAGCCCCCCCGACCGATCCGGGAATCCCCACGAAGAACTCCAGTCCGCCACGACCTGCTTTGGCAGCGGTCCGGGCAAGCACGGGAAGCGGTGCTGCCCCGCCCGCCAGGACGTGTTCATCTACGGTGACCCATGAGAACCGTCGGCCCAACTGGAGCACAACCCCATCGAACCCTCGGTCCGAGACGAGCACGTTGCTGCCTCGTCCAAGGACGACGACCTGGATCGGTTCCTCGGCGATCAGTGCAGCGACGCGATCGAGCTCGGCCTCATCATCGACCGTCACGAAGTATCTGGCCGCCCCACCGAGCTTGTAGGTCGTCAGCGGCGCGAGTGGCACGTCTTGTGCAGCGATGTCCGTCCATCCGCTCATCGTCGTGCCAATCGCTGGATCAGCTCGGATCCAAGAGTGGTGATATCGCCCGCACCGAGAGTGAGCACAAGATCTCCTTCCCGAAGCCGATCAGCAACGAACTCACCAAGACGTCGCCGATCCTCGATGTAGACGACATCCGTGGAGCCATCGGTGTTGATCGCGTCGGCTATCAGCCCCCCATCGACCCCGGGGATGGGAGCTTCTCCCGCCGCATAGATGCCCGTGACGACGACCTCGTCCGCTTCCGAGAACGCCCCTCCGAACTGCGCGTGCAGCTCGGCGGTGCGCGTGTACCGATGAGGCTGGAACACCACGATGACACGTCCCGTTGTACCGGCACGAGCCGCCCGGATGGTCGTCGCGATCTCCGTGGGATGGTGTGCGTAGTCGTCGATGACGGTGACACCACCTGCGGTACCGCGGATCTCGTAGCGCCGAGCGATTCCTCTGAACGTGGCGAGACCGGCGATCGCGCCGCCGAGGTCCATACCCAGAGCTACCAGGAGCGACAGCACGCCCGCGGCGTTCCTCGCGATGTGTTCACCCGGCTTCGCCACGACGACGTCATGGCCCATAAACCGAAAACGGACCCGGGTGTCATCCGTCTCGAGGCCCAGGATGGGCATGTCGGCGTCGGATCCCAGCCCATAGGTGGTTGCTCCCACCGCCTCGGCCACCCGCCGGGCACCGGGATCGTCGGAGCATGCGACCACCGGCCCGTCGACGCGTCGCGCCACATCGACGAATGCCTCTTCGAGACGGCCGACCGTCTGGTAGTAGTCCAGATGGTCCGCTTCAACGTTGGTAACGATGAGACCCTGGAGGCGCATCGTGAGGAAGGTGCCGAATGCCTCGTCGACCTCTAGGACCAACAGGTCGTCCGACCCGACACCCGCGTTTGTGCCTTGTCCCATCAGATCGCCTCCGACCACGAAGGACGGGTCGTACCCTGCCCCCCGAACCGCCGCGAGGAGCAGCCCCGTCGAAGTCGTCTTGCCGTGGGTGCCTGTCGGTCCGATCGTGGGAGTACGGGCCGTGATCTCCTCGAGCAGCCGGGGCCTGTCCCAGACGGGAACCCCGAGTTCGCTCGCAGCGACCACCTCCGCATCTGTCGACGGAACCGCCGACGAGGTCACGACCAGCTCGACCCCGGACATCGAGTCCGGACGGCTCCCGGTCCACGTCACGATTCCCGACTCGGAGAGTCGCCGCAGCGCGGGGCTCAGTTGCAGGTCGGAACCGGTGACCTCGTGACCAAGCCCGGCCAAGAGTGTTGCAAGGGCGCTCATGCCCGAACCCCCGACTCCAACGATGTGGATGCGCCTCGGCAGATCACCCATGGGCTTCAATGAGTCGTTGTGCGATGCTGGCGGCGGCGTCGGTGGCAGTCAGTTTCGCTGCCGCTTCGGCCATTCCTCGTCTCCTCCCCGCGTCGTCGACAAGACCGGCAAGGACCCCCTCGATCTCATCAAGACGGTCTTGCGCGAGCATGACGGCTGCTCCGGCCCGCTCCATGGCGGCAGCGTTGGAGGCCTGGTGCCCACCACCAAAAGTCCCCGGAACGAGAACCGACGGGGTGTGTGT
>Ga0315542_1002899_pt1 | contig 10245 bp, 8 predicted proteins | sample SalMarSW160120MG_FD_202541 | JGI IMG/M metagenome (GOLD analysis project Ga0315542, IMG submission 202541) | Salt marsh sediment microbial communities from the Plum Island Ecosystem LTER, Massachusetts, United States - Salt Marsh Sediment SW1601-20 ... | reverse complement strand
ATTGAAGGATGTTGGCTTCCACCCGGTCCGATAAGAAGTGATTGATATTCCTTCTTGTAATATTGAGATCAGTCCGCAGGTGGTTGAAATATGATCCGATCTTGATAATCAGTTCCTGCAGATTTTGCAGCGCATGATCCGCACTGCCCTTATTTGTAGCAAATTCGTTAGTTTGCGAAACGACCTGGTCCCGCAGGAGAAAAAGTGAATCAAGAAAGTGTATATAATTCAGATTATTTCTCTCGACGAAATCTATTAGCTCGGGCATAAGGTAGTACATCTCATCTCCGTCGGAGAATAGTGCATCGATCATATTGATGAAAATATTCTTTTTCTGGAAGAGGGGTAACGAATCGGCATAAGGTGCAAGAAGAACCTGCTTGCGCCATTTATTGTAAATTGTTTCGATCATAAATTGTTTATCCGTAAAACTACAGACATAATTGACATTATCGGTAAAATCTGAGTAGCCTTTATGTTATTTGGAAATATATCGGAGAATTTGTGATCTGAACCGGGATGATTCCATCAAAATCCATGATTGCCGAAAAAAGATGCTGCCGGCTTGACCTAAAACGCGCACCAGGCAGCCCTATACACAAAAAAAGCCGGTCCGAAAATATTCGACTTCCTGGGTTTCACGCGCTTCAAATATGCCTGCCGCGAATTCATCGCAAAATAAAGTATAACCGGCCATTCGGCGGACCGGTTTGAGGCAGTAATAGTTAAAATTGCCTTTATTTAAATTGGATAGTTTTCTAAATTCACCACTGATGGGTAAGAGTCAATTTTCTTTGTTTCGTTATATTACCGGGCGTGTTTTGCGCAGTCCCCTCGGTGTTGCCGGCTTTGTGATCGTATTGCTCTCCGTTTTTGTGGCCATATTTGCCAATTTTCTGGCCCCCTACAGCCCTTATGAGCAGCATCTCGACCAGTCTCTGCGCGGTCCTTCCGCGAAACACTGGTTGGGACAGGATGACCTGGGGCGGGATATTCTCAGCCGGATCATCTTTGGTGCGCGCATCAGTTTGTTGGTGGGTTTTCTTACGGTGGGCATTTCGGCCCTGGTGGGGTCCGTAATTGGGGCAATCTCTGGCTATTTCGGCGGCTGGATTGATGAGATACTCATGCGGATCACCGATATTTTATTGGCATTTCCGGGGATCCTCCTGGCAATTGCCATCATGGCAATCCTTGGTCCCAGTTTGAACAATGTCATAATTGCCCTGTGCATTGTAGGGTGGAAGGGTTACGCCCGGCTGGTGCGGGGCGAGATTTTAAAAGAGAAGGAAAAGGAGTTCGTGCAAGCTGCCAAAGCACTTGGCTATTCACATAAGCGCATTATCTTGTTTCATTTGATTCCCAATGCCTTAAATTCAGTGCTGGTGATGGCGACGCTGGGAATTGCTTCCATGATTATCTCCGAAGCCGGTCTTTCTTTCCTGGGATTAGGAACCCAGCCGCCCACCCCAAGCTGGGGCGCCATGCTGGCCGAAGGACGACAATACTTGTTACAGGCTTCTTACATGACAACCTTTCCGGGGTTGGCAATAATGATACTGGTGCTCGGCTTTTCATTCCTGGGGGATGCACTGCGGGACGCGCTCGATCCGCACATTAAGATATTGCGAGAAATGTAGCCGGGATTTTCCCGCGGTTGCAATCGTGGATTACTTGCGATAGGATGTTCATTCGATGACCAAAAAAAGAATTCTTTGGATTTTGAAACTGGGTGTTGGAGTCATCCTTTTTATGCTGCTCTATCGCCAGGTGAACCGAGGGCAGGCTATACTGGATGCTTTCCGATCAGCAAACTGGCTGAATGTTCTGTTATGCGCGTTGCTTCTGATTCCCAACATCCTGCTTCAATTTCTGAAGTGGCGCTATATTTTGCGCAGCCGATTTCCGAATATCCGTGGTGGCCTTGCATTCAAGTCGCTCCTTTTCGGCTCTACGCTTGGCTTCATAACGCCTGGAAACCTGGGGGAATTGGCCCGCGCTCTCTATTTTAAGAAATATGACAAGCTGGTGATCGCTGGCCTCAATTTTATGGACAAATTATTCGGAATGATTATATTTATCTCGTTCGGTTTAGTGGCGGTCAATATTATTATATTGTTAAAATTTCGCTTGCCACACTACTTGGTGCTGTCGATCATGGTTGCCAGTTTTCTCTTCCTGGTCGCCCTGTGGTTAATCATTCTGAATCCGGCATGGGTGAAAACCGTCATCGGTGGTATTAAAAAAGGGTTCAAATTTGGATCACACATTGACAAATTTACTTCCTGCTTTGACCACTTTACCCTCAGGCACTCTGCAATGATGCTGTTCCTGAGTTTCCTTTGGTTTGTCATCATTTTTTTTCAGTATCATCTCCTGTTGCTTGCATTTACCGACGCTCCCCTGATTCCTTCGTTCCTGGCTGTCAGTGCGCTGCTGTTCACAAAAATTGCGCTCCCGGTGTCGTTTGCCGATCTGGGAATTCGGGAGGGTGCGGCGGTATTTTACTATCGGCTGTTCGACATCCCGCAGGCGGCGGCGTTTAATGCTGCTTTACTGATATTTGTGATCAATTTTATCATGCCGGCGCTTGTTGGTAGCTATTTTGTTTTTAAGCTGCGGTGGGAGATCCGGCAGGCGGAGCAGGTAGCGGATCCCGAGCAAAAAGTTGAGATACCTCTGAAAATCGGTTGAGCCGGAATGCACGTCTTAAGGAGGGACTTTCGGAATACTCGCCTGAAAATGTTGATGGATTCGACCGGGATAAATTTTGAAAAATTTATGCTGCTGGAATTCAAACCGGAGAAAAATCAAATTGTTTAATACCTGCGTTGCTTTTCCATCGGAAGGTGGCGCACATGCTGCAAAAGAGAACTGAAACCCGGTAACTCGAATGGAATGGATATTCATTTTCTTTGGCGTAATATACGCTGCCATTATCCTGTATTTCTTTTCAGGTCTTTTCCGGATAAGCCAAACCGTTCAGGAGAATCGCTTTTCTGTTTCGGTTATGGTCCCGGCGCGCAATGAAGCGCAGCATATTACCGAATGCCTGGCAAGTCTTTGGAACCAGACATACCCATCAGCACTATATGAGGTCGTGGTTATTGACGACAATTCTACCGATAATACCGGGCGGGTGGTCGAAGAATTTATCTCTGACAAACCTAATTTCCGCTTGTTGCGGCATCAAATTTCCGGTGCACGGCCTACCTACAAAAAGCAGGCGTTGAAGTTCGCGATTGGCGAAACCAGGGGCGAAATTATCATGACCATCGATGCTGACACTGTTGCACAGGAGCGCTGGATTCAAGAAATCATAAGCCAGTATGATGAAAATACCGGCCTGGTGGCCGGCCTGGTTTCCTTCCCCCGGCATTCCGAACATTCACTATTTCACCGTCTCCAAACGCTGGAATTTGCGGGAATCGTTTTTTGCGGCGTGGGCAGTGCCGGCAACAATAATCCGATTATCTGTAACGGCAGCAATCTTTCCTATCGCCGGCAGGCATTCGAGGACGCCGGCGGGTACGAGGGGCATCTGCACCTTCCTTCCGGCGATGACGATCTGCTGCTGCAAAATATCCATTCCAAAACCGATTGGAAGATCAAATACGCGCTTTTCCCGGAATCCATAAATTTCACACGCCCGGCGGCATCGCTGCATTCTTTTCTCAACCAACGATCGCGCTGGGCTTCCAAATCCTTGCACTACCCGTCCGTTTGGATTCTTCCCCTGCTTTTTTCGATTTATATTTTCTATTTCCTTGTTCTTGCCGGGCTGCCGTTGGTGCTAACCGGGATTCTCTCGCCCGCAATTTTTGCCGCCGCTCTGCTATTGAAAATGATCCCGGAGGCTCTGGTCATTTTCCGAGCGTTATCCATTCTACGGCGCCGGGATCTTCTGAAACTGTTTTTGATTGCCCAGTTTTTCCAAATACCCTATATTTTGTATGTCGGGTTCAGGGGCTTTTTCCACAAATTTAGCTGGAAGGATTCAAAAAGTGAGACTTCATAAGCCATTGGGTCGCATTGTTTTCCCGGCTTTCGGCAATCTTGTCTGGCGGTTGCCGCGACCTCAAAAAACCGTTTACCTCACCTTTGATGATGGCCCCGATCCGGAGATCACTGGAGAAGTGTTGCGCATATTAGCGGATTCTGGTGCTCCGGCAACTTTCTTCCTTTCAGGCGAAAAAGTGCACAGATTTCGGCATCATCTCGACAATCTAGATTATGGGGGAATGCAAATCGGAAATCACGGCTTTTTTCACCGCCCGCTTTTCTTTTTATCGCAGCCTGTTATCGAGAAGGAAATTCGACAAACGGGTGAAATGATCTCAGGGATTTGGGGGATTACCGCGAAATTATTCCGGCCACCTTACGGTATTTTTGGACCGGGGCTCCGCAGATCGCTGGACGATCTGGGAAACGATCTTATCCTCTGGTCGCTGATGAGCAATGATTTCAAGTGGCCTGCTGAAAAGACGCTTGATCATTTAAAAGCGAATCTACAGCCGGGCGATATTGTGGTTTTTCATGATTCCCGGCAGAGCGCGGCTACCATGTTAATGGTATTGCCCGGCTTTTTGGATTTCTGTAAGTCTGAAGGATACCAATTTCTGCTTTTTTAAAATTTCCGGGAGATTATATTGCGCAGCATTATTGTTGCAATTGTCAAGTCATCACTTCTGAAAGAAAACCTGGAAAAAATAAAGGGTCAGTTTTGTTGTCCGCTGGAATATGGCCGCAATCTCCTCGAGTACGAGAATTACAGACGGAAAATGAATGTAGGTTTGATTCTCCTGGAATCGGAAATTGCCCGAAACCTCAGCGATAAAGAGCGCCTGCAATTTTATGGCTTCGACTGTCCCAAAATTATTTTGTCTTATATCGGAAACGGATTTTATTCTTTTCCGGTTGAGGAAGTTTTGAAGCCGGAATCCCCGGGAAAAAGCAGCCTGACAGACTTTGTGAAAATTGTAAATGAACATTTCAGACCCTTGCCTTCTGAAAATCTGTCGGCCGTAGATGATGGAGTTCAATTTATTACACGTAATCCCCAAATGCTGCAAATTCTGGAAAATGCGCGAAAAGTTGCTGCGCTGGATGCCCACGTCCTGATTTTGGGTGAGAGTGGAACCGGCAAGGATGTGTTGGCACAGTTGATCCATCTTTCCGGGAAAAGACGCGAGCGGCAAATGATAAAATTGAATTGTGCCGCAATCCCTTCCCATTTGCTGGAATCGGAAATGTTCGGTTACCGCCGGGGCGCCTTTACCGGGGCGTTTGAGGATAAAATCGGAAAGATCCGGTTGGCGAATGGCAGCACGATTTTCCTGAATGAAATTGGGGAAATGGAACTATCGCTTCAGGCAAAACTGCTGCGTGTAATCGAGACCGGCGAAGTAGATGTGCTGGGCGACACCCAGCCGGTTCATGTGAATGTCAGGGTAATTTCGGCTACCAATCGGGATCTCAGGGAAGCGATTGAGACGGGGAAATTCAGGCAAGATCTTTACTATCGCTTGAATGTGGTGAGCTTCCATCTTCTGCCGCTCCGGGATCGCCCGGAGGACCTGGAGCCGTTGAGCCGATATTTCATCTCATATTTTAACAAGAAGTACAATAAAAAAATAGCCTCCCTGGGGAAGTCTGATTTGGTACCACTGGCCGGTTACAGATGGCCCGGAAATGTCAGGGAATTGCGCAATTTCATCGAGCGACTGACTGTTCAGGCAGACGGCAAAAAAATCGCCCGGAATTTAATAGAAAAGGAAACAGCACGACTGGACATTGCAGATTCGGATTCAGACAGTGGTTTGAAATTGCAGGAATACATGGAAAGCCAGGAAAGACGGTATATTCATTTAACGCTGGCACGGAATAATTATAAAATACAGGAAACTGCGAACGATCTCGGAATTAACCGGGTGAGCCTGTTCCGGAAGTTGAGAAAGTATGGAATTGATGTGAAAAATCTTAAATCATCGAGCGGGAATTAATTTTCGCAGTAGCAGCTATTATTTAATCTCTACCCGGTCTTGCCGGATACCGCCATGTCCGGTTTGCCCCGGAGGGGGTGCGAACCAAAAGGACTCTTCCGGAATAGCGACATTGCCCATCCGTCATCGGCGTCTTTCCAGAATTTTTGAATTCGGCTTGACTAAATATATGGCCAGTATTAAATTTGAGGCCGTTATTTCCAGGATGAGACTTCTGGAAGATTTAAGTTGGTTGTTTTAAAATGATTTATAAGATATCATTATCGGATTGTCCGGATTTTCGAAACGTGGAATGTATTCCCGGGTGGTTTCGGTTTTTGGATGGGCAGCGGTTTTTTTGGATTCAATGTTGAATGGTTTTGCGTTGCAAAATAAAGATTGTGTGGATGGCCTAAGATCTAAAAACACTGTGTCTCATAATTGGGGTGTAGCCAAGCGGTAAGGCACCGGGTTTTGGTCCCGGCATGCGGAGGTTCGAATCCTCCCACCCCAGCCAGTTGAGTTACGGATTTGGGTGCAAGTGGAGCTCTGCTTGCATTTTTTTAGTCATTTTACCATTAAGGAGAGGTCATGGCGGAAGTAAATATAACTGCAAAAAAGCGGGAGAGGATAGGAAAAGGAAGCGCCGGGAAATACCGTTCGGAAGGCTGGATACCGGCTGAGTATTATTCGTCCCATGATGACAATCAGCATCTTCTGCTTTACAGTAAGGACTTTGAAACAACTCTGACGCATTCTCACGGTTTGTTGAACGTGGCGGTTGAGGGAGAGAAAAAATCACTGCTATGTGTAGTTAAAGATGTCCAGTACGAGCCAATTCGGGGGCATGTGCTGCATGTGGATTTCCAGGGCGTGCGAATGGGAGAAAAGATCACTGTCAATGTGCCGATCATTCTACAGGGGAATTCAGCGGGCGTCAAAGCAGGGGGAATTCTGGAACATCTCATCCGTGAAGCGGAAGTGGAGTGCCTGCCGAAGGATATTCCTGAAAGAATAGTAATTGACATTACTGCCTTGCAGATCGGCGACTCAGTTCATGTGAAAGATATCGAGCAGGAAAACATAAAAATATTAGACGATCCGGATGAAACTATTCTCCTGATTGAACATCCGCGGATTGAAAAGGAAGTCACTGCTGAAGAGGAAGCGGAAGTAGAAGAGGAATTGACCGAGCCGGAACTCATCAGGGAACGTAAGGAAGAGGAAGAATAATCTTTTTGTTGCAGGGAGCGAAGTCGTCTCACTACTTTCTGTTCATCAGCAACGCCTCCGAATGCGAGAAGGAGAAGGTGCATTTAATTTTTGGCCTGGGAAATCCGGGTGAGCAATACGTTAAAACACGTCACAACATGGGATTCATGATCCTGGATCTTATCAGTGAGCGGTTCCGGGTCGTATTCAAAAAAGGAGAAGGATCGTATTCCGCCGCTTCTCTTAGATTGAGAAATCATGAAGTTATTCTGGTTAAACCTCTGACATTTATGAATCTAAGTGGAAAAGCTGTGAAAGACGCTTTGGATTATTATCATCCGGAAGATCTCGCAAAAATTCTGGTTATTTCTGATGATATTAATCTGCCATTTGGGACGATAAGATTGCGCCCCGGTGGCAGCGATGGCGGGCAAAAAGGCCTGCGCTCCATCATCGCAGAAATTGAGCGCGATGATTTTCCCCGCCTGCGAGCGGGAATTGGCGACACCGGAACGAATTTGGTGGATTATGTTTTGTCCCCCTTTTCGCGGGAAGAACAGGAGGAGTTGCCCGGTATTCTGGATTGGGCAGCCGATGCAGTCGAATCCTTCATTTTAAACGGGATTGATGTGACGATGAGCCGATACAATCGGAATATTATAGAAAACTAAGCAGGAGGACGAATTGTGCAGACGCAGGTAATCTATTTGAGTATTATCGCAGGAATACTGGCCTTGGGGTATGCCTACCTGAAATCCCGGTGGATAAATCGCCAGGATGCCGGCAACGACCGGATGAAGGAGATTGGACAAGCAGTACGCGAAGGCGCAATGGCTTTTCTGGCGCGGGAATATAAAGTTCTGGCTGTTTTCGTGGTTGCAGTTGCGATCCTGCTGGCATGGGGAAACGCATCCCAGGGAACGAGCCTGGTGGCTCTCTCTTTTGTGGTCGGCGCTTTGTGCAGTGGCCTGGCGGGCTTTTTCGGAATGCGCGTCGCTACTGCTGCCAATACCCGCACCACCCAGGCTGCCCGTTCTGATTTGAACAGCGCGCTGAAAGTTGCCTTCAACGGCGGATCGGTAATGGGAATGAGCGTGGTTGGTCTGGGCGTCCTGGGAATTTCTATTTTATTCTATTTTTATGGCGGTACCGACCAAGCTGCCGATTTAACAAAAGTTATGACAATTCTCGCCGGATTTGCAATGGGCGCTTCTTCGATCGCGCTTTTCGCACGCGTGGGCGGTGGTATTTACACCAAGGCAGCCGATGTCGGTGCAGACCTGGTTGGCAAGGTGGAAGCAGGAATTCCCGAAGATGATCCGCGAAATCCTGCAACCATTGCAGATAATGTTGGCGATAATGTTGGCGACGTAGCCGGGATGGGAGCCGACCTGTTCGAGTCCTATGTTGGCTCGATTATTGGCGCCATGGTGTTGGCCGCTGCAGCAGGATTTGGTAATCTGGTGGTTCTTCCATTAATTCTCGCTGGATTTGGAATTATTGTTTCCATCGTCGGGACCTTCTTTGTGCGAACCCGCGAAGGCGGGAACCCGCAAAATGCCCTGAACATTGGAACCGGAACTGCCGGTGTTCTGATGCTGGTTTTCAGTTATTTCATTATTCAAAGATTCATTCCGCAGGCTGTTTTATTCGACGGCAAAAACGTTAGTGCCATGGACGTCTACCTGGCCACCGTGGCGGGTTTAATTGCCGGAATTGCGGTAGGGTTGCTTACGGAATATTACACATCCGAATCCCGTAACCCGGCTCGGGAAATAGCCAAAGCGAGTGAAACCGGGGCGGCCACTAACATTATTGCCGGTTTGGCAAACGGAATGTACTCTACCACATTCCCGGTCCTGGCGATTGCCCTGGCCATAATTGTCTCTTACTACTTTGCAGGTCTGTACGGTATTGCGATTGCCGCTTTGGGAATGCTTTCCACAACCGGCATCCAGTTAGCAGTGGATGCTTACGGTCCGATTGCCGATAATGCCGGTGGGTGCGCCGAGATGGCGGAGCTGCCTCCTGAGGTCCGCCAAAGAACCGACAAACTGGACGCGGTGGGGAATACAACCGCTGCCATCGGAAAAGGATTTGCCATTGGTTCCGCCGCGTTGACAGCCCTGGCGCTTTTTGCCGCTTATCGCGAAACCGTGGCTGCCGTGATGGGAAAGCCGCTGTTGCTGGATATAAACGAGCCGCAAATCATGGCGGGACTCCTGATCGGCGCCATGCTGCCGTTCATTTTCTCTTCCTTTGCGTTGAAGGCGGTCGGTAGCGCGGCATTTGATATGATTGGTGAGGTTCGGAGACAGTTTAAGGAAATACCGGGTTTGATGGAAGGCAAAGCCAAAGCCGACTATGCCCGCTGCGTCGATATCGCGACTGCGGCGGCAATCAAACGAATGATTGCTCCCGGGCTTCTGGCAGTGCTTACGCCGGTATTCTTCGGATTGATATTAAGAGACCCGGAAATGTTGGGTGGTGTGCTGGCGGGCGTCACTGTATCGGGTGTGCTGTTGGCTATTTTTATGGCAAATGCCGGCGGGGCGTGGGACAATGCCAAAAAGCACATCGAAAGCGGAGCTTTTGGCGGAAAAGGATCTGCAGCGCACAAAGCCGCGGTGGTTGGAGACACTGTGGGCGATCCATTCAAGGACACGGCAGGCCCATCGCTGAATATTCTTATCAAGTTGATGTCGGTAGTTTCGCTGGTGATTGCGCCGCTGATCAAATAAAATTTTGGAATGATCGGGCAGCCGAAAATCTGCCTGGTCTTCGAGTCGTTTTTCAAATGACAATTTGACGGACATTTTTTTATTGAGGGAAATTAATTTATCAATAGATTTCAGTTAGAGTTCTTATTATATTTTGCGCCCCTGAAAAGGGGAGAGTGAAATCATTAATCCTATTCCATCACTGGGATGGAATCGTTAGACCAAAGGAGGATGTATGGAAAAACTGTATTGCACCATCTTTATTGTCGATATCTCACAAAATCCGGATGAAGTTGAGACGATCTCCAGCCGCATTCAGCAGTTGATCGAAG
>Ga0315542_1002894_pt1 | contig 10252 bp, 9 predicted proteins | sample SalMarSW160120MG_FD_202541 | JGI IMG/M metagenome (GOLD analysis project Ga0315542, IMG submission 202541) | Salt marsh sediment microbial communities from the Plum Island Ecosystem LTER, Massachusetts, United States - Salt Marsh Sediment SW1601-20 ... | reverse complement strand
GGCGGACCCGCGATCACCAGATCCCGCCGCCCGCCGCGCTCGCGGTAGCGGCGGAAGGCGGCCAAGACCAGCCCCAGGTTCTTTCGGGGTTCCAGCGTGCCCACGAATAAAAAGTAATTTTCACCCATTCCGTAACGCGCCCGCAGGGCGCCCATTTCCCCGGCCGCGGCCTTGGGGTTGAACATGCCGGCCACGGCCGCCGGAAGAACCGTGATCCGCTCGGCGGGAAAACGCGTCAGGCGGAGGATGTCCTGCCGCGTGCTGTCCGAGTCGGCGAAGATGGAATCGGCGCGACGCCAGGTATTGGGCATGAACAGGCGCCAGAACAGCCGGCGCCTCCAGGTCATGGTTCCCGGAAACAGCCGGTAAATCATGTCATGCACCGTGGCGATGTACGGGCAGACTTTTTTTCGCGGCAGGAGAAAAGCCGGGCCGTGATGCACCCGGGCCTTGAGGCGCGTGAGCCAGCGCGGCAGGGAGTGGACCAGCCACGCCGGAGACACCGGCGAATGGTTCGAGGGGATGACCGCGTAGGCGTTGCGCAGCCGGTCTCCGAGACGCCGGCGCGTGAGCTCGGTGGTGAAAAGAATGTATTCATGCTCCGGCTGCCGCAACAATTCCCCCACCAGGCCCAGGGTGTACTCCCCCACGCCCCCCTGCCCCGGCAGGACCTGGGCGTCAATGGCCACCCGCACGTCAGGCCTCCCCGCCGCCCGGCTCCGCCGCCAAGCGTGTCAGGAAAGCCAAGTTGGCGCCGAAGATCACGGCGCCGGCAGAGTAGAGCAGCAGCGGTCCGGTCACCAGGACAAGCAGGAAAGTCACGAGCAGCGACAGCGAAAACGCTCCGGCCTGGCGCTGGAACCCGGACCAGGACCCCTGCAGGCCGTGGCAGCCCAGGCGCACCGCGGCGATCATGAGCCAGAGGAAACAGGCCAGGGAAAAGAGCCCCATCTTCATCCATAAAAAGAGGTAGGTGTTGTGGGACACGTTGTTCAATTTCGCCACCCGGTAGGCGTGATTACTTTCGTGCCCGTACAGGATCGCGTAGTAGCCCCCCAGGCCCAGGCCCAGCAGGGGATAATGCCGGATGGATTCCCAGGCATTTTGCATGTCCACCACACGGTAAATGTTGGATGCGTCGGTTTCCAGTTCGCTGATGGATTGGACGCGGGTGAGGCCGTATTCCAAGGACTTGGCCACCTTCGGCTGAAAGGGCTGGAGGGAGAAGATAAACAGGACGGCCAGCAGGGTCAGCATGGCGGTATTCAACGCCACCTTCCAGCGATCCCCGCTCTTGGCCAGGAGCCACAGAAGCGCCGCGCCGGTCAGCGTGCCGAGCCAGATGCCGCGGCGGTAGGAAAAGATCAGGCTGACCAAGGCCGGCAACAGCAGCAGCCAGTACCGCCAGGCGACCCCCCCGCGGCTGCGCACACCCCAGAGCCCCACGACCGCCAGCACGCCCGTGAGCAGCAGGGCGTTGAAGCCCGGGTCCACGAAAATCAGGTTATGCCCTTCGCCGTACAGGTCCACCCCCGCGCCCGACAGGAAGCGGAACAGGCCCATGAAACCGACCGCGGCGGCGCAGAGAAACCAGAACTTCAACAGGCGCCGGTAATCCTTCAGGTCGAGGAACAGGTCCAGGGTCAGGAAATAAATCCAGGCAAAGCGCGTGATGTTGATGAATTCGAAAAAGATCAGCCGCCGCTCCTCGAAATGAAACAAGAGCCCGGAAACGAGGGCTACGGTCGTGACCGCGAGAAATCCCAGAAGCGGCAGGTCGAAGGGGCGGTCAAAACGCAGCCGCCGGTCCCGGATGCGGCCCAGCAGCCAGACGGCCACCAGCGCAAAAAAAAGAAAATCATAGACATTCGCCAGGCCAAAAAGCTTGTAGGCGTAAACCGGCGTGCGGCTGGAGGCGAACAGGGTGTCGTTGGAGACCTCCGCCACCAGCAACGGAAAGAGCAGCAGGACGTAGAGCAGCAGGCGGGGCTTGAAGAGCAGTGCGGCCAGGACGGCGGCCAGCAGCGGTAGGAGGTATACTCCCCAGGTAAAAACCGCGTCGCGTTCCACCAGCCAGGCGGCCAGGACCACGGCCGCCGTCCCCAGGAGCGCGAACATCAGCTGGAGGGGCCAGGTGGCGCGGTTCATGTCAGGCAAGGTCAACATCCTCTTCACCCGCTTCCGCGGCCTCCGGACCCGCCGCGGGCTTGGCGGTACCAGGCGATGGTTTCCCGCAAGCCCTCCGGGAAGGGCTTTCGGGCCACGAACCCGAAAGCCTCCCGGGCGCGGGAGATGTCCAGGCAGCGGCGCGGCTGGCCGTTGGGTTTATCCGTGTCCCAGCGGATATCCCCGGAGAATCCGACTTCCCGGGCGATGAGCGTGGCCAGGTCACGGATGGAAATCTCCTGGCCCGAACCCAGGTTGACGGGTTCGCTGGCGTCGTATTTTTCGCTGGCCAGCAGGATGCCCTCGGCCGCATCCCCGGCGTACAGAAATTCGCGGGTCGGGGAACCGTCCCCCCAAACGACGATTTCCCGCTCCCCGCGCTCGGCCGCCTCAAGACACTTGCGGATCAAGGCGGGAATGACGTGCGAGGTTTCGGGATTGAAATTGTCGCGGGGGCCGTAGAGATTGACCGGAAGCAGAAAAATGGAATGAAAACCGTACTGCTGCCGGTAGGCCTGCGACTGGACCAGCATCATTTTTTTGGCCAGGCCGTAGGGGGCGTTGGTTTCCTCCGGGTAGCCGTTCCACAAATCCTGCTCTCGGAACGGCACGGGCGTGTGTTTGGGATAGGCGCAGATGGTGCCCAGGGCCGTGAATTTTTCGACCTGGTGCAGACGCGCCTGTTCCATGAGCTGCACGCCCATGATGAGGTTGTCGTAGAAATATTTTCCCGGGTTGGCGCGGTTGGCGCCGATCCCGCCGACCACGGCCGCCAAGTGGATGATGACCTGGGGCCGGTGTTGCCGCAAGAGGCGGACGATGTTTTCCTCGCGCCGCAAATCATATTCTTCGACCAAGGGGACGACCAAACGGCCCACGTTCCGTTGCCGGAGTTTTTCCGTAACGTAGGAACCCAGAAATCCCGCCCCACCGGTCACCAACACGGTGCGCTTCTGCCAAAAGTCCAAGCGGAGTCCCTCCTTACATTTCGACCAGCCAGGTGTCCAAGCGCCGCAACGCACGGCGGCTGCCGCTGTTCTCCCAGGCCGCGCGCCAGGGTCTGGGAGCGAACAGAGCCAGGACGCCCACGGCCAGGAACAGGCCGTCCATGCCGAGAAAAAACGCGGAGTCCCGGCCAGCGGACCCGTGAACGGCGCTCCAGGCCAGGTCCGCGGCGGCGACGGCCAGGAACAGGCAGGCGAAGAAATCCGTGGCTTGAGCCCTGGCAACCGCCAACCGGAACCCGGAGCGGATCCATTGCGAGTTAAACCAGGCGACGGCGGAAATCACGCGGGTGTACAGGCAGCTGAAAGGCAGGGGATCAACGGCTCCCGGCCGGGAGCACAGGGCCCGCCCCACTCCGCTGGACCGCCCCCAGGCGGCGGTGCGCCACAGCCGGCGCCGCAGGCCGCTGGCTGCCCAGGCCGGAGACAGACGCGATATCCAGGCCAGCGCCCGGCTGTGCGCCAGCCGGTCCGGCCGGGTTGGACCGGGGTTCATGGCGCGACGGGCAGCAACTTCTGGGAAACCACCTGCACGTCCAGGGAGTACTTGTGATTCATGACGGTGAACTCGTCCCCGACGCGGACCGACAGCGGACGCTGGTGAAACAGCATTTTGGTCGGGCGGACTTCCACGGGTTCAACGAAACGCAGCGCGAATTTGACGTCCTTGTTCACGGGGTTCCGGCTCAAAACCTGGTTTCCCATCTGGTCGACGGTGATCTTCAAGGCCGGTTGTTTGTCCAGGATTTCCGTCACCTCGGCGATGGGACCGTTTCGGATATATTTCGGGTTATACACCAGGTCGCCGGCCTGGATATTTTCGGCGATCTCGGGTTTGAGGTCGCCGGCCTCCACCGTGATTTCCCGGATGAGGCCGACCTGTTTCGGCCTGTCGATCATGGCCTTGAACAACAGGGCAACGCCCGCGACGACCAGCAACAGGACCAGCAGGTCGAAAATATTGATGAAACCGAACAATCTGCCCTTCTCGTCCATCCATGCCATGGCCCTGCACCTCGAAATAGGTTGGTCGAACACCCGCACGCGTAGGAGCCTTCAGGGGAACCACAGGTTCCCCTGACGCGGACGCCGATGCGTCCTGCTTTCCTTCCTACTTTATTCGAGGGCTTCACCGCCCCCGAACCCCCGCCTCATCATCTTGATGAGGCGGCAGCATTATATACCCAACTTCGGGAAAATGTCAAAAAGGTTTATTTTTCAAGCCGTTTTCCCTAGACCCGTCAGGCCGCCACATCCGTATCCGGCCGCAGGCGCGAAAACATTCCCGCCCCCAGCCCCCGCAACACGGCCCCGGCTTTGCGCGGCCGGCCGCGCAGGACCTGCAGAGGAACCAGGCCCAAGCGGCTGCAGAGCACAAAACCGAATCCGAGCATACGCTGCCACGGTGTGCCATGCTTGCGCAGCAGCCACAGCCGGTTCCGCGTCATGAGGAACCATTTGGCCGGGCTGACCTTGCCACGCATGGCCTTGCCCGCGTTGACGCGATAGGAGGTGCTTTCCTTGTGGGTGGCCCGCGCTTGGGGCGAAACCAGCAGCTGCCAGCCGGCGCGGCGCAGCCGCAGGGAAAGATCCGCATCTTCAAAGTAGGCGGTGAACGAGGCGTCGTATCCTCCGGCCTGCCGCAAGGCCGAGCAGCGGTACAGGGGAGAACACCCGTTTAGGAAGTCCGTTTCCCGGGGGGCGGCCTCTTCCGGCGCGGGGTCCGGGCGGAACTGATCCTGATGGGCCGGATTGAGGGTCGCGCGGGTAAAATACCCGCCGTGGTAATAAATATGCCCGGGAGGCTGGTCCAGGAATATTTTCGGAGCGCAGGCCGCGGCCCGGGGAGCGTCCGCCAAAGCCCGAACCAGAAAGGCAAGGCAGCGCGGGTCGAAGATCGTGGCGTTGCTGGTGGTGAAAACATAGTCGGCGCCGGCGGCCAGGGCCTGGCGGATCCCCAAATTCATGCCCCCCGCAAAACCGATGTTATGCCGGAGGGGCACATAGCGGACGTGCGGAAAACGGCGCCGCAGCGGTTCCTCCAGGCCGTCGCTGCTGCCGTTGTCAATGACCAGGACGACTTCCGGCTGCAGGCTCTGCCGGGCGATGGATTCCAGGCAGGCCAGGGTCGCCGCCCGTCCGTTCCAGCTTAAAGTGACCATCCAGACGCGCGTTTCCACGTTACGTCCTCTCCAAGCTTGCCAGGGAACGCGGAATCCAGCCGCGGCCCAGCCAGCGCTCCGCGCCTAAGAGGCACAATGCGTAGACCGAGGCGCCGCATGCGACTTTCAGCGCCAGCGCGCCCCAACCGCCTCCCGGCAGGAGGCGGACCCCCGCCGCCATGAGCCCTCCGAACAGCAGGTAGCCGCCCAGGTGCCGCAAATCCGGCAGCAGGCCGAATTGCCTTCGGATCAGGCCCCAGGACAGCAACAGGCTGACCCCCACCGCCAGGCAAATGGCGATCCCGGCCCCGGCAATGCCCAGGCGCGGGATGAGCCATAAATTGGCGGACAAGTTCGTGAGCAGGGCGGCCAAGGTGATGAGGACCACCCATTGCGGCCGGTCGTGCGCGAAGAACAGGCCCCCAGAATTCAAATGGGCCCCCAGAATCAGCGAGTAAACCGCCATGTACTTGAACAAGGGCGCGGAGGCGAGATATTTGGCGCCGAGGACGTTGTGGACCAGTTCCGGAGTGACCGACCACAGCCCCAGGGCCAGGGGGATGGCGATGAAGGCCATTAAATCCGTGGAGTGGCGGTAGAAATAGCGAAGCGCCTCGCGGTCTCCCTGCCCGATGGCCTTGACGAACTTGGGATAGACCAGCACCGCGGAAAAGGTGGGCAGCATATAGACGATGCCGAAGAACGCCAGGGCGCCAGAATAATACCCCGCCTGTTCCGCGTTGGTCAGGCCGCGAACCAGGAGCACGTCCAGGCGCTGGTACACGGTCTCCAAAACGGCGAGCAACACCATCCAGCGTCCGAAAAGAATCAGGTTGCGGAAAAAATGCCGTTCCGGCACTCCGCCGGCCTGGGCCAGGTCCCGCCCCAAGCGCCAGCCGGGAATGGCGGCCAGGAGCAGCGGAGCCACCACAAATGTAATGTAAATATTCCCCAGCTGGACCAGGCCGCCGGCGGCCAGCAGCCCGATCAAGCACAAACGCAAGGTGCTGAAGGACAGCACCAGGTTGTAGGCGGAATAGTCCTCTTCGGTTTGCGCCACGGCGGACAAGAACTGGCTGTAACTGACAATGAAGCCGGTCAGCAGCCCCAGGCTCAATTCCCAGCGCAATTCCCGCCCCCAGACCCAGGCCGCGGCTACGCCCGCGGCCAGCAGGGCGAGTCCGAGCAGGGTCTTTAAGCGCAGGACCGCCGAATAATAGCAAAGCTTCTCCCGGATTTCGCCCCGGGATTGATGAAACGCGCTGTAGCGCAACAGGGTCCGGGACAACCCGAAATCGAACAGGACGGTGGTCACGATCGCGGTGGACACATAGAAGAAGAAGTTGCCGAAGGCCCGGGGCCCGATCAGCCGGGCAACAAGGATGTTGACCAGAAAAGCGCTGGCGGAATTGATCAACTGAAAAAAGGACACCTGCCGAAAAATGCTCAGAAAGGTCGGCCCGGCGGGCCGTGCGTCGGAGGCGGGGATCATGCGCCTCGCTCCCGCCAATCCTCCAGAATGTCGCGCAGGGTCCGGGCCAGGGGCATGCGGGGCCGCCAACCGGTTTGGCGGCGGACGCGGGCGATGGAGGCCACCTTGCGGGGACGCTCCGTGCGGATTCTACTGCGGCTGACCCGCACCCGGATGGCAGCCGGGCTGAGGGCCAGCATCGCCCGGAGCAGGTCCCGCAGCCGGACGCCGCGGCCGGACCCCAGGTTGTAGACTTCACCGGCGCGTCCTTTTTCCAGCAGAATCCAGTAGCCCGCGACGATATCGCGCACGTCGGCAATGTCACGCACCACGTCCAAGTTGCCCACCTCCACGACCGGTGCGCGTTTCCCCTTTTCGATGGCCGCGATCTGGGAGGCGAAATCCGTGGCCACGAACCCCAGGGCCTGCCGGGGACCGACATGGTTGAACGGCCGCACGCGCACCACGTGCAGCCCGTAGCGCTGGAAATACACCAGCCCCATCCAATCCTGGCAGACTTTCGAATGGGCGTAGGGACTGTCGGGCCGCAAGGGGTGGGTCTCCCGGATGGGGGCGGAGGAAGGCGCGCCGCCGTATTCGTCCGCGCTGCCGACCACGAGCACGCGCGGGGGGCGCGGCAGGCTCCGGGCCGCTTCCAACACATTCAAGGTTCCGAGCAGGTTGACTTGCAGCGTGCTTTCCGGGTCCTGCCAGGAAAGCTTGGGATTGCTCTGGCCGGCCAGATGAAACACCCGGTCGGGCTTGACGTTCCGCAACGCGTCCTGAACCGCCGCCGCACGCGTGATGTCCACGGGAACGACCGCGATCCCCCGCACTCCCTTCAGATTGCGGCGGGAAGCTCCGGGGAAGGCGGTTCCAAAGACCCGGGCGCCCCGGGCGAGGGCGTATTCGGCCAGGTGGCTCCCGGCAAAGCCTTCCATGCCGGTGATCAAGACGCGCAGGCCCGCCATGGTCAGGCCCGGTTCCGGAAGAAGGCCGCAAACATGGACAAAATGTAACGCAGGTGCTTGCCTTGCAGGCCGGGGTAGACCCCGATGAAAAAAGTGCGGCGCATGATGGCGTCGGCGTTTTCCAGCCCGCCGTACACCCGGTAATGCGTGTAGCGGTAGGCGGGCTGACGGATGATGTTGCCGGCAAACAGCAGGCGCGTTTCGATGCCCCGGCTTTCCAGGAAGGCGGTCAGGTCCTTGCGGGAAAATCCCGCCTGTTCGCGCACGGTGATGGGAAAGGCAAACCAGGAGGGGGCCGACCCTTCCGTGCCCTCGGGCAGGAGCAGCCAGGGTTCATAGCGCGCCAGGCCCTGGCGCAGCACGAGGAAATTTTTCTGCCGGGTCCGGATGAAGCCGTCCAGCTTTTTCAATTGCGCCAGTCCCAGGGCCGCCTGAATATCGGTCGGTTTCAGGTTGTACCCCTGGCTGGTGTACACGTAGCGGTGGTCGTAGCCTTCCGGCACGCCGTCGAGCTTGAAGTGCAGGCGGTTCCGGCAGGCGCCCTCCGGGCCGGAATCGGAAGTGCACCAGCAATCGCGTCCCCAGTCCCGCAGGCTGCGCAGGAGCTTGGCGAGCTTCGCGTCGTTGACGGCCACCGCGCCGCCCTCGCCCATGGTCATGTGATGCGCGGGATAAAAACTGAAGGTGGACATCAGGCCGAACGTGCCCGTCAGCTTGCCTTGGTAGCGCGACCCGAGGGCGTCGCAGTTGTCCTCGATGACGGACAGCTGGTAGCGCTCCGCCAGGCGGAGGATTTCATCCATCTGGCAGGGGTTGCCCAGGGTATGCGGAATCATGATGGCCCGTGTTTTTTGGGACAAGGCCCCCTCGAGCCGGGATACATCGAGGTTGTAATCCCCCAGCTTGGAATCCACGAAAACCGGCACCAGGTTGTACTGAATCAGCGGCGCCAGGGTCGTGGGAAAGGTCACGGCCGGGGTGATGACCTCGTCCCCGGGCTTCAAGGCGCGGGGCCACTGGGGGGAACACAAGGCGGCCACGGCCAAAAGATTGGCGGACGAGCCCGAGTTGACCAGCACCACCTGCTTGACGCCGAGATAGCGGGCCAGCTCCCGTTCCAGGCGCTGGCCGTAGGGGCCGAAGGTGACCCAGGCGTCGAGCGAGGCGTTGACCATGGCGGCGTACTCGCTGTCGGTGAAAACCCGCCCGGCGTAGTGCACGCGGTCCTTGCCCGGCCGGAATTCCTCCTGGGCGTGCAGCAGGCAGGCGTATTGTTTCACGGCCTGCAAAATCCCGGCCCTGCTTTTTTTCAGTTTCCGGGCCGGACTCTCGGCCGGCCGGCGTTTTCCGGTTGGGGACATCTCCATTCCTCCCTGCTTTCCAGACGGGGGCGGCCCCGGGGGCGGCCCTTTATTTCGCGGCGACTTCCTCCAGGGATTGTTCTGGATGCCGATACACGCTGACCATGGAAACGTTGAACTGGAGGGTGAAAATCCAGCCCAGCACCATGGTCAGGAGATACTGCAACATGTGAAACGTGAACCCGACCCCCAGGGCCGCCTCTTTCGAGACGCCGTAGGGCCGCAGGGCCAGGATGACCATGAATTCGAAAATTCCCAGGCCGCCGGGCGAGGAAGGGATCATCAGGCCGAAATTCAAAACCACGATCAGGAAGATGGCCGCCAAAAAGGACAATTTCAGGCCCGTGGCCAGAAAACAGGCATAGGTCACGGTCATCCAGCACAGCCAGGTCAGAAGCGACATGCCCGCCAGGCGCAGCAGCTGCAGGGGGCTGCGGACCAGTTTCAGGCCATCCGAAAATTTCCGCAGTTGGACGTGCAGCCATTGCCCCATGCTTCCGGGCAGTTTCCGCAACGGGCGCTCCAGGAGGGTAATGAAGCGGCCGCCGAACAGGTAATTCAGGCTGATGGCCGCGAACAGGATGAAAGCCAGACCCGCCAGGATCGAGCCGGACAATTTCAGCCACGGGGCATAGGGAACCAGCAGCATCATGAGCGTGAAGTAAAACAACAGGGCGAACAGGTCCAGGCCCCGTTCCATCACCACGGTTCCCAGCGCCAGGCTGGTGGGCAAATTTTCCCGCCGACCCAGCAGCCAGGCCCGGATGAGTTCGCCGATCTTCAGCGGCAGGATGTTGTTGGCGAAATAACCGATGGTGATGATGCGGAACAGGTTCCAGGGACGCGTCGGGCGGTAGGCGCTGAGCAGGTCGCGCCAGATCAGGCTGCGGATCAGGTAGCTCAAGAGGATGAAAGCCGTCGCGCCCAGGAGCCACCCGTAATGGAGCCGGCGGAAAACGGCCAGCAGTTTATGGAAGTCGACGTTGTGCAGGGCCAGGGCGATAAAGACCAAGCTGACGGCGAAGCCCAGCAGGATTTTCCATCTCCGCCGCGGCGTTTTGGCCGGGGGAGGAAGCGTGTTCGGGGTCATGGGGGTTTAGGACTCCCTGCCTCTCAT
>Ga0315542_1002892_pt1 | contig 10257 bp, 5 predicted proteins | sample SalMarSW160120MG_FD_202541 | JGI IMG/M metagenome (GOLD analysis project Ga0315542, IMG submission 202541) | Salt marsh sediment microbial communities from the Plum Island Ecosystem LTER, Massachusetts, United States - Salt Marsh Sediment SW1601-20 ... | reverse complement strand
TGGCGCGGGCAAACGAAAACGCCAACGCCCAAGGCAATCGCGACTTGAATCTAACATTCATGGCATTCAAACGGGCCGTGGCCAGTTCACCGGATTGGCCGCCCGACAAGAACGCAATCCCCGGAACGGCAGCGGGGACGGCTCGCAAGAGACACCTCACCGTGGCGTCGGCCACCTCATCCACCGCTGCTTGCTTGGGGCAGGTCAATCCCGGAAGCACCATGTTGGGCTTCAGGATCATGCCCTCCAGAGCCACCCGTTGGGTGTAGAGTAGACTGAAAACGGTCCGCAGGACTTCCGCCGTTACTTCAAAACACCTCTCCAGGGGATGATCGCCGTCCATGAGCACTTCAGGCTCGACGATGGGGACCAGACCGGCTTCCTGACACAAGGCAGCATAGCGAGCCAGCGCATGGGCATTGGCCTCGATACAACCCCGACTGGGAATGCCGTCAGCGATGGTAATCACCGCGCGCCACTTGGCAAAACGGGCACCCATTTGAGCATATTCAGCCAGACGGTCGCGCAATCCATCCAGGCCTTCGGTTATTTTCTCACCAGGGTGAGCAGCCATATCTTTCGCGCCGGTGTCAACCTTGATGCCCGGAATGACACGCGCATCGGTTATGACTTTAACAAACGGAGTCCCATCTTTCCTGGACTGACGGATGGTCTCATCATAAAGGATGACGCCACTGATAAACTCACCTAAACCAGGAGTGGTCACAATCAATTCCCGGTAGGAACGGCGGGTTTCTTCAGTTTGAGGAATCCCCAGTTTTTCAAAACGCTTGTTACAGGTGGGGGTACTCTCATCCATGGCCAGAAGACCTTTACCCTCAGCGACCATGGTTTTGGCAGTGGCTATAAGCTCTTGTGAACTCATCTCTGATTCCTCCGATTTTTGAAATCATACGCCCTCCTGTTCATCCTGTGAAAAAATTACCACCGTGTACGGCCCGATGCCGATTTCACCGGAGCAGGGCAGACCATCGGCTCCTTCCGCGCGGGTTTCGACGTCAGTGGTGGGATGATTGGCAAAATTTGGTCCGTAGTTATAAGAGTCACTGTTAAAACGCGTTTTCCACAATCCGGCCCGTGGAAAATCGATGACATAAGCTTTTCCGGCATGGGGTGCCCATACCCTAAAGGTCACACCCTTTGCATGGGGAATGGCCCCCATGCCCGAATGCTTTGCCATTGTGCGAGCTTTTTCTGTCATTTTTCCCTCCAAAGTTTAATCATTTCGATCGAACCGGGCGCACGCTGATTAAACGCAAAGGAATGTCTTGCAGGGCTGATGAGTTTAGCAGCCTGGCCTATTTGGACTTAGAGGTCACCTTGTGGAAGGCGCTTTCTACTTCAGCCCAGGCCTTTTCTGCGCCTGTCTTCGGGCCTTCTCATGTTTCATCACCCGCCGTCTTCAACTCGTCCATCTTTGCCCTGGCCTCATCTTTCCGAATCTCCCGCTCCGCCTGCCGTCTTGGCTTCGGCTTCAGGCTTAGGTTCGGCTTCGGCTGAAAGCTGACGCTTGGCTTTGGCGGGATCAATAATCTCTTTACGATTCTCGCGCTGCGCCTTCTCCAAGTCTTCAACTGCTCGAACGTCCTCGCGCCCTAGCTCCTCGTAGAGTTCATGGACTCGCTTGACGATCCCCGGCGTCAAATCGGACGGTGTCTTGGCCTTGGCGTCAGGTTCAGGCTCAGCTTTGGTTTCAGGCGTAGGCTTAGCCTTGGCTTCAGGCTTGGTCTCGGCTTTGGTTTCAGCCTTAGGCTCGGCTTTGGCTTCAGGTTCGGGCTCGGCATTGGCTTCAGGTTTAGTCTCGTCTTTAGCTTCGGCGTTGGCATCAGCTTTGACGCCAGGCTTGTCCTCAGCTTTGGCTTCGGGCTTAGGTTCGGCCTTGACTGGATCAAAAATCCGATACGCGATCAGTTTCACACGGTCGCTCAAGAGCGCCCATATCAGCGCGTATCCCCACACGAACCCGGCCCAAACCCAGCCGAGGGGCGGCATAAGCAGTCCGTAAACCGCTATCAACGTCGCCACGATTTGTGTACCGAGCACGGCCATCCATAAAATCTTTGCCGGGCGGATGGACCAGAACGGACCGCGCGTGCGCGTTAGGAAAATCGTCATATGTCCGGCCACGGACAGCATCAGATACATCATCGGCTGAAGATGCTTATGGTCAAGGTGAAAAACGCGGTCGCCAAGGTAAAACAGGCCAAACGCAGCCACGGGTCCGATGACGCCCAGCACCGTGGCGATCCCCATCACCATGTGCATGTTCCAGGCCTCGGGCTTGTCCTTGTAATGAACGTTGTCATACGCAATGGACAGGATGGCGCCGTCGTTAAGCAACGCCAGCATCACGATCATCACCGCCGTCAGGGGATAAAAGTTGAAGATCAGGATGGCCGCCGTCATGAACAACAGGACGCGCAGCGTCTCGGCGATCCGGTAGATCGCGTAACTGTTCATCCGCTGGAAAATTCTCCGGCTCTCCTTGATGGCGTCAATAATCACCGACAACCCGGGTGTCGTCAGCACGATGGACGCCGCCGCGCGCGCCGCATCGGTCGCGGATGAAACGGCAATGCCGCAGTCGGCCTTCTTCAGCGCGGGGGCGTCGTTCACCCCGTCGCCCGTCATGCCGACCATGTGGCTGCGCTTTTGCAGCACGTCCACAATGTGGAACTTGTGTTCGGGGAACACCTGCGCAAAACCGTCGGCCTTCTCGATGGACTCGGCCACCTCAGTGGTCTCTTTCTTTTTCGAGTCACCCAGGCTGGCGGCATCGAGGATATTTGCGCCCATGTCCAGCTTTTTGGCGGTTTCCTTGGCGATGGCCAGGGCATCGCCCGTAACCATCTTGATCTTCACGCCCATCGCCAGTGCGGTCGCGATGGTGTCCTTGGCATCTTCGCGCGGCGGATCGAACAAGGGCAACACGCCAACAAACTGCCATTGACCGTCGCCTTCAGCCCGGGCCACGCCCAACGAACGAAAGCCGCGCGCCGCAAATTCGTTGACCGCCTTGTCGACGGCGGGCTCGACCTGCCCGGCATTGGCCGACAATTTCAAAATCACCTGCGGCGCGCCCTTTGTCACCTTGAACGTCTTTCCGTCTTTGGCTTTGACGGTGGCCTCGGTGCGTTTATGCACCGGGTCGAACGGCTGGAAATGAACCACCTCATAAGCCTTTAACGAATCCTTGTCTTTCAGTCCACCCAGGACCGCCAGATCAATGGTGTCGTTGTCGTCCGCACGCGAGGCCAGCGCGCCATTGAGGATGACTTGGTCGGCGGGGACATTGTTCACGCTGAACGGATCGCCCAGCGTCAGCTTGTTCTGGGTCAGGGTGCCGGTCTTGTCCGCGCACAGCACGTCCACGCCCGCCAGTTCCTCGATGGCCACCAGCTTGCTGACAATCGCCTTTTTCCCGGCGAGCAGGCGCGCGCCGACCGCCATCGTCACCGACAACACCGTGGGCATCGCCACGGGAATCGCGGCCACGGTCAGCACCAGGGCGAACTGCAACGTGGTGAGGATGGGGTCGCCGCGGAAGATTGCGACGGCAATGATAACCGCCACCATCGCCACCGCCAAAATGATCAGGTAATTGCCGATCTTCAAAACCGCCTTTTGAAAATGACTGACCGTGTGCGCCTCCTGCACCAGTTGCGCCGTCTTGCCGAAGTAGGTCTTCGCACCGGTTGCGTACACCATTGCACCGATTTCACCCCGGCGAATGATCGAACCGGAAAACACAGCCTCGCCGGATTTGCGCTCGGCGGGCAACGACTCGCCTGTCAGCGCGGACTGATCCACTTCCACCGGGTCGCCCTCCAGCAGGCGCGCATCCGCCGGCACGATGTCTCCCAGGCGCAGGCGGATGACGTCGCCCGGCACCAGTTCACGCGCCGCCGGGGTGGTCCACTTCCCATCACGTTTGACCCGGGCCTTGATCGCCAGCTTGGCCTTAAGCGCGGCGATGGCGTTGCCGGCTTCGTGTTCTTCCCAGAATCCAACCACGGCGTTGGCCAGCAGCAGAAGCAGGATGATGGCAAAGTCCGGCCAGTGCCGGACCACGCCCGAGAGAATCACCGCCACCTCGATCATCCACGGGATGGGACCCCAAAAATAGGTGAGGAATTTCAGGATCGGATTGGTCTTCTTTTCTTCAATCTCGTTCGGCCCGTATTGGGTCAGCCGCTTCTCCGCCTCGGCTTGACCGAGGCCGTCCGGCGACGACCCCAGTTTTTTTTCCACTTCCGCCAGGGGCAGGGTTTTTAAATCGTCCTTCCCTTCGGGCTTCGATTCCGGCTTCGATTCGGGAGCCTTGGACTCGTCGGCATTGGGTTTCATAATGGATATTCCTCCTATCTTTGCTATGCCGCAGGTTTCATGCTTTGCGAGATACGTGTTGTCATGCTCACGTCCTTTCCATCGCGGCATTGTATTCGCCACGCCGGGCAGCATTGTTGCACCTGGCTCGATGAACCAGAGCTTGCTGTGCCGCCAACACGCGGGTCTCCTCGCCGTGCCAGATCTCCAAAGCCGGTTGCTGGATGGCGCGGGCGAACGAAAACGCCAGCGCCCAAGGCAGTCGCGACTTGAACCTGACATTCATGGCATTCAAACGGGACGAGGCCAGTTCACCGGGTTGGCCGCCCGACAGGAACGCAATCCCCGGAACGGCAGCGGGGACGGCTCGCAATAGACACCCCACCGTGGCGTCGCGCTCCCCTGTAGAGCCATTTGCGCAAGCATGGCTTTTACCCTTTGCTCAAATCTGACTTTATGGCTTGACCAGCTTCCAGGATGCACAAGGCTTATCTTCTTTCATCATGCCCTTCGTCTCCACCATGGCCATGTTGCCCCTCACTCCTGTTACGGTCATGCCTCACACCCCTGTCACGCCCAGGATATCCCCAATAACACCCGCCAAGAGATACAAGCAATGTCACCAATACTATTCCCAACATAATGATTTTTTTCATTTCCCCCTCCTTAATTCCTATTTGCCGTTCTAGTTATGGAACGGCAAAACTGCCAATAACAACCTCAAACCAGTTACTCTAACTTCTTCCAATATGTATAAGGGTACGTAACATGAGGTCCTTCAACGATTCTCTACGGACCGATCAATTTCACTCCGGTTTGTCCGCTTTGGCCAGGCCCCACTTCCAGTTCCGGATTTCCGGCATGTCCTGGCCGTGCTTGTCGATGTACTGCTTGTGCTCGATGAGCTTGTCCTTCACCATCTGCTTCAGGTAGGCCCCCTTGGAACCCAAATGCGGCAGTCGATCGACCACGTCTTGCACCAGGTGGAACCGGTCCAGGTCGTTCTGCACCCTCATGTCAAAGGCCGTCGTGATCGTGCCCTCTTCCTTGTAACCCCGGACGTGCAGGTTGCGGTTGGTCCGGCGGTAGGTCAACCGATGGACCAACCAGGGGTATCCATGAAAGCCAAAGATGATGTGCTTGTCTTTCGTGAAGAGCGAATCGTAATCCGTGTCACTCAGTCCGTGCGGGTGCTCCGTGCTGGGCTGCAGCCTCATCAGATCGACGACATTGATCACCCGGATTTTCAGGTCGGGCAGATGCTCCCGCAGGATGGAAACAGCGGCCAGAATCTCCAGCGTCGGCGTGTCTCCGCAACAGGCCATTACGACGTCCGGCTCGGCGTCCTGGTCGTTGCCGGCCCATGGCCAGATGCCGATTCCTTCCGTGCAATGCACGACCGCCTCTTCCATGGTCAGCCATTGCGGGAGGGCGTGTTTTCCCGCAACCACCACGTTCACATAGTTCCGGCTGCGCAGGCAGTGATCAAAGACCGACAGCAGGCAGTTGGCATCGGGCGGAAGGTAAACGCGCACGATATCGGCCTTCTTGTTGATAACGTGATCGAGGAAACCGGGGTCCTGGTGCGTGAAGCCGTTGTGATCCTGCTGCCAGACGTGTGAGGCGAGCAGATAGTTCAGCGAGGAGATCTTCCGGCGCCAGGGCAGTTCCAGGCATACCTTCAGCCACTTGGCGTGCTGACTGAACATCGAATCGACGATGCGAATGAAGCCTTCATAGCTGTGGAACAGTCCATGGCGCCCGGTCAGCAGATAGCCTTCCAGCCAACCCTCGCACTGGTTCTCGCTGAGCATCGAGTCCACCACGCGTCCTGCGGGAGCGAGGAATTCATCGTTCTTAACTGTTCGGGCGTCCCACTGTCGATTGGTTGTTTCAAAAACCGCACCCAGGAGATTTGAGAGCGCCTCATCAGGACCGAAGATACGGAAATTACGCTGATCCTGATTCAGCTTGGCCACGTCACGCAGGAACTTGCCCAGCACGAGCGTATCCTGGCCGTCAACAGCGCCGGGCGAAGGCACCTTCACCGCGTGAAGGTGAAAATCCGGCATGCGCAGGGCGCGCAGCAGCATACCGCCGTTGGTATGCGGATTGGCGCCCATCCGCCGGTCGCCCTCAGGCGCCAGCTCGGCCAATTCCGGCATGAGTCGTCCCTTTTCATCGAAGAGCTCCTCGGCCTTGTAGCTCTTCATCCAGCTCTCAAGCTGCTGGACATGGTCGGGATGCTCGGAATCCACCAGGAGCGGCACCTGGTGCGCTCGGAAGGTGCCCTCCACTTGCAGACCATCGACGACTTTCGGTCCGGTCCAGCCCTTGGGCGACCTGAGGACGATCATCGGCCAGCGCGGCCGAGTGGTGTCGTCCTTGTTCCGCGCATTTTCTTGGATTTGTCGGATCTCCTCGATGGCCTTTTCGAGGGCGCCGGCCATGAGTTGATGCATCGCTTCCGGCTCATCGCCTTCCACAAAGTAAGGCGTCCAGCCGCAGCCTCGCAAAAATTGCTCCAACTCCTCATGCTCGATGCGCGCCAGGACGGTCGGGTTGCTGATCTTGTACCCATTGAGATGCAGGATCGGCAGCACGGCGCCGTCCGTAATCGGGTCGAGAAACTTATTGGACTGCCAAGAGGTCGCCAAGGAGGCCGTTTCCGCTTCACCGTCGCCGATGACGCAGGCGACGATCAGATCGGGATTGTCGAACGCGGCCCCGAAGGCATGGCTGAGCGAGTACCCCAGCTCGCCGCCTTCGTGAATCGATCCCGGCGTGGTCGGCGCAACATGGCTGGAAATCCCGCCGGGAAATGAGAACTGTTTGAACAGCTTTTTCAGCCCGGCTTCGTCCTGGGTAACGTTCGGATACACTTCGCTCCAGGTGCCTTCAAGGTAAACGTTGCCCACAATCGCCGGGCCGCCGTGACCGGGGCCGGAGATGTAGAACATATCCAGGTCATACTTCTTGATGACCCGGTTCACATGCACATAGATGAAGTTCTGGCCCGGCGTCGTGCCCCAGTGTCCGATCACCGACGGCTTTATGTGCGACAGCTTCAACGGCTCCCTAAGCAGCGGATTGTCGTAGAGATAAATCTGGCCGACCGAGAGATAGTTCGCAGCCCGCCAGTACGCGTTCATTTTTCGCAGCAGATCGGCCGACAACGGCTTGTCCGTTTTAATCGTCTTCTCCATTTCCACGGCGATGTTTTCCCTAACCCCATTTTTCACCTTCATGACAATGCTCCTTTCATCCTGTTTGCTTCAACGGGAATGCTCCTTGGCAACCGATTCATCGACCCAGTATCCTTGGCGATTATAATGTCGATGCAGTGCGGTCTCATAATCCCGAGTCAGCAGAGACCCCTCCGTGTATTCGGGTGACTGCCTGATGGTCTCGCGGGGAAGATTGACGAAGACTTTCAACTCGTTCCAACTAACGCGCTCGATCCATTGCGGTGAAATCAGGACTTTTTCCCCCGGCCACCAGTTCCGTGTATCGATGATTAGGTAACGAATCGCCCACGTATCGTCATCGATGATAAAATCCTCGACGTGGCCAATCTCGCCGTCTGTGGCTTGAATGTGATGGCCACTCACATCGTGAGTGCTGCGCAAATGGGGATCCCACCCTTTGCCACCTTGGGTGGATTTTTTCCATTTTTCGCGTTCCCGCTCCAGGTACGGATAAGGCCCCCACATGTATGCGCCGCCCCAATAAATCGGCCATCCATAATACCCGTAGTAGGCCTGCTCGAATTGTCGCGAGACGGGCTTGTCACTGTTCAAGGATGGACTGTCCTTAATCTGCTTTTTGGTCAAATCGATGGTGATGTGCTGCTCTTCTTTACTCACGGCGACCAGCGCATACGGGGAGATCAACACCTGCCTGCCCGCAAGCCAGTTCCCTGTGTCCGCGACCAGATAGCGAATGGCCCAGTGCTGGTCGTCGAAGTAGAATTCTTTGACCTTCCCTATTTCCCCATCAAGGCTGTCCAATTTGTAATCCTTTAGTGTTTTGGCTTTGCTTAGCATAATAATGCCTCCATTCTTTGAGTTTCGTTTTTGTTCGCTGTCGCCGTCCGGCTGACAGCGTGTTTGAGAAATCGGTTTCACCGTGATCGGCACGGGTGCCAACATTCCTGTTACGCCGGCGGAGGCGGCTTCGCTATGGAGGACACGGCCCGCCGAAAACGGATCCAGCCGAGAGTTTTCATTTGGCCCCCTTCAATTGTCGATAACGGCGGATAAGGTTGTTCGTCGAACTGTCGTGTTTGAGCTTCGGTGCTGTCTTGCTCTCAAGTTCAGGAACGATTCGCTGGGCGAGCACTTTGCCCAACTCGACGCCCCACTGGTCAAACGAATCAATGTTCCAAATCACGCCCTGCGTGAAGACGCTGTGTTCGTAAAGCGCGACGAGTTTGCCGAGAACTTCGGGCGTGAGCCGATCGGCTATAATGACATTTGAGGGACGGTTGCCTTCAAACACACGGTGCGACACAAGCGCATCCGGCGTGCCCTCGGCTTTGACTTCCTCCGGAGTTTTACCAAAGGCCAGCGCCTCGGCCTGGGCAAAGACATTCGCCAGGAGAATGTCGTGGTGACGTCCCAGCGGGATGAGCGCGTGGCCGAACGCGATAAAGTCACATGGGATAAGCCGCGTTCCCTGATGAATCAACTGGTAGAAGGAATGCTGGCCGTTGGTCCCCGGTTCGCCCCAGTAGATCGGGCCGGTCTGGTAGTTCACCTGCCTCCCATCAAGTGTGACGTGCTTGCCGTTGCTCTCCATCGTCAACTGCTGAAGATACGCGGGAAAGCGTTTCAGGTATTGTTCGTAGGGCAAAACCGCCACCGTTTGCGCGCCGAAAAAGTCGTTATTCCAGACCGACAGGAGTCCCATCAGCACCGGCAGGTTTTTCTCGAACGGCGCGTTGCGGAAATGCTCGTCCACCTCGTGAAAGCCTTTGAGCAGCGCACGGAAATTATCCGGTCCAACCGCCAGCATCGTGGAAAGACCGATGGCCGAATCCATCGAGTAGCGTCCTCCGACCCAGTCCCAGAAGCCGAACATATTCAACATATCAATGCCGAACGCGGACACTTTCTCGGCGTTAGTTGACACCGCTACGAAATGTCTGGCCACAGCCTTGGCGTCGCCGCCAAGCCCTTTGAGCAGCCAGTGACGCGCGCTTTGCGCGTTGGTCATGGTTTCCAGCGTGGTGAAGGTTTTTGACGAAATGATGAACAGCGTTTCCGCCGGGTCAAGGTCACGGGTCGCCTCCACGAAATCCGTGCCATCCACGTTCGATACGAAGCGGAACGTCAGGCTGCGCTCGCTATAATGTTTGAGCGCCTCGTAGGCCATCACGGGACCAAGGTCGGAACCGCCGATGCCGATGTTGATGACGTTCTTGATGCGTTTGCCGGTATGGCCCTTCCACTCGCCGCTCCGGACGCGGGCGGAGAAATCGGCCATCTTGTCGAGCACGGCATGGACCTCGGGCACGACATTTTTTCCATCCCCGACGATGGTTACGCCTTTCGGCGCGCGCAGGGCCACGTGCAGGACGGCGCGGTTTTCCGTGAGGTTGATTTTCTCGCCACTGAACATGGCTGTGATCCGCCCGCGCAAATCGGATTCCGTGGCCAGTTGGACCAGCAGATCGAGGGTCTGGTCGGTGATGCGATTCTTCGAATAATCCAGGTAGAGGCCTGTCGCCTCAACCGTCATCCGCTCGCCACGTTTCGGGTCATCGGCGAACAATTCCCGAAGATGCAATTTTTGGATCTTCTTGTGGTGAGCGGCGAGGGCCTTCCACGCCGGGCGCTGGGTGAGTGGTTTGATCGTTGATTTCATGCTTGTGACCCTTTCGCTTTCTTCCTAGCGCCAACTTGTGTT
>Ga0315542_1002891_pt1 | contig 10258 bp, 10 predicted proteins | sample SalMarSW160120MG_FD_202541 | JGI IMG/M metagenome (GOLD analysis project Ga0315542, IMG submission 202541) | Salt marsh sediment microbial communities from the Plum Island Ecosystem LTER, Massachusetts, United States - Salt Marsh Sediment SW1601-20 ... | reverse complement strand
CACATCGAGCGCCGGCCTTCTCTTGAGCCTGAAGGGCTCGAGCGAATAGGCGGCTCCGAGCGCCGCGCCGGCAAGCAGGATGAAAAGATACTGGCGGGGCAGGAGGATCGCCGCCGAACAGATCGAGAGCACGGCGAGGGCCGTCGTCTCCGTCCATGCCGCCGGCAGTCCGATTATGCCGTGTGAGATCAGGAAGAGCTTTCCCGAGGCCCTGTCCGTTTCGCGGTCGGTTATCTGGTTGACGATGTAGGCGGCGCCCGCCATCGCGGTGAATGACGCGATACCGGTCAGGAGAAGAGCGCGGTCAAGCGGCGTGCCGGTAGCCGCCGAACCGTGCCAGGCGCCGAGCAGGAAGAATGTCCAGACGGGTATGAGGATCATCGGGCGCAGAAGGAAGAGATAGTCCGGCGGAGCCGGTCTCCCCGGCATCAGCGGCGGACGCCCGGCCTGGCGCGTCGTCGCCCCGCGCGATCCGCCCAGCTCTATTCCTCCTCGGTCCATTTGACGAGATGGCGCTTAAGTTTGCGCGTAGGGGTCTTGGGGAGTTCGGTATCCCTTATCTGGAATTCATGTATGTGCTTGTAATCGGGGAGATCGGCCGCCAGCCGCTTGATCTCGCCCGCGATGAGCTCCCGGATCGTCTCTTCGGTCATCGGGCTTCCGCTTCCGTATATGGAGGCGATCGCGTCGTAGTCGGGAACGACGATCGCGCCCGGGCGGGCGTTTCCCTTCCGGTCTTCGACAGGCATGACCAGGCATTCGAGGATCATCCTGCTCGATCCGAGGAGGGATTCCAGCTCAACCGGATAAACGTTCTTTCCGCCGGCCGTCACGATCACCGATTTCTTGCGCCCGACGATCGTCAGGTACCCGTCCTTGTCGAGACGCCCGATGTCTCCCGTGTAGAGAGCGCCATCGCGCAGCACGGCTGAAGTCGCCTGCGGATTCCTGAAATATTCCTTCATCACGTTTCCGCCACGGACTACGATCTCGCCCACTCCATCTTCGTCGGGAGAGTCGATCTCGATGAAGACGTTCGGCAGTGCGGGCCCTACCGTGCCCGGCCGCGGTTTCTCGAGGGGATTGACCGAGACTACTGGAGAGGCCTCGGTAAGGCCGTATCCCTGGAGCACTTTCAGCCCGGCCTTAGTCAGCAGGTCCTCCACATCCCTTCGAAGGCCGGCCGCCCCGCTTATGCAGAACCTTATCCTCCTGAGGCCGGCCGCCGCCCCGGAAGCTGACGGCGCAGCTTTCTTCCCGCCTCCGAGGAGCCTTCCGAACCAGCCCTTTATCCTCGATAGCAGGCCCTGCTTTCCACCGCCCGCCCCGGCCGCTCCGGCCAGAAGCAGGGCTAGATGCTCGAACAGCAGGGGGACTCCCACGATCAGGGTCACGTTCTCCCTCTGGATGTCTTCGAGTATGATCCTGGGCTTTATCGAACGGGCAAAAGCAACGGCCGCCCCTCGGAAAACCGGTACGAGGAAATTGACCATCGAGGCGAATGTATGATGCAGCGGCAGGACCGAAAGGAAGACGTCGTCCGGCGCTATGTATATCCTGCTGTGAAGGGACTCTAGGTCCGAGACCAGGTTGCGGTGGAGCAGGACCGCTCCCTTGGGCGTGCCCGTCGTTCCCGACGTGTAGCAGATCGCGGCCGTGTCATCCGGGAGGGTCTCAGATTTCCTCTTGAAGAAGGAAGCGTCGCCGCTGCCGATCTTGTCCTTTCCGGTCGCCATTATCAGCCCGAGGGTCAGTGTTCCGGGAGGTATGTCCTCGTCGCCCATTATGACGGGCTTGATCCCGCCGAGGTTCATCTGCTCGATCGATTCGGCGAAGACCTTCCGTGAGGCTATTATGAACTTCGCCTCGGAGTGGATCATCAGGTGGCGGATCTCGTTCTCCTTCATGCGCGGTTCCAGGGGAACGATCACTGCGCCGCTCGACGTCACGGCGGCGTAGACAAATACCCATTCGGGGCTGTTTTCCGCGATCAGGATTACCTTGTCACCCTTGTCGAGCCCTGCTTCGACCAGCCCGGCGCCGAGGAACGATATTAGTCTGCCGAATTCCTGGTAGGTTATCGACTGGTACCCCCACGGATGGTGCTGTTTGAGGAGGACGGAGGGACCGAACATGCTGATAGCGTAGTCGTAAAGGTCTGGAAGCGTCTCGAGCCCAAGCTCATCGAACACGCCCGGACTTATCACGCTATTCTGTATCGACATACCTGATACCCCCTCGATATTTCGCCTGCATCCGTGGGACCTGAATCAATCTAGCACCAGACGGCCGCGGCGGGCAATCGTAATAAACCCTGGGCGGCCGCGGCGTAAGCGCCTCACTTTTCGCCCTTCCCGGCCTCTACCTTCCTCCAGAACTGGTTGGTCGACGGCAGGCCGCGGACATTTCTCGACGTCTTCCTGCGCGTCTTCACGATCCTCCCCTTCATGTCGGAGAGCTTGCGTCCGATCTTCGCGTGGAGGGTCTGGATCGGGTCCTTGGCCCTGCGGCATTCGTAGAGGGAAGAGGTGTATTCCCTGGGGAAATGCCTCATCATCTCGAAGATGAAATCGTGAGACTCGAACTCTCCCTCCATCCGGTCCAGGATGGTCTCGAAGACATCGTCCTTCAGCAGATCCATCACGAATCCTTTCAGTCAGTCTGCCATCCTCCGCGATGGACGCGGGACTCGTCGTACTGCGTTCTCGCTTCCTTCTTCTCGGCGGGGTGACCGACGGCGATCAGGCTCAGTATCCCGATATCATCCGGGATGCCCAGGACCGCCCCGATCGCCTCGATCCGTTCCTCGCGGGGATGCACGCCGAGCCAGCACGAGCCGAGCCCCAGGGCGGCCGCGGCGACAAGTATATTCTCAGTCGCGGCGGAGCAGTCCTGCACCCAGTAATCGGGAGAGATGTCGATCTGCCCGCACACCGCTATGGCGGCGGTCGCCTCGAAGAGCATCTTGCCGTGCGGGTGGGCCTCGGCCAGCCTGTCGAGCGTCTCCCGCGAGGTCACTGTAACGAAATGCCACGGCTTGAGGTTGCGGCTCGAAGGCGCAGCCATGCCCGCCTCGAGCAGCCTGATCATATCGGCGTCGCTTACGCGCTGGTCTGTGTACTTGCGGATGCTTCTTCTCGAAAGCACGATATCTATGGACATGACCGTCCTTTCTGGAATGCCGCTGTGGCGGCTCCGGATCTTTTCGCTGGATATGGCCGGATGCCCGTTCAGCCTGACCGGAGCCTCTGTCTGAGAGCTTCGTAGAGCAGGATCGCGGCGGCGGCCGAAACGTTGAGCGAATCGGCCGTGCCCCTCATGGGGATTCTAACCCTGACGTCGGCAGCTTTCAACCATTCATCTCCGAGTCCCCTGTCCTCGCTTCCCAGCACGATAGCCGAAGGGGAGGCCAGGTCGACCCCGCTCCAGTCCGTCCCGGCGTCCGGCGTGGTCGCGACCACGGCGATCCCGTTCATCTTCAGCCACGGGATGACCTCAGACGCGGGAGCGACAGCCTTCTGGACGGTGAACACCGTTCCGAGGCTCGCGCGGATCACATTGGGATTGGACAGCTCGGCCGACGGGTCGCTCACGATGACTCCGGTCGCTCCTGCGCCGTCCGCCGACCGGAATATGGCTCCGAGATTCCCCGGTTTCTCGAGATGGTCCACGATGAGGATGAGAGGGTCTCTTCCGATCCGGAGGTCCCCGAGCGGATGGTCATGCCGCGCGGCGACTGCCAGGATGCCGCCTGTGCTTTCCCTGTAGGCGATCTTCTTGAATACAGCACCGGACGTCTCGATCAGCTGAGCGCCTGAAGCGGCGAGTCTCTCGAGCAGCCGGGCTTGCACGGCGCCGCCTGCGATATCGGGGCAGAAGAAGACCTCGCGGAACTCGACGCCAGCCGCAAGGGCCCTCGAGATCTCCCGGATCCCCTCGACGGGCATCAGCCCCGTAAGGATCCTCTCGCTCCTGCGGCCGAGCTTCATTATCGCGCGTATCCGCGGATTGGACGGGCTGGTGATCTTCATCTCATTTTTTCTCGAGCCGCTTCTCGACGTAGGCTACCATATCTGCGTCCTGGGCCTTCTCGAGTCGCTCTATCGCCTCCCGGCGCTCCATGTACCCTTCGCGGACCAGCTTGGCCAACTCGAAGGCGTAGGGGTTGTAGCCGAACCTGTCGATGTGTATCTTGTTGGCGAACGCGTTGAGAAGGCAGTTGGTGGAGTTCGGGTCCGTGTCTTTAGGCTTCTCCCACCCGAGCCCCCTTATCTTTTCGTGTATCCTGTCCTCATCATACCTGAGGAAGGCCAGCGGGCTGATGTTGTGGGGGAACCGGTCCTCCATCGCGAAATGCTCCTCAGTGAGGAAGTAGTTCTCGACGCCTTCGCCGCCGGCCGTGCGCATCGGGTCGAAGAGGGCTTTCTGCATGCTCCTGATCATCGACGGGTTGTTCCTGAATATGGAAGCGGCGATAGGGGCCTGTCCGGGCGACCATCCGTACATGATGAACGGGATGTCGCCTTCGATGGCCATGCGGAGCGCGATGAACTTTACGATTCCCATGCAGCTAGTGCATATGGTGCTCGCCCGCTCGAGCGTCTTCGGGGCGTACATCTCCGATTTCTTCGCCTCCGAGAATATCTTCCTGAGGATGTCGAACCTTGGCTTATATATGATCAGGTCGATCCCGAGCCCCTCGACGACGTTGTGTATGTTTTCGAGCGACCTGGGGGATATGAACCCGTTGTCGATCGTCAGCGCGAGGATGGAGAGATCGTATGTCTCCTTGAGCACCGCCAGCGTATAGGTCGAGTCCTTGCCTCCGGAATACGCCATCAGGCAGTCGTAGCCGCCCTTCCTGCGCCGCTCGGCGAGAAGCTTCTCGAAGCGCGAGCGGTATTTCTCTATCGACCTGTCGAGGTGCTCATGGCCGCGGAAGCCGCGGCAGAAGGCGCACACTCCTTCATCATCGAATGATATGCCCGGGAATGTCTCGGGCAGAACGCATCTTGAGCATCGTTTCATCTCTTGTCCCCGATCAGGTTTTCGTTCCGGAATCAGAACTCGGTTGCGGGCGGCATCTCCCTGAGGTGCCTTGTCGCTTCAAGTTTACGTGCGAGGTCCTTCCACGCGCGCCCTATCTGTTCCACCGACAGGCCGAGAGCCGCCGCGACTTCCTCTTTCGGCACGTCGTTCACTACGCCATAAAGGATATAGTCGAGCACGTCGTACGGCATGCAGAAATAGAAATCCTCGTCGCTCACAACGTAGCTGTAGGTGTCGGGGCTCGGTGCCCGCTCGAGGATCTCGTCGATTACGCCGAGATAACGCCCGAGATCGTAGACCTGCTTCTTGTACAGGTTGGCGATCGGCTCGATGTCGACACCGCCGTCGCCGAATTTGACGAAGAACCCCTGCATCGCCTCCGACATGTTTGTCGTGCCGCATACGATATAGTGCCGTCTCTCCGCCTCGTAGTAGAGCTGTATCATACGCGTGCGCTGCTTGATGTCGTTCGCGGCCATCAGCTCGAGATAATCCTTCAGTGGCAGGCGCTTTTTCTTCACCGTGCCGTCCTCCAGGAGCAGCTCTATCGAGTAGGCGTTTATCCTGTCCGCGTCGAGAAGGTTCTGCGGCAGCACGAGCCTGAACCTGAACGGCTCCGGTACCCCGGGGAAGAGCTTTCTGACGACGGCGTCTCTCTTCTCGTAGACCCCGAACGCCTCGAGGTAGGGCGAGATGTTGACTTCCTTGTATTCGATGCCGAGCTTCTCGGCCTGCTTCGCGCCGTACTCCCGGCTGACGGGATTCGAGTCGTTCTCCGGAAGAAGCAGGCCGAAGACCTTGTCAGGCCCGAGGGCCCGGACGCTCAGTGCCGCCGAGACGGCCGAATCGAGGCCTCCGCTCAAACCTATCACTATGCCCTTGCGGTTGAAGAAGTCGGTGACCGAGGTCCTTATCATGTCCACTATCTTATCGGTCGCCTTCGCCGGGTCTATGTCGAGAACGTTCTTGCTGAATGCCATCTGTTTCAACCTTTCTTCATTTCCTGTCCGAGGCCCTTCTTCGTTATCTTGCCGGAGGATGTCTTGGGCAGGGAATCCATGAACTCGACCGTCTTCGGCACCATGAAATCCTCGAGATGCCTCATGCACCACGCCAGTATCTCTTTCTCCGTGAGCGTCGACCCCTCCTTGAGCACTACGAAGGCCTTGACCGCCTGCCCGAGTATCCCGTCCTCGACCCCGACGACCGCCGCCTCGACGATATCCGGGATCTCGTACAGCGCGCTCTCCACCTCTTTGGGGCTCACCTTCTCCCCGCGGCTCTTGATGATATCATCTTTTCTCGACACGAAATAGAGATACCCTTCCGCGTCCATCTTGAAGAGGTCACCGGTGTACAGCACTTTCTCCCATGGATACGGGCCGGGACGCAGCATCCGCGCCGTCTCCTCGGGAAGTTCCCAGTAACCTTTCATCACGTTGGCGCCACGCACGACGAGCTCTCCCGGCGTATCCGGATCCGTTATGACGTTGTCATCCTCGTCGACGAGGTAGACCTGCTCGTTGGGCATCCCTTTCCCGACCGAGGTCGGACGCGTCCCGAGCTCGAAGGGGGGGAGGTACGAGACCCTCTTGCACTCGGTCAGGCCGTACATCGAGTAGATCGCCGCGTCCGGGAATATCTCCTGGAGCCCGAGGATATGTGATACGGGCAGGGCGGCGGCCGTGTTCGTAAGGTAGCGCAGGTCGGGGAAACTCATCTCCCTGAGTTTTTCGATCTGAAGGAGCATCGCCGACATCGTGGGCACTATCGGAAAACCGGTCACTCTTTCCTTTTTCATCAGGTCGATCACGGCGAAGGGAAAGAGGAACGATTTTTCGAGCACGAGAGTCCCGCCGAACTGGGCCGCCATGATCGCCTGGTACAGGCCGTAATCGAACGAGAGAGGGAGGACGCTGAGGATGATGTCGTCCTCGACGTTTTCGAGGTATGTCGTTATCGAGGTGGACGCTGACACCATGTTACGGTGGGTGAGCATGACGCCTTTCGGGTTCCCCGTCGTGCCCGATGTATAGATCAGCGAGGCGAGATCGATATCGATCGCCCTGCGGGGCGGTATCGAATCGTCGCCATTCTCCGCGGCGTCGTTCCAGGAAAGCATGATGAGGGACGGGCTCTTCTCCCGGAGGAACGCTTCGGGCTCTTCGGTATCACCTGCTACGACCACCGCCCTCAGGGAACCTGCAGAAGCTGCAGGGCCTCCAGCCGTAGTCCATTTGCCGCTGTGCGTTATCAGCGCCGAAGCTCTGCAGTTATCGAGGATGTAGGCGAGCTTGTCAGTCTTGATCGTGGGGTTGAGGACGACGAATACCGCGTCCGCCTTGAGGATGCCGAAGATAGATATGACGGTCTCAGGCGAGTTGTCCATCAACACGACGACCCTGTCGCCGTAGCCGACGCCGGCCGCCGTCAAAGCCCGTGCGAGGCGGTTCGCGCGTGCCTCGACCTGGCTCCAGGTCAGGCGCGACCGGCCGGCTACCAGCGCGGTCTTCTCCGGAAGTCGTGACGATGTGTTTTCCAGGAATTCCTGTAAAAGCATCTCTGCTCTCTGCCGGTCTAGCCGCCTATCTTCATCTCGGTGTAAGCGGCGAGTTTTCCGATCGAATCGAAGTTGTCCGGGATTAGCTCCTCGTCCTCGACTTCTATCGCGAATTCGTCCTCGACGAAGGCTACGAGCTCGAGTATGCCTGTCGAGTCGATGATACCCTTCTCGAGGAAAGAATCATCGTCCGCGATAGGGTGATCTGCTGATCCGAGAAGTATATTTTCCATTATGTATGTGCGGATCTTGTCATTCATCTTCAAAGCCGGCCTCCAAGTGTCTGTAAAGGTCTATACGCTCACAACTCGATGAAGTATCGATCTGTCGCCGCGTCATACACATGGAACTGCCCGGCGCGGCGCCGCTGGACGAAGTCCGGCGATAAAACAGCCTACGCAGAAGATGTGCCAATCATCAAGAAAATTTTAAAATATTGTGCCCGAAGCCCTGTCAGCCGCTTATCGAATGCCGAAATAAAGCGAGATAATATGCTGGAGCCCGAAATCACCGTATGCCGCGGCGGCGTAATCGATCGTGATGCGGTCATCGAGATCGACACCCGCTCCGAATGTGAATCCGTCGCCGGCCCTGCTCTTGCGGCCGCACCATCCGCCGCGCAGGGCTACTGTGCCGGCGATAGCGACTTCGGCGCCCGCTCCGATATACGGTTCTTCGAACCTCGGCTTGACGAAGTCGAGCCCGAGCGAGAATCCGACGCTGCTTGCCGGAGCGTTCATCGTGTAGACCACCCCGGCCCGCGTTGTCGTCGGGAGCGGCTCCTCTTTCTCGATGAATTTGACGGCTGGGCCTATGTTCTGGACGGTGAGCCCGAGTTTCAGATCGGCCACCGGCACATCGTAGAACGCGCCGATGTCAAAGCCGAACCCGCCCGCCGACCACTCGGCCAGCGCCTCCCTGAAATATTTCAGATTGATCCCTCCCGAGAAGTTCGCGGTGGGACCGAATCCCAGCCCGACAAGAGCCTGGTAGTCGTAGTTCTTCAGGGGGGCTGTCGCCTGACCGAAATCATCGTATCCCTGGATGTCGTCCCCGTACTCGTATATCAGCCCTCCGCCGATCGTGAGCCATTTCGAAACGCGCGTATTGCCGGAGAGGCTGGTGTATCTCTTGTCCATCAGCCATTCTGAATGGAACAGGCCAATTCCGCTGTTGTCCATCGATGTGATCGTCGCGGGATTGGAAAGCCAGTTGAACTGGTCGCTGTCCAGCGCGGCCTTGACCTCGCCCATGGCGATCGATTTGGGGCCTACCGGCCTGAGAAGATAGCCGGCGCCGGCGCTGCCCGGCCCGTCTGTGGCCCTGGCGGCCGGCGCCGAAAAAATCGATGCCAAAAGGATCGCCAGGATAATCGCTCTGATGAATGTTGCGTGATGTCTCATGCTGTATCCTTACGCTATCCTGTTTCCTCAGGTCAGTTGACTATCATTATAGGCCGCTTGTCGAAGACCTGGCCGCCCGAATCGGTCGTTATCACGTAATAAACGCCGCTCATGACCTGGCTGCCGTTCTGGTTCTCGCCGTTCCAGTTCATAGCAGTCTGCGTGCCAATCTCTTTTCGCCACACCTCGAGCCCGTTTCCGTCGTAGATCGCGACCCTGCCGTTCTCGGGCAGATTCATAAGGCTGAGTCCGCCTGAGCCGGGATGGTACGGTACGGGGAATATGCTCAGGGCCGGCGCCGACAGCGGTGTCGGGTTCTCGCCGGCGAAGATGAACGTGTCCACGGCCGATACTATCATGTGGTCGGCGTCGTCGTAGGAGACCGCCCTCAGATAATAGGTGGCCGGGGCAAGAAGCTCGCCTGTCGCGCTCGTGTGTGTCTGGCCGTAGCTGCCGTCGTCCCATGCCGACATCGAGTCGAGGCTCGCGTCTCTGTCGTACTGCACGAACCCGATCGTCGGATACTGGGTCTGCCAGTCGACTTCGAGGCCGCTGGTCCCATTCGGCTGTATGTCGGTGATCTCGCAGAGGCTATTGACAGCCGGGGCCGCGTCCTGGGGGATAGTCATCCCCGAGACGAGGTTGGAGAAGAGGCCCCTGTTGCCGTCGGCGTCCTTCGCCTTCAGGCGGTAGAAGTAGATCGTGCCCTTCTGAAGTCCCGTATCCACATAGGTCGTAGTGGAGGCCCCGACGCTGTCGACCGCCACGAATCCCGAGGTGGCCGAGAGTGAACGGAAGATCACGTATCCCGCTACTTCGGGCTCCGGATTGGGCGACCAGCTGATCATGTAGCTCGCGGTCTGGGCTGCCAGAGGTGTCAGAGGGACTATAATAAGTAGAAAGATCAATGATGCTGTAATGGCGATTCCTCTCATGGTCTTTCTCTCCGTCTTGCTTTCGATGCTTATCAAAGGATGAATTTACAGTGCCTCGCGATCCTGTCATCAGAAAGGATTGCGATCATGCCGCACTCATTGCAATTTCCTCCATTTCAGTGGGGCAGTGGTCCGGAGAATGGTGTTCCTCATCGTTCCCTTCCATCATTCATGAAATCCGATGCCGTCCCATGCGACGCGAGGATTCCCTGGTACTTTTCTTAATCTTACTGGCCGGTATTCGCAAGTGCAATTTTACTGCCAAGGAGAAGCAGTAGGGCGGTGTGTGAATCGGCATTGGAGAGGCGTAT
>Ga0315542_1002890_pt1 | contig 10268 bp, 9 predicted proteins | sample SalMarSW160120MG_FD_202541 | JGI IMG/M metagenome (GOLD analysis project Ga0315542, IMG submission 202541) | Salt marsh sediment microbial communities from the Plum Island Ecosystem LTER, Massachusetts, United States - Salt Marsh Sediment SW1601-20 ... | reverse complement strand
TATCTTGGGTCTTGTCCGGATTATCGCTCGCTATCAGAGCCATGGCCTGCTGATCGATGAGCCGCCGCTCACCAGCCTGACGGTCTTGCTTGCCCCAATTTTATTAAGTCAAATGTTCCGCCGGGCAAATACGAGCTTGCCCGCGCCTGCTATTGATCTTCAAGCATATGTAGGGGCTTTCTTGAACGGCAGAAAGCTATCTCTTTGACGGCTTTCATCCGCTGGGCGGCCTCAAATCGTCAAGGCAGACAGGCAGCCGGCCTGGCGATCAACGCCGGCCCTGGATCGATATTGGGCAGCTCCACAGACTCATCCGTCGACAATGCCAGCGAGTTCAGGATCGCCTGTACCAGCGGGTCGGTGAAGTCGGACGCCTGTACTGGGATCACCGTCAGCAGGCTGGTCGGTGACAGGCGGAAAGCGTACACCGTGCCGCTCGACGAGGGGTTATCCACATTGCTTTGAACGGCCAATAAGGCGCTGTGTCTGCCTATGGTGCGCGCCTGTACCAGGTCGACCCTGTCCTGATCGCTGGTCAGCGCCTGGCGCACAGCCTCCTCATCGGACAGGCTGGCGTCGATCCGCTTGTCGACAATGAAGTCGATCTTGTAAGCCCCTTGCGGAGGCTGGCCCCCCAGCCACTGGCCCTTGACTGAATTGGCCATGAAATAGGCCTCGTCATAGCTGGCCACCGTAATCGCATAGCCGAAACCCTCTCCGGAGGGCATGTAAGTGACCCACCAGCAGGGCCAAGATATCTCTGGCCGCGTTGAATGAAACCCTGCCTCCAGCCGATGACTTACAGCTTGACTTTGAAAGTCGAAATTTGCGCTTAGGCTATAACTCAGAGCGTCCGCAAACAGGTATAATATGACCATTAATGCTAAGATATGTCGCTATTCACTCACCAGCAGGGGATGCTATGGAGATTGGGATGCACACGCTTGTAGAAAAACCGAAAGCAAATCCACAGGCTTTGTCTGCCAGTTCTGAGATGCTTGCCAGGGGGCACATCAGGCAGAGCCATCAGGCTAACTGGATGCCTCAGCGGCAGCACGCGGCAGGCAGCCAGGCAGTACGCCGGCTGTCGGGAACCAATCCGCAAGCTGGTGAAGAGCTATCACCGAGTGCTTCAAGAATAACCCGCCTCGATCGCGATTTCAGCCACGTCCGCATCAGTTCGGGCGGCCAGCCGCGGTCCGCCGCCCGCGGGGCCGGCGATGCGCCTGCGCCTCCAATTTCTTCGCCGCTGTCCGAGGCAGATGGCGCGCTGGCCGGTGCGCCAGATGCGGTTGCAGAGACCACACCCCCGGCAACCCCACCACCGGCCGCGGCGGGCTCATTGCGCTGGCGCTTTATCCCACAACACCGCTGGGATGCCCTGTGGTATTTTTGCGGCGAACACCCTTCCGGCTTTTCCATCACGGCGACCCTGCGCGCCGAGGGTTTCACAAACCCGAACAACGTCGAGTGGTTCGTCCGCCAGGGCGCTGACAAAGTATATGCGCCCGGAGGCTTCAGTGGCCCGGAGATCGTCCTGCACAGCAGCGAGGGCAGCCGGCGACCCGACGATGTACAAATCGAGGTACAGGAGCGCCTGCCCGGTGGCGGGGTGAGCAGTTATCAGGGTGGTCTGACGGTGCGCAAACCCTACCGCCTGCGCCAGGAATGGACCAGCGACAGTACCACCTGCCCGGATCCCAGCCTGGTTCCCCACCCGGCCATCTACTCGGAGATCCACTACCGCATCATCGATAACGTGGGAGGCACGATCATCGGCGCGACCGTCAACGAGCGCTTTCCCAGCCCGCCCGTCAATGATCAGCCCAACAACTGGAGCACCAGTCCCACAACTTCAACGCAAAACTGGCCCAATACCAACGGCACATTTACCGATAATCTTTATCAATGCGGTGGGACGCCCGCCCCGGTGACCACCAGCAGCAGCCAGTGGGGGGATAAGGTCTACCATATGCCCCAAGAATTTTACGTGGGCAGCACGACTCCCGGGCGTGGCTGCCGGGTGCAGCGCCATACCTTGCAGTTCTACCGCGGCTTTGCCGATCAGGAAGATATCCATTCCCCGGCCCCATAGCACCTTGCGGTAATTATGAGAATCTGATTAAAAAATCCTTCCATTGTCATTTTGATCCCTTGCAGTGCGACGTTTTAATAGAACGGCAATAATAAGCCGTACTCTATCAATTTACAGATACAAGGAGTTTCTCATGAACCAAGGTGTTAAAACCATTATTTATCCTGTCAGGGACATGGCTGGAGCGACGAGACGCTTCCGTAAACTTTTGGGCGTCGAGCCCTATTCGGATCAGCCCTATTATGTAGGCTTTAAAGTTGCAGACCAGGATATCGGTCTGGTTCCGAACAGCCCTGAAGCGGGAATGACAGCCTTTTACCATGTCGCCGACATCAAGGGGAGTCTGCAAGCGCTCGTGGACGCCGGCTCACAAACCTTGCGAGAGATTAATGATGTCGGTGGTGGAAGGCTGGTCGCCAGCGTAAAGGACCCTGACGGCAATATCATCGGGCTCGTTCAAGACACATAAGCGCGCCAGCGACGAGCTCGTTCTAACCACTTCAGTCGGCGACTGGCTCGTTGTAACCACTTTAGTGGTTCTTCATTTGAAATAAACCACTAAAGTGGTTACAACAAACAAGAACGACCCAGAACAAACAAGAGTACTTATCCCAGTTACATATTTAGGAGGTCATGATGAGCCCAAAGAAAGACACGAAAGAATACAAAGGATTCACAGCCGAGGAAAAAGCCGCCATGAAGGAACACGCTAAAGAGCTGAAAGAAGCTGCGCGCGCAGAAGAGGACAGGGCGGCCGGAGAAAAAGACGTGCTCGAGAAAATTGCCGAGATGGAGGAGCCAGATCGCTCCATGGCCGAGCGCATCCACGCCATCGTCACAGCCAACGCGCCAGACCTCATGCCGAGGACCTGGTACGGGATGCCCGCCTACTCTAAGGATGGCAATGTCATCTGCTTCTTCCAGAACGCAAGCAAGTTCAAAGCCAGGTACGCGACCCTGGGCTTCAACGATAAGGCGAACCTGGACGAAGGCGCCATGTGGCCGACCTCCTTCGCGCTGAAAGAGCTGACTCCTGCCATAGAGGAAAGGATCGCAGCACTGGTGCAGAAAGCGGTGAGCTGAGGGAGAATTCATGTCCCAGGAATATATCGAGATTCTCGGCGCACGTGAAAACAATTTGAAGAACGTTTCCTTGCGCATCCCCAAACGCAAGATCACTATCTTCACCGGCGTATCAGGCTCGGGCAAATCGTCGATCGTGTTCGACACCATCGCCACAGAAGCGCAAAGACAGCTATACGAGACTTTCAGCATGTTCGTGCGCAACTTCCTGCCGCGCTACGCACAGCCGGAGGCCGACGCAATCGAGAACCTAGGCATGGCTATCGCGGTGGACCAGAAGCGTCTGGGCGGCGGCTCGCACTCCACCATGGGCACCATTACGGATATCTATACCCTTCTACGCCTGCTGTTCTCGCGGGTCGGCGAGCCTTTCGTGGGCTATTCGAATGTGTTCTCGTTCAATGATCCACAGGGCATGTGCCCAGAATGCAACGGACTCGGCCGCAAGCTGCAACCCATCGCCGAAAAATTCTACGACCCTTCCAAGTCACTCAACCAAGGCGCGCTCCAGGGGCCAATATTCGACGCCAGCATTTACGCGTCCAGTGGCTTCTTTGACAACGATAAGAAGCTATCCGAGTTCACCCAAGAGGAGATGGACCTGCTCCTGTATGGCGAGGAGCAAAAATTTCAGTGGGAAAATATGAACCGCACCTACCGGGGCGTGATCACAAATTTCGCTCGCTCCTACATCGAGCGCGACCTGAAAACACGCTCGGAGCGAACCCAAGAAAAGATCGCCCAATATCTCACCGAAGGCCCTTGTCCTGCTTGTAAAGGCGCGCGCCTTAACCAGACTGTGCTGGGCTGCAAGATCGACGGTTACAACATCGCCGAGCTTTCCGCGATGGAAGCGGGTGAGCTGATCGGGGTGATCAAGGGGATCAAAGGCGGGGTGGCCAAACCAATGGTGGATAACCTGGTGAACCGGCTGCAGAACCTGGTAGACATCGGCCTGGAATACCTCAGCCTCAATCGCGAGACCGACACGCTCTCCGGCGGCGAAGCACAGCGCGTCAAGATGGTGAAACAACTGAATAGCAGCCTGATCGATGTGATTTACATCTTCGACGAGCCCAGCATAGGCCTGCACCCGCGCGATGTGCACCGGCTGAATGAAATGCTGCTAAAACTGCGCGATAAGGGTAACACGGTGCTGGTGGTTGAACACGACCCCGACGTGATCAAGGTGGCCGACCATATCGTGGACATCGGTCCGCTGGCTGGCAACCAGGGCGGGGAGATCGTATACGAAGGCAGCTATGCCGGCCTGCTGAAGGCGGATACGCTGACTGGCAAGTTCATGAAGGAGGCCATGCCGATCAAAAAGGAGTTCCGCCAGGCCAAGAAGCAGCTTATGCTGGGCAAGGTTAACGTCAACAATCTCAAGAACGTGAGTGTCGACATCCCCGTGGGCGTGCTAACGGTAGTGACCGGTGTGGCCGGCTCGGGCAAGAGCTCGCTTATCGATGAAGCTTTCATGAGCCGGTACCCCGACGCGATCCTGATCGACCAATCTGCGGTGGGTGTTTCTTCACGCTCCAACCCGGCCACGTACACCGGTATTCTGGATGATGTACGAAAAGCCTTCGCCCAGGCCAATCAGGTAGACGCAGGCCTGTTCAGTTTCAACTCCAAGGGCGCTTGTGAGAACTGCGGGGGGCTGGGCGTGGTTTACACAGACCTTTCCTTCTTCGAAAGTGTGAAATCGCCCTGCGAGGTGTGCGGCGGCAAGCGCTTCAAAGACGAGGTGCTGGCTTATAAGCTTAATGGCAAATCCATCGTCGACGTGCTGGCGATGACTGTTCGACAGGCGCTCGAGTTCTTCGACCAACCCGATATTCAGCATAAACTGCAAACTTTGAGTGATGTGGGACTCAATTACCTGACGCTCGGCCAGCCCCTGAATACGCTCTCAGGCGGCGAGTGCCAGCGCATCAAGCTGGCCAGCGAGCTGCACAAGGAAGGCAGTATCTACGTAATGGATGAACCCACAACCGGAATGCACAAGTCGGATACGGCCCACTTGCTCGCGATCATCAACAAGCTGGTCGACGCCGGCAATACAGTGATCGTGATCGAGCACAATATGGACGTGGTGCGCAATGCCGACTGGATCATCGACCTGGGGCCGGAAGGCGGCAGCCGGGGCGGCCAGGTGATGTTTGAAGGCACGCCGGCGGACTTGAAGAAAGCTAAGGGGTCGATTACGAACCAGTACATCTAGCATGGAGAAAGATCAGTTGTATGCGAATGAGCAGGAGATTTCTATGAGTCCAAAGAACGACACGAAAGAGCACGAAGGATTCACAGCCGAGGAAAAAGTCGCTATGAAGGAACACGCCAAAGAGCTGAGCAGGAGGCTGCGCGCATGAAATACTTGCTGTTGATGTATGCGGATGAGGCGATCATCTCAAATTATTCGAAGGAAGAATTCCTGGCTGCATCGAAAACCTGGAGCGATTTTGTCCAGGATGTGACGGATGCCGGGGTGTTGATTTCCAACAGCGGTCTCGCCCCCGTCGCCAACGCCACGACCATCCGCATCCGGGATGGCAAAACCTTGATCACCGACGGTCCCTTTGCGGAGACGCACGAGCAGCTAGGTGGATACATCCTGGTGGAATGCAAAGACCTCGACGAAGCGATTCGCTGGGCGGAAAAGGTCCCCACCGCGCAATACGGCTCGCTCGAGATCCGGCCCTTGTGGTTCCAGGGATTATCCAATTGGTGATTGGGTGACCGCCGCGCAGCAGATTGAAAAGATCTTCCGCGCAGAGCACGGTCGCGTCCTGGCGGCGCTGATCAGCCGCTTTGGGGATTTCGATCTTGCCGAGGATGCTCTCCAGGATGCCCTGGTCAATGCCCTGGAAAGTTGGGAGACCAGCGGCATCCCGGACAACCCCGGGGCCTGGCTGACGACCGTTGCCAGGCGCCGCGCCCTCGACCGCCTCCGGCGCACAACGAGCCTCGAACGCAGTCTGGACAAACTCGATCCGCCAGTATCACAGGAAGAGTACGAGATGGACGATGCCCAATTCCCAGATGACCGTCTGAAATTGATGTTCACCTGCTGCCATCCCTCGCTGGCGCTGGAAGCCCAGGTGGCCCTGACGCTGCATACCCTGGGCGGTCTGAGGACACCCGAGATCGCGCGTGCCTTCCTGGTCCCGGAGCCGACCATGGCGCAAAGATTGGCCAGGGCGCGGGCGAAAATCCGCAACGCTGGAATTCCCTATCGCGTCCCCCCCATCGACCTTTTGCCGGAACGCCTCGACGCCCTCCTGGCGGTCATCTACCTGATTTTCAATGAAGGCTACGCCTCAACCAGTGGCGACGAGCCCATCCGCAAGGAGCTGTGCGAGGAGGCCATCCGCCTGGGAGGCGTACTGGCTGCGCTCATGCCGGAAAGCGCCGAGACGCGCGGCCTGCTGGCGCTGATGCTGCTGCACGATTCACGTCGCAAAACGCGCCTCGACGAGGACGGCCAGCTCGTGCTGCTCAGCGAGCAGGACCGCTCTCGCTGGGATCGAGCGAAAATCAAGGCAGGGATCGAGGTCCTCGATGAGGCGCTGGCCTTGAACGCCCCCGGGCCTTACCAGGTGCAGGCGGCCATCTCGGCCTTGCATGCTGAAGCGCCTTCCGCCGAGGCCACGGATTGGCGCCAGATCGCGGCCTTGTACGACACGCTGGCGAAGATGATGCCCTCGCTGGTTGTCGAAGTGAACCGCGCCGTGGCAGTGGCGATGGCGGGAGGCACACCTGAGGGCCTGCGTGCGGGTTTGCAGATGCTGCTGCGCCTGCAGGACCAGCCCGACAGCGCCCGCCAGGTAACCGGGTATTATCCCTATTATGCAGCCTGCGCCGATTTGCTGCGCCGTCTGGAACAGCACGAGGCTGCCGCACAGGCCTATCAGCGAGCGCTATCCCTATGCGGCAACAAGGCCGAGCGCGCCTATCTTCAGCGGCGGCTGGTCGAGATGCTCGCTTCATGACCCCAGCGACCAGCAAACGATATAATTTGTAGGGCGGCTTTCCTGGCCGCCGCCGAGCAGTACCGCCGGGTAGGGAAACCCGGCCTACTTGAAGAGAAATCCTTTGAATATGTAAATGAAAGGAAACATTCATGAAGAACATCGAATCGCTCATCAATCAAATGACCCTGGAAGAGAAGGCCGCCCTGTGCACCGGCGCCAGCCCCTGGACGACGACGCCCGTGGAGCGCCTGGGCATCCCTGAAATGACCGTCTCCGATGGGCCGCATGGTGTTCGCCGCTTACCGGACGTCAATGACATCGCTACCGAAAGTTACCCTGCCACCTGCTTCCCAACCGCCTCCTGCCTGGCTGCGACCTGGGATGTGGATTTGATCCATCAAATGGGCCAGGCGCTGGCTGAGGAATGCATCGCCCTGGATGTAGACGTCATCCTCGGCCCGGGTGCGAATATGAAGCGTTCCCCGCTGGGCGGTCGCAATTTCGAGTATTTCTCCGAAGACCCTTACCTGGCCGGGCAGATGGCCGCCAGTTTCATCAACGGCGTGCAAAGCAAGGGGGTGGGGACTTCGCTCAAGCATTTCGCCGCCAACAACCAGGAATTCCAGCGCTTCAGCATCAACGCCGAAGTAGACGAGCGCAGCTTGCGCGAAATCTATCTGCCCGCTTTCGAGATGGCTGTCAAACAGGCCCAACCCTGGACAGTCATGTGCTCCTATAACAAGCTCAATGGCACTTTCGCCTCCGAACATCACTACTTGCTGAGCGAAATCCTCAAAGACGAATGGGGCTTTGAAGGCCTGGTCGTCTCGGACTGGGGCGCGGTGCGCGACCGGGTGGCCGCGCTGCAAGGCGGCCTGGATTGGGAGATGCCCGGCCCGCAAGAGCGGCGCGTCAAGGCGCTTATCGAGGCTGTCCGCTGCGGTGAATTGGACCAGGCGCTGCTCGACCAGGCGGTGCGCCGCATCCTGCGCATCGTCTTCAAGGCCAAAGAGACCCCCAAAGGCGGCAGTTTCGATGTGGGTGCGCACCACGCGCTGGCACGCCAGATCGCCGCCGAAGGCATGGTGCTGCTCAAGAACAACGGCTTGCTGCCGCTCAAAGGCGTGCAGCAGATCGCCGTAATCGGCCGCTCGGCACAAAATGCCCATTTCCAGGGCGGCGGCAGCTCGCATATTCACCCAACCAAAGTGGCGGTACCGTTCAAGGAGCTGCGAGCCCGGGCCGGGGATGCCGAATTGACATACGCCGAAGGCTATCCAACCGATAATTCCTCTCGCCTGGACCTGATCGAAGAAGCCGTGACGCTCGCCCGGTCTGCGGATGTGGCTGTGCTGTATATTGCTTTACCGGCCTTCAAAGAATCCGAGGGTTACGACCGCAAGGACCTCGACCTGACTGACCAGCAGGTCGCGTTGATCAAGGCCGTGGCCAAAGCCCAGCCCAATACCGTGGTTGTCTTGAATAATGGCGCGCCGGTGGCGATGAGTGCCTGGATCGAGGAGGTGGCTGCCGTGCTCGAGAGCTGGATGATGGGCCAGGCCGGTGGCGAGGCGATTGCCGATATCCTGTTTGGCAAAGCCAACCCCTGTGGTAAGCTGGCCGAGACCTACCCGCTCAAGCTCGCCGATACGCCCGCGCATCTCAACTGGCCGGGCGGTGCGGGCGTAGTGCGTTATGGGGAAGGCCTGTTCATCGGCTATCGTTACTACGATGCCAAACAGATGCCCGTGCTTTTCCCCTTCGGCTATGGGTTGAGTTACACCACTTTTGCGTATAGCAATGCCAGAGTCTCCACACAGAACTTCAAGGACACGCAGGGCGTGACCGTCAGCGTGGACGTAACCAACATGGGCAAAGTTGCTGGCAAGGAAATCGTCCAGGTTTACGTCCACGACCAAAAGTCCGGACTGGTGCGGCCTGAGAAGGAGCTGAAAGGATTCGCCAAGGTGGATCTCCAACCGGGTGAGACCAAATCCGTCTCGATCCAGCTTGATTTGCGCGCCTTCGCCTATTATCACCCCGAATACAAACAATGGATTACCGAAGACGGGGACTTCGATATCCTGATTGCAGCTTCAGCGGCTGATATCCGCCAGAGCCTGACGGTTTGCCTCGAATCGACCCTACGCCTGCCCTGCATCCTCGACAAGGAATCCACAGTTCGGGAATGGATGGCCGACCCACGCGGCAAGGCCGTCTTGGGCCCGCTCTATCCCCAGGTGGAAGAACAGAGCCGGAAAAGATTCGGCGGCGGCGATGGACGTTATGGCAACGAAAGCGCCATGGGCATGGACATCATGGATATGATCAACGATATGCCCCTGGTGAGCGTGCTCCTGTTCCAGCAAAGCGCGCTGACCATGCCGGCTGAGGAACTGGTCGCGGGCTTATTGAGCCAGGTTCATAATATGGAATAGTCCTATTTCTTTCCCGAGTGAGGGGCGAGACGCTGGCTACTGGATATTCAGGTGTTCAGGGTCGATTGGGAGGTGTCGTCACCAATTATGCTCGCAATTACCCCGCAGGAAGTGACGCCAGAAATTTTGGAGCTTTTCGATTTGAGTAAGCCAACCATGCCGCGCGCCTTCAATGTGCTTGAAGGGATCACAACAGGTCAAATCGTGGTTGATGACCTGGCTTGCCCACATTGGGCAGTTGTACGTGATGCCACTTACGGAACGCTTTATTTTGGAGGCCAGGTCAGTTCTTCGTCGATACCATCCATCTTCGATCACTTTTTTCAATTTGGGGACATCGGTATTGGATGCTGGTTGATTGACCCGTTGAATGAAATACTTCCTGCTTATCCTGATTACGATGGCTTTACTTTGTATTTCAGAGAGCGTTCAACGGATATCTTCCTGGAGCCTTTTTTTCAGCAATTGTCTCCAGGCTTTACTTTGAACGCTCGCGATGAAAACCTGCTCAAGCGTTCATTTGATTACGCCTCGACGCTTGCATCCTTTGGATCCGTAGAAAATGTTATGCGATATACGCTTGGCGTTTCTGTAATCCACGATGATCTTCTGATCAGCGAAGCCGCAACCGGAGCAGCTACTCATGGACTGCTCGAAGTCGGAGTAAGCACCCAT
>Ga0315542_1002889_pt1 | contig 10269 bp, 10 predicted proteins | sample SalMarSW160120MG_FD_202541 | JGI IMG/M metagenome (GOLD analysis project Ga0315542, IMG submission 202541) | Salt marsh sediment microbial communities from the Plum Island Ecosystem LTER, Massachusetts, United States - Salt Marsh Sediment SW1601-20 ... | reverse complement strand
CGGATCCGTGTTGCACGAGCTCGGCCTGACCCAGCGCACCGAGTACCGCACCGTGGCCTGGGGCGAGCTCGCACCCGACGGCGCGGTGGGCTTCGCACTGGACGGAGAGCGCGCGACGGCGGCGTCCCTCACCGACCTCGCCCTGGCGCGGGATGGAGCCGTGGCGCGCGCCGAGGACGAGGCGGCCCGACGCGCCGTGCTCGGTCGGGACGCGCCCCTGACGGCCTGCGACGCGAAGGCGCTCGTCGTCGTGGCGCGTCGCATGGGCTTCCCCGCCGAGCCCGGGGACGACCCCCTGCTGATCGCCTACCTGCTCGACCCGAGCGGCGCCTCCCCCGAACGGCTCGCGCGGCGCCACGGTGCCGGCGAGTGGGGCACGGACGCCGTCCGTCGGGCCGTCGTCACGGCCGAGCTGCTTCGGATCCTGGGGCCGCGGCTGACGGGAGCGCAGCGCGAGGTCTACGAGCGGCTCGAGCGGCCGTTGCAGACCGTGCTGGCCTCCATGGAGCTGGCGGGGGTGCGCCTGGACGTCGACCTGCTGCGGCGTCAGTCCGAGGCGCTGGCGGGCTCGATCGAGGCCATCGAGACCCGGATCCGCGAGCTCGCCGGCGATCCCTCCTTCAACGTCAACTCGCGTGACCAGGTGGCGTGGTTGCTGTTCGAGAAGCTGGGACTGCGGGCGGGGCGGCGCACCTCCACCGGCAAACGCAGCACCGCCGTGTCGGCACTGGAGCCGCTGCGCAGCGAGCACGACGCGGTCGAGATGATCCTGGAGCACCGCGAGCTGAGCAAGCTCAAGAGCACCTACCTCGATCCTCTACCGGGTCTCGTGGACCCGCGCACCGGCAGGTTGCACACCACCTTCAACCAGGCCGTGGTGGCGACCGGGCGCCTCTCCTCGACCAACCCCAACCTGCAGAACATCCCCGTACGCACCGCGCTCGGTCGCGAGATCCGGCGCGCCTTCATCGCCGGCGAGGGCAAGGCGCTGCTGGTGGCCGACTACAGCCAGATCGAGCTCCGCGTTCTGGCGCACGTCGCCGACGAACCAGTACTCATCGAGGCGTTCCAGCGCGGCGAGGACATCCACCGCCGCACGGCGGCGGAGGTCTACGGCGTCGTACCGGAGGAGGTCACGGCCGAGATGCGGCGTCGCGCCAAGGTCGTCAACTTCGGCATCCTCTACGGTATGGGGCCGCGCCGCCTCAGCGCCGACCTCGACATCGAGCTGGCGGAGGCCGAGCGGACCATCGCCACGTACTTCGAACGCTACCCGCGGGTGCGCGCCTACATCGACCACACGCTCGCTTCCTGCCGGGAAGTGGGCTACGTGGAGACGTTGCTGGGACGGCGCCGCCAGATCCCCGACATCCACAGCCCCAACCGGAATGCGCGCGAGTACGCCGAGCGGACCGCCTACAACATGCCGATCCAGGGTGGCGCCGCCGACGTCATGAAGCTCGCCATGCTGCGCCTGGCGCCGGAGCTCGAGGCGCTCGACGGCCGCCTGCTGCTGCAGGTCCACGACGAGGTGGTGGCCGAGGTACCGGCCGAGATGGTCGAGGAGGCCGCCGAGATCACCCGGGCGGCCATGGCCGGGGCGTATCCGCTGAAGGTTCCACTGCTCGCCGACGTCGGCACGGGACCCAACTGGCTGGAGGCGAAGTAGCGTCGGGCGGCTCGACGGCGCACCGTTGGAAGCTGGCGCGCCGGGCTAGAATGACGTCCATGGCAGACAGGCGATACTTCGGCACCGACGGCATCCGGGGGATCGCCGGCGAGCACCCCATGACGGGCGCGTTCGCCTTCCGACTCGGGGTCGCGGCGGCCGAGGGGCTGAGGCGCCGTGGGGCGAGCCGCCCGCACGTGGTGGTGGGAATGGACACCCGGCGCTCGGGCCCGATGCTGGCCCATGCTGTGGCAGCCGGCCTGGCGTCGCGCGGGGCGGACGTGACCTGGCTGGGCGTGATGCCCACGCCCGGCGTCTCCTACCTCGCGAGTGCGCTCGAAGCGGACGCCGGCGTGGTGGTGAGCGCGAGCCACAACCCCTTCCGCGACAACGGGCTCAAGCTCTTCAACGGCTCCGGCGAGAAGCTGTCGGACGCGCTGGAAGAGGAGATCGAGGCGTTGTTGGATCTGGATCTGGACGCGCTCGAGCCCGTCATGGGCAGCGCCGTCGGCTCCGCGACGCGCTACCGCACCGACGACGGCCACTACCTGCAGCACCTGCTCGCGAACGCCCCCTACCTCGACGGCCTGCGAGTCGCCCTCGACTGCGCCAACGGCGCCAGCCACCAGATCGCTCCCAGGGTGTTCGAGAAGATCGGCGCCCGCCTCGACCTCATCCATGCGCGCCCCGACGGGGAGAACATCAACGTCGGCTGCGGCAGCACGCACCCCGAGACGGTGCGCGAGCGCGTGGTCGAGCACGAGCTCGATGTGGGCGTCACCTTCGACGGGGATGCCGACCGCGCTCTGCTGGTGGACCGCCGCGGCCGCCTGGTGACGGGCGACCACATCCTGGCCATCTGCGCGCTGACCGCGGGCGACACCGAGGTGGTGGCAACGCTGATGAGCAACCTCGGCGTGGAGCGCTACCTGCAGGAGCGGGGCGTCACGATGCATCGCGTCCAGGTGGGGGACCGCTACGTTCACGAGGAGCTGACCCGGCGTGGCCTGCGCCTCGGCGGCGAGCAGTCCGGCCACGTGCTCTTCCTGGACCTCGCCCCCACCGGCGACGGCATCCTCACGGCGTTGCAGCTCCTGGCAGCGGTACGAAAGTCGGGGAAGCCGATCGAGGCGTGGCTGGACGAGATCCCCGTCTACCCGCAGCGGCTCGTGAACGTGCGCGTGCCGGCTACCTCCAAGGGCGAGGTGATCGAGTCCGCGGCCGTGCGCGACGCCGTCGAGGCCGCGCGCAGCCGCCTCGGTGAGACCGGCCGGATCAACCTTCGACCCAGCGGTACGGAGCCGCTGGTGCGCGTCATGGTGGAGGCCGAGGATGAGGCGCTGGTCGAGCGGCTGGTGGGCGAGGTCGCGTCTGCCGTCGAAGCGGCGGTGAGCTGAGCGCGTATCATGCGTGCATGAACAAGCGGACGGACGACCTGGGACGGGAAGCCGGTATCGGCTTCGCTGTCGGGGTGGGGATCTGCTCCATGGCGACGCTCGGCGTATGGCTCCAGTACTCGTCGCACGTGTTCACCGTGTGGTCGGGCGGAGCCGTGAGCCTGGCGGCGGGTCTGATCGTCGGCGGTGCCTGGTACCTGCTGTTCCGCGGTCGATCCTGAGGGAGGTTCGAGGCCGGGCGCCGTAGGGGCCCGCGCTCGGCCGCTATGGGGTCGGCGGTGCGTGGCAGGGGGTCGACCCGCTGTCGTGGAAGGTCCCTCCCGGAATCGGGCGGAACGCCCAGGCATAGGCGTCGGGTCGAAGGGTCAGCTCTAGCACGCCGAACGTACCCACCTCGAGCGCCTGGCTGTGGGCCCTGCGCCACAGGACCACGTACTGGGGCGCGCCCCCTGTCCCCACCACGAATTCGCGGATCCCGTGGCTCGGATCGAGCCGGCCGTTGGCGTCCTGAAGCGCGAAGCGCTCGTAATCGTGGTCGTGCCCGTTGAGGACGACGTCGACGCCCCCGGCCTGGAGCGCGGTCCAGAGGGGCGCCATGCGCTCGTCGTTGCCGTGCGGGCCGGAGCTGAAGCGAGGGTGGTGGAAGAAGGCCAGCGCGCAGAGGCTAGGATGCGCCTTCAGGTCGGCGGCGATCCAGCGCACTTCCGGCGAGTCGGCGCCGCACCCGCCGACCGCAGGGCAGTTGGAGTTGAGCGCGAGGATGTGCCACGCGCCCAGGTCGAAGCTGTAGTAGCCCTTGCCGGGCTCCCCCGCGCGGGCACCCCAGTAGGCGTAGTAGCCGTCGCCCCCGCTGTAGTACGCGTGGTTGCCGGGAACCGGGTAGGTGATGGCCTTGAACCGGCCCCAGTTCTTGGCGTAGCCCTCCTGGAACTGCTGAAGCGTGCCATCGGGGTACTGCAGGTCGCCGATGGCGAGCACCGCGTCCGGGGCGATGCGCTCGACCAGCGCCGCGGTGGCGTCCTGCTGGCAGGCGCGCGGCCTGGGCGCCTGGCCGGCCTCGCACGCGATGTCGCCGGCGGCCACCACCGTGACCGTCTGGGCCGAAGCGGCGGCGGCCAGAACGAGGGCGCAGGCCGCCACCGCGATGCGCCATCGACGGTGGAATGGGCGGCCGTAGCCGGTAGCGGGCGGCGTCATCGTCGCACGCTATCCGGTGGAGCGGCCAGCCCGGGTGAGAAGACGGCTAGCATGGGGACATGATCGACATCACGCGCGAGCTCGCGGAGGGTCACCCGGTCTGGCCCGGCGACAGCGACTACACGCTCGAACAGGTCAGCAGCATCGACGAGGGCAGCTCCGTGAACGTCATGCGCCTCACCACCACGACCCACCTCGGCACGCACGTCGACGCCCCCTGGCACTACGCCGCCTCGGGCGGAACGCTGGCGGCGGTGGGGCTCGATACGCTGGTGGGCGAGTGCCTGGTGGTGGACGCCCGGGGTGAGGGAGCCGTCTTGGAGCGCGCGCTGCCCGACGAGCCTCTTCCGCCCCGTGTGCTCGTGCGCACCGGCCAGCCCGAGCGCTGGGGGGACTTCCCCGAGTTCCGCGCTCTCTCCCCCGAGCTGGTCGCGGCGTTGGCGCGGCGAGGCGTCCGGCTGGTGGGCACTGACGCGCCCAGCGTCGACCCGGTGGATAGCAAGGACCTGCCGGCCCACAAGGCCTGTTTTCGCGGGGGCCTCGTGATCGTGGAGGGGCTCGAGCTCAGCCGCGTCGCGCCGGGCCGCTACCGCCTCATCTGCCTCCCGCTACGCATGCCGCACGCCGACGCTTCGCCGGTGCGAGCGGTGCTGGAACCCCTGGGCTGACGCGCCCCGACGTGACGAGAGGGCCTACGCTCATCTGCCACACACCGCCGGCGTTAGGCTGACCCGCGTGAAGCGCGTCCCCACCTGGCGCTACCTGGGCGCTGGACTCGTCCTCGGGATCGCCGTCGGCGCTGCCCTGTTCGTGTGGCCGGGGCCCTTGGCCACGGTAGCGGGCGCCCCCGCTCCCCTTCCCCGGCTCTTCCAGGCGCCGACCTATCAGCTCGTCGACCAGCTCGACCGGCCGGTGCATTCCGCGGACTTCCTGGGCAAGGTTCGCATCGTCGTCACCATGGACCCCTACTGCACCACCCTCTGCCCGCTGACGGCTTCGAAGGTGCGCAACCTGGAGCAGGTGCTGAAGCGCCGTCATCTGGCGCACGACGTCCAGTTCGTGGCCTTCGACATCGACAAGATGACCGGCCCGAAGGACCTCCGGGCGTTCCTGGACCAGGAGGGGGTCAACCCCGACGTGCGTTGGCTGGCGTACCTGACGGGCCCCGCCAAGACCGTGAGGAGCGTCGTCCACGACGGCTATCACAGCAGCTACTACAGCGTCTCCAACGCGCAGGCCCAGAAGCTCGCCCCGAGCACCTTCCAGGCGCGCATGAGCAACGGGGTGGCCGAGAAGGCCAACGCGCCGTTCGCGATCATGCACCAGAGCCCCCTGTTCGTCGTCGACCGTCAGGGCTGGGTGCGTGCCGTCTACGGCGACGCCAGCACCACGCCGAGCGCAGTCGTGGTGAACGACGTGGCGCAACTGGTCGGCGGCGCGGGATGACCCCGCGCGGGTCGCTGGCCATCGCCGGACGCGCCGGACGCGTGGCCGCCGGCCTGGTGCTCGGAGCCGCCCTGGCGTTCGCTGGCGCCTACCTCTACCACCACGGCTCCCGCGCGGCCCGAGCCGCCGCCCGGGCCGCTACGCGGGCCGCCGACCAAGGCTACCCGCTCCACGATCTGGGCCCAGCCCCCAGCCTGACCGGCTTCACCGACCAGCAGGGCCGGGCCTTCGATCCCTCGACCCTCCGGGGCAAGGTCGTGGTGGTGAGCTTCCTCGACCCGCGCGGTACGCGGGTCAGCCCCGTGGTGGCGGTGAACTTGCTCACGGCCCTCGAGAGCGACCTGCGTGACACCGGCACGTTCGGGAAGAAAGTCGTGTTCGTCTCGCTGAACGTCGACCCGGCCGCGACCGATCCCGCGACCGCTGCGCGCTTCATGAAACAGGTGGTGGGGTTCGGACAGTCGCCCGCCACACCTGCGGCCTGGCCCTTCCTGACCGCCCCGCCGCAGCGCGTTACGCAGGTCGTCCGGAAGGGCTTCGGAGTTCCCGTGCAGGCGCTCGATGCGCCGGCATTCCAGCGCTACGCCGCGAGGCAGCGGGCGCAGGGAACCTACTTCTACGCCCGCGCCTGGAACCCTCTCGCGAAGAAGGGCGATCCGACGATCGTGGGTAACGGGACCATCGTCATCGTGGGCCCAGGGGGTCGCATCCGGGCTCGCATCCCGCGGGCGTACCAGGTGTCCAACGTGAGCGTGGAGCAGACGATCGCAGCGCTCCTGGCCAGTGCGCAGCCGTGAGGAGTCCCGTTCCCCGCTAGCGCGTGCGGAACCCGAGCGATGCGTTGAGTCGCAGGATCGGCGTGTTCTCGACGTGGTTCCACGTCACGACCGAGGTGATCCCGCGCTCCTGTGCCAGCCGCAGGGCCAGCACCTTCAGGGCCCGCGCGATGCCACGCCGCCGGTACGCGCGCCTGACCACGGTGATGCCCATCTCCGCCCGCTCGGGTCTGCGCAGTTGGAGGTTCACCAGCCCGACCCAGACGTTGCCGTCGACGGCCAGGTACTGCGCGTCGGCCCACTGCCAGTAGAACGGCTCGAACAGCTCGGCGTCGAAGCGCTCGAAGGGAACGAAGCCGTGCTCGCCGTCAGGTTCGTCGAGCACACCAAGCCGGACCAGCTCGTACAGCGCCCTGCGTGTCTCGATTCCGTGGCCGGCCTCCCGCAGCGTGAGAAGCTGCAACCCCAGACGCTGCAGCCGGCGTCTCGCTGCCTGCACATCCTCGGCTGCCACCGGCCGCTGGACCGTGCGCCACACCAGCTTGGTCATCCCCGCCGGCACGTGCCCATCATGCACCCGTCCGAGGCACGCTCGACCGTCCCAGCGAACCCGAGGCGGCCCACGCCGCGCCGTCAAGGTGTCAGAGCGTGCTCCAGACCTGCACCAGCCCGAGCCGCTTCGTGATGCTCTCGGCCAGAGCCCGCGCTTCGCGGTCGTTGGTCGCACCGATGCCGACCGCCACCCGGCCGTCGCGGCGCTCGATCAGCGTCACGGACACGCGAGCGTCGTACGTCCGGCAATGCACCCGGCCATAGCGCGAGAACGGTACGAAGCCGCATACCCGGTACGCCATCTCGGCCGCGATGAAGCCGCTGGCGCGATTCGCTTCGGTGATGACCCAGCCGCCCATGTTCGCCGGATAGGGCTGGGTGTTGATGGTCGTGACCACCGCGGAGAAGGCCTCCGAGAACGGCACGCCCGTCACCATCTCGCTCGGCCTCACGAGGACCGGCGCACACGACGTCACGAGCAGCAAGACGACACCCAGGCTGGATGCGGCCAGGACCCGCCTCATGGTTCCCCCTCTCCTCGACACGCCCCACGTCCATGGTAGTCCTGCCGAATCCCCGCCGCCGTGCCCCGGAACCCCATGCGGGGTCACCGTGTCGCTCCCGGAAGGAGGAACTCTCGCCGCCCACCCCGACGGCTGGACGGATGGTATACGAGGGTCATGTCAGACGTCTCAGGCGTCACCCCGGCCGGCGGAGACCGGGGATCCGGTGGACCTCTCCCCCATCACGCTCGCGGGCAGCATCATGGCGCTCGAGCCGCTGTCGCTGGATCACGCCGACGAGCTCCACCAGGCAGCCTCCGATGACCGCGCCAGCTACGCCTTCACCTACGTTCCCGACGGGAAGGATGCCGTCTCGCGCTACATCGCCGGCGCGCTCGCCACGCGTGCCTTCGCCCCGACGAGGGTCTCCGCAGTGTCGCTCTCGGCGGACGAAGCAACCGCTCCTCACCCCCAGAACCGGCCGATGTCCTTACGCCGGAAGCGGGCCGACGCGCCCACCACCGCCGCGGCGGACACCCCCAGCACGACCAGCAGATCACCCAGAGGCAGGCCGTGGAGCAAGGGAGTGCCGTAGTAGTAGAAGGCCGACAGCTTCTGCAGGGTGGGCGACCACCCGAGCTCCGGACCGACGAAGGAGAGGAAGAACCACAGGGCCAGGAGGAAGCTCAGCAGCCCGTTCTCCAGCGCAGAGCCGAGCCACCCGGCGAAGAGGTAGCCGATCGCCGCCATGAGCAGACACTGTGGCACGATCGAAAGGACGGCGGCGGCCAGGTGGCCGGCGTGCAAGGACAGCCCGACTGCCGCAGCGGTCGCGGCCGCGGCCGCCAGCGTGACGAGCCCGATGAACAGGCCCGATGTCGCCACCGCCCCGTAGCGGGCGAGCAGAAGCCGGTACCTGGAGCGCGGCGTGGCGAGGATGAGGTCCTGCCTGCCCTCCTCCTCGTCCGACGCCCAGTTGCTCGCCTGGGTCACGGCGAAGATCATGATCAGCAGCGGCAGGAAGACGAAGAGCGCGCCGAGCAGCATCTCGTTGGTGCCGGAGGCGCCGCCCCCGAGCGTGGCGAGCACCAGACGCATGGTCGGTGAGTCGGCGATCAGCTTCTGCAGCTGGTCCGAGAGCTGCTTGGTGGCTACGATCGTGAACACGGCGAAACCCGCGATACCCAGCGTCCACCAGAGCGTAGGCGCGACGATCGAGGCGATCCCGCGCGCGTAGATCGAGCGCAGCGACCAGGCGCCACGGGAACGTGCTCGCCTGTCCCGGCCGGAACGCCCCCCACCCCGCGACCTGCGGGAGAGCCGGACGCTGAGCCCGACATCACGCCTCACGAAGAGAACGATCGCCACCCCGCTTGCCACGAGGGAGATCGCCACCAGCAGGAGCATGGCCCAGGGATCAGCGCCGAACGACGGCACGAGCGGTTTGCTCAGGTAGTAGTAGTAGACGGGGGACAGGGCACTCAGCCAGGTCGTGCCCGGCATCGTCCGGTGCACCATGTCGAGGACGATGAAGACGAACAGCAGCCCCCCGGTCGCTCCCGCCGCCGTCCTGGCCCGCTCGGTGAACTGGCTGATCAACAGCGCGAGGCTGCCGAACACCCCGCAGATCAAAGCCAGATTCAACCCGTAGAGCAAGGCGTCGACCAGCGAGTACCCCGCGTGCGCGCTCCTTCCGCCGAGGTAGCCGATCAGGGCGGCGAGCAGCGACATCGCCAGCAGGTTGGTCCAGATCGCCGCCACGCTCTCGAGCGCGACGCGCAGGCGCCCCCGCGGGACCGAAAGCAGCACGTCCATCGACCCGCGCTCCTCGGCGCCGCGCACCACGCGGCCGGACGCGATCAGCGGCCAGATGGCCACCATCAGGACGGTGAAGCCGAGCTTCCAGGTCGCGTAGCCGCCGACGGTCGTGACCGCCACCGGGTCGGCCGCCCACCGGAACGACTGGGTCAGGCTCGCCAGCGCCTGTTTGGCGCCGGGAGCGGACATCACCGAGCCGACGGTGGCCTGCACGGCGAACAGGAGCAGACCCATGCCCACCCCCCAGCCGACCACCGCCATGCGGCCCTCCCGAAGCGTCTTGAGGTAGACGCTACGCCAGCCCATCGCCCACCTCCTGGTAGTACCGCAGGAAGATCTCCTCGAGGCTGGGCTCGTGCGTGGCGATCGTCACCACCGGATGGCGCGCCGCCGCCTTGACGACGCCGTCGAGCTCGCCCGTGACGGAGATGCGGAGGGTGGCCCCATCGTCCAGCGCCTCGACGGCCTCCACTCCGGCGACCGTCTCGAAGGTCGAGGCGGGAACCGGTTGCCCGAAGGTGATGGTGACGGCGTGACGCTTGATGTCCTTCAACTCGGCGATGCCTCCGACGCGCACGAGCCGTCCCTCCCGGATGATCGCCACACGGTCGCAGGTGTGCTCGACCTCGCTGAGGATGTGCGAGGACAGGAAGACGGTGCTCCCCGACTCCCTCACCTCAGCAATCAGCCGGGCGAACTCCTGCTGGTTGATGGGGTCGAGGCCGGCGGTCGGCTCGTCGAGGACGAGCACCCGCGGGCGATGCATGAACGCCTGAACGAGGGCGACCTTGCGCTTGTTGCCGGTGGAGTACTGGCGGAATCTGCGGCTCGGGTCGAGCTCGAACCTCTCGATGAGGGCGTCGAGGTAAGCCCGGTCGACGCCACCACGAAGGTGCGCGAAGTACTCGAGG
>Ga0315542_1002887_pt1 | contig 10276 bp, 3 predicted proteins | sample SalMarSW160120MG_FD_202541 | JGI IMG/M metagenome (GOLD analysis project Ga0315542, IMG submission 202541) | Salt marsh sediment microbial communities from the Plum Island Ecosystem LTER, Massachusetts, United States - Salt Marsh Sediment SW1601-20 ... | reverse complement strand
TGCCATCAACTTTACGAATTCTGGCAACGGGCAGGTCGATTTCCTGGTCGAAAACAACACCTTTGAAAATGTGGTCAATGAAGCGAATAACACTGCAGCAATTAATTTTGGCGGAATCGGAAACCTGTTGGGCAAGGTGCGCGGAAACAATCTGGACAATATCAACGGTTCCTGCATCGCAGCCGCGCAGGCCGGTGGCCACCTGGATGTAACAATCGACGATAACGATTGCGACAATACCACACAACACGGCATTCAGATTCTGTTACAAAATGGAGCAACGGCCGATGCACGGATCACCAACAATCGCCTGGGGATTAACGCCCCGGTAGGCAATGATGAAATATTAGGTGGTAGTGGGATAAACCTGGTCACCGACTCTGGGGACGCAATGTTGAATGTCGCTATGACGAACAACCAGGTGATGATCGAGAATAATACGGCGGAAGCAGTCAATGTCGTATCTTTGAATCCAAGTACGATCAATATTTCAGTATTATCCAATCTGTTCAACAACAGTAACGGTTCAGAATTCTTAGCCGAGACCGTAACCACTGGCACGAATATATGCCTGAACTTAAAGGGACAAACTTCTGGAACTTTCGAACTGAATGAATTAGCAGGGATTTTCACCGTACAGAATCTAATCAGCGTGTACGGCGATAACCCAGGTACAACCATAAATATTGATTCAGATATAGAGGATGCGGCTCTCTGTCCCATCACCTCTCCAGAACCTCCAGATCCGACAGTTCCGATGCAAGCGGTGATTGCGAAAAATGCTCAGCCGTACATAAGCACAACACAAAATGCTGGATTGCCGCTGACTTTGTTCACAAGCGATGCACAACTCCATCAACCAATAATTGTAAATACCTCACAAATTCCATCACCGAACCATTTTGAATCTCTTACAAGCGGTGTGGCAACTGGTCTCGGACGGGGGTTGGCGAAATTGATCCCCTCAACGCAAATTGCAGCTCCGGTGTACGTTTCTGACCTGACATATGGTCCGCTGGCCAGTGGAGAGTTGGTGGGGATCAGTACGCCCTTTACAATACCCACTGGCAAAGTGATCACCCTGACATTTGAAGTCACCATCGACGATCCATTTGGAGCGGGAACTCGCCAGGTCTCCAACCAGGGAACGGTCCGCGGCAGCAATTTCACCGAAGTGCTCACCGACGATCCGTACGCACCCGGAGATCAAGATCCAACTGTAACGCCAGTGGATGCGGCACCCGACCTATCTATCGCGAAAAGCGCCAACCTGGCTTCTGCAGTTCCCGGAGACACAATCATCTACACCATTTCCTACTCCAATCATGGGAACCAGGACGCTCAGAATGTCGTGATCAGTGAGACTGTCCCACCAGGGACATCCTTCAGCTCTGATGACAGCAGTTCAGGTTGGAATTGCAGTCCAGATAATCATGCTGGGAGCACCTGTACCCTGGCGGTGGGAGATGTTTTATCTTGGGCGAGTTCGGCGAATGTCAGTTTCGCAGTCGATCTGGATAATCCAGTTGCATTTGGATTATCCGAGGTTGCCAACCAGTCCAGTATTTCTGATGATGGCATGGGTGGAACAGACCCCAATCCAGAAAATAACTCGTCAAACACCGTTATAACAGCGGTAAATGCAAGCCCCAATTTGACCGGCACCAAGACCGTCAGCGATGAGAATAATGATGATTATGCCCAACCTGGAGAAGTGCTCACCTATACCATTTCCATCACCAATGCGGGTAACGAAGGCGCTGGGAACGTCGCCATTTCTGATAGCGCGCCTCCAAACACCACATTCAACACGGGATCCGTTACGATAGTCTCAAATACCAGCGGGGGCACGGCACTTATCACCACAGGCAACACATCTGGAGACTCAACGTTAGAAGTTGATGTCGACGAGATCGCTGGCAACGGAGGTGAGGTGGTTATTGAGTTTACCGTCACGGTGGACAACCCTGTATCACCAGGTGTGACCAAACTTACGAATGTTGCCCAAATTACGGCGAGTGGTATTTCATCGTTTGACACTTCCCCAGCAGAAATTCCACTTCAGGTCGCACCGGATTTGCGACTTGCCAAGGATGATGGCGGGATAACAGCCGCACCCGGCGATGTGATTGTTTATACCTTGAACTACGCCAATGTGGGCAACCAGGGTGCGGCAGGTGTTGTGATTACAGAAACACTCCCTGTAAACACCACATTCGATTCTGGTGCCAGTACAACAGGCTGGACGGCTCAAGGTGCAGGAATTTATACCTTCGCTCTCGGCTCTGTGAATGGAGGTAGCACTTCAGGCTCGATAGACTTCGCAGTTGAAGTGCAGAACCCACTGCCTCCTGGAGTCACCCAAATTGACAATACCGCGACCATTGGGGATGATGGCAGCGGGATGCCAGACCAAAACCCTGAGGACAACCAGGCCTCTGAAAGCACGCCACTGATTGCAACCCCAATGCTGGATATCAGTAAAAGTGATGGAGACGTGACAGTCCGCCCAGGAGATACTTTAACTTACACCCTGACGATCAGCAATACAGGCAATCAGAACGCCGAAGGTGTGCAGATTACCGAAACGCTGCCCCTATACACGAGTTTTGCAGGGCCGGAGGGTTGGGAAGCAAAAGGGAATGGAGAGTTTACTTATAATCTGGGTATTCTGGCAGGGGATGGGAGTGATGTGAAGACAGTATCATTCGTAATTACTGTGGATGACCAGGTCCCGGCAGGAATCACAGAGCTTTTTAACGTTGTCGAAGTCAGTGATGATGGTGGCAGCGCAAGTGGCACGCCAGTCACCGCTCAAGACTCTGAAATAACTCCTCTCAACGCAGCCCCCGATTTTCAAATCAGCAAATCCGATGGTGGAGAGGTTGCTCGACCAGGCGGGACGATCACCTATACGCTGGCCTACACCAATAAAGGGGACCAGGATGCCAGTGGGGTGGTTATCTACGATGTGGTACCGGCGAATACCCATTTCGATCCTTCTTCGAGCAGTGCTGGTTGGAATTGTTTGCCCGACAATGGAGCGCTCAGCCTTTGCTCTTTGACGGTTGATAGCCTTCAAGCCTCTGCAAGCGGGTCGGCAACATTTGTCGTAATTATCGACGATCCTTTACCCGATAATACCTCTCAGATCATCAATACTGCTCAAATAGACGATGATGGCACGAACGGGAATGATCCATTTCTAGCGGATAACACGTCTACTGTAAATACCTTCGTGGATATGCCGTTGATGATCACAGGTATTACAGCAGATCCGACTAATATCGATGAGGGTGAAGGTCTGGATTTGACTGTGGAGTTCGTTGATCTTGGGTTACAGGAAACCCATGTGGTAAGCATCACATGGGGAGACGGTCTGATTTCCACGCTCAACCTGTCTCAAGGCACCTTGAAAACAACCCTTTCACATATTTACCTGGACGACGATCCAACCAGCACATCCTCAGATAGCTATAACATAGAGATCAGTGTGAGCGAGCCCGACGGTGATTCTGACAGTGGAAATACTTCGATTACAGTCAACAATGTAGCACCCATTCCATCAAACATTTCGGCGACCACAACTAACGAGAACGGAACCACAACACTTACGGGGACGATTAGCGATCCTGGCCTTTTGGATACCTTCCACCTGATGGTAGATTGGGGTGATGGCTCTTCTCAAGAGGTATTCACCTACACTGCCGGAACAACGAATTTCAGCGAACAACATCGCTACCTGGACGACAATCCGACCGGCACTTCTTCCGATGACTACACAATCACCTTAACCCTGTCCGATGACGACCTGGGCGAGGATAGGCCGGTAACAACCACCGTGACGGTGAACAACGTGGCGCCGATCCTGGCAAACTTATCGGCGACCACAATCAATGAGAATGGGACTACGACGCTGAGCGGAGAAATCATCGACCCAGGCACGTTAGATGCCTTCAATCTAACGGTGGATTGGGGTGATGGTTCTGCTCCAGAATTATTCGCCTACAGCGCTGGTACAACATCCTTCATTGAACACCACCAGTACCTGGATGATAATCCAAGTGGTACGCCTTCAGACGTTTACACCCTGCAATTAACCCTGCTGGATGACGATACAGGTGAAGATACTGGTACGTCCTCTGTGAGGGTAAATAATCTTGCTCCTTCGATTTCCAATGTGAAGATCGAAAGCCCTATCAATGAAGGAGGCACAACCACGCTGAGTGCGGATATCTCCGATACCGGCACTCAAGACGCCTTTACACTGGCCGTGGATTGGAAGGATGGTTCCCTGCCGGAAACATTCACCTTCCCAGCAGGAAGATCAACCTTTAGCGCTACCCACCAGTACCTGGATGATGATCCGAGTGACACGCCCTCCGATACATATGCAGTCAGCCTGGTTTTAGAGGATGATGATACAGGCCAGACATCCGCAAGCGCTAATGTGACCGTGAATGATTTACCACCAACCTTGTCCAACCTGGAACTGACCTCGTCGACAAATGAAAATGGTTTGGCTACAGTCAGCGGTGATATCAGTGATCCGAATATCCTCGACAGCTTCAGCCTGGCAATAGAGTGGGGTGACGGCTCGCAAGATGCGGTAACTCTTGCCTCGGGCACGAGCACTTTCACCCAGACTCACCGCTATCTTGATGATAATCCCAGCGGCACGCCAAGTGATATTTATCACGTCAAGGTAACACTGTCCGACGATGACACGCTCAGCGATTCGGCAGAGGCAGCGATCGTGGTGAACAATCTGGCTCCCAGTGTAAATCCTGGGCCTGATCAAGAAGTCGATGAAGGATCTCTGGTTTCACTGATCTCCACCACCGTCAACGATCCGGGTACATTGGATACCCACAGTGCCAGCATCAATTGGGGTGATGGTGCTCTTGGTGTTGGTTGGGTGGATGCAGGCGATGTGCAAGGCTCGCACACTTACCTGGACAACGGCACTTTTCCGGTCACGGTAACTGTTACAGACGATGATGGAGGTTCCGGAATTGGCACATTCACTGTGGTTGCTAAGAACGTCCCACCCACAGTGGACGCTGGCAATGACCAGAATGCTATTGCGAATAAACTGGTTAATTTCCAAGGGACTTTCACCGATCCAGGTACTTTAGACACTCATACAATCCTTTGGGAGCTCGGTGAGGGTACAACAATCACGGGCACTCTGTCGCCGGTTTATACGTATACGCTACCAGGAACTTATACAGTAACCTTGACGGTTACAGATGATGATGGTGGTGTTGGAAGCGACAGTCTGGCGATAACTGTCCGTCCGCCATCGGTACCGGTCTTTCTGCCATTGGTTACAAAAAGCGGTAAGCCCGACCTGGTGGGCAGCTTCAGCCTGAAACCGGATAAGCTAGTGTTTGATTTAGAGGAGCCCGTGGTTATCAATGTGACGATCACCAATCAAGGAGACGCGCCGACCAGCAACTTCTGGGTTGATTTCTATATCAATCCTTCCAGACCGCCAGAAGAACCGAATGATATCTGGGATCACCTGTGTGGTATGTCCCCCTGTTATGGAATCGTGTGGTTTGTAGAGGATGAACTGGAGCCTGGAGAGAGCGTCACACTGCAATCAACTCCCGACAGTTTTCGCTCAGCATATACGATCTGGCCCGGTTATTTCGCCCCAGGTTCTACAGATCTTTATCTATATGTTGATACATGGAATCCGGGATCCACCAGCGGATTGGTACTGGAGGGCAACGAAGACAACAACCGTTCTGAACTGCATGACTTGCATGTTGGAACTGCCGGCGCAAATCTACTCTTTAATCCGCTTCTAGCATCACCTATACTGCCACAACGTATTACCCATCCCAGCATGATTAATTCAAACCGTTGATAGCGAAGTACCCAATAAACGGTAATTTGTCATCAAAACCGCGCTAGAAGGAGATACCCAAAATGCAACGCTTCAAGAGCATGATTATCCTAACGATTAGTATTGGTCTGTTGGTGTATGGTTTTGCAACGAAAACAGCGGCTTCCGCATCTGATGGGGACCTAACGCTCATGCTGCCCCCGCGTCCGACCGTTTCACCACTTACTTCGCCATCTGATTCGAAAAAATCTTCCGCGAATAATATAGTGATTTGGATGCAGAGCGATCGGCAAGAAGCAAGTCCAGGTGACCGGATCACTTTAAAGGTGACGGTAACCAATCAGGATGATGCTGTTGCGCGCGGGGTGGAAATTCGCCTGCCGGTCACATCCGGTTTGGAACCACTTGGCCTGATTACTGATCAAGGCTGGCTTCGCTATAACAGCGATAACCGAACTTTTAAAGTGCTGGTAGGAACCGTAAAGCCAGGTAAATCAGTAAATATCTCTCTGGCCACCCAGGTAACCCAGAAGGCCACAGAAGCAGGCAGCTTGTATAACTTTGCAGCTCTAATTTTTAAAACTAATGCCAAAGATACTGCCTACCAATTATCTAATCAGGTAAACATCCGTATAACTGGTAAGTGATTCGAGCTTGTTATACCACCCAGCCCGGCAGCGAAAATTACCTCATACCGCTGCCGGGCTGTTTTGATTTTGAGAAACATCTCAACTTCAAATCTGTAACGCGGAAATTCAAAGTTATAAGAGCCGCTCTCCAGCAATCTCTGATTAGCTCAAACGACAGTTATAATATGTCCATATTAATGATATTGAAATCACTTGGACCCCGCCTTACGCGGCTATTTGAGACACAGAAAACGAGCTTAGACGAGTGAGCTCGTTTTGAGTGGTTCCTTATGCACATCATTCTTACTCACGAACAGGCTGACTTCGATGCTCTGGCTTCGTTGTTCGGGGCTTATTTGCTAAATGAAAGCGCCATTCCGGTTCTGCCTCGCCGCATGAACCGCAACGTGCGCGCTTTTCTGACTCTCTATGGAGCGGACCTGCCGTTCGTGGACCCTCGAGATCTGGGTGGTGAGCCCATTGATGCTGTCACGTTGGTAGATACTCAATCGATGGTCAGCATCAAGGGTATGGTGGAAGACGTGCATGTCAGAGTGGTCGACCACCATCCGCTAAAAGATAACCTGCCGAAAAATTGGCTGGTTTCGTATGTAGATATCGGCGCGACGACCACTTTGCTTATCGAAGCTTTGCGGGAGCACAACGGCATTTTGACCACGGTCCAGGCGACCTTGCTGCTACTGGGCATTTATGAAGATACAGGCTCGCTGACTTATACGCGTACGACACCCCGTGATGTGCGCGCAGCGGCATTCTTGCTTGAGCAAGGGGCCAGTCTACAAATCGCTTCTGATTTCCTGAACCACCCCCTCTCCCAAAAACAGCAAGCGCTATATGATAGATTACGTCAGAAAGCCGAAATTCACCATGTTCACGGTCATACCATCATCATCGCCGTAGGAGATGCTCAAGATATTGAAGAGGAATTATCCAGCGTGGCTCACAAGTTACGCGATCTACTTGACCCGGATGCATTATTCCTTTTTCTGAAAACCGGCGGAGGCGTTCAGCTAATTGCACGTTCAACCAGCGACAATATCGATGTCTCTAATATTGCCGTGAATTTCGGTGGAGGCGGTCATGAACGTGCCGCCGCGGCGCTCATCCGCGGCCGTGAACTGGATGAATTACGCCAGGAGCTGGTGAACCTGCTCCCAGAGCGTGTTCAACCTGCCATTAGGGTGGCACAAATCATGTCGCGTGGCCCACAGCTTTTGACACCAGATACTCCAGTGGAAAAAGCCGCAGAACGAATGCGACGCTATGGCTACGAGGGCTACCCGGTAGTTCAGGATGGAAGGGTCATCGGCCTGCTCACCCGCAGGGCAGTCGATCGAGCCCTTTCACACCAACTCAACCTGACTGCTGCCAGCCTGATGGAAGCAGGTGAAGTCAGCGTCCATCCCGGCGATTCTATCGAACAACTGCAACGCTTGATGACCGACAGTGGCTGGGGACAGATTCCTGTCGTTAATCCTGATACAGGGGAAATCGTTGGCATCGTCACGCGTACAGATCTGCTAAAAATCCTGACGCCACAGCCACAGTTGCCCAGTCGCCAGAACCTGGCAGACCGCCTTAGTGCCGCTTTGCCACCCACGCGCTTGGGTCTCTTGAAAGCAGTTGCCCAGGCAGCTCACGATCAGCGAGCAGCTCTCTACATCGTAGGAGGCTTCGTACGTGACCTGCTGCTCAACCGCCCCAGCGTTGATTTCGATCTGGTCGTAGAAGGCGATGCCATCGCGCTGGCGAGATCTCTAGCAAAGACTTACGGCGGACGGGTGACCGCGCATACTCGCTTTGGAACCGCGAAATGGCATATCTCCGACGTCCGCTCCAGCCTTGCCGAACGCCTTTCCACCCCAACCTGGCCGTCAACGTTAACGGATAGCGAACGAAGAACACGCTGGCCTGCAAAATCATACACCTCGAAGCAGCGGGTTTCACGGACTCGTCTGTACTCACAAACCGGCCAGGGTGCGTATGAAGACATTCCCGAATTCCTGGATCTCGTTTCTGCCAGAACGGAATTCTACACCTACCCATCCGCCCTTCCTACTGTTGAACGTGGCAGCATCAAGCTGGATTTACATCGCAGGGATTTCACGATTAACACGTTAGCGCTGCGTTTGGATGGACGCCATTACGGTGAACTGCACGATTATTGGGGGGGCTTGAATGATCTAAGACATCACCAGGTGCGTGTATTGCATTCCCTTTCATTTGTGGACGATCCCACGCGTATGCTGCGTGCGGTGCGCTTCGAGCAGCGCTTTGATTTTCAAATCGAAGAACGCACCCTGGAGCTTCTTCATGAGGCAATCTCACTGTTGGATCGCGTCTCAGGCGACAGGATACGTCACGAATTGGATCATATCCTTTCTGAAGAAAACTTATCCCAGACCCTCGCCCGCCTGGACAGTTTGGGACTTTTGACAGCCATCCACCCCGCCCTGAAATATGATCAATGGCTGTGTAAACGTCTGAGTAATTTGAGCGCTATGGAAGTCTCTGAAGATTGGGAATTGACAACCTATCAAAGCGGCATAGAACTGCAAAAAGACGTGGCATACACACTCTTGGCGATCCGCTCGAGCTCCAAACAGGCTAAAGAGATCAGCACTCGCTTGAAACTATCTGCGAGCCTGAAAAACACGATTCTGGCTGCCTGCCAATTATGGCAAGATCTACCCAATCTGGCAGACGCAACTCCCAGTCAAGCAGCGCACCGCCTGGAAATTGTTCCTCCCCTGGCCCGCTATGCAGCTTATATTGCCACACAGGAAGACGATTTGCGAAACGTGCTCGAAACCTATGCGACACACTGGCGAAAAATTGATGCCACCATTGATGGACATGATCTGCAAGCCCGCGGCGTCCCTCCCGGGCCGGTTTATCGCCTTATTCTGGGGACCCTGCGGGCCGCATGGCTGGACGGTAAAATTCACACGAAAGAACAGGAAACAACGCTGCTTGAAAAGCTGATTAAGGATAAATAAGCAATCATTTCTGGTTCGTTTTGGAATTCGCAAAATACCCGCAGGATTTTGTACACTCAACTATGAAAACCCAGTTCTCCATAACTACACCGATCTGGCTGTCTAAAGTTCAGATCCGCCATATAGAAAAATCCGAACTACCTGCCCTGGAGTGGAATGGTGAATATACTCACTTCAGGCGCCTATATAAAGAAATTTACGAAGGTGTTGTAAAAGGTAAGGCGATCATGTGGGTAGCTGACCTAAACGGTGGAAGCATTATCGGACAATTATTTGTGCAACTCAGCAGTGCTCGTATAGAACTGGCGAATGGGACCAACCGGGCATATATCTATAGTTTCCGTATCCAACCGCCCTATCGAGACAATGGATTGGGTACCCATATGCTACGGATTGTTGAGGAGGATCTGGCGGAACGTGGTTTTCATTGGGTGACCCTTAATGTAGCTCGCGATAATCCGGATGCCCGGCGGTTGTACGAGCGACAAGGATATCGTGTAATCGCGATGGAACCCGGAAATTGGACATATCGGGATGAGCGTGGAATCACGAGAGAGGTGCATGAACCAGCCTGGAGGATGGAAAAAAGGCTGCTAAACCCAAAGCGACGTTAAAAGAATGTAAGACTCTCTCGAAGAAACCTCTACAAACCTTGCATTCGCATACGTTCCGTGTTAAAATCTGTTACTGTAAGGTAAGCGGTAACGATAGGCGTGTATTGGCGAAAAGTGGGCATCCCCCACTTTTCTGCGTATAATAGAAGTTATATT
>Ga0315542_1002885_pt1 | contig 10281 bp, 11 predicted proteins | sample SalMarSW160120MG_FD_202541 | JGI IMG/M metagenome (GOLD analysis project Ga0315542, IMG submission 202541) | Salt marsh sediment microbial communities from the Plum Island Ecosystem LTER, Massachusetts, United States - Salt Marsh Sediment SW1601-20 ... | reverse complement strand
TCACCGGATTTGGAAACAACTCAGCCTCGCTGTTAGCCGGACTGGCAATCATCCCGGCTATTTTTTCCCTGGCGCCCTCTATCGCCGAAGCAGAATTGGCCCTGCAGGCCGGCAACAACGGTTTGAGTTTTATTGTGATTCCACAGCTTTTCAGCAAGCTGCCGGCGGCAACATTCTTTACGGCGGTTTTCTTCCTGGCGCTCTTTTTTGCGGCGCTCAGCTCTTTGATTTCCATGCTGGAACTGGCTACCCGAATTCTGATGGACTTTGGTCTTTCGCGCCATAATGCATTGCCCATCGTAGCCGCTGTAACCGCAATTATGGGAGTGCCCTCCGCTCTCTCAATCCATTATTTCGAGAACCAGGATTGGGTGTGGGGTCTGGGCTTGATCGTCAGCGGCCTGTTTTTCGCCGTGATCGTAATTCGCTACAGCGCATCAAAATTTCGTTCCCGGATGGTAAATGTGGTGAAGGGCGATATTGTTATTGGCGGCTGGTTTACTTATGCGCTTAAATATATTATTCCAATCGAAGCCCTTCTTTTACTGACCTGGTGGCTGTATCGCTCCATTGGCTGGAATCCGGAAGGGTGGTACAATCCTTTCGGCGCGACAACACTCGGCACCTGCCTGTTTCAATGGATGATGGGAGTATTGGTTTTTCTGACTCTTAACCGGTATCTTTATCAAAAACTCACAAAGGTCGGGGGATTGCGATGAACACTGTTTCGATAATTATGATGCTCCTCATACTATCTGTAACCTGGGGCGGATTCCTTTATCTAATTAATAAAGCGAATAAGAAAGAAAAATCACGCGGAGGGGGGATGGATTAGGCATGGCTCCAAATCAACGAGGAGGGCAAAAACTCTATTATCAGCAAGCGATGAAAGAGATTTTGAGGTCCAATCTTTCACCCGCATATCTGCTGTTTGGCGAAGAATTCTTATTAGGGGAGAGAATTGTTCGGACTTTGAAGCAGAAATTTTTGGGAGATTCCGAGCCGGAGTTAAATTATTTTGTCCGCTACGCGACAGAGAACGGTGCCGATGCGGTAATTTCGCTGGGTGCTGGCATGGGGCTGTTCTCGGATAAAAAAATGATCGTCCTGAAAGAAGCAGATGGCTTAAAGACTGCCGATGTAGAACGATTAATAAAATTTCTGGACAAGCTTCCCAATGAGATATGCCTGGTTATGTTAACGGGCCTTGCCAGCTTATATCAGAGTCGCCTTAAAAAGCTTGAGCATCTGGTTACGACGGTCAATTTACTGCCACTGCGACCGGATGAGTTAAATCAGTATGTTCAATCCGAATTTCAAAAATTTGGGAAAGAAATTACCCCCGGTGCGGTTGAGATGCTCTTGTTCCTGGTTGGAACGCAGTTGTCGGATCTGGCTGTGCAGGTAAACAACGTTGCCCAGTATTTTGCCGACAAGGAATTAATCGAGGAAACCGACGTCGAACAAATCGCAGGTGTTTACGTAACTCAGGATGTATTTGAATATAACCGGGTGATGGGAGAGAAAGATTTGCCAAAAGCAGTGTTCATTCTACATAATTTGTTGGATAGCGGCATATCTCCCCAGCAGATTGTCAGCCAGCTAATCCGGCACTTTTCCCTCGTATGGCGCATCCGCGGTTATAATCGATCGGGAATACGCAGCTCGGACGTGATTTCGCGGGAGTTGAAGATCTATCCCAGGTATTTTCCGGGCTATTCGCAACAGGCGCAAAACTGGAAAAGCCGGGACTTAAAACGGGTGTTTTCGCTCCTTCACCGGGCCGATTGGGATTTAAAAAATACGAATGTAAACCCCAAAATATTCCTTGACATATTGAGCCATGAAATCATAAATTCGAAGTAAAATATTTCGGAACTTCGAAAAATCAGTAACGTAAAAAATCCGGTTTTTTTATATGACAACAAAGCTTAGAGAACGAAAAAAACCAGTAGTCACAGATGAACAGTTAATTGCCAGATTCCAGCAAGGAGATGTTCAGGCATTTGATACATTGGTACGAAGATATAAGGATCAACTGCTGAATTTTGTTTATCGATTTGTTGGGAATCGTTCTGACGCTGAAGATATTGTTCAGGAGACTTTTTTAAGAGTCTATAAAAATAAGCATTATTACAAAGAGATCGCGAAGTTTTCGACGTGGGTGTATACAATCGCCGGAAATTTGGCAAAAACTGAGCTCAGGCGACGCAAAAGACATAAGATTTTTTCGGTAAGTAATTTTGTGAACGAGGAGAGGGATTACGACATTCCGGATAAAGAACACAGCCCAGAGCGACAGGTGGATGGAACTATCAAGGAAGATATCATTCAAAAGGCTATTGAGAAGCTTCCACCCAAGTTTAAGGAAGTTATTATTCTAAGGGATGTGCAGGGCTTTGCCTACGAAGAGATAAGTCAGATACTTAATATTCCGTTAGGTACTGTCAAATCAAGAGTTAATAGGGGGAGGTTAAAATTGCAGGACGATTTAAAGTTTTTATTTGAAAGTGAAACGAGAGGATCAGTTTAAAAGATGAAAGGACTGCCTATGGATTCTTGTGACAAATTTAAGTTACAATTTTCTAGCTACCTGGATGGCGAACTTTCTGGCATTGAGCGTAAGGATATTGAAGAGCATTTTATCAAATGTCCCCCCTGTGCAGAAACAGTCAGACAAATACGTATTATTCAACAAAGCATTCGGCAAATGCCTCAAATTTCGAGCTCGCCCGGATTTGAACAAAAACTACACCAACAGATATTCAACCCCAATATGAAATCGACCTTCTTTCCGTTACCTCTGCAGAACTGGAAAGTGCCGGCAATGGGCTCTGCCATTGTGCTGGCTACTGTGGGTATGTTCATGGTTTTCAACCATTCAACGGACGGTACCAAATATCCGTTAAACCATACCCAGGGTAGATATTATCCTGCAGCATCGCAGCTTCCGGCGAGCCGGCAAGTCAACAGGTTTGGTAGTAGTACAGCAAGTTCAATGCAATTTGAGAGCAGCACATTGATAAATGATTCCTTGAAGAGCGACACGACTCGGCTGGATCGGCAAGGCCTGAAAATGGTCGGAGAGCATTAAAATCTGACCGGAACCGCCCGGATAACGTCATATCTTTTAATGAAATTGACTTTTACATGGATTTGATAGCTAACTTTCTCTAAATTCCTGCTGGTAAAACTACACTTTGGAAATAAATGTTTGAAACCTTCTTCAAACCTGTTTCCTCGCGATTTGGGTTTTTAGCTATATTCGGCGGCATCGTTATTTTATTCATTCTGGGAATAATGCCTTCTACCCAGGCATGGATAGTTGTTAAGGTAATCTATTTTTTGGCTTTCATCTCTTTTGTTTATCTCCGGTATCAAAGCGATGGCCGAACTTCCGAAGACATGGAAGAGGATACCTCGCTGTCTGCAGAGGAAGAGGGAGGCCCGGACTGGTTGCAGGCAGAGAATGATCAGGACATAGAGGGATCGTTCGAACATTTCCTGGATAGCTCGCTCCAGCTTGTAAAAAAAGTTCTCGTCTCCGATACGGTAATTCTTCTCTTTGCGAACTACTCCAAAAAGGTTTTCACTGTTCGGCATTATGTTTCGGAAAAAGAAGACCGGTTGCTTTCCGGTAACACCTTTGATTTGCTCAAAGGTCTGCCAAGCCTGGTGCTTCGTAACCGCACACCGCTGATCGAAAATCATCTCCCGGAAGGTCAGGAAATACTTCCTTATTATAAGACCGGAGAAAATCCAGCCAATTCGTTTGCGGGAGTACCGATTTTTTTTAAGGACCTGATAATCGGTGTTCTTTGCATCGACTCCGCGGTTAAGGAAGCCTTTGGCAACGATGACCTTGAGATCTTAAAACATTTCGCAAACCTCATAACGCGTCAGTTGATAAGCAGCAACAGGCTTTATGAATATGAGAGTGAAAATTGGGTCGCAAGCATTTTATCTGAGTGCAGCAATGAAATGAATCAAATTCAGCAGGAGGATAAGCTGTGGGAGTATTTAGTATTCAAACTGCCAAAGGTGATTCCCTGCGACCGGGTATCTGTCTCTCGAAAAGCGGATTCCAGGGAAGGCGAAATTATGAGTTTGCAGGGGGGAACCGGTAACCTAAGGCCTGGAAGAACGTTTCCATTGTCAGAAGGTATTGTGGGGTGGGTAATCCGAAAGAATCAATCCTTGCTGGTAGAGGACTTTTCGACAAAAGAGAATTATGTTCCCCGCTTCGACACGACCGAAACGGCGGCCAAAGAATATTTCTCGCTTCTTGCCGTGCCTATTGCAAACAATCATTCAATGATCGGGGCGATTTGTCTGGAAAGTTACCAGCCTCGAAATTTCAAGGAGCAGCAAAAAAGAATGCTGCAAACCATCGCCAATCAGACGGTCACAGTCTACACCACTGCAAAATCCATGGAAAACCTTGAAAAGCTCTGTTACAAGGATGCTCATACGCAGTTAGAGAATCTGAATGCTTTTAAATCTTACATAGTTAAAGAGATGAAGAAGGCCGACAGCCTGGACTTGGACTTATCCCTGCTATTTCTCAAAATATATTTCCAAACAAAGGAAGAGGATACCGGCTTATATTTTGATACGGTAAACGAGTTTTTAACTTTAGCATTGCCTCTTTTAACGGACACTGATTATATTTTTCACCTTTTTTCCGACACCTTTGTGATTGCAGCATCGCATAGGGGGGAGGACAGAACCGCGGAAAGGGCGAAAGAGCTGGTGCAAAAAGTGAAAGAGAAAAAGGTTTGGGCAAACGGGCAGGCATTCGATTTCTATATGAGTGCAGGCCTGGTCACGAGGGAATTTATGGCCGACAATGTTGAGCAAGTGGTGGAAGCAGGGCAAGCGTCCATTAAGCAAGCCAGATTGGGTGGCCCAAACAATTTTGCGATCTACCGGGGAATTGAACCACTCGATGAGGAAATTACTCCTGATATGAATCTTACTGAAGAATAGTGCATTTAATCCATGTGAAGAAACAAATCTGGGAACAGTTGCATATATGGAATGGAAAATATAAATATTTAATAGGAGATTAGAAGATGGCAAAGAAACAAGATTTTGCATCCAAAGTTGCAAAGGCGCAGAAAACGGGTTCAGCCTGTCCGGTCTGCGGCAACATCTATTCATTTGTGAAGAAGGTTGAATCGTATTACTCGGAAGATAGCGCGAGCTGGAAGTATAAAACCGTGAATTTGAAAGTCTGTCAATGCAATGAAAAAGAGGTTTTCGTTTAAATATTAGCAGCAACTTGTTAAAAGTCCGGATTTTATGGCAAGTCCGGGCTTTTTTATTTTCAGGAAAATACATCCTCTTTTTCTCCTGAATCATTTCCGTCCGGCTCGAAAAAATCCAACATGTTTCACTATTTATGAGATGGGAGTGTGATTACTTTGTGCGATAAGCTCCCATTCTTTGTGATTTCCAGGATCATTATGGAAGGACGAGATTCCCTGCGGGGGAATGAAGCGCTCCCCGGGTTGATAAATAAGAAATCCATATATTCGTCAAAAGACGGACGGTGGGTATGCCCGAAAACGACTATCTCGGGTTGCTCGGGATAATCGCCGCGCCTGATCTTCCAGACAAAATTTTTCACATTTCCAATATTATGAATCAGCAACAATTGCTTGCCTTCTACCTGCATCGATATTTGGGAAGGAAGTGTTGAGGCGATGGAATAGATGTCCGTATTGCCATAAACCGCTTTGGTGGATGCGATGCCCTGCAATTTCTCTAAAATATCATAGCCGCCGATATCTCCGGCATGGAGTATAAGATCCATGTCCTTGAATATTGTAGTAATGTCCTGATGGAGCTTGTTGTGGGTGTCTGAAATTAGTCCGATTTTCATAAGTATACCAAGCTTGCTTCCGATTTGGCATTCATGCAAACTTAGCTCGCATTCAATATCGAAACAATGAAATATTGTGGATATGAGTTAGATTTTGCATTGATTTTAATTGTTCTTCTTTTGTAATATATAATAACATAATAATTCGGCCAAAATCCGATGCACTGGCCCTTGAAGATTTACGACAGATTGGGGCTTTGTTGCTTTGAGCCGCCAATGCAATTCGGATTTAATGCAAAAAACCTGTTCAAAAAAAGCAACATTTTTGAAGGAGAAATCATGAATAAGCCAGGATTAAAAAACCTCAATGTTGGCGAGTCCTATACGGGTTATTGTATTCTCCGCAAGAAAGAACTCAAGTATAAGCAAAATGGTGATCCCTATTTGGTCCTGGAATTAGGGGATCACAGCGGAAGGTTGCGGGCCAAGGCCTGGAAAGGTGCCAAAGAGCATTATGATAATTTGGGAATCGGGAAATTGATGAAGGTGCAGGGAAAGATCCAATCGTTTCTTGATGCCAGTGAACTCAACATTGAACGGATGCGTCTGGCCCGTAAGGATGAAGAGATTGAGTTGGAAAACATCGTCCCTGTCAGCAAAAAGGACATTGCCGAACTTAAAATGCGGTTTGCTCGGCATCTCGAAGGAATAAGCGATGAGAATATCAGGGCGCTTCTCGATGCTCTCTTTCAAGATCCCGAATCGCTGGAGGAATTTCTGAAAGCACCTTCTGGGAAACTCTGGCATCACAATTATTTATACGGTGTACTGGAGCACGTGGTATGCATGCTCGACCTTGCCGATGTCCTGTATCTGCACTATCCTCAACTAAAGATCGACCTCTTGAAGGCTGGCATCATTATTCAAAAAGCCGGAAGAAAAATTCAACTTGGTTACGAGGACTTTATCGATTTTACCACAGAGGGGCGACTTTTGGGGCCAAATGTTCTGGCGTTCCAAATTGTGAATGAGGCGATTCAAAAAGTGGAAGACTTCCCGGAAGAATTGCGTCTTCAACTTTTACACATGGTGCTTAGTCAGCCGGAAAATATAAATCAAGGGTCACCGGTAATCCCAATGACCCTTGAATCAATAATCCTTTATCTGCTCGATGAACTGGATATGAGTATTAATGCTACCCAGAGAATCATCGAAAATGACCGTCTTCCCGACAGCAACTGGACCCGATTTAACAACCTATTTAATCGCTTTATTTACGTAGGAGACCAGGCGATTAACCAAAAAAGCGACGAACAGGATGAATAAATGGAATTGGAACAGAAAGACAACGATATTTTTTGAAAATAACCAATCCATTAGTTAACGTAAAGGCTCCTGAAATTTACCCACCGCTCAACCATGTGGCGGAAATTTTTAATTTTGAAAGGTTCGACAAGGTAATCCACATTGGGCAATTGGTGAACTTTATCCAAAATTTCCTGCGAATTGAAATTCGAAATCAGAATTACGGGAATTTTCGAAAACCGCGAGTTTTCTTTCAACTTGTCGATGAGCTCCACGTGAGAACGAAGATTTACGTTGATAATAATGAGTGACGGCTTGATCTCCTGAATCTGGTTCAGAGAAGGGCTCTGGTAATTAACATGAACTTTATACCGGTAACTTTCTAACAGATCCTGAATTAGCTTTGCCCGGTCCTTACTGGTTTCGAAAACAAGTACTCGCATTGTGAATTCCTCCGTTCAATTTATTATTGTTATATAAATTTTTTTATTTTCACACGACACATGCCAGAATAGAAATTCCAGGCAAAGGACAATTTCAGGAAAAACAATCTGAAATGGGTCCGGAACGAAACTTTGGGAAACATGTTTTTATTACTGCCTATTTTAATTTCCTCTGCCAGCATGTCATTTCCTCCTGTCATGGTCCAATTAAAAACACTACTCTAATTAGATCAAATATCCTGCCACAATAAATCTCGCTTAATACCCTGTATTTGTTTCGCTTGCGAGAAATATTTCTGTAAGCCGTTAATTTTTAATAAAATAGGGTGAATTGTCGCTGGCGGGGATTGCAGAAAATGCAATTGTCGCTGGCGGGGATTGCATTAGGTGCAAATTGTCAATTAATCTTGCTCATCAAGGTACGGTAGTTGATGTTCAGAAGCTTGCAAGCCTCTTTCTTGTTCCCTCTTTTCAGATCCAGAACCATTTTGACATACAGTTTGGACACATCTTCCAGTGATAGTTCATTAGCCAACGCTTTATCCAGGAAATTATTGGAATCTTCGATTATGTCTGCGGGAAGATCGGGTAAATCGATAAAATCCGGTTTTGTGATAATCAATCTTTTTATGGTGTTCTCCAACTCGCGGACATTGCCCTCCCACCGCAGATGCGAAAGAAACGGAATAACGCGGCTCGCCATTTTGGGTGTGGCCAAATTATTTTCTCGGCAAAATTTTTCGATAATGAAATTTATCAATGCTGGAATGTCGTCGGGCCGTTCTCTCAGTGGTGGGATGGTCACCGGGATGACGTTTATCCGGTAAAACAGATCCTCGCGAAATTTGTTTTGCGTGATCAGCTCTGAAAGGTTCTTGTTTGTGGCCGAGATTAATCGGAAATTTACCCTGATTTCTTTCTCGCTGCCCAATCGGTAGAATGTTTTGCTTTCCAGTACTCGCAGGAGTTTGGCCTGCAATTCAACAGGCATCTCCCCGATTTCATCCAGAAAGAACGTCCCTTCATGGGCCAATTCAAATTTGCCGCGGGTTGATTTGACTGCGCCGGTAAATGCTCCCTTTTCGTATCCGAACATTTCACTTTCCAATAAATTTGCGGGCAGGGCAGCACAATTAATCGCGACAAAATTCCGGTTGTATTGTGCGCTGCGATCAAATATGTGGCGAGCAATTACTTCTTTGCCGACGCCCGATTCTCCGGTGATGAGAATCGGCTCGGAGCTGTTTTTTATTTGTTCGATCAGATGAAGCACCTTCTGCATGGGCTGGCTGATAGCCACGATATGATCAAACTGAATATTATCCTTCAGCCTGGAGCGTAATTCCTTGTTTTCGCGCTCCAGCTTCAGCATGCGCAAGGCCTGTTTTACGAGATTCGGCAATTCTTCTTCAATATTTTCCCCTTTTGAAAAGTAGGAATAAGCGCCGCGTCGTTGTGCGTCCAGTGCGTACTGGTGGTCTTTGAAGGATGTTACCACGATAATCTGGGAATCGTAGCCTTTCTTGATAAATTCATCCAGCAAGTCCAGGCCATCGCTGATTTGGGGAAGTCCTAAATCGAGAATAACGAGATCGGGCGTAAAGCTCGCATAATAATCGAGGCCTTCGGTTTTGTTAAAGGCCAGTTTTATATCATACTGATCCCCGATCCATCGCTTATAGCTTTCACACCAAATCACACTGTCTTCGACAATCAGAATTTTTTTTGGATCTTCCATAGATATCACCTAAACCAAATACGGGAGTCTGATATTAAAGATGGTTCCTTTGCCTAATTTGCTTGTTACATCTATAAAACCTTTGTGCCTTGTAATAATCTGCCGAACCATAGCGAGACCCATTCCGTTCCCCCCCTCCTGTTTGAAGGTGGTAAAGAACGGTTCGAAAATCTTTTCTAAAAACTCTTCGGGAATACCGGCTCCCTCGTCCAGAATTTCGATATAAATCCAGGGATTATGACGTACTTTCGACAATGGCCGCAGAGGACGGGTCGTAATCTTGATCCTTCCTCCCCCTTCTGACATGGCACGCGTGCTGTTCTCAAATAGATTTAAAAAGACCCGTCGCATTTCATTGTTATCTACCCTGATTTCCGGAATGCTATCAGAATAGTGTTTTTCAATGACGATGTTTTCAGGGAAATTCACCAAATCAAGAGACATGTCAATTAGCTGGTTCAGGTTAACCGGCGCCAATCTCAGGTCCTGCGGCCGGGTGTAATTCAGCAAGTCTCTCACTAATTTTTCCATATAATTGGCGTGATGCCGCAGCCGGTTGTCGGCGGGAACTTCCAGCTTCGTGAGTGTTATGAAGGATTGGAAATCGTGGGCTAACTGGGAAGCCATAAGTCCCAGATCTGCCATCTTTTTCACCTGAACGGTCTTTTCTATTGCCTGGACATTCTGCATTGCGTTTGCGGCCTGAACAGAAAGAAAACGCGCAAAGCGCAGGTCTTTCTTGGTGAAGTGTATCCTTTTTCGGTCTCCTCCCAGGAAGATAAATCCCATCATGTTATTATTTGATAACATAGGAATTCCGAGATACAGATTATAGCTATTCATAGCCTGGTACATGGAAGACTGGGGAGGATGATCAAATTTGTTTAATATCAGCCGATCAGTTTCGAGTGTCTCTAAAATGGGTGAATTTGAATGTGACAGAAGTTCATCTATCATGCCTGCTGAGA
>Ga0315542_1002882_pt1 | contig 10285 bp, 8 predicted proteins | sample SalMarSW160120MG_FD_202541 | JGI IMG/M metagenome (GOLD analysis project Ga0315542, IMG submission 202541) | Salt marsh sediment microbial communities from the Plum Island Ecosystem LTER, Massachusetts, United States - Salt Marsh Sediment SW1601-20 ... | reverse complement strand
GTGCGCCTTGAAAAAACCATTCATCAAAACCCGTTTGGGGATCATTCTTTTTATTCTCCTCTTTTTTTATCAATGTTATCCGGTTTTTGCTCAGGACGAATTGTCCGATTCACAGATCGAGGAAAGACTGCGGGTCGTTCAGCAGATGCTGAAACAGGGAGAGCCGAATGCCGACCGGTGGTGGTGCGGCTGGTTGATCGGATACAGTGCGGCCACTGTGGGACAGGGGGCGATATTTTTAACCAGCGATGATAAAAAGCTCAGGCAGGATATGGCTCTGGGAGCGGTAACTACATTGTTAGGTGCGGTGGGACAAATTGTTGATCCCATGGTTCCCGGTTACGCGCCGAACCGGCTCGGAAGTTTTCCCGAAAGCACTCCGGAACAGAGAAGGATAAAACTTGCTGAGGCCGAAGAATGGTTGATGAAGAGCGCCTTGAGAGAGAAAGAAGGGAGATCCTGGAAAACCCATGCCATTACCGGTATTGTCAATCTCGGCAGCGGATTGGTTGTGTGGCTCGGTTTCAAGAGAGATATCTGGGAAGGCGTGGGGAATTTTGCGCTCAATACGGCGATCACCGAGATCCAAATCTGGACCCAGCCCACGAGAGCTATAAAGGATTATAATAAATACGTGAATAGATACAAATCCGGATCGGACATGGGCCGTACTCGATCCGAAGTAAAGTGGTCCGTGAATGTCTATCCCGGAGGAATTGGGATTTCAGTTTTGTTTTAAATGGATAGTTCATATAAAAGAAAAAAATTGATTTTCCCTGTATTTAAACATATATTTCATTTCAGTAGATATAACTTAGTGGAATAGATTTGAAGTTAATATTTATGTTTTATTAAATAGATTCTATACATGAAGATACTTAATACAATATTTCTGTTTATACTTACAGCCAGTTTATCTTCTCAAACTCCTGAAATAATCGTTGATGATTTACTTGTCAATGATCGAATTGGAAAGAGTATTTCAGATCAAAATTCATCGGCGAGTGTATATAACATAAATGGTGATTATCTAATTGCCTGGTCAGATAATAGGGATAATAATTATGATATATATGCTGCATTATTCAATAAAGATGGGACAATAAAAGATATAAATTTTCAAATCAATGATGACATCTCTACTTCTATTCAAAGAAATCCAACAGTTGCAGCATTAGCTAACGGCAATTTTATCATTTGTTGGGAGGATAATAGAAACGGTAATAATGATATTTACGCACAAATTATTACAGCAATTGGGGAAAGCATCTCGAGCAACTTTAAAGTAAATGATGATTCAAACTATTCAAATCAATTTTCACCAAAAGTATCGTCTGATTCGATAAGTAATTTTATCATTGTCTGGCAGGATTATCGAAATGGGGATTCAGATATTTATATGCAAAAGTTCTCCAGTGAAGCTATTCGAATTGGGGATAATATTAAAGTAAATGATAATACGAGGTTAACGGAAAGGGAAAAGCCCTCCATCGCTGTAGCTAAGAATGGCGAAACCGTAATTTGTTGGGAGGAAAATATAAATACTGTTGATATTGATATCTATTTCCAATTATTTAATTCAAATGGAGAAGCAGTAGGATTGAATAGAAAAATCGAAAATGATTACGGAACAAAATGGCAGTATAATCCTTCCGTATCCTACTTAAGCGACGGTACATTCGTTATTGCCTGGGACAATGGAGCGGCCACAGCTGACACTGAGGGTGAAGATATACTGATGCAGCATTATAATAACAATGGAGAAAAACTCGGTAAAAATACTAAGTTAGGATATTGGCAATATGGGTTTCACCAATTAGCTATCAAATCCTATAAAAATAATGTTTTTATAACATTCACGGATGGAACTATATTATCATGTGTGATACTAAAACCTGATGGCAATTGTATTGCATCAAATTCTTCTATAAGTGAGGAAAGAATTGGTACAATTGGAGAACCTGCTATTTCGATTGACCCTAGCAGTGGAAATTATTTAGTTACCTGGACAGATGAAAGAATTGGCACTAAAGATATTTTTCTGCAACGTTATAATAATAATTTTGAAAAAGTTGGTAAAAATGAACTGGTCAATGATGATATTGGAGAATTATCAGATCAGAATGATCCTGAAATTACAAAAATCAATGAAACAAAAATTGCAGTGGTTTGGGAGGACGGCCGAAATGGCGAATATGATACCGATATATATATGCAAGTACTGCAATTAGATGGTGTAAAATATGGTGGTAATATAAAAGTGAATGATAATGAAAATTTTTCAATTCAGTATAATCCCGCAATTTCATCATCGCAAAATGGATTCTTCGTTATTGTTTGGGAAGATTATCGAAATAATAACTCAGATATTTATGGTCAATTATTTAATGAAAATGGACAAAAAATTGGTGGTAATTTTAAAGTCAATAAATCACCGAAGTGCTATACTCCAGATGTCGCTATGGATGAAAATGGCAACTTTGTAGTCGTTTGGGATAGTAGAAATGATTATAGTATTTATTCACAAAAGTATTTACCAAATGCTGAGGCATATGGTGAACCATTAAAGATAAACGATACAGAAATATTATCAAATTATGCTAATCCGTCTATTTCGATGAATCAAAATGGAGATTATGTTGTCGCCTGGGCGGATGCCCGAGACTGGAATGCTAATGGCTACGATATTTATGCTCAAGCGATAAGTTCCAATCAAGAATTTATTAGAGGCAATACAAGAGTGAATGATGATGCAAACAATAAAATGCAGTTTGAGCCTAATGTTTCGTTAAATGATAGCGGTCGCTTTGTAATAGTCTGGAACGATGAAAGAAATGGCGGTGGTAATCCAAGTATTTTCGCACAAGTTTTTGATATTCAGGATGGAAAAATTGGAGAAAATTTCTTGGCTGCTAATGATTCATTGGCTTCTTCACCATCAGTTTCATTAAATGAAAATGGCGATTTTATTATTTCTTTTGAGGCATGTATTAAAGAAAATAATTATATTCCAATCATTTTCTGTCAATTATATGATAAATATTTGGTTAAGCAAGGTAATTCTTTTAGAATCACAAATCAGTATAATGGTTTTCAGGAAAACCATTCTTTTATATTCGATGGTTATAAATTATTAAATGTCTGGTCAGATACACGTAGCAATCAAGTTAAATGGGATTATGATATCTGGTTTAATTTACTGAATGTCAATTTTATTAATTCAATTACAAATTATACTAACTCTACAAATGAATCTTTTTATTTAAATATTTTTCCAAACCCCTGTAATGCATCACTTATTATTTCTTACCATATTCCGTATGATAGCAATGTAAGTATAAAACTATTTAATATTCTAGGTCAAGAAATAGTAACTTTTTTTAATTGTCATCAATTTTTAGGAGATTATAAACTCAGCATTGATTTTAAAAATATAAGTAGTGGTTTGTACTTTCTTTGTTTGAACGAAATGAATTACTCCCATTATAAGAAAATTATTGTCATTAAATAAACAATCACATAATAAGGTGTTTTCAGTGGATTGTTGCCATGCGACATTATTGTATCGAGAATAGATTTCGATATTATTTTTATGTGAAGGAGAACATTATTTCGAAAGGCAGAATATGCGCACTTTTAAATTGTTAATCGTATCTTTTCTTCTATTCGCATTCACTCTTCCTCTCTTCAGCCAGCCGGAAGTTCTGGATTGATGAGATAGGGAACGTTATGTTTTTTACCTATTTTGACGAATCTGGTGACGATGGTTATCCTGTCTACTCTTCTGAGTTGTTTGTATTGAGCAGCATCTATTTTCATTATACAAAGTGGAAGGAGAACTATACAGCTATTCACTCATTTCGACAGGAACTCAAAGCAAAATGGGATTTCCCAATCAAGCTGGAATTTCATACAAGAGAGTTCATTACTGACAAGAATCCCTATCATGGTAAATACACGTCAGAGGAGCGTCGGACAATTCTCTTTGATTATTGTCAATTTGTTGCGACATTACATTTTAAAATCATCTCAGTCGTGATTGATAAGAAGCGAATCCTCAGACCAAAATATAATGTCTTGAAAAATGGATTAACGTACAATATCCAACGGATCGAAAATGATCTCAGCTTACCGGAAAAAGATGGACATTTTCTCATTATCACAGATGAAGGAAGGGTGAAGAAGATGCGTGCAACAACACGTGCTATTCAGCGAATTAATTATATCCCATCCCGAATCTATGCAGAGCCGTACAGAAAAGAAATTATCAGATTAATTGAAGATCCATTGCCGAAACCGTCTTCTGAGTCATATTTCATACAGATTGCAGATATGATTTCATTTTTGGTGAACTTGTTCGCAAGACAAAATCTTTGCGAGCCAAAGCAATCTTGGGGGAATCGAGTTTTGGGTGTGCTTTCGATTGGAGACGAAATCTCCTTACTTGATATATTGAAACAACGGTTCAATCCTCTGGCAAGCAAGAATCCTTATGGAATTGTATATTATCCAAGATAAAAAAGAGAAGCCGCCGGGAGCGACCCGAACGGCTTCAAAAATCCACCACCAGCTACAGCCCATTCGGGCTTTGACTGGTTCGGAAATAATATAGTAAATCGGAAAGCGAAAAGCAAATTTTTTCTAATGTCCATAATTTCGAAAGGCAGAATATGCGATCTTGTAAATTGTTAATCGTATCTCTTCTTCTATTCACATTCACACTTCCTCTCTTCAGTCAGCCGGAAGTTTTGGATCGGGAGCGTCTGTACCGGCCCGGGGACTGGATCGGTTATCCAGTGACGCGGTTTGCGACTTCGATTACTCTCGATCATCAGTTTGCCTATTTCGGCACGACGAATGGGATTTCACGATACGATTTCTATAAAAACAAATGGGAATATCCGTATACAGTCAGCGACGGTTTACTGAACGACCGGATTCACGTCGTGGCCTGCGATTTGAATTCGGGTTATCTCTGGTGCGCTTCCGACGAGGCGTTGTCGTATCTTATTCCCGGTTCCGAGGAATGGCATAATCTGACCTATTTTTCTCTCGATGTTGAAACGGTAAACTCCATCGGCGTTGGAAGAGAATTTATATGGATCGATACACCCGAAGGGTTGTTTAAAAGCATCCGCACTTTTGGCATGTTCCAGGAGTCGAATAAACAGGAAGCGGATCAGGATAGCATCGAGTGGTTTGGAGTACAGCAGGAGTCCAATCCTCTGCCCAGCCTGTTCACGGAACCCGGTTATTTCTTTTTCCCGGAAGGGTATATTGAGGATATGCAGCTCAGAAAATTTCCGATCGAAACGACTTTACTCGATCATTTCGATAATCTCTGGATGGCCACCAGGGGTCTCGGAGCCGCTAAAGCGGATGTAAAAATTTTGCATCTGAATCTCTTGCCGTTTGGTTTGTACGATTCCCGGGTTAATGCGATGGCGTGGGACGCGGACGGTATGTGGATCGGCGGAGCGCCCAGCGATCAAGAAACCGGAGGGATTACCTACTGGGATATGGAAAATGAAAAATGGGTCTATTATGAATCCCAATTGATCACACAGCTTCCCAGCGACCGGGTCTATTCCATGCTTGGGGACGAGGATTGTGTCTGGTTCGGGACGGACGAGGGGCTGGCCAGATACGATAAAAACGAAAATGTATGGCGGGTTTACGGGATACACCAGAACCTTTGGGATGACCGGGTATACAGTCTTGCGCTCGGGGACAGGATCCTCTGGGTCGGGACCGAATACGGCATCAACCGGATTTTTCTGCCGGGCATGGTCATCGAGCAGGTTCGTGACGACCGGTTGGTTCACAGACCGATTTATGGCCTGGAAGCGGATGGCCCGGACGTCTGGGCCGGTACGGATCAGGGACTTTTTCACTATGCCAGTGCGGATGGAGAATGGGAGTACGTGCAGGATTATCCGGGCATGATTGCGGATACGATCCGCGCGATCTCGGTCTGGCAGGACGAAGTCTGGATTGGATCTTCGGACGGCGTGGAAGTTTTCAGTAAGAAGGAAAATCAGTGGAAGGGATTTCAGAAAGCGCATTTCCCGACAGAAGGGCCGATTTATACGATTTTGGCCGACAGCGCGGCGGTCTGGACAGGAACCGATCATGGTGTCTTGAAATACAACCGGGAAGAAGATCGGTGGCGGCTGTTTACCACCGATGACGGTCTTTTGGATAATGAAGTGCGATGGATTTTACTGGACGGAGATTATATCTGGTTTGGAACCGGCCGGGGCCTGACCCGGTTTTACTGGAATGCCCCGTACCGGACGGATTAAAGTTTAAATATAATTGGTCACTATTACGATTGGTCCCCTGTTTTTATTGAGCCGGTTTCCTATGATAAGTATCTATTGTATCAAAAGCGTCCTCGGTTTGGATACGATTGATGATGAAATTCTGCAACTCTTTCGATGAAGCGGTCAAAATGAGCCGGTCTCCGACGATTTCGTGGGCGATACATAATGAATCGCTTTTAATTTGATTTTTAAGCCATTGCTGGCCCAAAGGGGCAAGCTGGAGTGCGGGTTCAATTTGTTTGACAAAAAGGATGCTGTGCAAAGCCAGGAAATGTAATCCCCAAAAAGTTTCGTCGTCCTTTTCACGGGATTGCGGATACAGATCCAGGAATAACCGATTTTGTAATTTGAACAGATGTACTTCGAATCGCAGTGTGTCTTCTTCTTCCTTTAGAAACAGTTTATACTTTTTCTCTCCATCCTGAGTAAAAATCAGACTTCCATCTTCATCTTCTCCGATCCATTCCCCCACAAGATTTTTATCAAAAATGGTCACATCTTCAGTGTAAAATGGATGAATCGAAGTGACGATACACCCTGCAAAGATTAACAGAAGACAGACAGGCAGAATTTTAAATAAAGGTTTCATTTGTCCTCCCCGATCATTTTACGAAACGGGAATTGTCATCCCGAATAATTCATTAACATGCGCTTTCCAAAGAATCGGGATAACCTGAATAATTCGCTTATTTTTTTAGAACGGCCGTAATTCATTTAAGGATCACAAATTATAGTAATTAATTTTCAAGTTTGAGAATGATTCAGGTTATAATCCCCACGGATAATTTTGTCGATAAAGGCAATATCGTCCCGATGCAGATTGTTTAAGATCGATTGTAACGTTGAAAGAACTGTCCTGATCGGCTAAATACATTTGTGACAGAGTAATATGGTAGGTTTCAGATTGCACATCGGTGATTTTGTAAGTGAGATCGAAAAGACAGAGGCAGTTACATAATCCCATACCCTCCTTTTCGACGATATGAATCTGGTTTCCCTCGATGTCTATATCGGCCATAATGGTATCGGGACAACAGTTGAATCCTGTGTTGATATGCTGCAATGTGAGTGTGCTGATTCCGTCATATTGATAAAGAATACAATCATAATCGGATGAGATTGTGTCTGCGGGTGCTTTTGCGAGTTCATTCTTACACACGCTTGTCTGGATCAATGCTCCGGCCGGGGATTCGTTCTGATTTGGAACCGAGGTTGTTTTATCCTTTTCGCAGGATGAGAAAAAAATGGAGAAGACTGAAAATAACAATAGGATTGTTATTTTCCCGGTTTTTATTTGACAGTCAGCCATGTCACTCCCCCTTTTATATATTGAAACTTCAATCATTTTTTATGGCTTTTTGATTATGTCTGATACCAAGATTACACAAAGGGATTATACCGTTGCCTTGCGAAGCCGGTTTCTCAACTTTTTCATCTCTGTTCGAACAGATTTGAGTTTTTTGTGGTCGTGGGCTTCGAGGGCCTTGTCCCGTTCTTTTTTCAGGTCCTTGATTTTCAACTTAATCTGTTTTTTATTGACTCCCACCACTTCGTGATGTTCGTGCATGTCGATGTTTAATGCCGTGCAGATTGCTTTGATCAGATGTTCTTTGTTGAGCTGTGTGTAACCCTGAACGGCTTCGTGCTCGATCCCGGCCGCGATCTCTTTTAATTGTGCAGCAGTCTTGTGCTTTAATTCTTTGAATGTGTGTTCCATTATCGGTTCCTTTAATTGATTAAAAAATGAGTCTTTGGGAAAATGATTCTGTTAGTCAATATAATAAAATCAATTGAATCTGGCAAGACGTCTTCTGTCCTGTCAGTCATGGGATCTGTTTTTCAGAAGTTGTTCCAATTCATATTTATCTGGAATGCCTTTGCGAGCGCCCATTTTTGTACAACAAAGAGCTGCGGCTGCGCTTGAAAATAGAAGTGTTTCTTCCCAGGATTTTCCAATTGCGACACAATACGAAAAAGCGCCGTGAAATGTATCCCCCGCGCCGGTTGTATCTACTGCTTTGATTTTCATGGCGGGGAAATGTCCGCAGTCCTTTTCCCGTTTCCAGAGAAGCCCTTTCCCTCCCAAAGTGATAACCACATTTTGACAATGGCGGTGAAGTGTGTCGAGCGCTTTTTCCATGTTTGTGTTGTTGGTGAAATCCGCAGCGAACTTTTCGGAGCAGATTGTGTAATCCACAATATCGATTAATTTTTTTGTGCCGTGATGTACCGAACCGGCATCGAGTATCGTTGGAATTTTTTGAATTCGGGCTTGTTTCGCGAGAGGAATCGACAGATCCGGTTCATGGCCGTCAAAGAGGATCACTTTGGGATGAACATGCGAGAAATCGATCTCTCCTTTTTTCAGGTATTGGTTGCTGGGTCTATAGTTGATCACCGTCCGGTCACCGTTCGATTTGACTAGCACAATGGAAAGCGGCGTCGGATGGTTGCCGCGAACGATCAGATCGGTGATCACCTCTGCTGATTGCAATTCATTAAAATGTTGATTGCCGAAGAAATTATTTCCAAGATAACCGGCGAATGCCGCTCTACCTCCTAAGCGGGCGACGCTGACCGCCGCATTGGCTGCGGGCCCGCCTCCGCAGGAAGTTAAACTCTCCGCGACACATTTTTCATCCGGTAACGGATGGTGAGGGACGGCCAACACCAGGTCGTAGGATGAGATTCCTATACAGAGAACGTCAATTTTGGCTATACTGCTTTTGATGGATCAGGTCCAGATTATTTTTTTTCGAAAAGAATGCTTTTTGAAATTGCCGATACTCCTCATCCGAACATCTCGCTCTGCATTTTTCGGCGAATGCTTTCATTTGTTCGAAGACCTTTACAATTTTATCACAGGGATAGTCTGCACATTCGCCGCAATTTCGAATTTTTCTTGATCCTGCGCATTTCTTCAAATCCTCAAATGCACATTTATTTAAGGATCGGCATCCGCGGCAGGCGATCTCTTCCGCAGAGACCACGCTGTCCCGTAATCCGATCTGATGCCACAAGACGGCTACTTTTTCAAGGTGTTCGGCATTACCGCTCTGAGTCGCAATGAACCGCGGGCAAACGCCGCAATCGTCTCCGCAGACGCCCAGGTTTTGCATGCATTGCCTCTTTCTGTGAGATTATTGTTTATTGTCTTCCGACAATCTCAATGTATGTTCAATCAGTTCGGTGCCGCCTGCCGGGCCGTGTCCCGGCACCACGATTCGGGCATTGCCAAATTTAGCCAGCACTTTTTTCAAAGAAACCGGCCACTGTTCCATGTCGGCATCTCCGGTAAAACCCAGATTGCTTGACTGGATGGATTTAACCATGCACCCGCCGAAAAGAAGTTTTTTTTGCGGGAAATAGACAACGAGGTTGTCCGGAGAATGACTTGGTCCGGGATAGTAGACCTCAACGCTGTCCCCGCCAAAATCCAAGTTCAATCCTTTGTCGATTTCGAAAAGCCGATTCGGTTCCAAATAAACGGCTGCCGCGTGTGCGTCGCGGTATTTCTTCATTCCGGGTTCATTCAGCCATGTTAATAACTTTGTCCGTGTTTTTTCGGCTCTTTCTTTTAGAAGCCGTACCGTCAAATCAGAGCCGTAAATTTCGATTCCGTTTTGAATGAGACAGCCGTTGCCTCCCAAATTATCATTGTGATATCCCGTGTTGATTTCCACAATCCGGATCTTTCCGAATTTGCTTTTAATCCAATTGATTACCTGTCCGGCGGCCTCGTCCGTATAGGGCGTATCAACCCAGACCAGTACATCTCCTGCGCATCGGACGAGTATGGAGTTGGCTGGCCACGGAAAGCTGTGAATCACGACATAAACATCGTCATCGATTTTTTCAATCCTCAGTTCATCGGACAATTGGATGGTTTTGTCTGCTATTTCGGAAACCAACAGACCATTCAATAACACCAGTGATAATGCCAGTTTCCAACTGATTCT